>Ga0209554_1001019_pt1 | contig 22148 bp, 15 predicted proteins | sample MarorgKNORR_S2LV_5_FD_188221 | JGI IMG/M metagenome (GOLD analysis project Ga0209554, IMG submission 188221) | Marine microbial communities from the Southern Atlantic Ocean, analyzing organic carbon cycling - Bottom_A/KNORR_S2/LV (SPAdes) (version 2) | ecosystem: Environmental > Aquatic > Marine...
GGTCGGAGCGGTGGAATAGTGAATACTAGGATAATGACCGCGGTGTTGGTCGCCCTTACAATGATTGTAATGGCGATGACGCCTTTGATTAATGAAGCAGAAAACTTGGAAGAAATAAGTACTGTGGGATATGACCATGGAGGTGGTGTCCCGAATGGAACCGCCACGTTTGGCGGCATCCTGACTTGGCAAGATGATGCGTGGAATTCCACTTGGAATTGCACTGGTGGCCTTGCTCTAGTCACACCTTATGATTGGAGTAATTTCATAGCATCTGGAGATAATGACCCGCATGATTTCAGTTCTTGGGGAATTGAACTCATCGGTGCTGGCTCATATTATACTGCTGAAGCACCTGAAGGAGAATGGGTAGTCACCGCAGGATTGGGCTGTACTGATGATGATGGCGAACCCCGCGCTGCCGGTGGTCAATTCGGAGATGTCCATGAAAATCCACCCACTGTAAACTTGACCAACGGCACAACGGTTGGCGACGTCAGTTTCACACTTATTGAACACGGCGAAGGACCCCCTTCTCCTCAAGAGTTGATGGATATGTTTGACGCTGATGGTAGTGGTAATCTCAGTATCGTAGAGATTATGGATGGCATCAATGCGCATAACAATGAATCCGGTGAACCACCACTTTCAGCAGAAGAGGCGGGAAACATTTGGTATGCCTTCAATATGTCCGATGCTGACGGAAATTTAGGGTTGGACATTGACGAACTTGAAGATTTCATCTATATGATGGAAGATGAAGGTGGCGGTGAGGAACGCACCTTCATCTGTGGCAACGGCGACGAGATTCCATTTGAGTGGGTCAACGATGGTGATCAAGATTGCCCCGATGGTGCCGATGAGCAACAGTTTAATGCGACCGACGGCTCAAAGATTAACTGGTATGATTGTGAAGATGGCACCACCCAAGTGTGGATTGATCAGGTCAACAATGGCGAGGAAGATTGCCCGGATGGCGATGACGAATACGATGGTGACGACGGCTGGGATTTCGAAGATGGATATGCGATAATGAATGTATCTCTCAACCCTGTCAGTCCTTATGACGAAACGACATGGGAATGTGATGACGGAGGGATAGCACTTCTTAACCAGTCTGGCATTGATGCATGGAATTGGTCGAATATAGATGATGATCAGGAATTACTCATGTCCTGGGGCACAGATGTATACTCGGCAGGAGAGCACTACGTGGACTACGCAATTTCCGGAGACTGGTATGTTATCGCCGGTCTCGAATGCTGGGAGAGTGGGAGTGACAACTACACCTTCTTTGGTGGCACCTACCTCGATGCTACCGGCTCACCGATTCAAATAACTCTGGAAGACAACGTGACTTATGCTGAATTGGTTTCCATCACTTTGCAGGCTCTGGAAACAAGCGACTTCGACGATGACGATGGCGCCCCTTCTGCTGAAGAGTTAATGTTTATGTGGGACGCTGATGGTGATGGCAATCTCAGTCTTGTAGAGTTTATTGATGGCATCAATGGTATGAATTCTGATGCAGGTGAACCACCTCTTTCAGATGAAGAAGAGGCTATGTTTTCGTATATGTTCAATGAATCCGATTACAATGGGGATGGATTGTTAGACTATGATGAACTTGGATATTTCATCGATTTGATGGATAGCGAAGATGATGGCCCCACCTTCGTCTGTGGCAATGGCGAAGAGATTCCATTTGACCAAGTCAACGATGGTTACGAAGACTGCTCAGACGGCAGCGACGAACCTCAGGACTTCGACGACGATGGCGTAATCGACAACTGGTTCGACTGCCATGATGGCTCAAATATCACAATGGACTTGGTCAATGATGGCACAGAGGATTGCCCTGACGGCGAAGATGAAGGCAACTATTACGACGATGGCCCCCCTTCTCCTGAAGAGTTACTGTATATGTTTGACGCTGATGGTGATGGCAATCTCAGTCTTGATGAGCTCGTAAATGGCATCAATGCGAAAAACAATGAATCCGGTGAACCACCTATGTCAGAGGAAGAGGAGGACTACCTTGAGAATGGCTTCAATATGGCCGATGCTGACGGAAATGGACTGTTGGACATTTACGAATTGGAAGATTTAATCGATATGTGGGAAGATGAAGGCGGTGACCCCGACTTTACTTACGGAGATGCGACACTCGATGCAACCACCTATGTCATGTCACCAGACTATGACCCCACTATGATGGCCTGCGAGGGCGGGGTTGCTTTGATGACTGCTGAGGACTTTGGCGTGTGGGCGGTGCTTGAAGATGACCCAAATGACTACCTCACCTGGGGAACTGACCACCACACTGCGGGCAACGTAGTTGATGACACCGCCCCTGAAGGAGAATATGTCGTCCTCGCTGTCCTTGAATGCATGGACTTATCCGGCGTTCACTGGATCTTTGGCGGTTATGATATGTCTGCAGATGGAACGCCGACCATGCACACATTCACCAACGGCTCAACTACCACCGTCGAAATTAATCTCTTTAATATGGATGATATTGGCGGCGGCGAAGGCGGCGACGAAGATTACTTTGACTGTGGATCGGACGATAGTATCAGTATCTTTTTCGAAGAAGTGACCGATGTTACTGGCATCCTGACGTTCACCGCGGTCTGCGCCTTGAGTGCGGAAAACAGTCAATATGTAAGGGGTATGATTGACGCGGCTGGAGATAACGATGGTAATGTCAGCACCACTGAACTAGCCGCCTTCATGGCGATGATGCTTGATTCTGAGGATGATGACTGTTACGATGAAAATGGTACTGCGATTCCTTGTGGAGGGGATGACGGGGTTTTCGAGTTTGACGGTGTTGAAATTGATGCAATGAACGATGCTCCTACTGAGACGATCTCAGGAGTGCTTGAAGGTGGAGTCATCACCATGACCTCAACCGATGTCATCACCTTGGTTCTCGACCCTGCCGTTGATACTCATACCTTGACCTATGAGAGTACCGATGCCGATGGTGGCGACGAAGAATGCTCAGTCAGTCTCTCAATCGACAGCGCCTCTCCGTGGTCAACTACAAGTGTGACCTTCAATCCAAGCGATGACTGGGATGTAGAACCTCAGGACTTCGACGCCGATGGCGTAATCGACAACTGGCTGGTCAGCAATATAGATTCCGATGGTGATGGTGAATGCAATTCCGAACCCACAAGTGTTGAGATTGTTTGGACCCGACCGACCAGCGAACCGGAACCGGTCATCGATACGACTCCAGTCTGTGATATCTACTACCACGTCGGTGGTGCGGTCCTCACAGCAGGAAGTTCATGGTCTGTGCAACTTCAGGGGGCAGTCTCCTTCGAGGTGCCCAGCAATGGCGAGTACTCACTGGCCCTACCGGTCGGTAGCTACTCAGTGGTTCTGGCCTGCAACGATGCAGAATCTGATGCCATAGTCGTCTCGGTGACTGACGGAACCGATACGTGGGGTGGTACTGCTCAGGATGGTGTGATCTATGCTGAAGGCATGTTCGAAATCACAGAAGAAAATGTCAATAGCGCTGTCGATATCAATCTGACTTGGAGTTCCACCGATTTTGGTGGCACCTTCAACGTCCACTTCACGGCTGTGGAGAGTATCGCTGATGCAATCGAGGATTCGGACACCGGTGGCCTACCTGGTTTCACCAGTGTGGTTACCATTACCGCAATGCTTGGTGCAGCGATGATTCTGGCCCGCCGTAAGGACTGAGGTTCAGAGCATCAATTGATGTAATCGAGTCCGAGAACAGTAGTGAATTTGTGCTCCCGGCGGTGCGCCGCCGGCGAGCAATTCCCTTCGCACGCCCGAGCCTTTGCCTAGGCAATGTTGAAGGGCGCTATGTGAAGCCAGCAGGCCATGGGAGAAATGCTCTACTCCGGTAAGGTCAAACAAGTCTGGTCAACCGATGATGACGATATCTTGGAATTCAGGTATACCGACCAGATAAGCGTCTTCGACCAGATTATCCCAAGTTTGATTCCCCGTAAGGGCGAGAGCCTAAACCGCACCACCTGCCACTGGTTCAAATTGGTCGAGGATGAGGGTATCTGCCAGACTCATATCGTCGAGCGCAATGCCGCTGACCGCTGCTTGGTACGCAAGGTCGAGGTCTACCGTGAACCGGGAACCGTACCACGAGATGGCGAGTGGGTTTTCGTCCCACTCGAAGTTATTTGTCGCCATTATCTGGCAGGCTCAGGCTGGCGTCGTTATCAGAAGGGCGAACTATCCTCCGAGGATTTGGGTTTCTCTCCAGGGACGGTATTGGAGGAAGGGGTGAAATTACCTCACCCCTGCCTTGAGGTGACCACCAAGTTCGAGGAGTTCGACCGCCTCATCGAGCGTGACGAGGCGTTGACAATTGCCAATATCACCGAGGCGGAATTGGATTCGATTCTCGAGGTCGTCGTCAAGGTCGACGAATTGATTCAGCGTGAAGCCGATAAGAGTGGTCTGATCCACGTTGACGGCAAGAAGGAATTCGCCCTCGGCCCCGGGAGGAAACCGGTGCTGGTCGATTCTTTTGGTACTCTTGACGAAGACCGATGGTGGGATGCTGAAGCATATGCAAATGGTGAAATCGTTCAGTTATCGAAGGAATTTGTCCGTGTTCACTACATCGAAAGCGGGCATCACGATGAACTCTACGCCGCCCGTGATGCCGGTACTGCTGAGCCGCCTATCCCGGCATTACCGCAGGAGGTCATCGATGCTACGGCGCAATTGTATGCGTCGATGTTCACCCGCCTGACCGGGCAGGAATTCTAGCGCTAAAATACTGTTCAGGAATGCGTCCTCAGCAATACCCCATTGCCCCGGCTTGATGCTTGACGTAGTACTATTACCAGATATTTGGCGATTTCCCTGACCCCGCCATCAAAGACCTCATCACTGGAGACCGCCCATTTTCCCCGGGTGAGCAATTGTTGTAATTCTCTCGCCTCATCTGCGCTGAGATAACCTAGCATGGAGATCCCGCCGGGACCATTGAGATAGTTTTCGTGGCCGATATTTTCTTTGGAGAAACGTCGAGATAATTTACTGATGAGAGAAAGCAGTTCTTCTCCAGCATCGAACGGAGTGATGTATTCCAATAGATAGGAGAGTGGATTCCCATCTCCGGAAGGAAAGCGACCAAGTCGCTCACGTGATTTATCATTGCCCAAGGGCTTGGGCAGGCCTTCGTTGCCGGGCAGAGAGCACAACCATGCCATGGTCGCATCGTCCCAGTCAATTTCTCCTCGACTTTTCGGTTCGACAACACCTTGTGATTCCAGGCGAAAAACAATCTCCTCATTTCCCATCATCACCCTGAATTCACTGCTGAAAACTTCATCGCCCGATGCGGTTTTACCACCCGGCGGCTCACCATCTTGTACTGACTTGGGTGTGGATTTGGGTGTGGATTTGGGTGTGGATTTGGGTGTGGATTTGGGTGGGTTTGTGTACTCCGCGAGCATTGCCATTATCAATTCAAGTTTTTTGGTATCACAGGCCTCAAAGGTATGGAACGGGGTGGTCGCCGCCATCCACTCATCGAGTTCACTCATGCTCCTCGACCTACAATGGGGGGCCACTCGTTTGAGGTTTCGCTTCAATCGAATTCTCGCCGGTTGAGCATCTGGTCGATTCTTGAATCGATATCATCGCCATCATCTGACTTTGACCCCGTTCGATATTTCGTTGTGATACTGGTTGGGGGTGCGGCTTCCATCGTCGGTTCAGTGAGTATGTCATCCGGGGTGATTTGGGTCACGGCATCAGGTGTCCGGGTTTTTGCTGTGGTCTCATTTTGAACTTCTGCTTCGTCGCGGTCTTCTCGGGTCATCTGCCCGGAATGGTCTTGGCTTGCCCCTCCAGGTACCTTCTGGCGACTCTTCCTTCTTCGCACGATGGTCGCATCATCTTGTGGCCAGAGCAGATTTAATTTCCACAATATTCCCAGCAGTAACACCGCCACCCCACCGCTCCATACCCAACTGGTCACGGCCAGGGTGATGTTGGGAGGTTCCGCCAAGACCAGAGTAGCACTGTCGTCGCTTGGATCATCATCCACATCCCAAGGGGAGGCGCAGGAAATCTTCGCGATTAATTTGCTCCCGCCGGCCAATCCACCGGGGCGGTCGAGGTGAATCTCAGGGGCAAAACCTGTTGCTGCAACGTCGATGAGGGCTGAGTAGTACCAACCTCCATCGGTGGCACCGCCCCCACTTTCGATAGCGTTGTCAGAGCCGATGGCAGCGCCATCCTCGGAGATGGAAATGACACAATCAGGCGAGTTCATTATCTGGTAATTGGTTCGGCTGATTCCGATTCTCAGTACGCTTTTACCACCTTGTTCGATTTCATCGAACAGACTTATTCCTATATTCCAGCCCTCGGCACGGATGGTGGTGATTACTTCCGCGTGTTCAATAATCGAGCCGGTGTTCTGATACACATCCAGATTCAGGGTCCATACTCCCACTTCGGGGGTCCAATCGTTGGTGGTCAAATTGAATTCGCCGCCCGAATCGGCGAGCACCAGAATCTGTTGACTGGTGACAATTTGCCCGCCAGATACGGTGATGGTGATGGTGGCACGGAAATCAGTGCTACCATCAGCCACCACGCAATTTGCCAATGGTGCACTCGTGTTGTGGGTTGAAGTGCCAATCGTGTTTACCTGTGAGGAATTGAATTTGCAATCGACTTCTCGGGTTGCAAAAGAAGAGGAACTGATGAAGAAATCCAGAGATTCACTAGAGCTTTCGGTATTCATCTGGGCACTGTATTCTCCACCTGTCGCTGGAATGGTGACCCACCAACGCCCATCGCGGAGCACGATGGCAAGGTCACCCGAGCCTGAGGTCGGTTCGCCGTGGAATAGTAATTCATGGTCATCTCCCTCAATCCCGGATATATAGGGCGAATTAGCCCAACTGACATTTGTCTGTTGTACGGTGAGGTTGATTTTCTCCACCACTCCCTTCAAGTCACTCACTATCGTCACTATCAGAGAATTGCCATCCCAGTCGGCAGGAGGGGTCAGATGCAGTGGGATGCCGATTGAATTACCTGCCGCTATCATCATCGTGATCCCCACCGCATTACTCACCTCATTCCCAGAGTCATCTGCCGATAGCATCCAGCCGCTGGGAACATGCTCAAGACTGAATACCACATTTGCCAAGGTATTGCCATCATTGCTGATCCATGCCAATGGCATCCCGCCACCGTCGGAGACCTTCCAAGTGCCGCTGGTGGTCATGAATACGGATTCATGAACCCCGACCCGCAGAGGAATGGTGGACTGAACTTCTCCCGAGCCATCGCCATCACGGGAGATCAATACCAGTTCGCCAACCTCACCGGCCATGGCATCTTCAGGAGGGACGACAATAATTATGACCTCAGCAGAGGAAAAGGGCTGGAATTCGGGCAGGCTGTCTGGGAAGGTGACGTTCCATCCATATATGCTGCCGGTGATGAAGGGTTGTGATGCGAGGTTACCGAGGTGTGTCAGTTCAACCGTTACGTTCCCCCCGCCGGGTTCGACCTCAAGCATCGATTGTGAGATATCAAAGCCCCATCCAGCATTTCGTCTCACCTCGAGGATGACCGTATCTTGGCCGATGTTGATAGATGAGGAATCGAAGGATATTTCAATTGTGACAATAGTACCATTCCAACTTTCTCTAGGGACTTCCAAGGCGAGTGAAATCTGAGTACTTTGGTTGACCGTCAACATCTCACTTCCCTGTACCATCGCCATCCACATCGAATCATCACCGCCAAAGAGTTGGGTGCTGATGACCAAGGTCATGTTCAGGTCATCGGCGAAATTACCGGTATTCTTGACGCTCCAATATAGTGTAACCTCCTCCTCCGGACTGACCAATAACTCTGGCTCACCGATGCGAACAACCTCCCAGCGGTGGTCGGGCTCGGCCTCGACGATGAGATTCACGGTATCGGAAATAGTGATGTTTCCAAGACTCAGTAACTCGATTTCCAGCAATAGTCCCGAGCGCGCCGGCATATCTAGTGGTAAGGTGATACCGACCAGAACGGTTTGCATCCCTCCCGCGGCAATGTTCTTCTGGGGGTCGTATAGATTGAAGGAAAGTCCGGGGTCGGAGGTGAAATTCCCGTTGGCAACCATTTTTGCGCCCAACTGATAGATGTCGGCACCATTGCCGGGATTATTCAATCTCAGCACCACGGTATGCTCTTGGCCGACGGTAATCGTCCACGGTTGCGACGTCGGCTCGATGAGAGTGACTTCGGCTCGATGCACCTGTAAGACCTGTAATGAGAGATTCAAATTATTGAATCCGCCACCGGAATCACTCATATTGAAGGTGTGTAATTGCGGTGAGGCGGTAGCAGGCATTGAGAGGTTGAGCCAGCCCTCGCTGGCTCCGGTGGCGGTGGTCAGCAGATCATTCCCCTGGATTCCGAGGTCGCCAGCAGCGCTCCATTGCCAGTCTGGCCTGAACATTCCCGCTGCTTGGAGGTCCCATGAGAGACCCGAGACAGAGGTCTCGATATGGTATGAAATCACTTCATCGGGAGTTACCCGGTGGTGTGGTGGTGCGGCAGAAACCGCATTGGCGGTGAAGCGTAAATCGACTGTTTCACAGAGTTTGTCACTACCTTGTCCGACACATAATTGTAATGATGTGGTGGTGGTTTGACCGAGTGCGATACTTGAAGGAACTGGTAGGTGAGCAGCATAGTAAGCCTGTTCACCGGGTTGCAGATGGACGATATAGTGCTCTATTCCCGCCATATCTCGCAGGCTGGGAGAAGTCCCCCATGTATTCGAATCCCATGATAAGGTGGTGGTTGAGTCGGCCGCATTACCCAGATTCTCAATCAACAACCATGCCACAGCATCGTGTCCGGGTAAGCCCAGTCCATGTGATGCTCCAGTTCCATCCGGCCCTGATACCGATAGGCCGCGGGTGCGTAAGACCTCGACCGGATAAAGTGAACTGATACTGATGTTCTGCTGCTCATCGAGGCGTAGGGTAAGGGTGAGATATCCGTCCTGGTCACCGAGCGCCGAAGCGGGGATGGAAATTCTCAAACTCGGCGACCAACTATTGCCCGGTTCGATGCTGATATTGCTCAAACCTCCTACGGTCTCATCAGTGACGCTCCAGTTTTCCGGCAGGTTGGTGGAATCGACGTCCAGACTCCAAGTAGCCGTGCTCCTCCCGGTGGCGGTGATGATTGGTGTGGCACTACCCGAACTTCCCGGAGCGATTCGTAAGGGCTCGGGGGGAATTGAGATTTCGGCGTCGTAGGGCTTGAGTACCAATAGGATGGACGTCTGGTTGTCGTTATCGACTCGCGATTGGCTGAGATTGCCGTATGGGTCGAGTACCAGCTTCACCAGAGATGTACCCAGTTCGGCGGTGATGTCGGCGGAGAAGGATGAAGGCCCAGAATCTCCAGTCGGGGCAATTGGCTCAAGTTCATCCACCCTGGCACGTCCGATTTCCACCCCATCGACGTAGAGCACAGCATCGACTGCGGAATCGCAGTCAATGGTTCCTATATTGGCGAATTGTGCGGTGATGGTGACGACCTCCCCGGGGTTGGGGGCTTGCGGGTTGAAGGATAATCCACGCCCGTCACTGGTCGGTGAGACATCACATAGGGCATTGGAAACAACCGTATCGCCGATCAGCAGGTCGAGATAACCATCTCCGTCCAAGTCACCTGCTGCCGGCGCTGACCATACTCTATGCGGCATATCGAGAGCATCGGCCCAATTTGAATTGATATCCGCCTGCAGTCCGGTATTCCCATCGAAGGCGAATACTCGGCGGCCGAATGAAACGATGACCTCGGGCTCGCCATAGCCATCGATATCAATCCAGATTGGTGGCGAGACGGCAATTTCATCATTATCGTTACCAGACCCTTGTTCTAGTGTCCGATGCCAGACCTTACTCGGCGTGGTGGAGTCCAGATCATGACAGCCGACCATCCCTTGACGGTCAAAATTCCATTGTGAAGAACTGTACCAAGTCACCCAGCACACCCGGTCGTGAATCCCGTCGCCATCGGTATCGATTGGTAGTGGAGGAGCGTCGGCATATCCGTTCGGGGTGCGGAAAGACCAGATTTCCTCGGCCGCGGTCAATTCCCATGCCACCAGAGTGGCGCCACTACCACTGCTCCTGCCGTTACCATCGGTTGGGATTGTGAAAATCACTTCTGGGATATCATCGTCATCGAGTTGGACGATGACCGGCCCAGGAAGTCTGACCCTCGGGCTGTCCGAATCGGTATCGCCATTGGGCAGGGTCACCCGCTCCCAATCGAGTGAACCGGTAGAGCCATCTATTCGCCATACCCACATATTGGCATTACTGCTCTCGATGGTGGTCACCAGTATGGCGCTGTTCTGGGAATCGAGTGCGACCCATGCCGGGTCGGAGACATGAGTCCCACGGTCGAGGGATACCGACCACAGCGGGTCGGGTGGGCCTTGATTTGGCAGTGGTATGGCAATCAAAACCGGATTGCTGGTGTCCTGGTCGATTGCGGCGATTACCAATTCCGGTGTACCGTCCATCTGCAGATCGGCGAGTATTGGCTGGGTCGAGACCAGATGGCCGGTGGACTCGACCGGCAGGTGCGGTGAATCAATACCGAGCCTGCGGTCGGAATCCTGCCATGACCACATCATCTCGTTGCTGTGCCCACCAGATTGCCATCCGGCCTCACTACAGGTCAATTTCGGCGACCAGATGTCGACCACCAATTCGCTTGCGGTATCATAGGCGACAAGGATTTCCAATTCGCCATCGAAATCGACATCGTGGAGAATCGGCGTCGCCTTCACCTTCTTTGTCACCCCAAGGTCAACCCTCCACGCGGTTTTGCTGGTGTCGCCCTCAATTATCTTCAATATACTTCGCTCATCACCGCCGGAACTCTCAGTGACCACCATTACCGCGAATAGATGTCCCTGCCCACATCTTATCGCCGCGGTCGGCGGAGCGCTGATGGAATTGGAGAAATCACCGATGGTCGAGCCATAGCCATCGGCACCGGCACTCGAAAGTGATTCACTGTTCCAGTTTACCACCGGATGAGAAATCGTGCCCAGTACACTGACTTCCGACACGTTACCATCCCCTGGCCCCCCACCGGGGCCATGTGCTGGCATCGAACTGTTATGGGTCGGAGTGTGTTGATATTGAATCCACCCCACATCATCCCCATACCATGGAGTCACTTCTCTGGACGCGGTTGCAGTTGTGGTGCCGAGCAAATGAGTCGAGGGGAATAAACTTAGCAATAGGATGAGGAAAATAGCTATCGCACCACCCTTTGGCGAGGTATTGAAATGACGCGACTGCACACTCACATACCATCTCGGCCTTTGACCCAACAAAAGGATTCCGTGACCTGGACCCCAGAAGGGGTCCATCTGCTGACCCTGTTACAGCCGCCAATAACTGCCTCATTCATCCCGCAATACTGCTTCAAGAAATGCATTTTACATCCGCACGGCTTAAATGCAGGTGGCAAGTCGGCGGGCTGACTTCGGTCACCTTTCTCTCCCGAGGCGCAGCCGGTGAAGGACGGAAGCGGTTTATCGCTCCCTCTTCGGCCAAACCTTGAGAAAGGCGGGTAAGAGGAGGTAGAAACATGTATAAAATGGTCATAAAAGAGGATACGATTCGCATTCCAGCTGAGTACATCCGCAAGGGGCAATCCCTCAATCAGCACATTGACCGCTTGGCTGCAGAGGCCTTCGAAGGGCGTTTTGATGACGATAATAACTTCGTCCTGATAACTTCTAATCACGAACCCTTGGGTCGTGGCCGCCTGATTCATGGCGATGGTGCAATCTACCAGAATGTACGCTTCAACGCGGTTCTCTTCGCGATGGAGGATTATGAGGTCGTCGAGGGTGCGGTGTCGGAGATTCACGACTTCGGAGCCTTCGTCAGAATCGGCCCCATGGAAGCCCTTCTGCACAAGTCACAGATTCTTGAAGACCAGGTCGACGTCAATGTTGGTATGGAAATCATCGAAGGCCGCCAGACCGGCCGAAGCCTGCAGAGTGGCACTCCTCTGCGCGCCCGCATAGTATCGCTTTCAGTCAATCCCAGCGACCCGCGCCAGAGCAAGATAGGATTGACCTGTAAACAGGCTGGACTAGGAGCCCATGCGTGGCTTGCTGAAGACCGGGAATCGGGTGAGTAGAATGGTAAAGGTACCATTCGCCTGCGGCGACTGCCATCGAATCATGGATGATGGCGTCGACCAGTGCCCACACCATCCTTCGGCCAAGGTCACCACCGATTGGCAGGGATATGTCATCGTCTGGAATCCACAGCGCTCAGAGATCGCCAGCAGATTGAACATCGAAGAGGCTGGTCGCTACGCCTTGAAGGTGAATATTCGTTAGGAGGCAGTATCATGCAAGTATTAGATCGAAAAGAAAATCCGTTGCTCGACCGAGTCGAGATACAGTTCAAAATTGGCCACGACGGGGAAAAGACCCCGAGCAGGGATTCGATAATTTCCGCGGTGGCTCAGGTAGAGCCCGGAGCCAAGAAGGAATTAATCATCGTCAAGAATATCAATACCCGTTTCGGACAACCTCTGACCACCGGTACCGCTTACATTTACGGCTCGTCTGAAAGTATGACGGTCGAGCCGGTTCATGCGCTGAAGCGCCATGGTGTCATGGCCGATGGCGAAGGTGAAGAAGTACCGGCGCAGTCCAAACCTGCCGCCGCCACCGAGGCTAAGTCTGTAGACGATGCCGATGGAGGTGAGGAATGATGGGAGACGGACCTAATTCCGCGGCAAAGTGGTCGAAATACAGTATCGTGGACGGAAGTCTCGTGCGCAAGTCGGAATTCTGCCCTCGCTGTGGGCCGGGTGTTTTCCTGGCAGAGCACAGAGACCGCAAGAGTTGTGGGCGTTGTGGTTTCACCGCCAGCGACCACAGCGATTCGAACTAAGCAGTACCAGTGTGGTCGCCCAATCAGGGCTGAGCTAGCGAAATCCCCGATGATAAAAATTCAAGTTCGGCTTTGCCAAGAGTCATTCACCAACCCGAGGCGAGTTGATGAGGGTGCGGATAGTTCTCAAATCTATGTGTCGAGATACCCCTTGAGTCGAGGAATTACTGCAAGTGCTTTGACCAAGTGCCGAAATTGTCGAGAACGTACCAATCATCGCGATGATTCCCGACATGAACTCCGATTTCGTCCCGGGCGGTGAAATTCATCTCTTCTCCAAGTATTGCATCCTGCCTCCATCCGGTGATCCGCCAGGCTGATTTTTCCTCATCCCACACCGCATGGCTCACCGGCCCCCGAAATACCGCTGTGCTCGCATCTCCTTGGAGCTGTGGAAGTGTCACCACCTCATTCTCGCTCACCAATAGCCAGCCAGCATTTTGATTGTAGAAAGCCCGGTCGATCAACTGCGGTCTCTCCAGCACTCCCTTCTCAATTATGTCGCCACTGGTTCGAGAAATCATTGCCCATCCACCGCCACGCGACAAGATGCAAAAATTATCTTCAAGAGCGACGATAGCGGATATTTCACCAGCCCGGGGAAATCCCGCTATTTCACCCCATAGCATCAGGTCACGGCGCCAAATCTCAGTTCCATCGAGAGAAATCGCGTACAATCCCCGCTTCCATAGGGCAAAACAGATTATGCCATCATATTCACACATCTGCATAAGTTCGGCATCCATCGCATGTGACCACCGTGCTCCATGCACATGGTGATTGCCGCGGTCAGCCTTCGAGGTTCTCAGTTCGGCCCGTGAAATTCCACTTTCAATATTCTCAGAAATCGCAACCCCTGCCAACCTTGCGGTAAGTAATTCATGGTCGATCCAATAACCGATGAATTGTTGTTCACAAACTATCGAATGAGAAATAGGGGTGGGAAACGGAAATTCTGTCTGCTCCATCTCCTCCAGCTCCCCTGATACCATGGTCAGTCCACCGTCGACATCGACGACGAGCAGACGACCGTCACCACATCGGTGTACTCGATGTGGCGAAACTGCTAACTTGACTATCTCGCCCACACCCACCCCAATCATTCTTCCTCTTTACATATTCCAGCAAGACCACCGAAGGCCACTACGTATCAATACGACGTTTGGACTTCGGGTAGGGGGTCGGGAGGAGTGTCTCACCTTGCGAAAGCCCTGCCTACAACGAATCCTTGTGGCTTCGCTAGATTGATGAGTCGGTGGTGCGTGTGTGACACATGTCGGACGAGGTGAAACTGGTGGTCGTCAGCACTCCTGACATCGCCTCTCTCAATCAAGGCAAGGCCTTGCTGGCCAAAGGTGGTTGGAAGGCTGGTCCGCCGGTCGAGGGCGATGCGACCTGGAGTCAGTCAGATGTGCGGATCTGGTGGTTCCACGACCGGTTACTGCATCAAGATAATCTCGATTTGCGCTGGCAGGACTCCACCGGTGAGCAGGTGGCTGAGGTCATTTTCCCCAGTCGTCACGTCGCCGCCTCGGGTCAACCCAGTCTTACCGTTCATCCCATCGGGGTGATGTATCATGGCATCGATGAAGAGGTTCCTTTCGGTGGAAAACCCGGGCGTGCCCCACCCCCGAGTACCCGATTAGGGCCGTGGTTCCGAGAATTATTGGCTATCGAAAATGAGTCCATCCGCGAGGAGTTTGAGATTTCTCTGGAGGTGACCCATCATGGCCCTTGGCTCGAGACACCTTCGCTATTCATCGAGATCGGCTCGACCCCGAACGAGTGGCCACACGAGACTGCGGCCGAATTGCTGGCAGATGTGATGTGGCGCGGCCTAGGTCTTGACGGAGGGGCTGGAATCGGTGGCTGGGACGAAGCGACCAACCGTGGTGAAAAGGTGGTTATCGGACTTGGAGGTGGACATTATGCCATCCGTCTCTGTGCGGTGGCGGCAAATTCCGGAGTCTGGCTCGGCCATATGCTGGCAAATTATGCTCTGGTGATGGAAAAACCCGAGGGCGAGGAGTGGGAGGCAAGTGGTGGCGTTCTGCCCGGTGGCCTTTGGCGTCAAGCCATCGATGAGGCGATAGATTCGACCCGTCGGGCCTTTCCCGGAGGGGAAGTGTGGGCCTACCTCGACCGTAAATCATTCAAGGGCTGGCAACGCCAGTCGATTATGAGGTATTTGCAGGAATCGGCCATCCCAATCGGCCGTACCAAGGATTTACTCGGTGGTGAATAGGGTTGGGGAATGGTCAAGAATCCCCGCCTCGACCACCGGTTGAAGGTCATGGCTGGACTCTTTGGTCGAATTGTCGTCAGCATGGTGCCGATAATGCCACGATTTTTTGTCGGTTGGATTTCTCGGCGCTATGTTGCTGGGGCAAAATTATCTGATGCGGTCAAGGTGATGAAGAAACTTTCCTCAGAAGGGGTATGTTTCACCGTCGACGTGCTCGGTGAGGAGATAAGCACCCTGGAAGAGGCTGAGTTTTTCATCGCTGAATATGAACGGGTATTGGTGGCGATCATTGAAAATGAATTGGATGCGAACCTGTCCATAAAGCCGACCGCATTCGGTCTTCTCATCGATGCTGAATACGCCTATGATAAGATGAACAGCCTACTGGTGAAAGCGGCGAAACACGACATCTTCATCCGTCTCGACATGGAGGACCACAGGGTTACCCAGGCGACCATCGATGTGGTTCTGGGAATGCATGAACGCGGCTTGACCAATGTCGGCACGGTACTTCAAGCAAGGTTGTTTCGCACCCCCGGTGATATTTCATTGATTACCGATAAGTTGGCTCATCGAGCCGATTTCCGCATCTGCAAAGGGATTTATCTCGAGGCCGAAGAAATCGCCCATACCGGTTATTGGGCCATTGTCACGGCGATGAATGATTCAATCGATTCGATGCTGGAAAAATCCGCATATGTTGCCATCGCAAGCCATGACAAACCGGTCATCAAGCATGCGTTGGAGGCGCTGGAAAAACACCGATTGGGTCCCGGAAAAAGCGACATTCGTGATGGGGCTGGTGGTTCCAGGTTCGGAAAGGGCCCAGGCTATGAATTCCAGATGTTGCTGGGGGTGCGGGGGAATATCCGCCGTAAATTGGCCAAGGATGGCCACCGAACCCGGGTATACATCCCCTATGGAGAGAAGTGGTATGAGTATGGGATTCGCAGACTCAGGGAAAACCCCGATGTCGCATGGCACATCACCAAATCTTTCCTGATGCCGTGGACGAATCGGAGATGACTAGCGCCCTCAGTGCGAATAGCGGCCGCGATGATGTCCATCGCTACCGCCGCCCCGCCGCGAATCGCCACCACCGCGCCTTTGCTCACGCAAATCCATCGGGTCGGGATTGAATCCCAGACGCCCTTCCTTCCATGCCTGACGGCGCTCCCTTCCGGTGCGTGGTACGATTTCCTCGAATGTCGGTGGTTCATGTAGGTATAGCCGCTTTACATCGGGGGCTGCCACTTTCCCGGTCAGAGTCCTTTCAGTGCCCGTGTGAATGGCACGTATGCGCCATTTCCTGCCGTCGTGGCGGATGATTGAGCCGGCGGAGAAAATCTTATCGGCATCGACTTCAATCGTGTCTGAAGTTGAATCCTCGCCTTCGGTTACGGTGACTTTGATTTGCAGTCGGTCGGCTCGCAAAGCGGTTGCCCGGGATAGGTCAGAGGCGACGATACGCCTCACTGGCTTGCCATCGCGGTTTTCCAATCTCGTCAACCGCCAATGTTTCTCGTCGTGGACAAAGATCACCTCCAAGGATAGAAACTCGTCTTCTTCCATGGCGACTTTTTCGATTTTACTTTTCGCACCCTCGGTCATCATTATTGGAATATCGATGATTTTAGGTGGGCGAAATTGCACCGTGTGCACACAGCCGCACTCGCTACACTTGAGTAAGAAGTCCGCACCTTGACCTCTTTTTCGTTCTCGCAGAACTTCATGGTCGGCCAGCAGTCCACAACCCGAGCACTCGATGATATTCTCCTCCGCGTCAGCATCATCATCTTCGAAATCGACCTCATCCATCACGGCATCTCCGTCATCCGCAAATGCCTCTACCATGGTGTTCGCCAAATGTGCGGCATCGCCGCCCATACTTGAACTCCCCCGTCAATTATTCGCGGCTCTTGGGAATGAATTGAAGTGAGCGGTGTAGTGGCGATGGTATGAGCGATGCTGAAGTGGGGGTTGACGAGGCTCTTTCGGCCTTACTCGGCAAGGATTCCAAGCGCTCAAGAGATGAGCCACTCATAGCGGCAAATATCGGTGTCCAATTGGCCCATATGGAATTGAGCTCATGGCCGATTGCCATCAGGCGCCGAGTGCGTGATGTCGTCGGCAGACTGCAACCGAAGCGTATCTGTGAGGTCGGAGCGGGAATTGGTCACCTGTCGGCGTGGTTGCTGGATATGTGGGTGGATTCCCCCGCTCCAGTAAATTATCAGATGGTCGAGGGCGGAGGGAAATTCGGAGTCATTCTGCTTCGCCTGCTACGGCGTTATGATGCTAGCGAGTGGGCGTCCGTCAAAGTGGGACGCTTTGAGCAATTGGTCGCCGAACAGAAGGCCTGGTCGGCAGCGAATCCGCTCACCACCCTCAGCACTGGGCCAGCCCACGGCGTGGCGGCCTCGGTGGGGGGGGCCGGTATGGCTGGAGAGGGCGATGAGCCTATTCTCGCCTCACCCTTTGACTGCATCATCATTGACGTCGAGATTTCGTCGCTCGCAGATTGTCTGGATTCAGCCCTGGCTTCGTTGGCCAAGGGTGGCATGATTCTCGTGGTCGAACCCGAAGTGCCTACCGGTGATGTGGCCGCTGATGATGTGGTCGGGCAGTCGCAGGTTGCCGGGTTCCAGAAGTGGATGGATTTCATTCACCGGGTGACGGTTGAATGCGATGTCGCCTTCCAACCACTATATGGCGGCACTTTGGTCGCTATCCATAGTAAGTAGGAGCGGGGGCTTTGGCTGGAGAGATTGCTCCGGCACGGTCGAGCAGGGCTTCGACTTTGAGTAATCCATAGCCGTATTTCTCATCGTGGCCATCCTGCCCCTCCTGTGGTTTGACGGTCTCCTCAAGCCAATCCTTCACCTTCTCGATTCCCTGCTGGCCTCCCGCACTGCCATTTCTCTGAAGGTCTGGTCGGCCTTCGAGTAGAATCGATATAGCCCCTGTCACATATACCGTGGCGGCCGAGGTTCCATCGGCATAGCCCCACCCACCTCCCTTGATGAGCACCGGGACGCGTTCTGCCGGAGCAACCAATTCCGGTTTTTTATCCGGGTCACTGCGCGGAAATAGCGGCGGGAATAAGCGGCCATTGTTGCGCCCCTTGCTGCTGCCGACCCAAGGGTCGCCATTTTCGTTAACCCCACCTACGCAGATCACATCTTCCTCACTGCACGGGCTGTCGACATCATCGTCATCGCTGGACTGACCGTCATTACCTGCTGCGGCGATGACATAGACACCCTGAGTAATCGCTTCTCTAGAGGCCGCTGCGGCGCCATCACCTTGGAATTGTGAGGGAATGAATCCCGGGGCTCCTCCCAAGGATAATGAGATTACCTCGGCCCCCTCGCTGACACACCAATCGATGGCATTCGCCACCCCTTGGTCACTTCCATTACCATCTTTGGACAGCGCTTTAGCGACTAGTAATCCAACTCCTTTTGACAATCCATGTAAACCTCCATCTGCAACCAATAACCCAGCCATTGCGGTTCCATGACCGTGGTCATCGTACGGCTCGGCCCGATTATTGATGAAATCCTGCCATCCTCGCAGGCTCAGGTGGTCGAGATCGGGATGACTCAGGTCGATGCCAGAATCAACGATGCATACGACCACACCATCACCGGTGAAGCCTCTGGTCTTGTCGAATTCCACCAGTACCTTGTATTGGTGCGCCCGAGCGGTCAGTTCCACGCTTGCACCTTCGATTATTTCTCCCTGAAGCCAATTGTTGACAGTGATTCCTACCACCGCGCCGGTGATTATAATGGTGATAATCACCAATATGGCGACGAATGCGCGCAGTGTTTCGAGGTCATGGTCCAACAGCGTCTCACGCGGAAAGACATCATCATCTAGGGGCGCCAGTGCCTCCCCCATCTCACTTATCAATGGCGGAAGTGGTGGGAGTTGGTCTTCATCCATGGTTTTCGCCGGACTTGCGACTTGTCTTCTATGTTTGAAACCCTCGCCTAGTTTCTTCAAAATAATGAGGCGTGAATCTCTCCGAAGATATCGACGAAAGCCTTTGCCTCCTCCTCGGTGTTATAGAAGTAGAAAGACGCCCGTAAAGACCCATCCTCATACCCTTTGTCGAGGAACCACGAGTGGACACAGTGCATCCCACTGCGCACCATACAATCGCCCGACTCGTCGAGAATAATCGCTAGGTCGTGGGCATCCTGGCCGTGGATCAGCATCGAGCAGATTCCGCCCCGCTGGGCCGCATCATCCGGTCCGATTATTTCGATTCCGTGCAGATCCCGAACCCCGGCCGACACTATGGTGTTGAGTTTGACCTCGTGCTCGTGGATGGCATTCAGATCAAGTTTGGACAGGTAGTCAATCGCCGCCGCCGAGCCGAGGATGCCAGCGTAATTATCGAGTCCGCCTTCAAATTTATGCGGTGGTTGAGACCATTCAAAATCGGTATATCTCGACCATACAACGGTATCTCCACCAGCGGAGATTGTCCGCAGGTCGTCGAGTAATTCCTTGCGCCCCCACAGGGCGCCCATTCCCGAAGGACCGAGCATCTTGTGCAGGGAAAAGGCGATGAAATCAACCCCTAATGACTGGACATCAACCGGCATATGAGGTGCTGATTGTGCCGCATCGACTACCATCAGCCCGCCGTGGTCATGGGTGATTTTACAGGCCTCCTTTATCGGAAATTCGACACCGTCCAAATTGCCGACCTGAGGTAGTGAAACCACCTTCAAATCGCTTCCGGCCTCGGCACACATCTGCTCAAATATCTCGGTATCGAAGGTATTGTCGTCACGGCTGGGAACCACTCTGTGGTCGACGCCATGTTCACGCTCCAACTGTAACCACGGCACCAAATTGCTGTTGTGCTCCCGGTCGCTGGTCAGCACCACATCTCCTTTGTTCCAAGAAAGACCCTTGGCAATCTGATTCAGAGATTGGGTGGCATTTTTTGTGAATATCAGTTCATCGTGGTGTGGGGCGTTGATGAAGGCAGCCAATTTCCGCCTCGATTCCATGACCTTGCGCGTTACCGCCATCGCATAGCGGTGTACACTTCGCCCGCCACATGAGGGATGTTCTTGGTAGTAATTCTGAATTGCCGCGATGACGCTGTCAGGTCGCAATGTCATGCAGGCATTATCGAAGTAAATCGGCGCATCATCCGGACGTAGGGTCGGAAAGTCAGGCCGAAGGGTGGAAAAATCCATCACTTTCACCATGCATCACCATCCGGCAGGAAATCGACCAGCGGTGCATTCACACCACAACTTTCACAGGTCCAGCGACTGGAGATGGTAGTCTTACAGAGGTTGCAATGCGAGTTGGCTGCACCACTACCCTGACAATTATCCTTCGGGCACGGCGCCCCCGGTTCGCCCTCACCATGACGGAAGATTGGCACCGAATCATGGCATTCCGGACATTCACCTACGACATCGCTGACTTCGTCATCTTCACTGGTATCGCGGTTTGAAGGCACCTTTGGCTGCTCCGATGAACTATCTGGTGATTCTACAGATTCGATTTCTGCAGTTCCGGCGGTGAGTCGTGCCTGCTTCGACAGGACCTTGGTATCTCCAACCCCGAGCATCAATTGCGGGAACCATAGAATGTGCATCAGTCCGAGCACCACCAGAGGGCCGGTCAAGAGATGGAGCACCAGCAGACTCTCGTCATCGGCAAATCGGTCGGCGATGAAATGCACCCCGCTCCAGGTATTCACCAACACCAGAACCAGCCACACACCCAGCGATACCGACCACGCGGTCAGGCTATGCTCAGCTATCGATTCATCCATTTTACGCACATCTTCGGAGAAATGGCGGACGGTCACATGTTCATCCCTAGTCTCCAATACCGCTCGCCCGACGATGAAAGCGAGAAAAACCATGACGAAAATTCCGACCAATCCCCCGAGCATCTCTCCGATGATGAAATCGAACGGGAAATTAGGTGTGGCGACATGAAATAGAATCATCGATATCATTCCTGCCAACCACGCGCATAGCATATTCATCGTATGGCCTTTCATTATCGGGAATAAATTCCAGATCTGGACGACGAACCAAACCCATAGGGCCATGCTGAGCAACATCTGGAAGAAACTCAGGCCGTCAACACCACGGATTCCTTCTAGACCGGAGATAAAGGGGTTGCCTCCACCGAGAATGTCAGAACTCAGACTGCCGACCCAGAATGCCAGAATTCCAACTATCAGTGCCCGGTAATGTAGTACCGACCAGGTTTCTCGCAATAGTTTCCAATGGTAGACGAACTCCTGTTGCAAATCGTCGATACCGGCCATCGAGGGGTGGAGTTCCTCGGCCCACCCACTCTTCTCAATTTCCGAGAGTCTGGGGAGTTTTCCTTTCTCAACCACAACCGCCGAGCCAGCCTCATCGGACGCTAACGGCTCAGCCATGCTTGTGGCAGGGTGTAGGCCACAAGAACTCTTGCGCCTAACGAGAGTGAAAACCAAGTGAAAGTCGCTGAGAAGATATATCCCTATTTGCTTATTCAATCAAATCGCACTGGGAAAATCCCGATATCCTCTGTAAAACCATCCTTGAGGTCGGCTTAAGGTGGTTGTAGGGTCGCTGTTGGTCAGAAGGTGTTATGTCCTCCCCTGCAATGCATATAGTGAATAGTATGAAGCCAGGTCAAATTCTCTCAACTGGTCTACTCTTTTTCCTTCTTTTCATGCCACTCTTCGCAATTATCGGAGATTTGCGCCTCAAGTGTGAGATCGTCGATAAATCAGGTTGCGGAGATTATGTGTTAATGCAGGGGTTAATTTCATCTGGTTTGCTATTCGGACTAATCCTTTCTGTTGGTGGGGCGTACAAAATGCGTACTCTTGCACTCGCCAACAAAGTCGAATTCAG
>Ga0209554_1001021_pt1 | contig 22128 bp, 22 predicted proteins | sample MarorgKNORR_S2LV_5_FD_188221 | JGI IMG/M metagenome (GOLD analysis project Ga0209554, IMG submission 188221) | Marine microbial communities from the Southern Atlantic Ocean, analyzing organic carbon cycling - Bottom_A/KNORR_S2/LV (SPAdes) (version 2) | ecosystem: Environmental > Aquatic > Marine...
TTATTTCGAGTGGAGCGGAAGACGAGATTCGAACTCGCGACCCTCACCTTGGCAAGGTGATGCTCTACCACTGAGCCACTTCCGCTCGAAAATCTGTGGTAGCGGGACCACTCAAATGTATATCGCTTCAAGTGAGAGGGTCAAGGTGCTGGGTGCTCCTGTACGATGTCGCCCATGTCAGATTCACATCACATTCGCCTCGGAATCATCGGTTTCGGCTCATGGGCGATCAACGCCTACCTGCCCGCTATTACAAAGATCCCTGACGTGGAAGTCGTCGCCGCAGCAGGGCGAAGTGAGGCCACACAGAACGCGGCTCGCGCCGCACTTGGCCGAGGCGCCCTCATCACATCGGATTTTCAGGAACTCCTCGATCCAGGTGTGATCGACGCCGTCATGATCGCTGTGACCGAAGACCAACATGCGGTTACTATCGGCGCCGCAGTTGCTTCCGGGCTGCCCGTGTTCTACGAGCCACCGCTATCCGACAGGCGTGACCAGCTTCACAGCGAGATAGAACGCCTGTCTTCAGCACACCAGATCACGCACGCCGATCTTGAACTGTCGTATCTCCCCGTTGTAGACCATGTGGCGGCCCTAATCTCTGCGGGCGCTATCGGCACTCCACACGGCGCGTCCGTGACGATGACATCCGGTTGGGGTCCGGTACCGGGATCGGACGTCAGCCTGGCACTTCAACTCATCCCCTGGTACGTGGACCCACTCAACCGCGTGCTCGGACGGATTCCGAAACGCGTGCTCGTGCAGAACGGCGCAGGAGTAGCCGGCAGGATGCAATCACAGATTCTTGTGCAGCTCGATTACGAAAGCGTCTGGGGCACTTTCGACGCCAATATCCAGTCTGTAGGAGAACTTGGAGCGCGGATATCCGTTCACGGAAGTGACGGTGATCTTGAGGCAGACCTGTTCCAGGGCGAGCTACGAATCCGATCAGGGCAGGCGCCTGAATGGCGAGGTGAATCTCACCCGGCCGAACAACCGCACGCCGGCTGGCCGGGTATGCACGAATCGGTCGCCGCATTCATCAAAGCCGTTCGCACCGACAACGAAACCCGCACCGGGTCAGCGACAGTGATCGATCTGCAATTGACCAGCCTCGCCGCAGAGGCGTCGATCGACTCCGGCACATGGGCGGAAGTTGAACGGCTGCAAACATAATTTCAAAACGGCAGACGTATTCTCGAACTTCGCTGTCGGTCTATCCGGGTAGCAAATGGCAACCACTACACCGTGGCTCTGGCTTGACTCTGCTACGAAGGTCTGGCTTTATGCGCCACATGGACATGAAAAGTCCACGAACCGCATAAAAACGTCAGGGAGGCCGACCCGTGATCTACGACATGCGCACCTACGACATTGCAGTCGGGCAGGTACCGAAATACCTGGAAGCTGTCGAGAAAGTCGGCCTCAAGGTGCGCGAAGACCACGGCATCAAACTCGCCGGCTGGTATTACACCGATATCGGAACCCTGAACCGGGTCGTCCACATCTGGGCGTACGAGGATTACGCTCACTACGAGAAGGCGCGTGCAGCGTTCCGGAGCGATCCACGTTGGATCAACGAGTATCAGCCGATGACGAAAGGGCTGATATTGAAGCAGACAAGCCAGATGATGAACGCAGCGGCATTCTCACCGCAGCCATAACTCTTAATTTCGGGTGTGGCCGGGCGCCTGTGCGACATTCGAATTCTCAACCGCCGCGTTAAATCCGCGGTTGTTTGTCGACGGGAACAACAAATTTGAAGTACGACACCATCATTATCGGAGCAGGTTCGGCCGGAGCCACAATCGCGACGCGGCTCACTGAAGACCCGGACCACTCGGTCCTCCTGTTGGAGGCCGGACCAGACTATCCGGATATCGATTCGCTCCCGGACGAGGTCAAGTACGGCTACGCGACTGGAACCGAGATAACGACCAGTGAGCACAACTGGCAGTTCACCGCACGGGCGACGGATCAGGCGGAGATACAAATTCCTCGCGGCCGTGTAACCGGCGGCTCAAGCGCCATTAACGGCCAGATATTCCTTCGTGGGATGCCGGAAGATTATGACGATTGGGCGTCGTGGGGCAACGACGAGTGGGGCTTTCAGAAGATGCTCCCGTATTTCCGGGAGATCGAGACCGATACGACCTACCAGGATGATCCCGGCGATTTCCATGGTTCGGACGGTCCGATCATTTGCCATAGATTTCCACGTGAAACCTGGCTGCCTCCCAGTGTGGCATTTGAAAAAGCCTGTCTCGCCGCAGGCTTTCCCGCGTGCGAGGACGCAAACGCCCCGGGCAGCACCGGCGTCGGGCCGCTGGCGCTCAACAATCCCCAGGGCATTCGATGGTCAACCGCCATCGGCTATCTGGGACAGTCAAGACATCGTTTGAACCTGACCATCCGCCCCGATGTCCTCGTAAGACGCGTCGTGTTCGACACGTCCGGCGCAAGGCCGCTTGCGACGGGAGTTGAAGTGGAATCAGGGGGTGAGGCTTATATCGTCGAGGCGGAAGAGATCGTTCTCAGCGCCGGCGCCATCGGGTCACCACAGTTGTTAATGCTGTCCGGTATCGGCCCCACAGACCACCTGAGCGATCACGGCATCGACACGATGCTTGACCTGCCGGGAGTAGGCCAGAACCTGCGCGATCACCCGATGTTGTTCGTCAACTGGAAAACGAAGCCGGAAGTCGAACTTGATCCAATGACTCCCCGAATCCAGCTCACACTCCGCTACACAGCGGAAGGATCGCCCATCGAGAACGACATGATCGTGTACATGATGACGTCGGCAAGCGAACGATCTGACCGCGGCGGATTGCGGACAGAGGTAGATCGTATCCAGATGAATCTGTGCATCAACCTTGCGAAGGGTTCGGGCGAGCTACGGCTGGCTTCTTCCGATCCATCTGATGCGGTGCTACTCGACTACAACTATCTGCAGGATGAAGAGGATCGGCGGCGATTCCGTGATGGAATTCGAATGCTAGTGAAGCTGGGTGAAAACCCTGATATGCGGGAGCTTATCGACAACCGCTTGACACCGCTGGATGCCGATCTGGAATCGGACGAGACGTTGGATGACTGGATGATGCGCGAGGTGATGACCGGTCACCACATCTCTTGCACAGCAAAGATGGGTCCAGAGTCGGACCCGATGGCGGTCGTGGATCAGTTCGGAAAAGTTCATGGCGCAGACGGTCTCCGCGTTGCCGACGCATCGATCATGCCGGGCTGCGTACGCGCCAACATCAACGCAACCGTGATCGCGATGGGTGAACGAATAGCGGACTTCATACAGGATGGACGCTAGGGCGCAGTCCGCCTGCCGACTCTTCTGCAACCGTCATTCCCACGCAGGTGGGGATCCAGGAGAATCGCGCATATAGCTACGCGCATTGAGCACAGAAACCGTAACTGGATTCCCGACTACTCGAGAATGACGGTGAGGCGTCGCCCTACTCATAGTTCGGCGCCAGCGCCTCGTTCTCGATCTCGCTCAAGCGGTGCATAGACCAGTGAGCGTTCACTCGGGCGCGTCGGGCCGGGTAAGGCAGATATGAACTGGTGTCCGGCGCCACGAACCTGTCCAGCAGCAGCTCATCCATAAGCCAGCCATTCGCCGGGTCGTTATGAGCATTCAGAAAAGCGTCACGCAATTCCGGCGACGGTTGCCCTGAACATGCGAGCATCGGAATCGGCGTCTTCTCCGTCGTTCCGATTACCCGAACTCGTTCGATCAACTCCGGCACATGCCGTGCCAGTAGATCGAAACCGTAGGAATCGATAGAAGCGATATCCGCTCGACCTTCCGCAACGGCCTTCACATTTTCGGGCACCGTGATGGTCGGACCAACCAGTTCCGAATAAAACGGTTCGCTCCCTCCGAGCTCCATCAGCATAGTGAGGGCCGCGTAGTAGCCGGACTGCGACTCGTTTGTCGTGAGCGCGAGGCGACCTCCAAATGTATCTTGCACAGATTTGTACTTCGAGTCCGCCGGCACCACCAGATAACTCCAGTAGACAGGCTGTCCTCCGTATGCCTCTGGCGACGGCACCGGTACGGCCACGATCTCATCATCCCGGTCGCTCAAACTCCAGGGTAGGCCGCACATGAAAACGGCCGCCTTGTCATCGCGCGCCCACAACGGACCCAATGGTTGGGGCGGTGGGTAATCCAGGACATCGTGCCCGCCGCCGCTGGCCCGCACTATGTTGTCCAGTAGCTCACGCCACATCTCCCCAACGGCCGCCGTCACCGAGTACATACGCGCATTTACGATCATGAACAGAATTGTGATCCGTGCCATGCGTGCGAATCAAACGACGTGCGTAATCGTCATACCTGCCCTCGGACTCTTTGGATTGACCGTGTGTGTATTGAACGACGTAATACCGGGTACCCTGACCCCCCGCGCCAGATCGGCTCGCAACAGCCGTAAAACGACAAAGAAGAGGACGAATGGCTTCCGAATCACTTCCCGGTTCACTTCCCAGTCAACTTCAAGGAAAGGTGGCGATCGTCACCGGCGCCGGGCGCGGCATTGGTCGAGCTTTCGCGATGGCGTTGGCCGCCGTGGGCATGCGGGTCGGCATTTGCGCCAGGACAAAGGCGCAGCTTGACGAGACCGCGGATGCCATCTCCGCATCCGGCGGTGTCTGCCACGCCGTTATCGCAGATCTATCGAATCCGGAAAGCATCTCCGAAATGGTCGAGGGAGTGCGGACAACCCTGGGGCCGATCCACCTTCTCGTGAATAACGCAGCCGAACCAGGACAGGGTCGTCGAGTCTGGGAAGTTGACCCGGAGAGTTGGTGGCATACGCAGATGGTCAATGTCCGCGGCCCGTTCCTGTGTTCGAGGGCTGTGATCCCAGAGATGATCGTCAACAATTCCGGGCGGATCATCAACATCACAAGCGGCGTCGCATCGATGGCAATCCCGTATTTGAGCGCATACGTGGTGTCAAAGACGGCGTTGTCCCAGTTCACGCGTGTACTTGCGGCGGAGCTTGCAGAGTTTTCAGTGTCTGCATTTGCTTACGCGCCGGGTGCACTCGATACGGATATGTTTGAGTACGCCCGACACTCGCCCAATTTCGATCCGCCAATTCAGGCGGTGTTCGAAAACGCGGCGGAAGCGGGTTTCACCTCGATGTCAGACGCCGTCGCCACATTCATGAAGATCGCTAAAGGCGAAGCTGATTCGCTCTCCGGATGTCACCTTGATGTCGCCGATGACATAGACGATCTCGTCCAGCGCGCAGACGAGATCAAGGAACAAGGGTTGTACGTGATCCGGCGACAACCCTTGCACGCCAGAACCCGAATCGAATGAGCGTCACAGCCGCGGCACGATGGGCAACTCCTCGATTGCCGTGCCGGTGGCGTCTCGTACCGCGTTAGCAATGGCCGCAGCTATCGGCACTATGCCTGGTTCACCCGCTCCGGAAGACGGAACATCGTCGTCGCCCGTGAACACAACCTCTATCTCAGGCGTGTCGGTAATCCGTGGAACCCTGTACCGCGCAAACCCGGCGTTCAGCACACGGCCGCCGTCGAACTCCACCGCCTCCCACAGCGCGGTACCCATGCCCATGACGATCGAACCCTCGATCTGGTTGCGTGCGCCTTCCGGGTTGACAACAAGCCCGCAGTCGAAACCGACCGTCACCCGCACGACACGTGCTTCCTGGTTCTCGACCAGGACCTCAACGCACTGCGCCGTGAAACTTCCGGCGTCGTATCCGACGGCCAACCCGTAGCCGACGCCGGGCTTTTTCTCACGTGAGGTCCAGCCAAACGTCTCAACTGCCGCCAAGAGGCATTTCCTCAAACGGGCGTGAGACAGGTTACTCAGACGGAACTCCAACGGGTCGAGTCCGAGTCCGATAGCGATCTCGTCCATGTGGACCTCACGGGCGAAATGGTTGGTCGCTCCGCCAAGAGATCGGTACGAACCTGACTGCAACGGCGACTCAGAAGCAGCCACGGCAATTCGCACGTTATCCACGTCGTAAGGCGTGTCCGCACCGCGCTGCCCGCGGAATGCGTTCTCGCCCGCGTGAAACGCCGTGTAATCCCACGCCACGATCTTCCCGCCCGCATCCACACCGCTTCGTACCTCAAACGTCGCCGCCGGACGCACCGTGCTCCACGCGAACTCCTCAGCGCGGTCGTACGAGACCCGAACAGGCGCATCGACGGCCTTCGCAAGCCGCGCCGCTTCGTGCGAGACCGTCGGCGTCTTCGTGCCAAACGAACCGCCGATCTCCGCCGCGATCACACGTACCTGACTCGTGTCTAACCCGAACATCTCGGCCAGGCTGTCCCGTTCAGCAAACGGACCACGATTGGCGCACCAGACCGTCAGATGATCGCCATCCCATCGTGCGACCGATGCACTTGGCTCCATCTGGGCGTTGGAAACGTAAGGCACGTAGTAGGTGTTCTCGAAAACACGCGCTGCGGAGGCAAAAGCTGAGTCCAGATCGCCGTCATCTCGGAGCGCGGTTGGCTCTTCTGCACGTTCTTTCAGTAGTGCCGGAATGTTCCAGTCAGAAGCCGTGTCGCGACTCTCCTCCCACCGCGCTCGAATCGCCTCAACGGCGTACTCGGCGGCATCCTCTCGCTCCGCCACGACACCCACAAAATCGCCGTCCCGCACTACTGATACCACACCGTTGACGCGTTCGGCACGAGCCGTGTCAATTTGCGCCAGCTTTGCACCGTAAGACGGCGGCCGGAGAATCTTGCCGTACAGCATTCCCGGCACGATAACATCCTGCGCGTATTTGGCGCTTCCATTGACCCGCGACAGCGCATCGATTCGCCGGGCGGGTCGTCCCATCAGCTGGAACTTCTCGACGGCCTTGACCTCCACGACGTCCGGGATATCCACACTTAGCGTCTGGCCCGATAGCAGATCTGCGTATTCGACGCCGTCTGACCCACCCTCAGACACCACCCGTCCGTCCAACGTCTTCAGCGAATCGGCGCCTAATTCAAGACGGGTTGCTGCGAGGTCGATCAGTGTCAGACGAGCCGTGGCCGCGGCACGGCGCAACTGGATCCCAACAGTACGGGTAGACGCGCTGCCGGTCGTGCCGCGATCCTGTGGCACGAGATCGGTATCGCCGAGGATGATGCGCACCGAATCCACAGCCACATCCAGCTCGTCCGCGATCTCCATCGCAAACCCATTCCTGATTCCCTGGCCGTACTCGACCTTGCCGGAGAACGCCGTGATCACGCCGTCGCGAGCGATGGTCAGCAGCGTTGCCGGATCACCCGGGGGCGTGCGAGGGTCCGGCTCAAGCGACCAGCGCGGAGTGCCGACGATCGTCAGTGCGATATCTGTCGATGACTGCTGCTCGCTCATTCCGCACCTCCGTCACCAGAGGCCGATTTCACGGCCTTCAGGATTCTCACGTAAGCACCGCAGCGGCAGATATGGCCGCTCAGCGCGGACCGAATCTGCTCATCGCTCGGGCTCGGATTACGGTCCAGCAAGGCGGCGCTGCTCATGATGAAACCGGACGTGCAGTAGGCACACTGGAAAGCCGTGTGTTCGACGAACGCCTCCTGCACGGGGTGCAGCTCGTCGCCGTTCGCGAGGCCCTCGATGGTCGTGATATCGCGTCCACTGGCCGAAGTGACCGGCGTGATACATGATCGGGTCGCCTCGCCATCGATCAAGATCGTACAAGCGCCGCAATTTCCTTCGCCGCATCCGTACTTGGTGCCCGTCAGCCCCAGCTCATGCCGAAGTACGCTCAAAAGCGTGCGCTCGGCGTCGACCGTGACTTCATGCGATTCGTCGTTCACCTTCAGGTGCATCGTGAGCAGCCCCTTTCTCCGTGAAGCGCATCATACGTGGCCGGACTTGCTATCGGAATCGCCGCGGGACAGGGCAACCCTTGTTACGATGCCGAATCCCGGTCGTTAGCCTGATTACCGTAGGGGCGTATGGCAATATGCCCACCGTCAACACCCCTGATCCTCATCACTCGAAGATGGAGCGCACCCGCCCGTGAAGTACCGGAAACTCGGCAGCACAGGACTACTTGTCTCAGCCATCGGCCTGGGCGCCAACAACTTCGGACGGATGAGTCCCAGCCAGGTAGCCGGCGGAAACCTCAACCTTGAGACGGCGACCGACATCATCGCCGCAGCGCGGGACACGGGCATCAACTTCATCGACACATCTGACCTGTACTCAGAGGGACAGTCGGAGGAATTCATCGGGCAGGCGCTCAAAGGCTACCGGAACGAAGTCGTCATCGCCTCCAAAGCAGGCATGAAATGGGCGAGCGGCATCAACTCTGAAGGCCTTACGGCCGCGCATCTCAAACGCTCTATAGACAACAGCCTTCGACGATTGCAGACCGACTATATCGACCTCTACCAGATGCATATCCAGGATCCGCTGACGACCATCGAGGAGACTCTCCGGGCGCTGGATGACATCGTGGCCGCCGGGAAGGTCCGCTACATAGGCTGTTCCAACTTCCTCGCGTGGGAGGTTGTAGAAGGAATTCAAATCGCACGTCGATACGGCTGGCCCGAGTTCGCCACCGTGCAGCCGGAGTTCTCGATGCTCGAGCGTGAGCCGGAGAAAGAGTTGCTTCACGCCGCCTCAAAGTACGGAACCGGCATCCTGCCGTACTACCCGCTGGCCTCAGGCTTCCTCACAGGTAAGTACAAACGTGGCATGGCGCTTCCTGAAGGCAGCCGCCTCGCCCGACTGCAATGGACGGCAGATCAGCACGCCACCGATGCAGGCTTCGATCTGCTTGAGTCGCTGGAAAGGTTCGCGTCAGATCGGAGACACTCGATGGTCGAGCTGGCCTTTGCGTGGCTGCTGGCCCATCCGGAAGTGTCGTCCGTAATAGCCGGAGCGACCCGGGTGGAGCAGATCGTCCAGAACGCCGCCGCCGCCGAATGGGAACTGACCCGGGAAGATATGGCAGAGCTAGATCAGATCCTCCCCGGAACCCTTGGCCCAGGCACCGGCAACCTCCCGAGACGCCGGACCCTGTAAATACGTGGACATCCCGCGGACCATCGAGGAGATCACGCCTGAATGGCTGACCGCGGCGCTGAAGTCGGGTGGATCTCTGGCCTCGGGCGGAGTGATATCGGTCCAATTTGATCCGCCAGGCGATCGAAAAGGGTTTTTCGCGGAAGTTGCGACGGGAGTTATCAAGTATTCGGGCGATCCGGGGTCGGCTCACGGGACCATCGTTGCGAAGGTAACGATCCGAATGGACGAGCTTGCTAAAAGGTTCGCACGGGAAGGCGTATACGAGAACGAGGCCCGGATTTACGCCGACATCGGCGATGACATCGGAGTTCCGATACCGCGCCTCTACTACGCCGATTCAGATATAGAGACGGGTCTTTTCGTCCTGCTACTGGAGGATCTATCCGGCCTGCGCGTCGTAGATGAAACGACCGGATGCTCCCTCAAAGACGCGTTAGTGGTCGTACGAAACGCCGCACGGCTACACGCCCGCTGGTGGAACAGCGACCGGCTCAATCAACTTCCGTGGCTTCTTAGACCGCTGGAAGCCAGATGGACCGGACTCCGGAAGGCGGAATACATAGCCAACTGGAATGCAGGGTCCCGAATACTGAAAGTCCACCTGTCGCCGAAGGTGTACGAGATAGCGGAACGGCTCGGTCCAAAATACGCCGAAGTCATGTCTGGAACTCCGCCGTTCGCCCTCACCTTGAATCACGACGACTACCACCTCGGAAACATGTTTTTCGGCGGCGGCGAAGTCACCACCATCGACTGGCAGTTCGCCAACCACGGGCCACCGACGCTACATGGCGAATCCCGCCCACAGCACGAAAAATATGTGCGAAATCAGGACATTCCGATCGCTGTGCTGTATCTGCACGCGCCGCCGGAGTTGATGGGATAGGGCGTGTAGCCATATCCTTTGGCGGTGGCGCTCACCGTTGAAGACGTAGGCCGAAACGTTCGAAAACTGCGGATCGAACGAGGAATGACACAGGCGGCGCTCGCGCGCCGTCTCTACCTGGCCCGGACAGCCGTGACCAGGTTGGAGAACGCTCAGCGCGCGGTGACCGTGCCCGAACTCGCCGCGATCGCCGCCGTCCTCGCTGTGGACTTTGCGTATCTCGCGGTCCCCCACGAAACCAGGAAAACGGCAAGCCCGATCGACAAACGCCCCGTGCCGGCACAGAAATTCCGGCCTCGATGGGCCGAAATCCCGGCCCGATGGCACATCCTATCGGCCGTCGTCGTCGCGATTTTCAGTAAGACGTTCAAGAAAATGAACATGGCCGCGGGAGACGGGCTTTTATCCGAGGCCGATCAACACTGGGAGCAGATGGCCAGGGCTCACCATCTGTCTCTTGGGCGGCTTGATGTGGCGCGCTATTCAACTGCCGTTCGGGACCCGGCACCCAGGAACAGCCTCCAATACGCCGGTTGAGGCCGAGCGTCGCTATATTCCAGCGAGCAACATTCCGCCGTAGCGGTTCCCACTGGGCCGTATGCGATCAAGTGGCTACTTCAGCTCGATCAACACGTTCTTGTAACGTTTGTCCGTGTTGTTAACGACTCGATGTATTACGTGCGAGTCGTGATACGTGAAATCGCCGACTACGTTGCTGCTTTCGTTGGCCGTACCATCGCCGAACTGGGCCTCAAGCGCGCCGTTGCTTTCGACAATCACCGTGACGTAATCACGGCCGTGCAGATGCCAGTCGCTGGCTTCGCCCGGCTCTACGATCAGGTTCCAAATTTTGACTTTGTCGTTTTCAAATAAAACGACGCTTGCGATCTCGCCCAGGTCTTTTCCGTCTGGTCCCATGATTATTCCTTTCGCTGGAATTTACCGTGGGCGGATTATATTTCGCCTGTAGAGAATTGAAACACTACGAATACCTTCGTTGGGCTCTCGGGTTGTCCATCCTGTGGAATGGGCCCATATTTTCGGAATGGGTATCAAAGACGTCCGATGGTTCGAGATGGTCCACATCCCGCTGGCAATCTTCCTCGTTGTTTCCGGGATGTATCTTGCCCAAAGGTGCCTGAATGCTAGGAGAGCGGCCGCAACCGTCGAGTCTGTGAGCGACTGAACGGATCCGGAGGCAAATCACCTGTCGCTCGATCAGTCCAAAGCGTCTCGGCCGCTCCGGCTGTGCATCTTGTCACCAACGGAGATAACGCGAGGCTAGGGCATACACGGCAGCCAAATTCTGACAAACGCAAAACGGCCCCGGCAAGCTGAAATGCTCGCCGGGGCCGTCTTATTTTCGCGCTGTGGTGCCGAGGGGCGGACTTGAACCGCCGACACACGGATTTTCAGTCCGTTGCTCTACCAACTGAGCTACCTCGGCACGACGACCCATCGTCTCAGACAACTCGCACCACTTCAACCGCAGTGTTGCCCGGATGTGCGCCCATTCTTAGTCTCGACTCACCCGCCCGGGAGCCTCTTTAGAAGCGATCTAGAGGGCTTATCCCCGCGTTCTCCCGCCGGACCTCACCGACACATACCGAAATGCGGGTCGCCAGCCCGATGTGTTTCCGGCCCGCTATAATTCCGGTCGGTCGCCCACGTGCACACCGGCACTCGCACACCGGCGTCCAGACAATCGACCTCATATCGGTCCTTAGAGAAGCCCATAGGGAACCCATGCCCACCCTCCTCGTCGTCTCCACATCACCCGGCGCAGGCAAGACGGCCTTCGCCGCCACCTACGCAACTCGATTGCTGGCCGATGGCGCCACCGTCTCACTCGGCAAAGCATTCGGCGCTGTCGACGACGTAGATGCTGCGGCGTTGAACACACTGGTGGACGGTGCAAAAACCATCGATCCCATCGTCGTCAGCGGAGATCCAACTGACGATCAGGTCAAGCAGGCCGCACAGGCCGCCGGCGGAAGCGACTCCAGTGCGGTCACCGTGATCGAGGGTCTCTCGGGAAACCACGCCGCGAACAGGTCACTTGCAGACGAACTTGACGCCAGCGTCGTACTCGTCGCCGGACAGTCTGACTTCAAATCTGCCATCGAGGCCGCCCCCGTATACGGAGACCGACTGGCCGGGGTGGTCATCAACAACGCACCCAGGCACCGGGGCCACGATCTGGAGACAGAGGTTGTTCCCGCGCTTGAAGCGGCCGGACTGCCCTACATCGGCGCAATTCCGGAAGACCGCCGACTCGTTTCAGTGACCGTCCGGGCCATGAACGAATGCCTCGGCGGCGAGTGGCTCGAGTGGGAAGAGCACGCGGACCAACTCGTCGAGAACGTCTTGATCGGCGGACTCGTCCTGGACTGGGGACCTCTCTACTTTGCCTCACAGGAAAACGCCGCAGTCCTCGTGCGTGGCGACCGCCCGGACCTCGCCATCGCAGCGCTCGCCACGCCCATCAAGGCGCTGATTCTTACCTGTGGCGTCAAACCCGTCGAGTACGTCTATTACGAGGCGGACAAACGGCAGGTTCCGGTGACCGTGGTCGAATCAGACACACAGCAGGCTGCATTGGAACTTGAGCGATTCCTCGAGTTCTCCCACTTCGACCACCCGGCCAAGCTTGAGCGATTCGCCGAGTTGGCCGCAGAACATCTCGACCTGGACCGCATCGACTCCGCAATCGCCCACCCCGTCACCGGGTAGTCGTGTCCCCTCTCCCGGTGGGAGAAGGCCAGGGTGAGGGAGGATAAAGGGCGTGAATTGGATACTCGGAGTTATTCGTATCCGCCGCCGCTCACACAACGTTCTCTTCAACCCTCCACACCTACGAGAGGTAAATCCATGACCCTCGATGCCGCCACAATCCAACGCGTCCAGACCGAACTCAACTCCTCGGTAATCTGCGACACGATGGACTCCCTCGGCTACCTCAACCAGGCGATGGACCGGCACATTCGGCCGCTGGACGACTCAAAGACACTGTTCGGACCGGTACGGACGGCGCTGATCGAGAAAGTGGAGCCGGGCACGTCGCGCCCTGACAACCCGTACGAACTGACCATCAACGTCATGGACGATCTGAACCCTGGCGACATCGTGGTGCGGGCCTGCGGGGACATCGGCACCGCCGCCACATGGGGCGAACTCCTCACCGCCGCCGCAATGGGACGTGGTGCGGCAGGTCTCGTAACCGACGGCCAGATTCGAGACGTTCACCTGATCCGAGAAGTCGGCTTCCCCGTCTTCACAAACGGCACCAGCCCGCTCGATGGCGGAGGCCGACACGAAATGACGGCGGCCGATGTCGATGTCGTATGCGGGGGCGTCCCGATGAAGCCCGGCGACTACCTGTTCGCCGATGTCGACGGGATAGTCGTAATCCCGGCAGAAATCCTGGAAGCCACAATCAAAGGCGCGTTCGAAAAGACCGAAGGCGAGAACGCCACAAGAGACGAACTACTAGCCGGAAAGTCCCTCGCCGAAGTCTACGCCAAGTACGGCATCCTGTAGGCGAAATCGGTTGTAGGGGCGTATGGCAATATGCCCAAGGTTGATAGCCGCCCACGATGTAGGGGCGAGCGACTGCTTGTCTGGGCGGGTCTCATCCTCCCAACTCCCACGCCGCCTGACCACCTTCACTCGAGAAGCTCGCTGACATTACGCTCCCGACGATGACTCCAATATGTCATCCTGAACTCGATTCAGGATCCGTTGGTCCCCGCTCCAACGCCGGATCCCACATACACCGTGATCCCCTCGATGAAGTGCAGATCTGGTCGGTTAAATACGTACTCGACGTCGTCCGAGTCAATCAGGCGCTTGAGCGCAGATCGATCCCTCTCAGGTAAATAGGACTCGCGCGCCTCGTCAGTGGCCCAGCGCGTTAATCCGCCCAGCAGGAACGATTGCTGTAGCTCGGTGAACGGCGGTAGGAACTCGTGGATGAAGGTTCGGGCGGTTACGTCTTTCATCCCGGCGTCTCGGAGTAGTTGCGTCCAGCCGTAGGGGTAGGGGACGGCGTCTTCTGCGAAGTGAACATGGCTTGCGAACCACGACTCCATCGCATCGGCAAGTCGCTCATTCAACCCCGTTCCTGTTAGTTCCATAGTGGTCGGCATGAACCGCGCTGATATACCGCCCTCGCGAATCGCCAGCTTGCCGCCGGGAGCGACGACCCGCGCCAGCTCTTTCACGCCCGCCAACTGGTCTGCGAGGTGGTGGACCGCGCGACTGCTCCACACGAGGTCAAAAGTCCCATCCTCAAACGGCAAATCTTGGATCGGCGCCTCGTGAAACCGGATGCGCTTGCCGACCCCATCGTCGGCGAACCGGGACCGGTTGTACTCCAGCAGATGCTCGCTCGTATCGGCGGCATCAACGAGATCGTCATCGCCGACTGACTCCGCAAGCAACTTCGTAAACCCCGCGATGCCGCATCCTGCGTCAAGAATCCGATTGCCGGGTCCGGGAGCGAGCCATTTGACGATCTCACGGTTGGTCGACTCGTAAAAACGGTCCGATCTGCCGAGTCGCTCCTCGGAGCCGGGTCCGAAGGTGGTCCGCTCCGGTGTGTCAGAGCCATGTGTGTGCTGGTGCGTGATGGGGTTTGTCTTTCGAAGTGGTGTTTGAGAGGGTCTGCGCACTTGGATGTGATTGTTGTTGGAACTTCTCCCTCACCCTAACCCTCTCCCGCTGGGAGAGGGCGCGCGTTATCGCAGTACGGACTTTTCGAGAGCCTTAGGGTGGGCCTGGCGCTGACATGGGTGATTGTCGTGCCGACAAAAGTCGGTGTAGATCTGAGGCGCGGCCCAAACATCAGTATTGGGCGACAGACGTGAAGCCCCTAAACATCCATCCAAAACAATTCCCGGTCAGTGACGGGCCGGTCACTGACCGGTGACCGGGGGAGACGACTACAATCGTTTTGTGGCTACGCAGATCGACATATTTTCCGAACTCAGCGGCCGGCAAAAAGAAGCCGTTCAGCACGCCGAAGGCCCCCTCCTCATCGTGGCCGGCCCCGGCTCCGGTAAAACGCGCGTCATGGCGCACCGCATCGCATACCTGATCTCCGTCCAGGGCGTCGCTCCGTGGCGCATCCTCGCCGTCACCTTTACCAACAAATCGGCCCGAGAACTGAGAGAACGGGCCGAGGGACTTGTCGGCGGCGCCAACACCGGACTCCAGGTCCGGACATTCCACTCCTTCTGCGCATTTGTGCTCCGACAGGACGGCGGCCAGATCGGCCTCGATCCTGCGTTCTCCATATACGACGGCGACGACCAACAGAAACTCGTTCGCAACATCCTTGAAGAGCTGGAACTCGACCCCAAGCAGTTCGCCCCCCGGGCCATCCTGTCCGGCATCTCAGACGCCAAGAACAAGATGATCGACGACTCCCGGCTCTCAAAGCTCTCGAAGAGCTACTTTGAGGAAGTTGTCGCACGTGTGTACACGCGTTACACGGAGCAACTGGCGACCGCAAATGCCGTCGACTTCGACGATCTTCTTCTTCGCGCCCACAACCTGTTAGAGGACCATCCGGACGTTCTGGAGAAGTACCAGGATCGATACCGTCATGTGCTGGTGGACGAATTCCAGGACACAAACGCCATCCAGTTCTCCCTCGCTCGCTTGCTGGCCGCCAAACACAAGAACATCTGCGTCGTGGGAGACCCCGACCAGTCGATCTACTCCTGGCGTCATGCTGATATCAGGAATCTGACCGATTTCCAGACCGTCTACCCGGACGCCGTCACAGTGACGCTGGATCAGAGTTACCGCTCCACCCAGACCATCCTCGAAGCCGCATCCGGCGTGATCGCTAACAATAATGATCGCCTTAAGAAGAATCTGTGGACGGAGAACGACAAGGGCAGCCCCATCACCGTCGGCGAGGCGTACGACGAGGACGAAGAGGCGCGGGTGGTGCTCCAGGAGATCAACAGGCTAGTCGATGAGGACGAGTTCCTTCGACAAGAGATCGCCGTCATGTATCGCACCAACGCGCAGTCACGTGCCATGGAAGCGGCGTGCAACCGGCACGGCGTCGCTTACCAGCTTGTCGGCGGGACCAAGTTCTACGAACGCAAAGAGATTCGTGACACCGTCGCCTACCTCCGCCTGACCGTGAACCCGTCCGACGATGCCGCGCTTGAGCGAATCATCAACGTACCTGCCCGCGGCATCAGCCCGCGCAGCGTCGACGCCATAAGAGCGGTCGCCCATTCTCGAAGTACTTCTATGCTCAACGTCATTTTCCAGGTCGATGACGAAGAGATTGGCCTGTTCGAACAGCTGAACCCGAGAGCCGTGAAGTCCGTACGCGCCTTCGCCGATCTGATGGAACGGCTGATTGAGCAAAGCATCATCCTCTCCGCGGTGGAACTCATTGACCTGACACTTGAACGTAGCGGCTACAAGCGTCTCGTCCAGGAAGACAAGGAACGCGGCGAAGAACGGTGGGACAACATCCTGGAGCTACGCGGCTCTGCCTCTAACTTCGAGGGCCCGGAACCGCGTGAACGGCTGATCGAGTTCCTTGAGAATGTCGCGCTCGTGTCGGATATCGATTCGCTTGAAGAAGGTGAGGACGCGATCACCCTCATCACCCTCCACCAGGCAAAAGGACTCGAGTACGACGCCGTATTCATGATCGGCATGGAAGAGGGGTTGCTCCCGCACTCCCGATCCCTGGAGAGCAACGCCGATCTGGAAGAAGAGCGCCGGCTCTGCTACGTAGGCATGACCCGGGCACGCAAACGCCTCTACATGTTCCACGCCTTCCAGCGAGGATTCCGGGGATCACGCGGCGCCATGATGCCTTCACGCTTCCTCGACGAGATACCGTTGGCATACGTCGAGACCGTATCGATACGCCGCAACTCCAACACGGTCCGCAAGGTCTCGCCGATCCGGAACGTCACAGGACGGTCGTACGATCGAACCGCCGGAAAACGCCGCGTCGCAAATCCGCTGGAAGTAAGAGCCGCCCAGAGAGGCGACTACCGGGTTGCCGACCGCGTATTCCACGAGACCTTCGGTGACGGTATCGTTATCGAGGCCGTCGAAACGGGCGGCGATACAGAGGTCACCGTGGCGTTCGGCAACGGCAACGGCCTGAAGAAATTGATGGCTGCGTTCAGCGGCCTGAAAAAGGTAGAACCCGGCGATTCCACAAAGGCCAAACGCGAGGATCCAGAACTGGGCGACGCGTTCCTTGACGCACCCTAGGCGCTCTCCTAAACTCCGGCCACACTTGAAACGAACGTAACGCGCCCCCGATCTCGCTCAGGATTATTCTGGGGATCACATGGGGTCACTGGAGTTGAATGCGTGCCTGACGAGTCCGTCATTTCCGATGAGATGCGTGCACATCTCGATGTAGAATCCGACCCGATCACTTACGACGTCGAAAAGGGCGCGGTGATCAAGTTTGCACAGGCAATTGGAGACTCTAATCCGCTGTTCCAGGATGAAGCGGCCGCCCGCAATGGTCCTCACGGCGTAATAGTCGCCCCGCCGACCTTCCTGCGATCTCTTATCGCGGGTGAGGCGAAGAGCGAGTTCCCGAGGCCGTTCCCGAACAACCTGGACGGCGGCAGCGAGTACGAGTTCTTCGAGCCGATCAGGGTCGGCGACAGGATCACCGTCACAAAAGCCATCGTGGAGCTCACCGAGCGGCAAGGCCGTCTCGGCACGATGCTGTTCACGACGGCCGAGACCCGGTACGTGAACCAGCTCGGCCAGTTGGCGGCTACTCAGCGCACAACCGGCATCAGCTACGCATCGCCAGCAGAAGAGGAATAGCCGTGGCTCAGCTTTACTACGAGGACGTGAACGTCGGCGACGAGGTCACGCCACTCCCCCAAAACGCAACATCACAGCAACTGGTTAAGTACGCCGGAGCCTCCGGTGACTACTATCAGATCCACTACGACGACGGGTTTGCCCGGAATAACGGACTGCCCGGCATCATCATCCACGGCGCCCTTAAGAACGCATTCCTTGGACAGTTGGTTACCGACTGGATGGGACCATACGGCCGGCTGAAAAAGCTGTCGGTGTCGTACAGGGCGATGGACATTCCGAACGAGGACCTCGTTTGCAGCGGGACCGTCACGGATAAACGCATCGAAGACGGTGTTGGCATCGTCGAGTGCGAGATCGCACTCCACAACGGCGCTGGCAAGGCCACGACGCCGGGCAAGGCGATCGTGTCGCTGCCGATGCGGGGGAGCTAAGTAACCAGAACTGCTCCAATCCGGAGCACAACAAACGCAAACCAGATCTCGCCCGGGACCAGCAAACGCTGAGAGGACCGGGCTACCGAGGAGAGAGCAATCTTGTTATCAGACGAAGAACGCGTATTAGAAGGCAAAGTAGCCCTCGTTACTGGCGCCGGACGTGGCATCGGTAAAGCCATCGCAGAGTCGCTTGCCGAGCACGGCGCGTCGGTGGTCGTAAACGACCTCGGGGTAAACGTAGACGGCACGACTCCCGACGACGGCCCCGCGGGCGAAGTCGCCGCCGGGATCAGGGCGGCCGGCGGGCAGGCGTCTGCAAACACGGATTCCGTCACCGAGATGGCCGGCGGAGAGCGAATGGTTCAGCAGGCGGTCGACGAGTTCGGCAGGATAGATATCGTCGTCACACCGGCCGGAATCCTTCGTGACCGGATGATCTTCAACATGACCGAGGCCGAGTGGGACGCCGTGATCGACGTCCACCTCAAAGGCACGTTTACCGTCGTCAAGCATGCCGGAATCCTGTTCCGCCAGCAGCGCTCAGGCCGCGTGATCACCTTTTCCTCCGGCAGCGGACTGACCGGCAGCCCCGGCCAGGCGAACTACGGCGCGGCCAAGGCCGGAATCGCCGGCTTCACCAAGGTCGTCGCCCGAGACCTGGGTCGATACGGCGCAACCGCAAACGCCATCTCACCGGCGGCGCAGACCCGCATGATCGCCACCATCCCGGACGCCCGCCCGGACCGAGCCTCCCTTAACCTGGGGATGGGCAACCACCTGGCGCGCGGAGCGGGAGACGCAGAGGACATCGCGCCCTTCGTCTCCTATCTGGCTTCTGACTACGCCGCGGACGTCAACGGCCAGCACTTCTACGTGTCCGGCGGCACCGTCGCCCTCTGGTCGCAGCCGCGACCGGCGCGCACGATCTTCAACCCGGGCGGTGAGTGGACGACCGATCAGCTGCAGGACCTGGTCCCGAAGCACATCGTCCAGGGCCTCACTCTGGAGCCTGCGAAGTTCTAATCAACCAACGACACTGAATTTCCAGATACGTCCAGGTACTTTTAAGAGGAACAGATAAAAATGACAGAAGAAAACAGCGCGAGGCTAGACGGCAAAGTCGCCATCGTTACAGGCGGTGGCAGGGGCATCGGACGGGGAGTTGTACTGAAGCTCGCCAGTCTGGGCGCACGCGTAGTCGTTAACGACATCGGTGCATCGCTCGAAGGCGAAGGTCTCGACAACACACCTGCCCAGCAGGTTGTGAACGAGGTCGGAGAAAACGGCGGCCAGGCCGTTGCCAACTACGGAGACGTGACGAAGTTCGCAACCGGAGATGAGCTGGTTCAGCAGGCGCTGGACGAGTTCGGACGCCTGGACATCGTCATCACACCCGCCGGCATCCTGCGGGACCGCATGGTGTTCAACATGACCGAAGAGGAGTGGGACGCCGTCATAGCGGTCCACCTCAAGGGCACGTTTAACGTCGTAAGGCCGGCCAGCATCCTGTTCCGCCAGCAGAAAAGCGGACGCATCATCACCTTCAGCTCTGTATCGGGGCTGTTTGGCGCATCTGGACAGGCCAACTACGGAGCAGCGAAAGACGGCCTCGCCGGGTTCACCCGGGTGGTCGCCCGTGATCTCGCCAAATACGGCGTCACGGCAAACTCCATCTCACCGGGTGGAGATACCCGGATGACGGCGAGCGTGCCGGACACTACCCGTGCGATGCGACAGGAAGGCAAGATGCAGCCGCCGACGGGCGTGCTCACGCGTGCCCCGGAGCATGTGGCGCCGATGGTGGCGTGGCTGGCCTCTGACGCCGCACAACACGTCTCAGGACACGTATTCCACTGCACGGGCAACATCATCAGCCTGTTCACAGACCCGTACCCGGTGAAGTCCATCCACAAGGACGGCCGGTGGACGGTCAAGGAGATCGCAGCGGTCTTCCCGAGCACACTTGGCATGGACTTGATCAACCCGCAGCGTGCAACGCCGCCGAGGGATCGCTCGGCGTCCTGATCGGGTTAGTTGCACGAATAAGGCTTTAAAAGAGACGCCGCCGGACGAATATCGGCGGCGCCTTTTTGTTGTCTGTGGTGGAGGGCGGACGCGTGAACGGGCTTAAACCGATCAAGCGGGAAACACAGGACCGGGAACCTAGTTGAGGTCGGTTGCTCCCTTTGATCCGGAAGTTCCAGACACCTGGGAACCGTCATACTCCGGCTCTTCCTGTACTTCGGGCGAGCCGCCAAAAGCCTCGAACCAAGTTTCGCTGAAGACCTCCATCTTGAGGAAGTCCCTACGATCTCGATGCACCGGTTCCAGGTCAGTGAACCCGGCCTTCCTGAACGACTTCTGAGCGCGTTCGTTGTGGGCGAGCGTGTGAAGGTAAACCCGTTGGAGGGCTGCCTCCTCAAAGATTGCCCGCAACATCGTCAACACGGCGTCCGTCCCGTAGCCGCGGCTCCAGTAGTCACGATTCCCGATCATGATGCCAAGTTCGCACTGGCTCTTGGAGCGATCGATGTCGTAGTACATCGCGTTGCCGATGTGTACACCTTCATTAGTCTCCATGGCGTACCTGACGGACCATGGTGACGGGTAGTTGATCTCGTCCCGGTAGTGTCGGCCGTACTCGTCCAGCGAAAGACGTATCGGCGTTGTCGCGTCAAGTTCAGCCAGCTCCGGGTCAGACCGCCACGAATAGTCGCGATCTACGTCGCTGAACCGTTTTGCGCGCAAAACGACAAGGTCACCCACGAGCCGTTCACTCGGGGGTCTGGACGGTGCGCTGCTCTTCCGCCATGGGAAGAGCTTTCTCCACGATTCGTGACTCATTCTTAAAAGTAAGCTGCTCCATCGCCTGTTTCACCGGAACCCATTCGACGAGGTCAAACTCCTCATCGTGCCGTCCGGTGTCGCCGCCGACGGCCGACATCAAATAAAAGTAGACAACTTTTTCATAAATAATGCCGTCTCGCCCGAAAGAGTATCGGTTTTCGCCCACGGATGGGCCGGATACAACCTCTAATCCGGACTCTTCTGTCACTTCACGCCGCGCAGTCTCCTCAATTGACTCCCCTTCCTCGGGCGTTCCTTTTGGCAACGTCCAGAGGTTTTCGCTCTGCCGATAACAGAGCACCACCTCGAACCCGGTTGTGGTGTGTCGCAGCACCACGCCTCCGGCGGAAATCGCACGTCTGGTCGCGATTTTTTTCGACAAAGTTGAAGAAATTGGCCTGAGTCTCCCTCTCGGTCACCGGGATAACGGATCTGGAAATACTGATTCGGGTCACCAATTGACCCTGAACAGGTCGGGATCACATGTGGCGGTGAATATCCTACGGGCAATCAGATTCGTTCGTATCGAACCTGATTTCACCCTCCCTGACGACGACCATTGACCACACACGCCCCCTCAGCGAGCGCAGTTTCAGCCATGCGCCAGGCCCAGAACCTTCGTGCCATTTTTCACGTACGAAATGGGGCTAAAATACGCCCGGTCGATTTTGCTAATCGTAATTCCGACCAAGCTAATCGTTGACGGAGACCGACTCACACAGTCACGGATCGAGTACGAAAACTACGAATATAGCGTAACAACTGTGAATGGGCGATCCTTTGTACGCGTCTGGAAATATAGGTATTACGAAATTCGTAACCTGACATAAATTTCGAACCAAACCAAGAATCGCTTTGGAGGCGTCCGAGCGTAAGACTTCGAACTGCTCCCCGAGCCTCGAAAGTAACTAATCAAAGAGGTAAACACCTCGTCGGCAGTCCATTCGGAATCTTTCGAGTGAAGCTCGCCGTGTCCTTGAACCCCTGAAATGGGGATGATGGAGGAACCCTTGGGTAAAACCGATCTGGTAGTACGTTTCGCCGGTGAAGCCGGTGTC
>Ga0209554_1001023_pt1 | contig 22116 bp, 23 predicted proteins | sample MarorgKNORR_S2LV_5_FD_188221 | JGI IMG/M metagenome (GOLD analysis project Ga0209554, IMG submission 188221) | Marine microbial communities from the Southern Atlantic Ocean, analyzing organic carbon cycling - Bottom_A/KNORR_S2/LV (SPAdes) (version 2) | ecosystem: Environmental > Aquatic > Marine...
TTATTAGAATTGGGTAGGACAATGATGGTTGATGCTAAACTAGTTTTATTGGATGAGGTAGGAGCAGGCGTAAATAGAACATTATTAAATGAAATTAGTGATGCAATTATCCGCCTTAATAAAGAGAAAGATTACACATTTTTTGTAATTGAGCATGATATGGATCTGATAGAGAAGATCTGTGAGCCTGTTATTGTGATGGCAGAAGGAAGTGTTTTATTTCAAGGATCATTTGAGGAAGTAAAATCAAATGAGGAAGTTATCGAGGCTTATTTAGGCAGAGGAATAAAACAAAACAAAGCTTTAAAGTCATGATATTTTTTGAAGGTGAAAATATGACTGCAGGATATGGGGGTGCAGATATAATCAAAAACTGTAATATTCACGTAAAAGCAGGGGAAATTGTAGTTGTAATTGGGCCAAATGGAGCTGGAAAATCAACAGCAATGAAAGCAATGCTTGGTATGTTGAAATTAAATAATGGTTCAGTAAAATTTAATAATGAAGAAATAACAACAATGCTTCCTCAAGACAGAGTTAGCTTGGGTATTGCCTTTGTTCCACAAACAAAAAATGTCTTTACAGGGATGACAGTTGAAGAAAATTTAGAAATGGGAGCGTTTTTGAGAAAAGATGATATTCAGGATACAATAAATCAAATTTATGATTTATTTCCCATATTAAAAGAAAAAAGAAATCAAAATGTAGGTGAATTATCTGGAGGACAAAGACAACAGGTAGCTTTTGGACGGGCACTTATGACCAAGCCTACTATATTAATGCTTGATGAACCTACAGCTGGAGTATCTCCAATTGTTATGGATGATCTTTTTACAAGAATAATAGAAGTGGGAAAAACAGGAGTTGGTATTTTAATGGTTGAGCAGAATGCAAAACAAGCTCTTGGCATTGCAAACAGAGGTTATGTAATGGTGAATGGTGAAAATAGAATGGAAGGTTCTGGAAAAGATTTGTTAAATGATCCAGATGTTAGAAAATCTTTTTTAGGTGGTTAGTTGTTGTGGTTGATTTAGTTAATGCATTAATAGTTTTATTAAATTACATATTTATACCAGCTTTATCTTATGGATCTCAACTAGCTCTAGGAGCTCTAGGAGTATCTTTCATATACGCCATCCTTCGTTTTGCGAATTTTTCTCATGGTGATCTGATGTCTTTTGGCGCAATGATGACGATTCTTTTTACTTGGGTATTGCAATCATATGGTATCTCTTTAGGCTTTCTCCCCACTGCAATACTAGCTCTTCCTTTAGCTATTTTTGCAACTATTTTATTTTGTCTAGTTACTGATAAATTTGTTTTTCGACATTACAGAACAAAAAAAAGCACACCAGTAGTTTTAGCGATGATCTCAATAGGAGTTATGTTTGTTATACAAGCAATTGTTAGAATTATAATTGGGCCAGATGATAGGCAATTTTTTGACGGGCAAAAATTTATTATGAAAGCAAAACAATTTAAAGAAATTACAGGATTAAGTGAAGGATTAGCAATTAAATCAACACAAGTTATAACAATCTTTGTAACCATAATTTTAGTTAGTCTATTGTTTTGGTTTTTACAACGAACGCGGACTGGTAAATCGATGCGCGCTTTCTCTGATAATGAAGATTTAGCTCTATTATCTGGAATTAATCCAGACAAAGTTGTGTTTATTACTTGGCTTATAGTGGGAGCATTGGCGACTGTAGCTGGAACTCTTTATGGTTTGGATAAAAGTTTTAAGCCGTTTACTTATTTAGGTTTAGTTTTACCTATTTTTGCATCAGCAATTGTTGGGGGAATAGGTAACCCAATAGGAGCTGTAGTAGGCGGATATGTCATTGCTTTTTCAGAAATAATGGTAACCTATGCATATAAAAAATTTTTTATTTATTTATTACCTCAAAGTTTAGAACCATCTGGTTTGGTTCAATTACTATCTACTGATTATAAGTTTGCAGTATCATTTTCCATTTTAGTAATTGTTTTATTAATTCGACCATCTGGAATATTCAAAGGCAGGACTTTGTGAACAAAACAAATAGAAATGAAATTCTTGCCATACTAATTATGGCTTCAATGTTTTTACTAGTTGGATTTGGACAGTCTTGGTCCCTAAGCCTTTCAATCTTAAATATGTGTATCATATCAGCGGTAATGTCTATGGGAATAAATATACAGTGGGGATATGCAGGTATATTTAATGTAGGCATTATGGGCTTTACCGCTCTTGGAGGACTAGCTGCTGTTTTAGTTTCTTATTCACCTGTTGGAGAAGCTTGGCGTGTTGGAGGCATTGGAATAATAATTAGTTTATTTCTATTAATCATAACAATTGTTGCAGTTTTTTTTCTCAACCGCGTTTTTCGTAATAGTTCATACAAATATTGGATTATTGGTTTAACCATAATAATAGGTTTAATACTAATCAATTTATTTTTTCGTCCAGCAGTTCAAGCAATAGAAAATGTTAATCCAGCCGTAACAGGATTTTTAGGAGGTTTAGGATTACCCATAATATTTTCATGGATTGTTGGAGGCTTATTTGCTGCTGGCGTAGCATTTGTTATTGGAAAGATTACATTAGGATTACGATCGGATTATCTAGCAATCGCCACGCTTGGAATTTCAGAAATTATTATTACTGTTCTCAAACATGAAGATTGGCTTTCAAGAGGAGTGAAAAATGTCATTGGTTTAAAAAGACCGGTACCTTATGAAATTGATCTTCAAAAAACTGACTGGTTTATTTCTCTTATAAGCTATTTAAATAGCTCTAAACTAGGCAAGATAAGCGACTCTTTAGAGAGTGAAAAATTACTTAATCAACTAGTTATTGAAGGTTCAAGCATTTTTGTAAAATTAAATTATATGATTTTATTTACAATAGTATTGCTTTTTATTTTGTATTTAGCGAATAAAGCTCAATTTTCACCGTGGGGAAGAATGATGAGAGCTATACGTGATAATGAAACATCAGCAAATGCTATGGGAAAAAATATAGTTAAAAGACACTTACAAGTATTTGTTATCGGATCAGCTGTTGTTGGTATAGCAGGAGCTATGCTGATTACGCAAAGTGGTTTATTTACCCCAGCTAGTTTTCTTCCCCTTCGGTATACATTTCTTATTTGGGTTATGGTTATCGTGGGAGGAAGTGGCAATAACGTGGGAGCTATTTTAGGAGGCTTTGTAATTTGGTTTGTTTGGATTGAGGCAGCTCCAGTTTCACAATATTTAATTGAAATATTAACTGCTGCATTGCATGATGAAAATAAATTTAAACTTCATTTGATAGATAGTGTCCCGTATTTTAGATATTTAATTATGGGGTCAGTATTACTTTTAATTATGAGGTATCGCCCAAAAGGTATATTGCCTGAAAAAGTAAGACATTCATAAAAAAACTCCAGCTTTAAAGCTGGAGTTTTTAAATTGATAATTTTTATATTATTGGCGAACTTGAACTAGTTCGAATGTGCCGCCTTTTACTTCCATTTCTTTGAAAGAACCGGCTGCATCACCAAAAGTGCTAAGTTCTACATCTGTAGCGCCTTGATAATCAATATCTCCGCCACCAGTTAAAATTGCAAGCCCTTTAGCTAATTCACCTGGAAAAATCTGTTCTCCAGGTGCGTTTGCCACTTTTTTGATGTTTGCAACAATTGAAGAACGGTCTGCAGATCCCCCAGCTTCAATAGCAAGAGCTATAAGAGCAGCAGCGTCATATGATTCACCAGCATAAGGAGCTGTTGGATCTATGTCACCAGAGATTTCAGCAAATTTTGCTGAACCTTCTGATTGAGTTCCAGGAAGTGTTCCAAAAGATCCATTAAGGTCTGCACCAATAGCATCAACTAATGATTGACCAATCATACCATCTGATAAAACAAACAAATCAAAAGCTCCAGAGTCAAGAGAACCTTGAATCATGCCTTTACCACCTTGATCAAGATAACCAATGACAACTAAAGCATCGCCACCAGCAGAACCAAGAACACCAACTTCTGCAGAATAATCTGCTTTACCATCTTCATGTGAAGCAACAGTAGTTATTGTTCCGCCACCAGAAGTGAATGATGCTTCAAATACATCAGCTAAACCTTTACCATAATCATTGTTAGTGTAAGTTACTGCAACACTTGTAAGACCTCTGTCTAATGCAACTTGTGCAAGCACTTGACCACCTTTAGCATCTGAAGGTGCTGTACGGAAAAAAAGACCGTTATCTGCAAGACTAGTTAGACCTGGTGAAGTTGCAGAAGGTGAAACCATAGTTATACCATTTGGAACAGCTACGTTTGTTACAATTGCACCGGTTACACCAGAACAGTCTGCGCCCATAATAGCAACAGCTCCATCACTAACTATTAACTCAGCAGCTGCAACTGCAGCATCAGAATCAACACAAGTTGAGTCTGCTATAAGGGGTGTAATAGTTTCTCCTCCAAGCAAAGCGCCAGAGGCAGACACTTCCGCAAAAGCTAATTTTGCGGAGTCTCTCATAGCAGGAGTAAGAGTTTCAATAGGTCCGGTAAAACCTAATATAATTCCTACTTTAATTTCAGCTAAAGCAACTGACGAAATTGTCGTCAAGCTTATGATAGCTGCAAGAAGTAATTTTTTCATATTTCCTCCAAGAAATTTCTATAAGGCACCTATAATCTAAAACAATTATTAGGTACAGAGATCAATACTTAGTTTTTTTAAAAAAATAGTCTAAATATGGTTTAAATGACAGATTTTAGCGTTGAAACGGTGGTAATTGGGGCTGGAGTAGTGGGATTGGCCATATCCAGAGAGTTGTCGAACATCAATGGAGAAATACTTGTTTTAGAGTCAGAGAAATATTTTGGACAACTTATTAGCTCTAGAAATTCAGGGGTTATTCATGCAGGAATTTATTATCCAGAAAACTCATTAAAATCAAAATTTTGTATCGAAGGAAACACCCTTTTGTATGAGTATTGTAAAAAATATAATATTCCTTATCGCAATACAAAAAAAATTCTTGTCGCTTCAAGTTTAGAGCAAGTTCAGATTATTGATCAAATAAAAATTAACGCTGAAAAAAATGGAGTCAGAAATATTAAAAAATTAACTAAGTCACAAACATTGCAATTAGAACCTTTAATACGGTGTGAAGAATCTCTGCTGGTTCCGTCTAGTGGCATTGTGGATGCAGTAAGTTTTATGCGTTCATTGGAAGGTCAAATCTTGGATTCAGGTAATATGATTTCATACCAATCCTTAGTAAGTAAAATAAATTTTGATGGTAAAATATTTACATTACGTGTTCTTGACAATAATAATCAAGAAACAACTATTAAGTGTAGAAATCTGATTAACTCAACAGGTTTATATGCAACAGATATTGCAAATAAAATAGAGGGGTTAAAAAAAGAATTTGTACCCAAAACTTTCTTTGCTAAAGGAAATTATTTTAGTATCAATAAGGATTTAGGAATTCGTCATCTTGTTTATCCTATACCAAATAAATTTTCACTAGGAATACATTTGACTCCGGAATTGGATTATTCAGTTAAGTTCGGTCCTGATTTTGAATGGGTTGAGGATAGAGAAAACTACAAAGTTGATATAAATAAAAAAAAATTATTTATTAATGAAATAAAAAAATATCTCCCAGATTTTGATTCTAATTCACTTAATCCAAATTATGCTGGAATTCGCCCTATTATAGAAAAGAAAGAAAAATCGAAGAGAGATTTTATAATTCAAACAGATAGTATTCACTCAATTCCCAATTTAATTAACTTGTATGGTATTGAGTCACCAGGATTAACATCTTCATTAGCGATTGCGCTACATGTAAGAGATTTATTGGAGTAGTATGAAAAAAATTGGAATATTAGGTGGGGGCGTTTGGGGAAGTGCTCTTGCTAAATTGTTAAGCAATAATAAAGTTTTTATTTATGCTCGTGATAAAAACACGGTTCAATCTATTAATGATCATAAGTTCAATCCCAAATTAAAATATACAGTATTTAATGAAAATGTAACTTCGACTGAAAATACTAAAACATTTAAGGATCTAGAATATTTATTTATTGCTTTACCATCTCAGACCATAAGGGAAGTATTAACAAATTTATCCTTAACTAATAAAGACCAAGAAATAATAGTAGCCTCCAAGGGAATAGAAATTTCTACATCCGATTTATTAAGTGAAGTTGTCAATAATACAGCTAAAAGTAAAAAAATTAGTATATTATCTGGACCATGTTTTTCTGATGAAGTAGCACAAAATCTACCAACTGCAGTAACATTAGCCTCCAACAATAAGGAAACTTTTAGAAGGGTTAATTCATTATTTCAGAATAAGAATTTTAGATTATATTATTCAGACGATCTTATTGGGTGTCAAATAGGGTCGCATTGAAGAATGTTTACGCTATTGCTGCAGGTATGACACAAGGACTCAATCTTGGAGAAAATGCCAAAAGCGCCTTAATAACAAGATCTTTTGTAGAAATTTCACGATTTGGTGAAGCGTTAGGAGCTAAACAGCAAACCATATTTGGTTTATCGGGACTTGGTGACTTAATTTTAACGTGTAATTCACTTAAATCACGCAATACAAGTTTTGGTCAAATGATTTCTAGTATGTCCAAACCTGATTTTGAGGATATTTTAAAATCCCAGGAAATTACAGAAGGGTATTATACAGTTAAAGCGGTAAAGCAAATAACGGATGAAAAGAAAATAGATATGCCCATCATGCAATCAGTTTATAATATTTTATACAACTCCCATTCAATCAAAGACGAAATTAAAAATTTATTAGAAAGACCCATTACTGATGAGTTTAAGTAATAAGAAAAAACAATACCCACAAACTTACTTTAATCTTGATCTTGATTGGATTAATAATGTGCAAGTGAATTTGAGTGCTGTTGAACGACGCACTATTTCTTTAGTTAAAAGGCGTTCGATAAAAAAAGACTATCAGGCGGCTTGGTTATTAAAGGCAATAACACTAATTGACTTAACTACACTTAGTGGAGATGATACTTTTGGGAAAGTTGATCGTCTCTGTCAAAAAGCGCTTAATCCACTAGCTCACAATATCCTTAATGTATTGGATATACCACCCAATTCATTAACAGTTGGGGCTGTGTGTGTTTATCATCATTTAGTTCATCAAGCCCAAAAGAATTTAGGAGGAAAAATTCCTGTAGCAGCTGTCTCAACAGGTTTTCCTGCGGGGTTATCGTCTTTTTTTACGCGAAAAAAAGAAATTTCAGATTCAATTAAGGCCGGTGCAAAGGAAATCGACATTGTAATCAATAGAGGTTTTGTTTTACAAAACAATTGGCAGAAATTGTATAATGAAGTTAAAAGTTTCAAGGAAGTAGCTAAAGGAATCAAAATAAAAGCAATTCTAGGTGTGGGAGATTTAGAAACATTGCGAAATGTGGCCAAAGCTTCCTTAGTTTGTATGATGGCTGGCGCAGATTTCATTAAAACTTCTACGGGAAAAGAAAATGTGAATGCAAATTTAAATAACAGCTTGGTAATGCTCCGTATGATAAGGGAGTTCTACGAATATTCCGGCAAAAAAATTGGTTTTAAGCCAGCAGGAGGTATCTCTACAGCCAAAGGAGTCATTGAATTTTTGATTTTAGTCATGGAAGAGTTAGGTCATGAATGGTTTAATCCTAGGTTATTACGAATTGGTGCTTCTAGTTTATTAATTGATATTGAGAGACAATTATATCATCATGCATTAGGACGTTATGCAACAAAAGACAGATTGGCCATGGCATAAATGAATAACATTATTAAAAATTTTAAAAACATTAAATATGGACCTGCCCCAGAAGATGATAAGGATGTTTTAAAGTGGATTAAAAATTTATCTAGTCCCAATAGAATTTATATTAATGGAAAGTGGACTTTGTCTAAAAGTTCAAAAATATTACAATCCATTAATCCTTCTACTAATTCAAAACTATTCAAATTAGTAGTCAGTTCAAAAAAAGACGTAGATAGCGCAGTTATAGCTGCAAATAAGGCATACCCCAAATGGTCAAAACTATCATCTTACAAACGCTCGCAATATTTGTATGCACTCGCTAGACTCATTCAAAAACATGCTCGTTTTTTATCGGTTTTAGAGTCTATAGATAATGGTAAACCTATTCGGGAAACACGTGATATAGATATTCCTTTAGTAGCACGTCATTTTTACTATCATGCTGGGTGGGCGGTAAAATCAAAAGATTCAGTTAAGTCTTTGGGAGTTGTGGGACAAATTATACCTTGGAACTTTCCTTTATTAATGCTTGCCTGGAAAATAGCTCCTGCCATTGCTTGCGGAAATACAGTTGTTCTTAAACCTGCAGAATACACCTCTTTGACAGCAATATATTTTGCTGAATTATGTATGAAAGCAAAATTACCCAATGGTGTCATCAATATTGTTACGGGGGATGGATCTACAGGACAGCATATTACAAACCATCCTTTAGTTAAGAAAATAGCTTTTACTGGATCAACAGAAGTTGGAAAAAAAATTATTGCTTCCACTTCCAACACAAATAAAAAATTAACAATGGAATTGGGGGGCAAATCCCCTTTTATTGTTTTTGAAGACGCTGATTTAGACAGTGCTGTTGAGGGTGTCGTTGATGCTATTTGGTTTAATCAAGGTCAAGTTTGTTGTGCTGGATCAAGGTTGTTAATTCAGGAAAGTATTGAAAAAAAATTTATAAAAAAATTAAAACAACGAATGGAAAAATTACGTGTAGGCAATCCACTGGATAAGTCTATTGATATTGGAGCGATAGTTGCACCAGTTCAACTAAAAAAAATTGATAGTCTTGTTAAAAAAGGTGTCAAGGAAGGCGCAAAACTATGGCAACCGTCATGGTCCTGCCCAAAAGAGGGTTTATTTTATCCTCCTTCTTTATTTACAAATGTGATGCCTGCATCTTACATAGCCCAAATAGAAATTTTTGGTCCTGTTTTAATAAGCTTAACATTTCGTACCCCAAGTGAAGCTGTTGCAATTGCTAATAATACACCTTACGGACTTGCAGCCAGCATTTGGTCAGAAAATATTAATTTAGCTTTAGATGTAGCACCAAAGGTTAAAGCTGGTGTTATCTGGATTAACTCAACAAATCTTTTTGATGCCGCTTGCGGTTTTGGTGGGTTTAAGGAAAGTGGATTTGGCAGAGAGGGAGGGAGCGAAGGAATTAGAGCTTATACAAAGATTAATCTGCCAGTAGTGAGGGGATCAAAAAAAACAAACCATAAAATAAAAATTTCTTTGCCTATGATTGATAGGACTCCAAAACTTTATATAGGAGGCAAACAAAAAAGACCGGATGGTGGTTATTCATTTTCATTAAATGCGGTAAATAATTCTTTTATTTGCGATATTGCGCAAGCAAATAGAAAAGATGTACGTGACAGTGTTGAGATTGCTGCAAAGTCTTTTGCAAAACAACTGAGTAATTTTAATAGATCGCAGATTTTATTTTATCTTGCAGAAAATCTGCAACAAAGAGAAAAAACTTTTGTTGATTTGTTGGTTGCTTTGCGTGGATCATCACCCGTAAATGCATCAAAAGAATTTAGCCAATCCTGTGAGCGATTATTTTATTATGCTGCGATGGCAGATAAGTTTGAAGGCAATGTTCATAATCCACCGATGCGAGGATTAACCCTGGCCATGAAAGAACCGTTAGGCGTTATGACCTCCATTCTCAGTGATGATAGTCCTTTATTAAACTTAGTGACTGTTATGGGCTCTGTATTTTCAACAGGAAATACTAATATTATCGTGCCTGGCCAAAAGACGTCCTTAATTGCAACAGAACTATATCAAGTTCTTGATACATCTGATGTTCCAGGAGGATATGTAAATATTTTAACTGCAAAAGAAAATGAATTGAATAAAACTTTATCTCAACATGAGAATATTGAAGGAATTTGGTATTTTGGAGCTGATAGCGCGCAGCGATCAGAGATTGTTAAAAATACTACTTCAAATATAAAGCGCTATTGGTGCCCTGAAGAAAAACACCTTGATTGGACAAATGCTTCTGAAGAGTTTTTAAATGAATTTTTGTATCAAAGTACACAAGTTAAAAATATTTGGATCCCTTACGGAGAATAAGTTAAAAGGCTTATATGCTTATAAATATAGATCCTATTCTAAGTCCAGACATTCTAAAGACAATGAGAGAGATGGGACATGGAGATCGGTTAGTGATTTCTGACATCAATTTTCCAGCCCATTCTAATCATGACCGTGTTCATCGTCTAGATGGTTTGGATATGGCTACTGTTATGCGCGCTGTTTTATCTGCCTTTCCGTTAGATAGCTTTGTTCAATCTGCTGTACATCGCATGGAGATAGATAATAGTCCTGATGAGATCAACGATGCTAATAAAGAAGTTATAGATGTCATTAAAGAAGTGTCAGGAGATCATTGGAATATAGGTTCTTTTGAACGTCAACAGTTTTATAATGAATCAAAAAATACTTATGCTTTTATAACAACAAGTGAGAGACGACCTTATTGTAATTTTATTCTCACCAAAGGTGTAATCAAACCTGATGGAAGTGTTTGGATATTAGATAAGTAAATGAGTATTAGTATTCTTGGAATTTATGTAGCTGATCTTGTTTTTTTTGGAAAAAAAATTCCAGTTGAAGGAGAGACCATTTTAGGTAATAATTTTGTTATTGGTCCAGGTGGTAAAGGTTCTAATCAAGCCGTCGCTGCAGCTAAAGCCGGAGTAAAAACATACTTTATTTCAAAAATTGGTGATGATCAATTTGGAAGTATGGCTAGAAAGATTTATGAGGAAGCAGGAGTTGATTACTCCAAGGTAATTATATCTTCTGAACATTCTACTGGAGCAGCGGGTATTTTTGTCGATCAACAATCAGGTAAAAATGCAATTAATGTAGTAGCTGGTGCAGCTGGCGCCTTAACTACGGATGATATTGATCAAGCAGCTGATGTTATAAAAAACTCACAAGTTTTTCTTACTCAATTGGAAGCTCCCAAAGAAGTTGTTTTTTATGCATTAAAGATAGCTAAAGAAAATAATGTAACCACGGTTCTAAATCCCGCTCCAGCAACTTTAATTGACAAAGAAATTTTCCCTTTAATTGATTATTTTACCCCCAATGAAACCGAAGCTGGTTTTTATGTAAATCATAAAGTTGAGGATGAAGAAGATGCAAAAAAAGCATCTGATAAATTATTACAATTGGGCATAAAAAATATTATTATTACTCTTGGAGAAAAAGGAGCTTTTTTTGCCAATGATAGAGAAAACTTTCATGTTCCTGTGGTTGATCTAAATAATCCTGTACTTGATACAACGGGTGCGGGAGATGCATTTAATGGAGGATTTGCCGTAGCTTTAACTGAAAATGAAAAGTACAACATCAAGGATGCCATTAAATTTGCTAGTGCTACCGCCGGATTATCAACTACTAAGATTGGCACCGCTAATTCCATGCCTTCTCGAGATGAAATTGATAAATTACTTTAAATAATATACAATAATATCATGCAGTTGTTTCTTGAAAGATTGCTTTACTTTTGGGCGGCCATTACAGCTATTGGATTGCTTTTGGTTATTCTTGTATGGGCTATTTCAACCATAATTTATGTAGCCTTTATCTCTTTATTTGTTGCCATAGTTGCTGCAGCTTTTTATCACTTTTATTGGGTTAAAAGGGATAATTAATTTCTATTTAAAATCGGATTCAAATGATATTCAAAGTTTAAGTGAGTTACATTTTTTATGATTTTGAAACGACAGGAAAAGGTAAAAAAGCTAGCCCAAAAGCATTTAATCAAAGTCCAAATTGGGAACAAATTCTGCAGGTTGGAGCAATAGTAGCAGACGGTAAATTCAATCAGACAAACAAGTCCTTGGATAAACGAGCGCGTCTTCGTACTTCAATTATCCCTCAGCCAGGGGCTTTCTTAATAACGCAAAAAACAATAAAGGAAGCGTTGATTGCTGAACACTCATCTTATGAGTTGATATCTATAATTAATCAACATTTTCAGGAATGGAAAAAAGATTCTTCCAATACGGCTTTTGTTGGGCATAACTCTGTTGAATTTGATGAGCCAGTATTGGAGAATAATTTGTTCACTAATTTATTCAACCCTTACATTACAAGGCCCAACAGAGGAGATACGCTAAATCTTGCAAGGGGACTGTATGCAATCAATCCATCAAAAATAAATATTCACATCAATGAAAAAGGAAGTCAAATATTCAGGCTAGAACTTTTGGCTGAACTAAATGGACTGCCCGTTGAGATGGCTCATGATGCGCTAAGCGATGTTAGGACAACAATCTCACTGGCTAAATTTTTATCTGAAAATGATCCAGATGTTTGGAAAGAAATATCGCTAACAATGAACACAGAAAAAGGTATCGAGTACATAAAAAAGAACAGTGGTTTTTGCTATGTTAATTATTTTTTTGGAAAAATTAAAGTGCAGGCCTTGTCCATGGTTGGGGAGTCTCTTTACAATGGATGGTTTCACGCCATAGATTTGCAACATGATCCCAAGACACTTCTTGAGTCAAATAACGAGGAATTCAAAAAATTAATCAAGAAAAAAGACAGGTGGGTTATCGTTAATAAAAATCCTATAATATTTTCAGGCAAGTTTGCAAAAAATTATGAACCCTACAAAGAAATTGGTACGGACCTACTAAATCAAAGAGCTAAAATGGTGTTTAAGAATAAATCACTTGCTGAAAGATTCAAATATATGCAGATCGATCGGCAGCTTGAAAAGGAAGAGCAGGCATCACAGGATAATATTTTTCCTGAAGATAAGGCGAATTCATACTTGGAATTTCCAAAACAAGACAAAGAAAACATAAATATATTCCACAGCCTTAAATCTTGGAAGGAAAAGTATGAGGTGGCCCTTAAACTAAACCACCCTAAAGCAAGCTTTATTGCTAAACGTTTGATTTTTGATGAAAGCCCAGAGACATTGACTGATGATGATTTTAGATTAGTGCACCGTGAATTGCATGACAGATTGGTTATCAATCAGCACAGACCATTTACAACCATACCAGAGTCCATGAGCTATGTGGACACTGAATTTAGCAGAATTGAAGATACAGGCGAGAATAAAGAAAAAATTTTAATGCTTAAAGATTTTAATAAATACCTAATATTCATGGAAAAATATTTTTCTGACAAAAAAGCAAAACCCCTAAAACAAGGAACAGAACTCGTAAAACAAATTTTTGGTTAATGTTTAGTTATACAATATGTAGAATTTCTTTAAGTATTACTTTATTAGCAGTTTATGCATAAAATACACGGCACTTATTGTGCAGCTCTAACCCCTCTCAATACTGATTATTCTATTAATAAAGAATTGTTTCTTAAGCACTGTAACAGTTTACTGTCAGAAGGTCTTGATGGCCTTGCAATATTTGGAACTACAGGAGAGGGAAATTCTTTTAATGTGAATGAAAAAATAGGGGCTGTTAATTATTTAATCGATAATAATATTGGTGCAGACAAGCTTATTCCCGGTACGGGTCAGTGCTCTATCAGAGATACAGTTATGTACTCTAAAGAGGTTGCAAAATTAAAAGTAAAAGCAATATTAGTTTTACCTGCGTTTTATTACAAGAATGTTTCTAATGAAGGTGTTATAGAATTTTATAAACGAGTTATTGAGGAAGTAGGAGACAGTGATCTAAAATATATTCTATATAATATACCCCACGTATCAGGAGTTTCAATTGGCTTTGAAGTTATTGAACAATTAATTAAACTGTTTCCTAATAATGTAGTGGGAATGAAAGAATCAAGTGGTGATCTAGATAATATGCTGAAAATAATAAAATTTTTTAATGAATTCTCTCTTTTTTCAGGCTCTGATAGTTTGGCTTTAAAAGTGTGCAAGAGGGGCGGAGCAGGGGCTATCACCGCTACTTCCAACATTTCGGGAAAACTACTTAGTTTTATTGTGAATAATCACAAAGAAGAATTATCCATTGATAATTTTCAAGAACTGCAATTACTTCAAGTAAAAATAAGAGAAACCCTCATTACGCATGAGCCTATTAGTGCCTTAAAAGCCCTTATGTCTGTAATACAAGACAACCAGGAATGGAATAGAGTTAACCCTCCACTTCAGAGAATAGAAAATCCTCAGAATCATAAAACTATAATTGGATTAATGCAATTACTGCAGAAGATGGATGAATTAGTACCGTCTGCGTGATTGAAAATAATCTCTCGCTTTTAATCCCACAAAATTTTGAACAGGTTTTAAAAACATGGCAAAGCCAATGCAGTCGGTAAAAAAACCAGGCGTAATTAGAAGCAAGCCTGAAATAAGTAAAAAAATTCCACCCTTAATTTCTTCTGTTGGCATAACACCTTGGGAGAGATTGCGTTGTGCATTGAATAAAAGACTAAGACCTTGTTTTCTAACTAGATAAATTCCAGCTAAAGCCGTTATCAATATTATGGCGATGGTATTCAATATACCAATGTTTGATCCCACGGTAATAAAAATAGCAATTTCAATTATAGGGATAAAAATAAAAAGTAAAAATATCATTTTTAAATAAATATATTATCTTTCCAAAGCCTCGATCTCTCTAATTTTAATTTGCTTTTCAAATTCCCTTAGACGTCTATATACACTTGCCAACTCAATAATAGTTGGCCAAGACTTAAACAAGTATTGAAGTGATCCCTCTACCCTACCAAAAGCTCTTAGTATTTGTTGCATCACACCAAGAGTCATTACACCTGCAACAATTGCAGGTGCTAATAAAACATATCCAACCAACACATTCGCCTGTAGATAGGCCAGTCTACCAATATTAAAATAAAGATATCGCAGATAACTTTTGTAATTAATTTTTCTTACGCCATCAAATAATTCTTCCAGCGTTTTTGGTCTTACGGTTCCATCGTCTTCTGCTATAACAAGTATTTTGCGATACGCGGCTTCTCTCTTTTGCAAGTCGTATTCAATACCTACGAGCCTTAACAAGTAAGCCAATATAATCATTAATATAGTGCCGCCTACTGCCCAAAGAAAAGCACCTGCTACTAAAGAATATTCCCAATCGCCAAACCATAATATTGGAATGCCTATTGATAATCCCATTAACAATGGAAAGAATTCAATTAATACCATTATGGATTCTATAAAACTGGTTCCAAGATTTTCAAGAATGCGACTAAACTTAATTGTATCTTCTTGCACTCTTTGACTGGCTCCTTCAATTGTACGTGCTTTGTCAAACACACTATGATACCACTCTACCATTGAAGTACGCCATCTAAACAAAAAGTGCGCTGTTAAAAATGATGTTGCAAGTCCTAACACAATCCACATGGTGGCAAGTTTGGCGAAACTTATTAGGCCTCCCATATATTCATCCATTGTAATAGCATTCGGTGTTCCCAATGCTTTTTGAATCATATCGTAGAATTCACCAAACCATTCATTTATCTTTACATCAATTTGTACTGAAACCCATAACGATGTTAAAATTACAAATGATCCTAAATACGCCCAGAGAAACCATTTTTTATTAGTAAAAAATTTATACATTAAAAAAATCTATAACGTTTTGTAAAATTTTTAGTAGCATATTATGATATTAATTACTCATACAGATAAAAAAATTATTTTAACAATTTATCAACTTCGACCTGATAAGATTCGACCAATCTGTTTGTTTCATTTGCCATACCCACAATAGCAATTAATTCCTTTAACATTTTGTCCGTCATTCCCTTTTTCTTGGCAGCTAAGCTATGGGAGCGAATACAATATTCACAGCTATTTGTCATTGAAACAGCTACGTATATAAGTTCTTTTGTTAAAGGGTCAAGAGAACCCTTTTTCATTACCTGTTGCAGGGAATTCCATGTTCGTTCTAAAGTATCAGGATCTGCAGCAATGGTTTTCCAAAAATTAGGTACCGTATTAATCTTCCTTGTTTTTTTGATAGTATCAAATATTTTTTTTACCTTACCTTTTGCTTTTTTTTCAGAGACAGTCTTTAAAATGGGCATATTCATCCTCCATGATTAATTCATGGATGATAGATTAATATGAATAATGATAAAATAAGAATTTAGAAATTTAATTAAAAGATTTAGTTATTTTTTCTTCTGACGTCGTTTATTTTTTCTGTATTTAGAACCTCTTTTTCTGCGGCCTCTATGTTTCTTCGGATATCCCATAATTGTGTTGGGTACATATACAAAATAACAACATTAAGTCAAAACATTAATAGTGCCAATCTTGAGCCTCACTATAGAGAAAATCCCTAAAAACTTCCAAACGACGATCATTTTTAAACGCTTCAGTATACACAAAATAAGTTTGGTAGGACGGTCCCTCAAGATTTGGAAGTACCCGAACTAAGTTAGGCTTATCTGCTACCATGTAGTCAGGAAGGGAGGCCAGCCCGGCTCCTTTTTCTATTGCTAAGGATATGCCATAAATACTATTTACACGAAACTTAGGCCGACGTTTGCCGCTTTCCCTACCTACTTTTAAAATCCAATCAATATTGGAAATAGGAGAGGGGAAGCCGGACCCAAAACAAATTAAATTATGTTTATCCAGATCGTTAGTGTTTCGAGGTATGCCATTTGATTGTAAATAGTCAGAAGAGGCATAAATGTGATTATGAAAATTTACAAATTTTTTAAAAATTAAATTAGCCTGTGTTGGCCTCTTTACTCTTACCGCAACATCAGCTGATCGATTTGCTAAATCAATTTCATCATCGCTCATTAACAAACTGATGTCCATATCAGGATACTGATTAGTAAACTTGTTAATGCGAGGTGTTAACCAGGTAGAGCCAAATCCTATGGTTGTGCTTACAGTTAGTTTTCCAACAGGCTTAGTTTTTTTATCCAATAATTTTTGTTCAAAATCAGAAATGGAAAAATTGATTTTGTTCACTGCTTCAAATAAATTTTCTCCTTGTTCAGTTAGACGCACCCCTTTCTGATGTCTCGTGAATAAAGCTGTTTTGAGATCAAGTTCTAGATCTTGTATCTGTCGACTAATTGCAGATTGGCTAATATTAAGTTTGCTACAGGCTTTTGATATGCTTTTGTTGATTGCTACTTCGTAAAATGCTTTAAGTTTGTTCCAATCCATTAACGTATAGAATTAATTAGGTTTTTATATTCTGATTCATCACCCTCATAAATATATGAACCTGCAACTAATACATCAGCTCCATTGGCAATACATTGCTTGCTTGTTTGCTCATTAATACCGCCATCAATTTCTATTTCAAACTTTGCTTTGGCTGACTCACGAATATTATATAATTTGTTAATTTTGGACAGCTGTGTGTCTAAAAATTTTTGTCCACCAAAACCTGGTACAACCGTCATTACAACCACGAGATCAATATCATTTAAAAATTCTTGTATTGCCTCAATTTCTACATTTGGATGAATTGCAATCCCAGCCCTGCAATTAGCACTTTTAATAGTTTCTATTATTGTTTTCGAATTATCATCAGCCTCGGGGTGAAAGCTAATTATATCCGCTCCAGCATCAATAAAAGCTTTAATATAAGGCATTACTGGAGTGATCATCAAATGTACATCCAATATTTTTTTTGTCAAAGGACGTAAGGTTTCCACTATATTGGGACCGAATGAAATATTGGGAACATAATGGCCATCCATTACATCGATATGAATATATTCAGCACCAGCCTTATCTACGTTGATAACTTCATTGTTAATTTTTGACAAATCAGCAGCAAGAATGGAGGGAGCAATTTTGGTCATAAATTAATAGTTAAAGAAATAAAATAATAATATATACCGATTCCAAAACAATGACATCAATAGTTTCAAAACCATGGGGCTCCTTTCAAGTAATTGAAGAGGGAGAAAAATATATGGTTAAAAAGATTATAGTTAAGCCAAAAGGTAAATTATCATTACAAAGTCATGAACATCGTTCTGAGCATTGGGTTGTTGTTAAAGGGAGAGCTCAAGTAACACTAAATGATGATATAAAAATACTTGAAACAAATAAAAGTATATTTATTCCTCTTCAGGCAAAACACAGTCTTGCAAATAATGAATTGGAAGATTTGGTTGTTATTGAGGTATGGCATGGAAACATTCTTGAAGAAGAAGATATAAAACGTTACGAAGATATCTATGGCAGAGAATAAGATAATAGTTAACGCTCCTATTTCTGTTGGTGAATTAATGGATAAAATTTCTATCTTAAAAATAAAAAAGAAAAATATTACAGATGAAAAGAAACTACTTTTTATTAATGAAGAGCTGCAACTACTATCATCTACACTAAATGCAGTTGTTCAGGATAATAAAATCAATGAGTTTTTAGATAAATTAATCGAAGTAAACTCAAAATTGTGGAAAATCGAAGATGATATTCGACTTTGTGAAAGAAATAAAAAATTTAACCAGCATTTTATCGACCTTGCAAGAGAGGTATACATTACAAACGACAAAAGAACAGATATCAAATTAGCAATTAATAATCATTTTGGTTCAACCTTAGTTGAAGTTAAATCTTACATAAAATATTGATTAATTCAAACGATTGAGGCTTGATTGAATTAGGTTAATCAACCCTATTTTATAGTTATTGTCCTTAAAAGAGCCTAAACTATCAATGGCAACATTTGCAAAATGACGTGCACGATCAATTGTATCTTCAATGCAGTCATATTTTTTAATTATGTTTATAGCATGATGAAAATCATCTTTTTCTTGTTTTAAATGTACGATTGTTTTCTTCCAGAAATCTTTTTCTGCTTTGTTGGAACGAAGGTAGGCAAGTATAATCGGCAAAGTAACCTTTCCTTCTTTAAAGTCGTCACCAATATTTTTCCCCAATACTATATTCGAAGATGAATAATCAATAGCATCATCAATTAATTGAAAAGACATTCCAAAGTTTGCGCCAAAGGATTTGAGGTATTCAAGTTCTCTATCTGAACCTTGAGCACTTATCCCCCCAACTTGACAAGCTGCACTAAAGAGAGAGGCTGTTTTGCCATTGATAACATCATAATAAATATCTTCATTAATCGTAGGATCTTTGTCGTTACTTAATTCTAACATTTCTCCTTCAGATATTGTAACACTTGTATCTGACAATAATTTTAAAACAGCAGTATTCCCATATTTTGCCATCAGTTGGAAGGCACGGCTAAATAAAAAATCTCCAACTAGTACACTTGTTTTATTCCCCCATACTTCATTGACTGATAAATTACCTCTTCTTTTTTTGCTCTCATCAATGACATCATCATGTAGTAAAGTTGCTGCATGAATGAATTCTACAGCAGCAGCAAGTCCAATATGATTAATATTTTCGATAGTATTTTTTTCAAAAAGACGAAAACTGCAAGATGTTAAGAGAGGCCGTAGTCTTTTACCGCCAGATAAAATAAGATATGATGCTATTTCATGAATGAGAGGAATGTTGCTACCAAGTTTTTCTATGATAATGCTATTGATTGTTTCAAGATCCCCTTGGCATATATTAATAAGTTCAGAAACTTGGTTATTGAAGCTATTTTTTTTAGCATATAATTTAATAACTTGACCCATATTATTAATCTAAGCTTAATTTTAATTTTTTCATCATATAATATAATGCTGATATAAGTTTTTTTATGTAAAAAAACACTCAAATTTGTTGTAAATATACTTAAATAATTAACTTTCTCCTACCTATAACTTTTGATATGAGAACATATGTTAAAATCCTTATTTAGTAGCTCTATTACTATACCAACTTTAAGGCTGTCAGGTATCATTGGTCAGACTGGTTTTTTACGATCTGGCTTAAGTATAGCCACCTTGGATAAATTGATTGATAAATTGTTTGCTGATAAAAAAAGCCCAGCAGTAGCTTTAATCATCAATTCCCCAGGGGGATCACCTACACAGTCATCATTAATCGCTGAAAAAATCATAAAAAAATCCCAGGAAAAAAATAAAAAAGTAATTACTTTTGTAGAAGATGTAGCTGCCTCAGGTGGATATTGGTTAGCTTGCGCCGGTGATGAAATTTATGTCGATACTAATTCTATTCTTGGATCTATCGGAGTTATTTCTCCAGGATTTGGATTTGTTGAATTAATTAAGAAAATAGGAATTGAAAGACGTGTCTATACATCTGGTAAAAGTAAAAGTTTTTTAGACCCCTTTAAAGATGAAAAAGAAGAGGACATAAGCAGATTAAAAAATATTCAAGAACAAATACATGAAAATTTTATATCTTATGTTAAAAATAGACGTGGATCCAAATTAAAAAATGAAAATATTGATGAAATTTTTAGTGGTTTGTTTTGGGTTGGACAAAAAACAATTGATCTCGGATTAGCAGATGGAATCGGATCTATTTATGATATTATTCAAAAAAAATTTGGTAAAAAAGCTAAAATCAAACTCATAGATCAAAAAAAATCTTTTATTCAAAGAAGATTATCTTCGCACTTAATAGACAGCGACAGTCTTCTTCAAAAAATTGAGGAAAAAGCTATGTGGTCAAGGTTTGGGCTTTAATGAAATTTTTAATTTTATTTTTAATCGTTATCTTCATTTTATTTGCATTTCGTTTTTTTCAAAAAAAATCTGATAATCAGACTATAAAAAATAAAAAAGATGATATTGTTGATCTAGAGAAAGATCCCAAAACTAATGAATATAAACCTAAAGAATAACTAATGATTTCTTTACAATTAATTATTACGGAAATTCAAATAAGTTATTTTTTTGATGCTTTAAAAGAAAATTTTTACTTGGATCGTTATGGTCTCTAAAACGATGGAAGAATTAGTCTCCCTTTGCAAGAGGAGAGGCTTTATCTTTCAATCCAATGACATTTATGGGGGCGTTAAAGGTCTTTATGACTATGGCCCAATGGGAGTTGAATTAAAAAACAACCTGAAGCAATCATGGTGGAAATCAATGATTTATGAAAGAGATGACGTAGAGGGGCTAGATGCAACCATTTTAACAGGACCTGACGTTCTTAAACATTCCGGTCATGAAGATACATTCTCCGACCCGCTTGTTGACTGTAAATCTTGTAAATCTAGATGGAAGGCTGATCAGTTAGATAATCAAAGTTGCCCTAACTGTAAATCAAAAGATTTAACTGATCCAAGGCCATTTAACCTAATGTTTAAGACATCTATTGGGCCTGTCGATGATGGAAGTTCCTTTGCTTATTTAAGGCCGGAAACAGCACAACAAATATTTACCAATTTTAAAAATGTTTTGGATTCAACTAATAGAACTCTTCCATTTGGGATTGCCCAAATTGGCAAGGCCTTTAGAAATGAAATTACCCCTAGAAATTTTATTTTCAGAGTAAGAGAATTTGAACAAATGGAATTGGAATTTTTTGTAGAACCCGGCTCAGATGGTGAATGGCACAAATATTGGGTTGACTCAAGATACAATTGGTGGATAGATCAGGGCATAGACAAGAAAAGGCTAGAACTCTGTGAGATTGAAAAGGATGAACTTTCTCATTACTCAAAAGCGACTGTAGATATAATGTACAGTTTTCCTCATGGAAAGGAAGAGCTCGAAGGAATAGCAAATAGAACTGACTTTGATTTAGGTTCGCACACAAAAAACCAAGAAGATTTTAATATTTCATCAAAAGTTATGAAGAACAAAAAATCCACTACAAAACTCGCAGTTCAGAATATTTTTAATAAGAATTGGTTTATTCCCTATGTAATAGAACCTTCTGCCGGAGTAGAGAGGGGTGTCTTAGCTTTGCTAAATGAGGCATATAAGGAAGAAAAAATAGATGGAAAAAATTCCAGAATAGTGCTGGCTTTAAAACCTCATTTGTGCCCAATAAAAGCAGCAGTCATTCCTTTGAAAAGAAATAATGAGCAGTTGGTCAATCAAGCAAAAGTTATTAAAAAATCATTACAAAAACTTGGGTTAGGAAGAGTTATGTTAGAAAATTCAGGTAATATAGGTAAAAACTATCGACGACATGATGAAATAGGAACACCATTATGTATTACTGTTGATTTTGAAAC
>Ga0209554_1001024_pt1 | contig 22106 bp, 33 predicted proteins | sample MarorgKNORR_S2LV_5_FD_188221 | JGI IMG/M metagenome (GOLD analysis project Ga0209554, IMG submission 188221) | Marine microbial communities from the Southern Atlantic Ocean, analyzing organic carbon cycling - Bottom_A/KNORR_S2/LV (SPAdes) (version 2) | ecosystem: Environmental > Aquatic > Marine...
AATTTAAGATCAACAGTTCTAACAAGAATTCCTGGTAAGAAAGCAAGTCCTGGCGGATGGATGTCGTTAAATTGCCCTATGTGTACTGCAATGGGTGAGACAAGGCCAGATAACCGCAAGCGTGGCGGCTTTAACATGACTGCTGATAATTCAATTGTGTTTAACTGTTTTAATTGTGGATTTAAAACAGGCTGGAAACCTGGAGGTATTTTAGGTAGTAAGTTTGTTGAATTGTTAAAAGGGTTGGGCATAGATGATACTACAGTAAACAAATTAAAAATTCAAAGTTATAATGAACGAGAAATTAATCCAATATTTAATACAAAAGTCGAAGAGATAAAATTAGATTGGCAAGAAAAAGCATTACCACAAGATGCAAAACCAATAGACGAGAATACACCAGAGTACATTTTAGAATATTTGCAATCTAGAGGAGAAGGAGTATATAGTAGTTGGAATTATTATTGGACACCCAATACCTATATGAATTTAAATGAACGTATAATTATACCATGCTATTTTAAGAAAAAAGTTGTTGGCTGGATTACAAGACATGTATATCCAAATAAAACTGATAGACCAAAGTATTATGTTGAAACACAAAAAAATTATATGTTTAATTTAGATCAATTATATACAAAAGAACGCAAGTATGCTATACTAGTTGAAGGACCATTTGATGCTATCGGTATTGATGGCATTGGTTTACTTGGCTCAAAAATAAATCAAGTACAAGCAGATTACTTAAATACATTTAATAGAAAATTTATTTTAGTTCCGGACAAGGACAAACCAGGTGAACGATTAATTGACGAAGCACTTCGTTATAATTGGGGAGTTAGTTTTCCACAATGGGATGATGAAATAAAAGATGTTGCAGATGCAGTTAAGAAATATGGAAGAATTTTTACATTAAAGAGTATATTAGAGTCAGTTGAGAATAATCCAACAAAGATTGGAATTAAGAAAAGGATAGCATAATGGGACATATAAGGCGACAGAAGAAAAATTAATGGTAAAAGAATTTAAAGAAAATCTCCAAAAACTCTTTTTGGGGTTTTTAATAAGCGATAAAGAGTTATATGTTAGAGTGCAATCATTGGTTGTACCTACATATTTTAATAATAAATTAAGACCAACTGTTGAATTTATTAATAAACATGCTGATGAATATAACAGTATGCCTACCATTGATCAGATCAAAGCAAAAACAGAAATAGGATTAGAATTAGATGCTGAGGTTACAGCAAGGCATAAAGAATGGTTTTTAGATGAGTTTCAAGATTTTGCAAAGTTTAAAGCACTTGAGCAAGCAATTTTAGCAAGTGCTGATGATATTGAAAAGGGAGAATATTTCTCTGTAGAAAAACGTGTCAAGGAAGCAAGTAGCGTAGGGTTGGCAAAGAATTTAGGTACAGATTATTTTGAAAATCCAAAAGAAAGATTACAGAAGTTAAAAGATAATAATGGGCAAGTAAGTACAGGATGGACATCAATTGATAAAAAATTATTTGGTGGATTTAATAGAGGTGAGTTAAGTATTTTTGCTGGTACATCTGGTGCAGGCAAAAGTTTATTTTTGCAGAATCTTGCATTGAATTGGGTGCAAGCAGGTTTAAATGTTGTTTATATTACACTTGAACTTAGTGAAGAACTAGTTGCAATGCGTATTGATAGTATGGCAACTGGGATAAACAGTAGAAGTTTATTTAAAAGTTTAGATGATGTTGATTTAAAAGTCCGAATGATGAAAAAGACCTCAGGTAATTTACAAATTGTATATTTGCCAAGTGGTGTTAATACTGGACAAATTAAAGCATTCCTCAAAGAATTAGAAATACAACATGGTAAGCAAGCACAAGCAATATTAATAGATTATTTAGATCTAATGATGCCAAATGATAAGCGAGTAAGTCCAAGTGATTTGTTTGTTAAAGACAAATATGTTGCAGAAGAATTACGTAATTTAGCAGTAGATCTTGATACATTATTAATAACAGCGTCTCAGTTAAACAGAACAGCAGTTGAGGAAATTGAATTTGATCATAGTCATATTGCTGGTGGTTTAAGTAAAATACAAACAGCAGATAATGTTATTGGTATTTTCACAAGTGCGCCAATGCGTGAACGAGGGCGTTATCAAGTACAGTTTATGAAAACACGTAGTAGCAGTGGTGTAGGGCAACGGGTTGACCTAGGATTTAATTTAGAAAGTTTGCGTATTGAAGATTTGTCTGACGAAGACCAAGAAGATGATAATACAGTTCCGATATATAAAAATGTATTACGTACAAGTAATGTTACTGATGATAAAGAAGTAAATGGTAAAACTGTTGAAACAAAATCAGCAGATATTCGTAAAATGATATCTAATATGAATAAGCTCAATAAGTAAATCAGCATAAATATATATAATCAGGAATTGTTAAAATGAAAATAAAAAGTATTTTAAATGAAATTGATAGTATTTTACCGCAGAAAAACAAGGCATTGATAGTTGAAAGCCGCGCAAGCCACGTTATTATTTCTGCATCAAATATTATGAATATGATTTCTGAGAATTATGATGCTGATACAGCAGAAAAATTACAAAAAAAGTTTTTAAATGCAATCCGTACAGGTAATGTAGATAAATTCAGTAATGCTTTAAAGAGATTAAAACAATGAAAGTTAATGAACTTATACTTAATATTAAACAAAAACGTAAGTTCCGCGGACCACGAATTCCTCGTAAAACAGGTATTGAATTCCATAAACTTGCGAAAGTGCGTAGAGCCATTAAAGATGATATGGAAATGGATGGTATTACCGAAGCGGAAGCAGAAGGTAAAAATCTCCATTTAACTCATTTTGAAGATAGTTTAATACATGGCGGTTATAAAGGCGCTGAGAACGCATTAAACATAGCCGCTGGCTTATTGGACATGCTAGAAGGTAATGCTACCGAAAGTGTTAACATTACAACTAAATGGGACGGCGCCCCTGCTATATTTGCAGGTATTAATCCTGAGACTGGTAAATTTATAATGGGAGACAAAGGATTGTTTGCTCAAACTCCTCGCATAATGGACACACCAGATGCTATTGATCAAAACAAAGCAGACAGAATAAAAAAAGGTGTCAATATCGATTTAGGTGGATTACGTAGTAAGTTGAAAGAAGTACTTGAACATTTACCTAAAATTTTCCCATCTGATTATCAAGGTATTTTACAAGGCGACTTGTTATTTACATCTGATATTAAAAAGGAACAAGAGATTGATGGAGAAAAGTATATTGCATTTACTCCAAATAGTTTAACTTATGCTGTTCCCGTTGGGAGTGACATAGCAAATCAGATTGAGCGAGCAAAAATTGGTATTGTTTTTCATACAAAGTATGATGGCGATACTATTCCTACAATGAAAGCAAGTTTCGGTGCAAATGTTGATGATTTAAAACCAAACCCAGATGTTTGGTTTAGAGATGCTAAAATACACGATGTAAGTGGGCAAGTAACATTAACAAAAGAAGAAACTAATAGAATTAGTAAAGGTCTTAATGATGCACATAAAAGTCTTCTTGGAGCCGGCCAGAAAGTCTTTCAATTCCTCGAAAGTGAAGAAATGGGTAAAGATTTTAAGAAATCTTTAGAGGCAACGATTAATGCTAGTATTAAAACCGATGGTACTATTCCTGAAAATCCTCTGGCGTTTGCATCAAGCCATGTTGCTCGTTTTGAGGAGAAGTATGAAAGAGAAATTTCTAATGCAAAAAGACAAGACACAATTGATCGGAAAACACAAGAAATGCAAAAAGGCTTAGACTTTTTTGAAGCAAATAGGGAAAACTTTACACAGTTATATCATGTGTGGTTGTCATTGTTTGCTGTAAAATCTATGTTTGCAGAAAAAATGAGCAAAATTAGAGCAATGGATACATTTAAAATTATGCCAAATGGCGATATTGAAGTTCGAGACCCAGAGGGTTTTGTAGCAGTTGATCATATTGGTAATGCTGTAAAGATTGTTGACCGTTTAGTTTTTAGTGCTGAAAATTTCCAAAAGTCGTTTTAGAACCGAAAACGCCAATCAGATAAATACAATTATGGAACTAAAATTTATCAATGACTTATGTGAAAGTAGATTAGTAAGGCAGAAAAAGCAAATAAAGAAATTTACTGCTAAAGACTGTGCTGATCTGGTTTTTCTGTATGCATGTATTATAACAATCCTCAAAAACGAATTTAAATATGCTCCAACAGCAATGGCTTATGCACATAAGACCAGAATGTTTGCTAATTGGAATGTATTTCGTACTAATGGCACGGATATGTATGTTTTACTTTGTGCATTAATTGGAACAGATGATACAAATACATTAATGGCAGATCAAGAAGCAAGTCAAGTTTTTCGTAATTCATTGAATGTTAACCAACCTCAGTTGAAACAATGGTTTGCATATTCTGCTAAAGGAAAAGTTAATGCCCAAGTTGATGGCCAATTTTTATTTAGATTAGAGAAGCAATTACGTGTAGATAATGCACAGTATAAAGCCATTCGTAGATTAGCATCTGATTGGGGTAATTTAAAGCACGGCCAGAAAGTATTAATTGTTACACGTTGTTTGCAAGCGTTAAGGATGCGAGCTCGACGTTCAGAATTGTATCCAGTTTTAATGAAATTAACCAAAGAAAAGAAATTTTATCCAGTGAATAAAAACGGTAAAGCAGTAGCACCAAGAGATATGGAAATCGCACAGCCTGCGGCTACAACAGGCGGCATGAGTACACGTTCTAAGATTGCCATCGGCATTGGCTTACCGGTTGCAACAGGCATTGCAGGATATGCTTTAGGTAGACGTTTTAACCGAAAACAAAGCAAAAGACGCCAATATTCAACATAATAATATATCTTAGTAGTAAATTTTTCCTTCGATTGCATAAATAAATGTAAGCATTGATACAAATTGTATTGATGCAAATGATATAACAGGAGAAAATCCAATGGTAGCAAGAACAAATGGTGGAGTAGCCGCAGGTCAAGTACTAGTAGGCTCACTATCACATTTCACAATCACAACAGCCGGCGATGCAAGTGCAAAGTTGGGTGTTGATGGCGCAGTTCAGAAGGTCCTAGAAATGATTGCAACTAAATCAACAGTTGTAATGCTAGGTGATGTAGATGCAACTGACTTCCGTGTAGCAGTTGAGAGTTCAACAGCATGGACAGCCGCAGCAATGCAGGTTTCCCTTCGGGCTTTAGGTACAGTAGACGGTGTTGACTTTAGTTCAGATTCAGTCGCTGACTTCACATACTAATTTTTAGTATGGAAAGAGTTTAAAACCCCTTCCTCGGAAGGGGTTTTTTCTTGACTAATAAATATCTTTGTTATGATGCATGAGTTTAATCTTGAACACGCAACGTGGTTTACTTTATATACTTTAATAGATATTTCCCATTCAACAAGAAGAAAAGATGTTTCTCAAAAGAATTGGGATACTATTATTAATGGTATTAGTATGCGAGCCCAGCCTTTAGGTTCAAATCTTCCTGAAAAAAAACGACAAAAAACAACAAAATTTAAGTTTGGATCTGAATACAAAAATAAAGTAATGAATATTTGGATGTGGTCTTTTGCAATAGAACATGTTGGTGCTATTGATATAAAAATATTAATGTATGAATTTCATGGTATGCCAGTTATTGATAAGTTAACACACATTGAAACTAAAAATTCAAAAATTAAAAATACCTATTTTGTTCTAAACAAGTCACCATAAATAGTAATGTTATAGGAGTTTATTAATGGCTGACGATCCAAAAGTTAAAAAATTATATGTTCATTCTGGTGATACATATGATATTGAAGCAGAAAGTCTTGAAGCTCATGTAGCAATTTGTAGTGAAAGATATAGTGCATTGCATCAACATCTTGAAGATTCTGAAACACGGCTAACTGAAAAAATTGATAATAATAGTAATCAAATTAGTCGTTTAGAGAGAGTTTTATTTTGGGGGGTTGGTGCTGTCTTTGTTACACTGCTCGGTGCAATGTTTACATTCCTCTTTAAATAAGAATTTTCATTTTAGTAATTCCGTATAAATACACGTATGAATCTAGTAGATCTATATGGCGAAGGCCCTATCCTTGAAGCCCGGCGTGTATGGGCCCGCCGCGGCAAGAAAGTTGTACAAAAATTTCGTTGTACAAGTGGATGGCGTTCAGGGCGATTAGTTGCTACACCGGCTTCTTGTACAAAGCCAATAGATATGAAGAAACGTTTTACGTTGAGAAAGACCAAAGCACGATTAGGAAAACGAATCGCAAGAAAGACGGCCAGGTCGAAGAAATTTAATCCAATTACGAAGAGAATTACGCAATTGAATAAAAGTACTCGACCAAAAACTCCAGGACGTCGAAAAGGCGGCACAAAATGGTGGCATAGAACATGAAAACATTTAGAGAATATTTAAAAGAAATTAATGCAAAACCGCCTGGCGCTCCTGCAGGAACCCAAGCGGCATCGAATCGAACTAATGTAGCAAACACAGGAGGCGCAACTCCTGGTTCTCAATCAAAGCCAAGTGCAAATATAAAAGTAACTAATGTTGTTCCAGCACAAAGTAATTCACCAACAGTACAAGGTTCACAAGGAACAGTAGCACCAACTGATATGGAAGAACCAGAAGCAGTTATTAATGTTAAGTCCGGACAAAATGCAGGACAAACTTCTCTTAAAGATTTTAAAGCAACAGTGACTCCCGGCGAAGCAGAGATAGAATTTAAAAGCCCAGATGGAAAGTCCTTTAAAGTACCGCAAGAATTTTTTATTGACGAAGGGATTCAACATCTTAAAAAACTTTCAGGAATATAGAAATGAAGATAAATGAGATTAAATTAAAAGAAACAACTGCTGGCGCAACCAGCTCGGGTTCTATTGCTGTTTCAATTGGTTCTGTTGGTAGCGGAATGATTGCAAGGGACGATAGCAAAAAGAAAAACAAAAAGAAAAAGAATCCACATGGTATTGAGATGCCTAAAGATGCTTTATTTGCTGGTAACGTTGCTGAAGGGACTAAACCAAAGTATAAAAATAAACAAGTTAAAGGCAAAGATTCAATGCCTAAGTTAACTAAACCAACAGCAGGACATGAATCGCCACATCCTTTTAGGGGTAAGTTAGTTGGTGAGGGGTCAATACCTGATGATAAGGCAGCAGGTATTAAATGGGCAGATGACCCAGATTGGAAAAAGTTACATGATATGGATCTTGACATGGTACAAGATTTTATTTCTCATAAAAAAGAAACAAACGAAGCACCTTCCGAACCCTTAACACCTGCCGGCCTATCGAAAATATTTACGAAAACAAGCGACACAAGCGACGCATCGAAAGCCCAAGCTGGCAGGCCAAGAGGTGGTCCTCATATTGAAAATGTTAAGTTCTGGGATTTACCAAAAAGTCACCTTGATTATATTCGTAAGGATGCTTATGATGCGATGAAAGCAAATCCAGAGGGTAAAAAGGCTGGAAAATATGCAGATGAACTAAATGATGCTGAAACGGTTTTATATTGGAGAAAGATGCACGGCAGTGATGAAGCAAAACCTGAGTATGAGGTTAAGTATGCAAAGTCAAAGAAAGGCCCAATTAAGGTTACAAAATTTATGACTTTTGACCAAGCAAAGAAATTCCTTGCTGATGTTGAAAAAGATGGAATGAAAGGAATTATCTCCAGGCCCCAGTCTGCCATCCACGTGTTTGACAGCCTCGATGAAATATCGAGAAACACTCTTGGGTCATATATTTCTAAAGCATCTGATGCTCGTGGACATAGAAAGCTTTCTACAAAGAAAGTTGATAATCGTTATGCTGGTGTTTCGAAAGCATCAAAGAAACTTAGTAAAAAAGAAAAAGAAGATGAACTTGATGAAGTTACACCCAGCGTAGTAAAAAAAGCAGGACGAAGATCAGCCGGAAGCTACGGCAGGCCTGGTAGTAAAAAACAAAAGCGGGCCGCAAGTAAATCGAGCAGACAGTGGAACCCTAATGATTTAGACCATGGAGATGACGACGGCAGGAGTGAGTTAGGCCCCGAAGGTCCTTACGCGATTGTATGGCACGGCCAGTATTTAGAATGGTACGGTGATGGAAGCCCACGAATCGGCGCGGGCCGTTATAAATCAAAAGGCGACGCTGGAAATGTTCTTGCTAAAAATATCCTAACTTATGATATGGCACAAAAGCTTCTTTCAACAACAAACAAAATGTCTGGTGTCGGCGACGATGGTGATTACGGAGAGGATTACTCGTTAGTAACAAATAGTTCAGAACCAGAAATTGTGCCAATGTCAGAATTAGGAAAACATTTTTACGGATATGATTCCGAATCGCAAGAATATGGCGCAAAGCCAGAGCAAGACGATCACCATAAAGTAATGGATTTGGCAGACGTAGAAGAAACATGGCACAAAAAATCCAAAAAATCCAAAAAAGTTAAAGAAGGCGAATTACACAACCCAACGTCAACTAATAAACTCCCGCGTGGTTGGCCATTTGCTGTTTATTATAAGAAAATTGAATCAGACCACAAATATGCTGGATACTTTGTTTCCTATGAAGATAAAATATATCGTTTCTCTATTAAGAATGACGCAGTTCATATCGTTTCAGACAATACAGAAGAAGAAGTTAGGAAGGTAATGACTCATCTTAAATCGCAGGGTTGGGAAGATGTTACTAAATCACGACAGGGCGAAACAGCCGCTGGGAAGGGTTTTGATCGATCAGGCTTATATAAGAAAATGAAACAAGAATTTGCGGATCAAGGCAAAATTAGAAAAGACTCATTTGAAGGCGCAGTTGAAGAAAGAAAACTTTCCGAGCCCGAAAAAAAAAATAAAGAGCATAATGTAAAAAAGTTAAAAAAACATAAGAAGAGTTTTTCAAAATATGGAAAAGATGCAGACAGCGTTATGTATGCAGTAGCAACAAGAGATGCTAAAAAAGGAAAGAAATACAAATAGGATAATATTATGACAGTAAAAACTTATAATAATCTCATTGATGAGATGAAAGCACTTGCTGATAAAATCAACAAGCATTATGATACTGTAACTTTAGAAACAGTAGAGGAATTAGATACACCTGCTACCGAAACCCAACGCATTCTTAATGAACTTAAAGACAAAGGCGTTCTTACAGAAGAAGATCTGTACAAAACAGAAGAAGATGCAAAAAAAGATGCAGAGAGTTTTTCTCCTGAAGTTACAAAAGTTGTAAAAATCGAAACGTAATAAGCACTATATAAAGGGAAGACTAATGAAATTGGCCGAACTAATGCTTGTTAACAATAAACTTGTTGAAAACCAGTTGTGGGATAATTTAATGGACCGCAATGATGGTGTGTTTTATCGAGGCCAAAAATTATCACGTGGCGTCGGCACTGGTTTAGGAGCATTAGGAAACGGCGTTTATTTAACATGGGAACCATCTATGGCAAAGGCCTTTGCTAAGGAAGTAGACGGCGAAGTTAAAGAATATAGAGTTAAGCCAGGTCTTAAGATGGCAGATAGTGCTGGAGAAGACTTTGGTGAGATAAAACAATCCATGGGTTTTCAACCATGGGAATACAGCGACGATCCAATGTTTGGTGGTATGCTAACTATGGGATTAAAAGATAAAGGCTATGATGGTGCTGTTAGTGATAATCCAGCAGAAGGCATAGTTATTTTTGATCCAAAGAATGTTGAGGAAGTAGAACAATGAAATATACAGAAATTTTAGGTGGCATTCAGACTTGGGTTAATAATGAAGAAAATGAATTAGTTGAAGCGGTTCAAAAACACGGCCGGCTACGATATAACGATTTAGACGAAAGACAATTAGAGCATTGTAATAATTTAGTTAAACGTGGTATTTTAATAAGGCAACACGATCAAGACGGCCATTATTTTAAAGAAGTTAATGATGATTTATAATCCAAACGACCTTCCGGAATATCATACAGAAATTGATTGGTCAAAACCAACAGCATTATTTTTAGGAAGATTTAGTCCATGGAATCCTGGCCATCGCGCAACATTTGAAACAATGCTACGAGCAGGAGAAAAAGATTTTCAAGGAAGAGGTAATGAACCTGTTTCAAGAGCAAAGCAGGTTTGCATAATGGTTAGAGATCAAGGCAAAGATGATTTTGAACAAATTAAAGAAAGTATAATTGAATCCTTAGATTCAGAGTATCATAGTCGTTATTACATTATGAAAGTTCCAGATATTACAGATATTTTTTATGGTAGACAAGTTAGTTTTGATGTACATAGGGTGTGTTTACCGCCAGAGTTAGAGCCGATGCCTAGTAAAAGAGTACGGGCGGAAGAGCAGTACTATCAACAGAAGTTTTGGGAGAATCGACAATAGTAATAAGTAATATAAACTATGAGGTGTTAGTATGACTGGTGCCACTGATATGAAAAAGATACTGGAAACTTTAGAAGTTGCTCTCAATAAAGTTGTTAATACTGTTGTAGAGGAAGGTAAACCTATTATACATAAAAAAGGTATTTTAGGTAATACTTGGGAAATTGTTAAGGAAGATGTTAATCATTATAGAGTTTTTTGTAAAGAAACTAATAACACGCTTGTTGATAATATCGAATTGTATGAAGTTGCATTTAATATTGCATATCTATTAACTAAAGGAAATGCAATAGAATCGGAAAAAGTTAAAAAAATTATCCGAGAGAATGAACAATTTTGTAAATATTTTTATGAAGCAGTATTTTATAACAAAAAACGCAAAATATATGCGAAACAGGAAAACTGGCAAAAACATGATCTTATGGAAACACAGTTTGAAATTGCTCGAGATCGGGCGATTCATGCAAGAGAGAAACTTCGAAATTCGAAACAGAAGTCATAAATATGTTTATCCAGTAATAAACAGGGGATAAGCATGTTTTTAAACGATTTATCAAATAATACAACACATTTTAATAGAATTAACCGTTGGCTTAATTCTGAATTTGGTGTCTCCGTTGACAACACGTCGTCAAGGACAAACCTTATTGAAGCCAAAGGTAAGTTAGAAGTTCGTAAAAACAAAATAGCCTCCAGTAGTAAGTTTAATGAATATCACGGTGATAAAAATTATGTAAAGACAATGTTAATGCTTGAAGCAATAAATATGCTTCTTAGCAGTAATAACGGATCGATTATTTCTACACCTAAAGCAATGGTAGTTGAGCAAACTGATGAGATTGAAAATGCTCAGATTCTTCTTGCCGCACAAGATATGGTTGATAAACTTGCTGGCATGGCAGAGGATTTAGCAGAACTTCAAACAAAGGCATTGATGCCATTGGTTGATGAGATTAAGTATAACTTAGGTCAGCAACAGGCACAGTCTTTTAATGATACAGCAAAAGGACAATTACAATCTGCTCTAGACGCTATTACAAGCGTTAAAGATGCAATGGGTGATCAAGTATTAGCATTACAAGGTGGCGAAGTTCCTGCTCCAGATATGGGTGCAGAAATGCCTGAGATGCCAGCAGAAGAAATGCCAGGTGAAGTTCCAGCAGAAGATACTCAAGATATGATGGGCGGCGCCGATGAAGTTGCCGGCCCAGCAGAGTCACCACTAGGTAGGGAAGAGAAGTAATGAAGCTTGCCGAGATTTTTTTTAGTGAAGACGAAGAATCCAATGCTGATGTAATTAAATCAGAAATTGGCGATCTATTATTCATGATGAAAAATCAAGGCATAACTGAAATTGAAACTGAGTTTGTTATTAAGAAATTACATGACAATGGTATAGATATAGATAAAATATTATTAGTCGATACACTTAATGACATGCCCGATTTAGTAAATACTGCTACAGTAGAAATGATAACATTAAAAGTAGAAAATTTACCAGATGCTACAACAGACGCGGAGCAAGCACAAAATACCGTTGCACAAGCGGCAGATAGTGCTAATCCACTTACTTAGGAGATGAGATGGCTGTTAACAATATAATGATTAGTGCCGCCGACGCTAAGTTACAAGGACAAGGAAATCTTGTTATACTTAAAGAAGTTCGCGCTATCGAGGAAGCAATTTTAGCCGCAGTTAGTAATAGTTTACTAAATGCAACGGTTGCTGATGGTACGGCATTAACAATGAGTACCCCTGACATTTCCGTTACAGGAACAATTAATAATCCGACAACAACAGCCGCAGATACTTTTACCATTAATGGCACTATTGTTACTGCTAGTGGAACAACACTTAATTCATTAGTAGATGATATTAATATTTTAGCAGTAACAGGTATTACAGCAAGTAAAACATCAGTTAATGGTGCATTAAAGATTTCAAGTGATAATAATAATTTTACATTAACAATTGCCGCAGGAACTGGCACAATTTTATCTGATATTGGTATTACAGCCAGTATAGTAGAAGCAACTGATGTAAGTAAAACTTATTATAATGTATGGCAAGCATCTGCTACCAATACAACATATACTCAGCAAATGTCTGAAGTAATTAAAAATTTTACAGATTTAGGTTATGCAATTACTAGGCAAAAGAATGCCTCGACGTCCAATGCTACTTTTAAATGGTATGTTACTTGGTAAATAGGCTATTGACAAATGATATTTCTTGTAGTATAATACAAGAATGTCATTAATAAATAAGTTATACGAATATCCCAAATTAAAACGAACCGATAAAGATGGCGAACGTCTTTACGATACAGGAAGTGCAAAGGTACCTTCTGTAACAACTATTCTCGGCCGCCTGAAAGATATGTCTGGCATCAATGCTTGGAGAGCTCGCGTTGGAGCAGAAGAAGCACAACGTATTTTAGTAGAAGCCGGAAATTTAGGTACAGCAACACATAAACATTTAGAAAATCATTGTTTAGGTATCGCTCGTCCTACCGGCACAAATCTAATTAGACAAATAGCATCTAAGTTAGCCGACGTAGTAATTGAAAAAGGCATCGTTAATATAAATGAAGTTTGGGGATTAGAAGCATCATTATATTCTCCCGAACTTTATGCCGGTACTACAGATTGTGTAGGACTTTGGAAAGATAAACCCACCATTATAGATTTTAAAACATCTCGTTCAGTAAAAAAGCGAGAATGGATCGAGGACTATTTCTTACAAGGTTCCGCATATGCTATGGCACATAATGAACTGTTTGGTACAGATATAAAAACAGTTGTTATTATGATGGTTACACACGAAGGAGAGTATTTAGAATTCGTAATTGAACAAGATGAATTTGATGAATATATTAGTAAGTGGCTTGATAAACTCAAAGAGTATTATAAGGTTTTCGATAAATACTAATATTAAGTAATACTGGAGATTGATGCTGTGGCAAAAATAACTAGAATGCAACAACGCCGCGGGTTACACAGGGATTTACCTCTTCCTTTACAACCTGGAGAATTTGGATTAACAACAGATACAAGAGAACTTTTTATTGGAAATGATACTACTGATGCATTAGGTGGTATTCAAAATAAAACAGTTCAAGTTGGAAATGTTGTTGACGGTTATTCTCATGCTCATTCTTTGCTTAGTAATCAAATTATTGAGTTTACAGTAAAGCGTTCTATTATTTTTAGTCAAACAGGCATCGGCCCGTTTACAATTCAAAAAATTCATTCTGGTCTTAGTGCATTAGCCGCCCATGCTAGTGGCGTTGCATTAGAAACAGGAATTAACGATCAAACATTAAAAATTTACAAATATTCTCCAGCAAATTATAATCATAAAAAGTTATTACCAGGAGATCCTGACGGCGAACCAATTGTTCAGGGAGATTATAATATTTCTGGTACTAATAGTTTAAATCTAGTTCAAGCATTAGTATCTAATGATATTGTATATGTTGTATATTTAAATAAGAAAGATTTAGAAAATTATCTTATTACTGAATTTAATACAGACTATGATGGGGCTGGTAGCGATCTAACTGATCTAACTTTACAATTATCAACTGATCAGTTATACTTTGATGAATCTACAGGTGAAGGATTTATTGGTTTGAATCAATCACAGATTCCAAAAGTAGATAATAGTACAAATTTTCCACTTCCAAATAATGCAACATCAGCAAGTAATAAATCAATTATGGAATGGTTGCAAGAATGGATCTCATCAGCAAGTAATAAACTTAATGGAGCGTTTGTAACATTGGGTTCTACTTTTTATAGTGATGATAGTTTAACTGGTGGCAAAGGTATTGCTAAGTTTGGCGATGACGGAACAAGTACTGTTCCAACGTATTCATGGGATAGCGACTTAGGATTTACTACAAGAAGCCATACAGCCGCAGTTAATATGTCAAAATTCTTTAATCAATCATGGTTAATGGAAGGCTCAGCACCAACTAGAGAATTATCACATCTACGATCAAACATTAAAGTTATTACAGAGACAAATACTGGAGACCTTTGGGCAAATGTAGCAATAGGTAATCCAACAATTAGAGAATGCGGCCCAACTAGTGCATCAGGCACAAATGATGCAAGAGGATCGCAAACTATGCGTCCATTGGGATCAAGTTCATTAACTAATCAAGGTAACTTGGGTAGTGTTTTTTATGATACTTCTGGTACTAGAAGTCTTGAGATGGATTATGTTATAGAATGGTATGACGGCCCAGTAACGTATCATGTTGTACGAACAGGTAAGGCAACAATTAGTATGCCTATGATCGCCGCCGGCACTAATGTATATGGATATGGCCTAATATTGGATCAATGGAATGAAATGAACATTATGAATCCAACTGGTGCAATTAATTTTGCAGTTGGTGCAGAGTTTGATTTAGGTGTTATAGTTTCATCAATGGTAACAAAATATGGCGATCCTGTTATTGTTAAGGATTATAGAGGCGCCAGTGTACAGATAACTAATGCTACTCAAGCGAATCCTGTAGTAATATCATCAGCAAATCATGGATTTAGAAATGGAGATAAAGTTACTATTTCTAATGTCGAAGGAATGACAGAATTAAATGGTAATACTTATACTGTAGCAGGCCTGTCAGATTATGGAATATATCCTGAGTTATATGGTACAGAAAATACTTTTGAATTAAGTGGAATAGATGGAACAGCATTTACCGCATGGTCAACACCAGTTGCTGATACGCCAACTGCACATGGTGGTGCATTAATAGATACCGCATTTAATACCAAATATGGTGTAACTGTTTCGGTTAGCCAAGCATCTCGAGAGATATCTGCAGACGCAACATTTGTTACAAATTTTGCTTCAGAAACACAAGTATTTTGGGCAGACAATGATTTAACTAGCTCGTCTTATGGAAAATATTTTGGTTTTATAACATATAGCAATACAAGACCTGTATCGGCACATATCCGATTCATTAATAAACGTTTTTAACTCTTGACATATATTACCTATTAGGTTATAATTAAGTGAAAATTAAGAAATGAAAAAATCATTTAGTATACTTTTGGTATGCTTTCTTTTTATGGGTTGCGCCGCAGTACCTCCTATAATTAAAATAGCATCGTGGATTAAAACAGGAGCGGATGTAATCTCATATATTGAAACTGATAAGACAACAACTGATCATGCATTATCATATGTTATGAATAAAGATTGTAGTGCATTCTATCTCTTAGAAAGTAAAGCAATATGTTATAAAGAGGATGAAATATGGCCGCCAATATAGATTTAAACAAGTATCAAGATTTTGTCGAAGCAGTAACTTCAACTGAAAGCAACGAATTAGCACCAATGGTGCAACGAATGTCTGATTTAGAAAAAGAAGGCATTAACATGGCATTACTGTTAACAGGGTCAATTGGATTATCAAGCGAGGGAGGCGAGTTTAGTGAGATCGTTAAGAAGTGTGTTTTTCAAGGTAAGCCTATGGACGTATTCCATCTTAAACGCGAACTGGGCGATATTTTATGGTATTGGATTAGTAGTTGTAGGGCTCTTAATTTGGACCCAAATGAAGTAGTTGCAGAGAATGTAAAGAAATTACAAGAACGATATCCGGGTGGCGAGTTTGATGTGTGGCACAGTGAAAATCGTAAAGAGGATGATTTATAATGTATCGTCCCTTGCCAGACGGTTTAACTATTAAAGATAGTGGTATAGATGGTTTAGGCGTAGTAGCAACAAAGGAGTTTAAATCAGAGACTGTATTAGGAATTGTACATATTGCAAATAAAAATTTTCCGCATGGGTTTATACGAACAGCATTAGGTGCTTTTTATAATCATTCAGATGAACCCAATTGTGTTGTATTAGATGGATTCTGGCACCAAATAAAAGTTAAATATTTAGTAACACAAAATAACATTAACATAGGTGATGAATTAACAGCAAAGTATTCATTGTATACAGTTGATGATGATTCATGGGAGTAAAAAATGTTAAAAACAAATAAATTTAAAGAAAATGAGATTGTAAGTGTTAAGTTAATATCGGGCGAAGAAATTGTTACTAAACTTGGTAAACCTAACGATGATTTTTATGTGTTTATAAAACCAGTAGTATTATCAGTAACTCCGCAAGGTATGGGACTTGCTCCATATATAATGACAGCAGATGCAAATAAACTTACAATTAATGTGCATGAAAGTAAAATTATTGCGATGGCAGAATCACAGGATACAGTAATACAAGAATATACTAAAGCGACAACAGGAATTATAACAGCATCTAAATCAGGTGTTATTACTTAAATACTATTATGACAATACCAATACATAGAGATACAGATGCAAGAGTATGTGGAGCCGCTACAGTAGTAGTAGGAAATTTCACTGTTAAGGCAAATAATTTATTAGTTTCTGTTGATGGTGACCCAAATTCACATGGCGGCGGCGCCCTGGGTGCAACTAGCAAAGAAGTGTATTGTCATAATATTTTAGTAGTGCATCATACGCCGGATCCAGCCGCACCTGATGCTTTATGTCCTCCATTAAATGGTTCGCATTGTGCTCCAGATACAGCCCAAGGTTCTCCTGATGTTTTTACAGGATGAAATATGTTTATTTGGGTTTTTATACTTAAAGCATGTAACACTGCTGTACAGGGATCTGAGGGCGTTGTAGCCCCCTGTATAATCGAAATAGACAAATGCAGAAGAAATAACTGAACAATTTGGACCAATTTTACATATTTTAAGGTTTACAAATGAAAGGTTTCCAAGTATAATTAGTACTATTAATACAGTGAATATAGCTTACTGCCATAGGAGGAAATATTGAATTACTCAGTTAATGATGTTAGTAAAACATTTGATCACTTTACGGATATGCAGTTAATTGCTATTGTAGCACAAGCAGAAGATTGGCCGCATGAAAAAATTTATGAAACAGCGCATAAAGAAGCATTAGTTGAAGGCGATCCGTGGGAAAGATTTGATAAAAGTTTAGAACCAAATGGTGACGGCCGATTACCAACACCGGTTCGTTTAGAATTAATGAAGGCCGTAAAAATACATATGAATGCAGGAACATTAAAACGTCCTCAGTTTAGTAATACTTTTTTTAATTCTAAATTTTTTAAAGGGGCAATGTGGTTTTTGATTTGTTATTTTATTGTTTCGTTTTTCATTTAAAGATAAAGGCAAGACGGTGCGTAAGTTAGTTCAAATTACTAAACATAACTATGAAGAGTTTAAATTTAAAGTTGACGAAGATCCAGTTAGAGGAGAGCTTGATTTAAATTTTCGTTTAACTGCTAATCGAAGTATTTTTGTTTTAGCAAATAGTTCATATGAAAGTGCAATATGTGTTGCATTTACAAATGAAGTTCCAACCACTGTAGATGAATTAGATTTATTAAGTAAGGTTGCTGGAGGCAATATTGCTGTATTTTATACTGTTTGGAGTAAAAGACCCAAAGCAGGCAGAGATTTAGTTTTTGCAGTTTCTGATTACATTATAGAAAATTCAGAACATGTAAAACGTTTTGTAACCTTGTCGCCAAAAACAAATATAGCTTATAGATTTCATACAATGAATGGCGCAAGTTTGATTCAAGAAAACAGCATGACTGACAATTATGAGTACTTTATAAATAACAGTTGAGCATAGGAGAAGTAAAATGGAAATAATTTCCATACTACAACCGGAGGGACAAGATGATCCTGATCCGGAAAGTAGCACCTTACGCATTGAAGGCCTATATCGTTTGGAGTATTTGTTTAGATGTAACCGCACTAGCAGGAATAGCGTGGTTTATTCTAACATAAAAAACTAATGGACGACGGCCCGAGTAGATGCTATAATTTTTATGATCTTGCTTTGGCAAGATGTTTTCTTATGACTTGACAACCATTCCTTTTTATGCTATAAATAGTATTACAATGTTGAAGCAATTCGAACGCTGTGCAGGACCCGGGTGCGATTCCCGGCATCTCCACCATAAACACTTAGGAGAAAAATATGTGCCCAATGTGTTATATTAATGGACTGTTATTTTTGATTTTCGGCGCTAGTGGTGCTACAATGGCAAATAATCCTTGGATAATTGCTATTAGTATATTACTTACTATTGCTGGTTTTTGGTGGATGTGGAAAGCATATAAACGCAATAAAGGAACAGGTGGTTGGAAAAAGAATTTAAAAACCTCGGTGTTGTTTTTATTTGTGTTTGCGGCAGGCTATGGAACAGCGGCCTGGCAGACACATGAGTATTTTGAACACAAATATAATGCTGAACACGAACATGATTAAGTTTTTATGATGGGGATGATCAGGTATCGACTGGTAGTTAATAGAAACGTGGAGTTGTCCGGATGTAAGCTCGGTTAACGCGAACAAACTTTATAAATGCTAACGATAACGCATTTGATTTGCCACTAGCCGCTTAAGGCTAGTGCGGGGTTTAATAGGCAGGTGCACCTGGCAACATAAGCACCTGCCACTTTCTCCGGATCCTCTAAACAGGAAAATATTATGAATAAACCATCAAAGAAAATTGTAAAGTTATGTGCTCATCGTTTGCACTATTTTAAATTAGAGGGAAAATATGCAAAGCTTCGCAGAGAAGTTGAGATGAGAATCACAGAGGAGCATCTCAAAGCATTATGATGCGGGTGTCGTATAGTGGTAATACCTTAGCCTTCCAAGCTAAAGCTAGGAGTTCGATTCTCCTCACCCGCTCCAGATTATAGGTCTCATGGTGAAGCGGTTATCACAGCGCCCTGTCACGGCGCAGTCAGGGGTTCAATTCCCCTTGAGACCGCCATTCTTGAAAGGAATGATTCAATGAAAGTATATATTTCAAACTATCGTAATCATTGGCTCTCTCCATATACAATACTTGAAAAGATATTCTTTTGGAAAGAAATAGAGTACGATGAGCCAGCAATTGATCGTTGGGCAACTCGTCTTGAACCGTTGTGTAATGTTATGTTATCTGTGCTTGATGTTATTCATCCTAGTATTAATTATGTTAAAATTGATCGATGGGATACATGGAGTATGGATCATACGTTGGCTCAAATAGTAGTGCCAATGCTTAAACAACTCAAAGAATTTAATCATGGAGCGCCATTTGTTGATGATGAAGATGTCCCAGAAGAATTGAAATCAACGGCCGCACCTCCTGGCAAAGACAAGCTGCACCAGGACGATAATTATTTTAAGAGGTGGGACTGGGTCATGAACGAAATGCTTTTTGCGTTTGAATATAAGTTAAACGGCGAAGGCGAGCTTCTGGAATTGGATATTAATGTAAAAGTAGACGAAATACGCATTGCCAACGGCTTTCGTTTGTTCGGCAAATATTATTCAGGTCTGTGGGATTAATAAGGTTATTTGTTCTAGATTAAAATAAAGTCTTAAATATATGTATGGCTCTGTCAATTACACATATTGCTTTACATGTTGAAAATTTAGATACTTGTATAGAATTTTATCAAGGATTTTGTGAACTAGAAATAGTACACAAGAGAGATAGTGCCGCCTGGCTAACTAATGAAGCATTAAAAAATAAGTTTATTATAGTGCTTATAAAAGGCGGTAAGAAAAATAAGCAAAAGTTTAAAAAAGACTTTTCGCATATTGGCATAGCAGTTGATTCATTAGAAGAACTTTTTAAAAAAGTTAAAGAAGGTAAAAAATTAGGCTGTTATGCATTTGGCCCGTTTAACGAGGACTATCCGACAGGACATATTGCCGGATTTCTCGATCCGAACGGTAATTTAGTTGAATTATCCTACGGTCAGCCCATAGGATTATAAATAGTATCAGCGGTTGGATGACCGTAAATTTTAATATCCATGGAGAAATATTGTGAAAATTTGGTATGATGGTTTGTCAAAGGGCAAAAAAATGTTACTTTTGTTAGGTGTTTTAGTTGTTGTATCCTTCCTTGGTGACCAAATGGGTTTTTGGACTATGTCTTTGCCAGGCCCAACAGAACCAGTAAATTAATAAATTAATTTTTTAATTTTAAAAATCCCCTGCGGGGGATTTTTTTTGAGCACTAAATATTGTTATGTCAAAAGGATATTATATAGTTTTTATACACGTCTATCGCCCAGCTGATGGTGAAAAGACCGAAGCAGTTAATTGGGGCGCAGAAGGTAATTGGCGCCGCCAAGAGGAAGTGTATTTTGTTGATCGTATAAAAAAACAACACACAGTATCAGCAACAACTATTTTCGATTATGGCAACCATAAAATTATTAAGGATAGAACTCAAACAGCAACCCCCGATGTTATGTTAGATTATGTTAGAGAAACATATCCTGATGAATTTGCGCGATTTATGATGCGGGTTACGCAGGATAAGTTTAATAAAGATCAAGGTTGACAAATCATTTAACTTAAAGTAAAATATAGGTTATTGTTACAGAAGTTACAATAGAGGAGAATTTATGAATAAATTTATAGCAATAATTATTGCTACCATTGCAATCAGTATGGCTGGATCCGCCTATGCTGGTAATTTCGACAAAATTGAGTTAGAAGGATCCATTAGTACTTTAGGTTTTACATTATCACATGATAATGATACTGATGTAAAAATAAAATATTCGGCCGATGTTACTGGATATAATCTTGGTGGAAGTCTTCATTATGAGCATAGTAAGCAAGATACAAATATTATTGGATTTGGTTTACATGCAAACAGTGATATAAGTTATGGAAATATTTTATTTGCTTCTGAAATAGATTGGGATTTAACAAATACTGAATGGGATTTAGAATCAACAACCAAGTATAGTATCTTTAATATTGGAACATATATAAATGTAAGGTTTGATATAGACGAGTTCTCATATGCCGGTAATGGTATTGGACTCGATTATACTATAAAACTTAATAATAATCTTTCAATAATTCCAAGTGTTGAAGTGCTGTTTAATAAAGACTTTGATCGTCAAGATGCAACCGCGGCGATTCATTTAGCATTTAGTTTTTAACTCGGGGATTGGCCTAGTCCGGTAAGGCGCCTGCTTTGGGAGCAGGAGATCGCAAGTTCGAATCTTGCATCCCCGACCATTTGGAGAGGTGGCAGAGCCTGGCTTATCGCGATAGATTTGAAATCTATTGTACAGAAATGTACCGGGGGTTCGAATCCCTCCCTCTCCGCCAGGCAAGTTTAAGGTTAACTAAATAAAAAAGCACATCTAATTTAAAGGAGTATCAAATGGCCGATCTAATTGATAATCGAGACGACGACGAGATCGCCGCGAAAATCCGTGACCTAGTGGAGGACCGCATCCAGCCAGCGGTGTTGCAGAACGGCGGCGAGGTCGAATTCCGCGGCTTCGTCGATGGCGTCGTACTGCTCGATATCCAAGGCCCGGCCGTCGCAATGCTGTCGGGCATCGAGAACATGCTGCGCCATTGCGTCCCCGAGATTACGGCGGTGCAATCCTTCGAAGAATACGAACAGCTCCAGAGGCCCGAGATGAACACCCCCGAGGCCCTGACCATCCGCGATCTTCTTGAGACCCAGATAAACCCCTCGGTTGCCGATCACGGCGGCCATATCGCTTTGATTGACGTCTCGCCCGAGACGGTTTACATCCGTCTCGAAGGTGGCTGTCAGGGCTGCGGCATGGCCGATGTAACCCTCAAGAACGGCATCGAGACCGCCATCA
>Ga0209554_1001026_pt1 | contig 22101 bp, 20 predicted proteins | sample MarorgKNORR_S2LV_5_FD_188221 | JGI IMG/M metagenome (GOLD analysis project Ga0209554, IMG submission 188221) | Marine microbial communities from the Southern Atlantic Ocean, analyzing organic carbon cycling - Bottom_A/KNORR_S2/LV (SPAdes) (version 2) | ecosystem: Environmental > Aquatic > Marine...
TGTTGTCGGCGAGGCTGATCTTGTTGAAGAGGTGCTGCGCATCAATGGCTTCGATAACATTCCAATTGTACCGCTGGAGCGTGAAAGCGCCCTGCCGCAAGGTGCCATTAACTTAACGCAAGATCGCCGCTCTCGTGTCCGGCGAACGCTCGCCACCCGTGGCATGACGGAGGCCGTGACGTTTTCCTTCCTAGCTGCCAAAGAGGCCGATTTGTTTGGTGGATCGCCGAAAAGCATTCATTTGGTTAATCCGATCAGTACCGATCTCAGCATTATGCGGCCGTCGATCTTACCCAATCTGATCGCTGCCACTGGCCGCAACGCAGATCGTGGATTTAAGGACGCGGCCCTATTCGAAGTTGGGCCCCAATTCGCCGGCGAAAACCCGAATGATGAGACCATTGTTGCCGCGGGCGTGCGAACAGGAAGTGCCAGCCCGCGCAATTGGACAGGTTCTTTGCGCGATGTCGATGTGTTCGATGTCAAAGCCGACGTTTTGGCGGCGCTAGACCAAATCGGCGGACCGGCTGCCAGCGCGCAAATCGCTGAAGGTGCACCATCTTGGTATCATCCAGGCCGCTCCGGCACCCTGCAATTAGGACCAAAGTCGGTACTTGCTCATTTTGGCGAACTGCATCCAGCCATTTTAAAAGCAATGGATATCGAAGGGCCGGTTGTCGGTTTCGAAATATATCTCGATAATGCGCCACTGCCGAAAGCCGGTAAAGGTCCTGCACGCACCAAGCTCGACCTATCACAATTTCAATCGGTCGAGCGTGATTTTGCGTTTGTCTTAGATACAAATGTGAGTGCAGAGAAACTCATCAGAGCCGCCTCTTCAGCAGACAAAAAGCTCATCACGGAGGTGAGCGTGTTTGATGTCTTTACCGGTGGCGCGTTGGAAGACACTCAAATGTCCATCGGCATCACCGTGACCTTGCAGCCAACTGAAGCTACTTTAACAGACGCAGAAATTGAGGCTGTATCCGATAAAATCATCGCTAATGTATCAAAACAGACCGGCGGTATTTTACGAGGTTGATACATTACGCATAATTCTCCCTCCCTCGATGGGAGAGGACGTGTAAGGAGAAATCAATGACTGATATCAACAATCTAGCGCATCTTGTCGGCAGCATTCCGCTGAATTCATCTGAAGAGGTGTTTTGCTCGATCTGCGATTCCATTGGTGATCATGTAAAACGCATTCCCGACGGCGAAACCGGTGAGCGCACTTTCTGGATTTTTTATCAGCGCCAAATGCTCGCCGATCATCCGGCAATGGAGCAAGATACCAGCATCCCAAAATTCCAGTTCAAACAATGGGACGGTAAAATTATTCGCGAAGTGACGCTCCTGAAACTTAAAGACGATGCAGACCTCGACAATCTGGTCTTTCCCATAGGCTATTCGGAACATGCAATTGCGTCTTATGATGATTTTTCTCGGCTACAATCTGAAGGCAAAATTCCAGCGGATGTTAAATTTCAAGTCAGCCTGCCGACGCCCTTTGCAACTGGGTTCAATTATATCAGCCCCAATGGCCGCAACCAGTTCCTAGAGGTTTATGAAAAATCCATGGCGATCGATGTCCAAAAGATCGTTGACGTCATCCCACATGATAAGCTGGCAATCCAATGGGATGTCTGCCAGGAAGTGCTGATTTTCGAAAACTATTTCCCCGATCGGCCAGAAGACTACAAACAAAGAGTCTTTAACCAATTGGGCCGTATCGGCGATATTGTTCCCGCCGATGTCGAGCTGGGTTATCACATTTGTTATGGCAGCCCGGGCGATGACCATTTGGTTAAGCCAAAAGATTTTACCGTCTGCGTCGAATTCGCCCATGGCATCATCGAAATTGTAGAACGCTCGGTTGAATTCATCCACATGCCGGGAACCTATGACAAAATGGACGACGCCTATTTTGCACCGCTGAAAGATCTTAGCCTGCCGGAAGGGTGTGAGCTTTATCTTGGGTTGCTGTTCTTCGATGATCAGGAAGGCGATGCTGCCCGCATAACCGCCGCCCGCAAAGTCATACCAGAATTTGGTATTTCTACCGTTTGCGGCTGGGGCCGCGCTGATCCGGAACGTGTGCCGAGCCTGCTTGAAAGCCACAAAGTGACATTCGCCTAGGGTTCTTTTAGGTCCGCCTTATCCTTATGGTGGTGTAATTTAAAGCTGCAGAATCCGGCTTCCAATTATGGTATACTGAACAAAAATACGTCCTAATTTTAAGCGCAAACGAGCCGCACGGCGATGGCCTCCACAATTTGGTTGGCCAATGCGTCTGATGCGCTACCAAAACAATACAAAATTGTGCGGTAGGGAGGCCTGGGCGTGTCGTTGATCAATACGTCTTTGTCGGTGAATACTTCGGTGAGTGGTGTGCCATCCATTGCGGCGGCGCTGAAAATCCAGCTGCTTCAAAGCCAAAAATTACGCGAGCTCCAAGAACTTCTAAACACCCAATATTCTGATAAATCCGTCAATGCCTTGGCTCTCGAACGCTACGCTGCGGAAGTTAACGCAGGCGCGGTCCAAAGCCTTGGCCACCAGCGAGACGAAACTAATACCGCCTACAACAAATCGCCCGATGCAGCTCAACCCAACCCTAACACGACAGCCGAAACCGCTTTTAACGCGCAAGAAATCGCCCAATTGAAATTTTCCAGTGCGGCTCCACATTCCGTTGCGACAGCAAATGAAGCTGCAAAAGCCTATCAAGCAGCAGAGGCCATTAGCTCTTCAATTCCCCGCACAAATCTAAATTCAGGCGTGCTGATAATCGGCCCAATTAGCGAGGTTGATTTGGAGGTTTAGCCTGATAGTACTCGCTTTTGAGGCCTAAATAACCATCCCAGGCGAACCAATAAGACAGCGTCCCTGCAATTCTCGGCAGTTTTTTTCCGGTTGAGCTGACAAGATTTTCTTCCTCGATTTTCCATATCTCTCCTGATTTGGATTTTAACCCGGCATCAATTTGGGTTTGAAATTCTTCGTCCTTTCTTTCGAAGGCACGAATGGTGCGGCTTTTGGCATCTCCCATCAGCGCAATTTTCTGCCTCCATCGCGGAACTGTCTCCGGGAGACATGGTCGGCACCATGCTGACCATCCAGACCTGCGCAGGATTCCTGTTAACGCTGATCACCATTCATCTGATGCCGCATCTGATCGAGGCTGTTAGCTGGAATTATGCCTTCGCCGTTCTGGCGATCGGACCCTTTTTGGGCGTGATCGCAATGGGACGCCTCCGCGCGCATCCAGAATCAGAAAAACTCGCTGGCGGAATGCGCTAGGCTTTAACCGGTACTTCTATCCCGAGCAGCTTTGCAGCATTCGCGCCCATCACCAGCGCTTTATCATCTTCGCTGAGGCCTTGCACCGACTCGACATGACCCACCGGATCAGGTTCCGCCATATCATACGGATAGTCGGTTCCCATCACGATATGATCTGCGCCCCAGGTTTCAATCAGATAGCGCAATTGATGCTCGCTGAAGACGACGCTATCGAAATAAAGCTTTTTGATATATTCCGATGGCGGTTTGCTGATTACTTGGCGGCAATCATCGCGCAAATGATAGGGATGATCAAAGCGCCCCGAATACGCCGGGATATAACCGCCGCCATGGGCGACACAAATTTTAAGGCCTGGGTATTTTTCAAGATAGCCATCAAACACGAGATGCCCAACGGCCAAGGCGGATTCCACCGGATGACCGATGGTGTTGCGAAAATAATGATCGTCCATACGCTCGACATAACTCGTGCCAATCGGATGGATGAAAATCATCACGTCTTTCTCTTCGCAGGCAGCAAATATTTTTTCAATGCCGGCGCGGGTTAGGTCCTGACCGTTCACATTGGTCGATATTTCAATACCTTTAAAGCCAAGCTCATCGACACAGCGATCAAGCTCCGTCAGCGACATCTCTTCATTTTGCAATGGCAGTGTGCCAAGTCCGACAAAACGATCCGGATGCGTCGCCACGACTTCAGCGATGCGATCATTGACGACGCGGGAGGTGTCTCGTGTAAACTCAGCGTCATACCCATAATTGTAGTGAAAAGGTGACGTAGAAATCACCTGCATATCAATGCCCTGACGGTCCATATCTTTCAAACGAACTTCCGGCTCGGTGAGCGCCGGCATAATTTTTTGCTGAAGCGCGGTATTGATCTCTTTGGTGATTGGATTGGTATCGATCATTTTTCGGCCAGTATCATCCGGTGAAAGCTGCTTTAGCATTTTGTCGGCTTCCGGCACATGGATGTGGCAATGAATGTCGATAGTGAAATGCTTGTTATTGCGGCTGACAGTTTCGGCGTGGCCAGAGCTTTCTCCTGCCGGAGCATGGTGGGCGCATTTGAAAAACATGTTTTTATCCGTTTTTGTAAGTTGGAATTGCAAGATTAAATCGGGCATGCTCCCGGTAAACAAGTGTTATTTTCCGATTTCGGAAAAATTCTCTATAAACAGCTTTATGACTGCTTTGGATCTGATTAAATCTTTGTGGGAACATACACGACAACCTACTGATATCATTAGTGAATTATCGTTGATTGGCAGTGATCCAGTACTGCCATCGTCTTTTCATGTCGACAAAATGGCGCAAACTGTTATCGGTCTAACTGCTCTTGGCGCGGCTGAAATTTGGCGACAAAGAACGGGAGAGATTCAATCCATTTCCATCGATATCAATCACGCCGCAGCAGAGTTTAGAAGCGATCGTTATCAGCGCGTTGATGGCGAGCCGACGACAAATATTTGGGACCCGATCGCTGGCATTTATCAATGCGGCGATGGCAAATGGGCCCGCATCCACACCAATTTTGAGCATCACCGCAAGGGCATACTCAAAATTCTTAAATGTGAAAATGATCGCAGCGCCGTTGAGGCAGTTATTTCCAAATGGAGCGCAGAGGATTTAGAAACCACGGTCAGCGAGGTAGGTTTTCTCGCTGTCATGGTGCGAAGCTCTGAGGAATGGTTGGCCCATGCGCAAGGTCAAGCCATCGCTGCCCAACCCCTCCTCAGTATTGAGAAAATCGGCGATGCCCCTCCCACCGCTTTTGCCAAGGATGCAGAGCGCCCTTTGTCGGATATTCGCGTGCTTGATCTCACCCGCATTATAGCTGGCCCGGTTGGTGACAGAACATTGGCTGCCCACGGTGCAGATGTATTGCGGATCACCTCTCCAAATTTACCGGGCATCGGTCCTTTGGATATCGACAATGGTCGTGGCAAACGATCCACCCATGTTGATCTTAGAACCGATGAGGGGAGCTCGGCGCTTCGATCGCTCCTCAAAGAGGCCGATATATTTGTCCAAGGCTATCGACCGGATGCGATTGCCAATCTTGGTTTTTCACCCGCCAACGTCGCGGCTCAAAAACCAGGCATTGTCTACGGATCGTTATCAGCCTATGGAACAAAAGGGCCGTGGGCCAAGCGCCGGGGATATGATTCGCTTGTTCAAACAGTAAGCGGCATCAACGCCGCTGAAGCAGAAGCGGCTGGTGAATCGGCCCCGAAGCACCCCCCCAATCAAGCATTGGATCACGCGACCGGCTATCTCCTGGCCTATGGCATCATGGCAGCCCTCCTCCGCCGCTCCCAGGAAGGCGGCTCCTGGCATGTGCAAGTCTCCCTCGCCCAAACCAGTCATTGGCTGCAAAGCCTTGGAAGAGTAGAAAACGGTCTCGCCCTAAAAGATCAGCAAGAAGAGGATGTTGCAGAATTCCTGGAAACAACAGTTTCTGGATATGGAGAATTATCGAGCATCAGGCACGCCGGAAAATTATCTGTTACGCCAGCCCATTGGGCGCATCCTTCCGTGCCGCTCGGAACCCATCCGCCAAATTGGTAATACGTACGTAGTAGTGGTGCCGCAAAAGAATGGCTCGGGATTCCGAAAGAGTTTGAAATAAAGCACTCTGACATTACATAATATAAAACAACTGAAAATTGGAGGTTTCAAAAAAATGCAACTCACAGAAATGGCCAGTGATTTAGGTGCTCTGCTAAAAGAGCGCAAACAGACGGTTTCGGTTGCTGAATCTTCATCCGGTGGCTTGGTGTCAGCGGCCTTGCTTTCAGTGCCGGGAGCTTCTGCTTATTTTGTCGGCGGCGGCGTAATATACACACGTGATGCACGGCGCGAATTTCTCGCATTGCCGAAAAAAGTCATAACCATGCGGGCAGCGACTGAGGAATACGCAATGATTGTCGCCAGAGCCGTCAGAAACAAAATGGATACGACCTGGGGCCTTTCGGAAACCGGGGCCAGCGGTCCAAGTGGCAATCGATATGGTGATGAGGCCGGGCATGTTTGCGTCGCGGTTTCAGGGCCAGTGGAGAAATCTTTAACGCTCGAAACGGGCAGCGATAAGCGCGAAGAGAATATGTGGAAATTCACAGAAGCAGCGCTTGGGCTGCTCGAAGAAGCGTTGAAGGAAAGCATTGAAAAATTTAAATAACATTTCGAAAACGGATTTGACCAAATATTTAATTTCAATCAACCAACGCCCGCTTTTTTATTTGGCGTAGTAGAGGACCAAAATGTTTGTTCATTTAGTGACATTCAATCTCGGCAAAAAATACAAAGATAACGCCATCAGTTTTCGCAATGCCTTTATCCAGGTTTTCCAGGATACAGATGGTTTTGTATCGGCTGATTTTTTTCGCAACGATGATTTAAATGAAGTTGGTGGATTTACAGTTTGGGAATCCGAAGAAGCTGCAAATGCCGCTCTAGAAACTCTTCAACCCTTGTTGGATAGAACCATTTCTGGCAGCGGCGACGGAACTTTTTCCATCAAAAAATTCGAACACACAATCCGTATCGAAAAATAATAAAGCTCAAACTTCAAATCAGCTCCTCAATTATTGGGAAACTGTTCCAGATAGCTTTGATAGCGCGCCGCTAGCTGATCTCTAATTTTAAGCCCAGATTCCTGCATTTCACTTTCTTCGCCCGGCTTAAAATGATCAATTATACCGGCAATAAAACTTGGGCGTTGTTTTGCCCGCTCCCACCATTCCTGAACCTGCGCACGGTTATCAATCCAAATATCTAAAAGTCCGAGATATTCGAGACGGTTCACAAATGGCATCATATTGATATCGGCCAAACTGAATTGATCACCCAATAACCAAGGGCCTCCCCCGTCCAACTCCTTCGCCATATTCTTAAATGCTTTTTCATACGCCGCAATTCCATTGAAAACAAAGGGCGAGTCTATACCGTGTTCGAAAGTGGACTTAACGCGATCCCGGCGACGTGGATCACCTACATTGGCAAATCTTTGCTCTCGCTGCGCGTCAGTCATGTTCTTCACTCTATCGCGGAACATGGCAGAAAAGCTGATATCCATAACGCCTTCGAACAATCCTTCATCGACGGCTTTGCTCCAAAGCCTCATGCGTGATTTTAGGGCTGGGTCGGCCGGCACTAAACTTGGCTCCGGATAGGTTTCGTCCAAATATTCACAGATGAGTGTCGATTCTATAATGGGTTGGCCCTCAACCACCAAGGTCGGCACCACGCCCTTGGGATTTAGTTTAAGATATTCGGGATCATATTGCTCGCCGGTAAAGAGGTTTACCTCATGCGCTTTCCACTTGAGGCCCTTTTCGTGCAAGGTAATACGAACTTTCTGAGCACAGACCGAATTGCCAAATTGATAGAGTTCAAGCATCAGTTTTTCACCCAAATGAGTGCTGTGTTTTTGTCTTCAAAATAACGCACGTCAGAGTCCTTTAAGGTGGTTGCCGCCAACTCGGCGAGTTCTTTGCCGCGTTCACCGTCAAAGATAGCGACGCGTTCGACATCATCCATGGCAAATGTGAACTTATCAAGCGCGTGCGCCCATTCCCAGCCTTCAAAATCTGAAAAATCTCCGAACAATTTCAGACTCGAGCTGCGGGCCAGCACTTCGTTGATTTTTGGCAGAAGCAGTCGGTATTCGGTGTCGGTTACTTTCCCGGACGCCTTGAAGCAAATGAGATTACCCTCACTTTCCGGCAACCACTGAAGCATCGGTGTTAACTATGGAGGGCGCGATTGTCGACGTCGAGGGCGGCTTCTTTAACGACTTCGCTGAGACCTGGATGACCATGACAGGTCCGGGCAATGTCTTCGGCTGAACCACCAAACTCCATCGCGACGACACATTCCTGGATCAAATCACCAGCCGCCGGGCCGACAATATGGACGCCCAATACCTCATCGGTTTCGGCGTCTGCCAGGATTTTAACAAAACCATCCGTTGAACTCATCGCACGCGCTCTGGCATTCGCTGTGAAATTAAACTTACCAGCGTTGTAGGCGACACCTGCCTCTTTGAGTTGCTCTTCGGTTTTACCGACCGTGGCAACCTCTGGCCAGGTGTAAACAATGCCGGGAATCGCATCATAATTGATGTGACCTGACTGACCGGCGAGAATTTCTGCCAGCACAACGCCTTCATCTTCGGCTTTGTGGGCCAGCATCGCGCCGCCAATAACATCGCCAATCGCATAGATGCCATCGACATTGGTTTTGAAATGATTGTCGGTTTTAATGAATCCGCGATCCATTTCAACGCCTGCTGCTTCAAGGCCAAGCCCATCCGTATAGGGGCGGCGGCCAATCGCAACCAGCACACAATCTGCCTTCATTTCTTCGGCATCACCACCATCGCGGGGCTCAACCGTCAAAGTCACACCTGATTTGGTGGTTTTGGCACCGGTGACCTTGCTTTTCATTTTGAACTTAATGCCCTGCTTTTTGAGCGAGCGCTGCGCAATTTTTGAAACTTCAGCGTCCGAGCCCGCCAAGCAAACATCCAGAAACTCAACAACTTCAACTTCGGCGCCCAAACGTTGCCAGACCGAACCCAGCTCAAGACCAATCACACCGGCACCGATCACAATCAATTTTTTCGGCACTTTAGTGAGTTCCAGCGCGCCGGTAGAACTGACGATTAATTTTTCATCGATCTCCACACCTGGCAGCGGCGCAACGTCAGAACCTGTCGCAATCACGATGTTTTTAGTCGAGATGGTTTCCGACTTGCCTTTGTCATCGGTGATGGTCACAGAACCGGGCGCTGCGATTGAACCCGTACCCAGCAACCGATCGATCTTATTTTTTTTCATCAGGAAATCGACGCCTTTGATTGTATCACCGACAACGCCATCTTTATGCGCCATCATGGCTTTGAGATCGAGCTTCACGCCACTGGCGACAACGCCGTGGCTCGCCATGCCGTCTTTTGCTTCATGATAAAGATGCGAGGAATGCAACAGCGCTTTCGACGGAATACAACCGACATTCAAACAAGTGCCGCCGAGGGTGGGACGTTTTTCAACAATGGCGACCTTCAACCCCAACTGTGCGGCGCGAATAGCAGAAACATAGCCGCCCGGTCCTGCCCCAATTATTGTGACGTCGTAATTTGTGTCAGCCATGGTCTTAAGTCCTCATAATCTCTATTAAATATTTGCGCCTACATATCCAGCATGATGCGTTGCGGATCTTCAATGCATTCTTTTATGCGCACCAACATTGAAACCGCCTCACGGCCGTCGATGATGCGGTGATCATAACTATGCGCAAGATACATCATCGGGCGTATTTTGATTTCATCACCAACCACCCACGGGCGTTTGACGATATTGTGCATGCCGAGAATGCCGGATTGCGGCGCATTGATAATCGGCGTCGACAACATCGAGCCGTAGATACCGCCATTGGTGATGGTAAAACTTCCGCCGGTCATTTCATCAAGCGCCAGTTTTCCATCGCGCGCGCGCCTGCCAAAATCTTTGATGTTTTTTTCAATATCGGCAAAGCTCATCTGATCGGCATCGCGCAAGATAGGCACAACCAAGCCTGTCGGCGTGCCAACCGCGACACCAATGTCGTAGTAATTTTTATAGACAATTTCATCGCCTTGAATTTCAGCATTCACGGCTGGGAATTCTTTGAGAGCGACGATTGCAGCTTTAATAAAATAGCTCATGAAACCGAGCCGCACGCCGTGGGTCTTCTCAAATTTTTCCTGGAATTGAGCACGGGCTGCCATCACCGCCGACATATCGACCTCGTTGAAGGTGGTCAGTATGGCTGCGGTGTTTTGAGCATCCTTCAACCGGCCGGCGATCACTTTACGGAGGCGGGTCATTTTCACCCGTTCTTCACGTGGACCAGCCGGAACGGATGGAATTTGATGGCGCGCAGCACCGTTATTTGCTGCCGGTGCAGGTGTTGGCTGAGGTGCCGCAGCGGGCGTTGGAGCTGCAACTGCACCACCTGATTTTTGATAGGCCAAGACATCGCCTTTGGTCAGGCGACCATCTTTGCCGGTCGCCGGAATTTGAGTGGCATCATAGCCTTCATCTTCAACAAGCTTACGAACAGCTGGGGACATCTGCACGCCATCGCTGGAAGCAATTGGCGTCGGGGCTTGTGCCGGAACCTCAGCAGCAGGGGCTGGCTGAGTCGCACCGCCGGAACGACCCAAACGGCCCAATATTGCGCCTACTTCAACTTCGCTGCCAACTTCCGCCAAAATTTCAGTAAGCGTTCCGGCAGAAGGCGCATTGACCTCCATTGTCACTTTGTCGGTTTCAAGCTCAAGCAAAGGCTCGTCTTGGGCAACCACATCGCCAACAGATTTTAGCCAACTTGCCACAGTACCCTCGGTCAGGCTTTCGCCCAATACCGGCACAACGATATCAACGGCTGGTCCACTATCGCCGTCAGTGGTCGCAGGCGCCGGGGCAGCTTCAGCCGCCGCAGCTGGCGCAGAAGCAGAGGCGCCATCACTATCGCCAATCACGCCCAAGGTCGCGCCAACTTCAACTTCTGTACCGGCCTCAGCAATAATTTCGGTCAATGTGCCGGCAACAGGTGCGTTTACTTCCATTGTTACTTTATCAGTTTCCAATTCGAGGATCGGTTCATCAACGGCAACCGTGTCGCCAACAGATTTTAGCCAATTCGCGACGGTTCCCTCCGTCAGGGACTCACCAAGTGTTGGGACTTTGATTTCAGTAGCCATGATTTCCTCTATTCACTTTAGATTTTTAACCAATCGTGATGGGCATATAAGGTTGCACGAGATCTTCAGCTTTGCCGCTCAATGCCTGCTCAACCAATAGCGCCTGTTCTTTATTGTGCACCTTGAGCGATCCAACCGCAGGAGAGGCTGTCGCTTTCCGGCCGACATACATCACTAGGCGGGAATTCTTCGATTTGGTACTCAGAGTGCTCAAAATATAGTTGATCCGGTCACTGGCAAAATGCCAAGCGCCGTTATTGGAAGATTCTTCCTGACACCAGACTACATCAGCATTGGGATATTTCTCGATTTGACTGGTAATGCTCATGCGCGGCCAGGGGTAGAGCTGCTCGACACGAACAATGGCCACATCTTTGATTTTGTTTTCCCGGCGTGTTTCCAAAAGATCATAATAGACTTTGCCCGAACACAGCACGATGCGCTTAACTTTATCGCCAGCCACAAGCTTATCAACTTCCGGCAATACGCGACGGAAATGTGTTCCGGGGCCCATATCTTCTAACGTAGAAATATTGAGTTTATGGCGCAGCAGAGATTTTGGAGACATAACGATCAGAGGTTTACGAAAATTTCGTTTCACCTGGCGGCGCAAGGCATGGAAAAAATTGGCCGGAGAGGTCACGTTGACGACTTGCATATTATCCTCGGCGCAAAGCTGCAAATAGCGTTCCATGCGGGCCGACGAATGTTCCGGACCCTGGCCTTCCATGCCGTGCGGCAGAAGCACCACGAGGCCCGACATGCGGAGCCATTTAGACTCGCCTGAGGAAATAAACTGATCAAAAATCACCTGGGCTGAGTTGGCGAAATCACCAAACTGAGCCTCCCACAAGGTGAGTGTATTGGGTTCAGCCAGTGAATAGCCATATTCATATCCGAGCACAGCAAATTCTGAAAGCGGGCTATCCATCACTTCGAACTGTGCTTGTTCACCGGGTCTAATCTCACTCAGCGGGAAATATCGATTTTCATTTTCCTGATCGACGATGACACAGTGACGATGAGAAAATGTGCCGCGTCCAGAATCCTGGCCAGACAAACGCACCGGATTACCCTCAATTACAAGAGTGCCATAGGCCAAAGCTTCGGCCATTGCCCAATCGATACCCTCGCCACTATCCATCATTTTTGTTTTGGCTTTGAGCTGACGGATAAGTTTGCTGTTTACTTTTATGCCTTCGGGTACCCGGGCCAGAGAATGACCAACTTCTTTGAGAGTCTCAATGTCAACCGACGTATCATCGTCACGTTTCTCTTCTTCGCCCTCTAAAGCAGAAAGGCCTTCCCATTTGCCTTCCAGCCAATCGGCTTTATTGGATTTATAATTTGTCGCCGCTTCAAATTCGCTATCGAGATGCGCGCGGAAATCCGTTTCAATTTTTTCAATTTCTTCGAGTGAGATATCACCGTTCTTAATCAATGTTTCGCGGTAGATCTCGCGGGTCGTCGGATGTTTGGCGATAGCTGTGTACATTTTCGGCTGGGTGAACATCGGCTCATCACCTTCATTATGACCATGACGGCGATAACAAAAGAGATCGACAACGACATCGCGCTTAAATTTCTGGCGGAACTGAGCGGCCAAATCAGCAACCCGAACACAAGCTTCCGGATCATCGCCATTGACGTGGAAAATTGGCGCTTGCATGCCTTTGGCAATATCGGTCGGATAGGGCGTGGATCTGGAACTTGACGGATTGGTGGTAAAGCCAATTTGATTGTTCACGATGACATGAATGGTACCGCCTGTCCGGTATCCTCGCAGTTGCGACAAATCGAGACTTTCTGGCACAATTCCTTGGCCGGCAAAGGCGGCATCACCATGCATCAATAGACCCATGACTTTCTCGCGGGCTTCGTCGCCGCGCTGAGTCTGTTTGGCGCGTACTTTACCTAGCACAACCGGGTTGACGCACTCCAGATGAGAGGGGTTAGCTGTCAGCGACAAATGTATATTGCCTTCGGTAAATTCTCGGTCCGCCGAGGCCCCCAAATGATATTTCACATCACCTGACCCCTGGACATCTTCCGGGTGCGCTGAGTTGCCTTGAAATTCCGAGAAAATAGCAACATGCGGTTTACCCATGGTGCGCGCCAGAACGTTCAGGCGTCCGCGGTGCGGCATGCCAATAATAACTTCCTCAATGCCGACATAAGCCGCCGTGCGCAGCAAACGCTCCATAAATGGGATCAGACTTTCGCCGCCGTCCAAGCCAAAACGCTTGGTGCCGGTATGTTTCATTTGAAGATAGGTCTCGAAGCCTTCTGCCTCGACCATATCTTTATAGATTGCGCGGCGCAGTGCCGGCGAGAATTTGGATTTATAGTTGACCCCTTCGATGTGCTCCTGAATCCAGGCACGTTCTTCCATTTCCTGGATATGCATGTATTCAACGCCGATGGAACTGCAATAAGATTCCCGCATGATCTCGAGAATCTCACCTAAAGTCGCGGTTTCCTTCCCTGCCATGCTGGTAATGGTATCAAGGAAAATCTCTTTGTTGAGATCATCCTCGGTAAATCCATATGTCTTGTAGTCTAGTTCCTTATGGTAGCCTACATCGACCAGCCCCAACGGATCAAACTCGGCGTGGAGATGTCCGCGCACGCGGTATGAGCGAATGAGAATACGCGCTCGGACTGAATCGCGCGCAAGTGCCGACGCATCTCCTGAAGGGGCAACAGATGCTGCGCCATTTGACTTTTTGGGTGCGTCGTCTTCACCAGCGCCAATTACGCTCGTCGTGGTGCGCGCCCAACTGGCACCTTTGATTTCGCCTTGAATAGAGGATTTATCGTCTGCAAGATCGGCAAAGACAGCGACCCAGCTTTGATCCACGGAACTCGGATCATCTAAAAACCGGTCATAGAGTTCAGCAATGAACGCGGCATTGGCCCCGGTAAAAATTGACTCCGTTGAATCCGACATATCTTAAATCCTTATTGGGACACATTAGCCCTGCATGGCTTTGAGCATGGTACTTCCCAATTCAGCTGGGGAATCTGAAACGTCAATGCCCGCGCTACGAAGTGCTTCCATCTTATCGCCCGCGCCGCCTTTGCCACCGGCAATGATCGCACCAGCATGACCCATGCGCCGGCCGGGAGGCGCCGTAACACCGGCAATAAAACCGACCATTGGCTTTTTAACTTTGTTGGATTTAATAAAGTCAGCGGCTTCTTCTTCTGCAGAACCGCCGATTTCACCGATCATAATGATGCCTTCTGTTTCATCATCACCGAGGAACATTTCCAGGCAATCAATAAAGTTCGTGCCGTTAACCGGATCTCCGCCGATGCCGATACAGGTCGTCTGACCCAGGCCGACGGCAGTTGTCTGACCGACGGCTTCATAGGTCAACGTACCGGAACGTGATACCACGCCGATTTTACCGCGTTGATGAATGTGGCCGGGCATAATGCCGATCTTGCATTCACCTGGGGTGATTACACCTGGGCAGTTTGGGCCAACGAGACGCGTGGAAGAACCTAGCAAGGCGCGCTTTACTTCAACCATATCCAAAACCGGGATACCTTCCGTGATGCAAATCACAAGAGGGAGTTCGCAATCGATCGCCTCCAAAATGGCTTCGGCGGCGAAGGGCGGCGGCACATATATCACCGATGCCTCGGCACCGGTTTTCTCGACCGCATCAAGAACGGTATCAAAGACCGGTAGATCAAGATGTGTGGAGCCGCCTTTGCCAGGCGTAACACCACCAACCATTTGAGTGCCGTAGGCAATTGCCTGTTCAGAGTGAAACGTACCTTGAGAGCCGGTAAAGCCCTGACAGATAACTTTGGTGTCTTTGTTTATAAGCACAGCCATCTTAAGCGGCCTCCTCAACTGCTTTGACCACTTTCGCAGCGGCATCTCCCAAATCATCACCGGTCACAATCGGCAACCCTGATTTGGCGAGAATTTCATTTCCAAGCTCGACGTTGGTGCCTTCAAGGCGAACAACGAGCGGCACATTGAGCGACACTTCCTTCGCCGCCGCAACGACACCTTCAGCAATCACATCGCAGCGCATGATGCCGCCAAAGATGTTGACGAGAATGCCTTCTACGTTTGAATCGGAAAGAATAATTTTAAACGCTGTGGTGACGCGCTCTTTGGTCGCGCCGCCGCCAACATCCAAGAAATTTGCCGGATCACCGCCATGCAGCTTGATAATATCCATCGTCGACATGGCAAGTCCCGCACCATTGACCATGCAGCCAATGCTGCCATCAAGTTTGATGTAATTTAGATCATGGCGCTCAGCTTCAAGTTCGGAAGCATCTTGTTCGTCTTCATCGCGCATTTCTTCTATGTCTTTGTGGCGATAGAGCGCATTGTCATCGAAATTCATTTTTGCATCGAGGGCGATCACCTCACCGGCTTTGGTGACAACCAGTGGGTTGATCTCAATTTGACTCGCATCCATTTCGACAAATGCTTTATACATCGACAGCAAAAATTGAGTTGCCGATTTAACCTGATCACCCGTGAGTCCAAGCCCAAACGCGACTTTGCGAGCATGAAAGCCCTTCATGCCGGTCGCTGGATCAATGGCAATTGTCTGAATTTTTTCAGGCGTCGCTGAAGCGACTTCCTCAATATCCATACCACCTTCAGAGCACGCAATTATCGTTACCCGAGAGGTTGCCCGGTCAATCAACAGGCTCAGATACAATTCACGATCAATGTCACAGCCGTCTTCAACATAGACGCGCTTAACTTCTTTGCCATCCGGTCCGGTCTGATGGGTCACCAATGTCGCGCCTAACATTTGGTCAGCGGCATCTTTGACATCCTCAACCGACTTCACCAAGCGCACGCCGCCTGCACTGCCAGCAGAATCTTCTTTGAAACTACCTTTTCCGCGACCACCCGCATGGATTTGAGATTTCACAACCCAAATCGGTCCGCCTAGATCTTTGGCAACGGCTTCGGCTTCGGTTGCGGTATAGGCAACACCGCCTTTAAGCACGGCAACGCCATATTTGGACAAAATTTGCTTTGCTTGATACTCGTGAATATTCATAAGTCTCTAGCCCTTAAGTTAAAGCGGAACCTACAACTCAATCATAGGTCCCGCGTTTTAGATATTATTTCTTTTTAGCTCGACGTTTAGCGGCCTTTTTCTTAGGTGCTGCTTTTTTAGCGGCTTTGCTTAGGTGCTGCCTTTTTCTTAGCGACCTTCTTAGGTGCTGCCTTTTTAGCGGCTTTCTTTGGAGCTGCCTTTTTTTTAGCGACCTTCTTAGGTGCTGCCTTTTTGGCGGCTTTTTTAGGTGCTGCCTTTTTCTTAGCGACCTTCTTAGGTGCAGCCTTTTTGGCGGCTTTTTTTGGCGCCGTCTTTTTCTTTGCTACTTTTTTAGGAGCTGCCTTTTTTGCCGCTGCTTTTGCTGCTTTTTTCTTAACTGGTTTTTTCTTTGTTTTAGTTGCCATCGTTTTCTTCTCCTCTGTTTTTTTCTCAGCAGCCGCTTTTTTTAACAAAGCTTGACTGGCTGCAACCAATTTTTTAACCGCTCGAACCGATGCCTTAAACTCTTTCTTTTCACCAGCATCAAGTTTGACTTCGACAATTTTCTCAACGCCTTTGGCACCAATAACAACAGGCACGCCAACGTAGAGACCTTTCACACCATATTCACCGCGCAAATACGCAGCACATGGTAAAACACGTTTTTTATCTTTGAGATAAGAATCTGCCATTTGGATCGCGGCACTCGCAGGCGCGTAATAGGCCGATCCGGTTTTTAACAAGCCAACGATTTCAGCACCGCCGTCTCGGGTGCGTTGAACAATCTCGTCTAGCCTTTTTTGGGAAATCCATTTCATTTTAACCAAATCGGTTAGCGGAATACCCGCGACTGTCGAATACCGCACCGAGGGCACCATACTGTCACCGTGACCACCTAATACAAAGGCTGTTACGTCTTCGACAGAGACATTCATTTCGTCTGCTAGGAAATAGCGGAAACGGGCTGAATCCAGCACACCGGCCATGCCAACAACTCTATTGTGTGGCAATCCGGATGCATCGCGCAACACACCAACCATGACATCAAGAGGATTGGTGATGCAGATGATAAACGCGTCCGGGCAATTTTGTTTGATGCCCTCGCCGACAGATTGCATGACACTGGTATTAATTCCGATAAGGTCATCACGGCTCATTTCAGGTTTGCGCGCGATACCGGCAGTCACGATAACAACGTCGGAACCTCTAATGGCCGAATAGCGATTAGCACCGACCATTTTTGCATCGAAACCTTCGACGGGGGAGCTTTCTGCCAAATCCAAAGCCTTGCCTTGGGGAATACCGTTTACAATATCGAACATAACGACATCGCCGAGCTCTTTTAATCCAGCCAAATGAGCTAAAGTTCCGCCAATATTACCAGCACCGACAAGCGCAATCTTGTTTCTTGCCATAAATAATTTTCCTCTATTCGTTTTCTTCAGGCGATCTTTTTACCGCTTCGTCTCGACCGCGTTATATGCGTCGACGTCATTCATAAATGAGCGTCATAATATGATCGCCGTACGTAGCGCAATAAAGGTTTGAGAGCAAGCATTTGAACCCCTGATTGTGTATTCGAATTGGCCTCTAACTCCCTTTAGACATTGAGAAAAATTAGGTGCCATGCGGCACGTCCCTCGCTGTCCATCACCTCCCACTCGGTCACCTAACCATATACTCGCACAGAATGCCATCACAGCTGCACTTAATAGTGCAAATGCTCATAAAAGAGTGGAATTTCAATAGCTAAGTACTGCTTTGTCAAAAATTGCAAAAAAGTGGAAATTTAGATTTTCTACCTGCCGCAATGCGCCGCATTTTTATAAGCCGCCATGCGTATCTTTTTTATAAGCCGCCATGCGGCAAGGCGAGATATTCTTCAGACTGCATTTCCATCAACCGCGAGACCAGACGTTCAAACTCAAACGCGCCCTCTCCTAAAACATAAAGCTCGCTCGGCGGCGCATCCGCGGAGCAGATGAGATTGACTTTGCATTCATAGAGCGCATCAATCAGCGTAATAAAACGGCGGGCTTCACTTTTAAGTTCTTCTCCCATGCGCGGAATATCATCCAAAATAAGCGTGTGGTAGCGCTCGGCAATTTCCAGATAATCCGCCGGCCCAAGCGCCGTTGCGCATAGATTATCAAAACTCGTGCGGCCGACCCCTGCTGCGGCCACAGGAATTTCAACAATCCGGCCCTTAACTTCGAATTTATCCGGTGCCGGCGTATAACCTTCTGTCAATTCATCAAAATATTTATCGAGATCAGTTTTTGCATTTTTGCCTAAGGGTTGATGATAGACCTGCATCCCGAGCATGCGTTCCAAACGATAATCGCGAGCCGCACCCAATTGCAAGATATCCAGTCGTTGGTTGATCAGATCAATAAAAGGCAGAAATTTTTCGCGCTGTAGACCGTCTTTATAAAGATCGCTTGGCGGGCGGTTTGACGTTGCAACAATCACCACGTCTCGCTCCAACAAGCCTTCGAATAATCGTCCCAAAATCATTGCATCAACAATATTGACGACCTGCAATTCATCAAAACATAAAAGCCATGATTCATCGGCGATCGCCGCCGCCACGCTCGGGACCGGATCGCCGCCTTCGCTGTTTTCGGTTCTAAATTTATTAAAGCGATTATGCACATCCTGCAAAAAAGCATGAAAATGAACGCGGCGTTTGCGCTCGATTTGGGCGGTTTCATAAAACAAATCCATCAACATAGACTTGCCCTGGCCGACACCACCAAAAATATAAAGGCCCTGTTGTGGTTCTGCCCGGCGGCGCGTCAAACCAAACCGGTCTTTCCACCCGGCATGACCGGAAGATGGCTGATAGCCAGTGAGCGCGCGATGCAATATCTGTAACTTTTCGACGAGCAATGCCTGAGCTGGATCGGCATTTAAATCACCGGCTGCGACGCGCGAACGATAAGTGAATAGAGGCCCCCGCTGTGTCTCACTAACTGATCTTTCGCCAGAATTTTCGGAAGTTTCATTGCTCATAAAACGCTACTTAAGACTGCGAACCCGCGATGTAAAGCGATTTAAAGTGGCGTTACACCATTATGTGACAATGATCCTACCGTATTAAATTCAAACAGATATTGCTTTTATTCCAGCCGCTCACAAATCACTCACAGAAACCTTACTCCCCAATACCCGGACTATGTTTATATTGGATTGAGGACAAACTGGACCAATTATGCATAAAACCACCGCCAAACGTATCTTGCTCGCCGCGCTAATCGCAGCTGTTGTTGTATGGGGAGTGCTCAATCACAAAAAGTTTGAAGTTGATGCGATGGTTGCTTGGATCGCTGGCTACGGCATGTTGGCGCCTCTCATATTTCTTGTTACACGGTCTCTTGGCGCGGTGTTTTTTGTTCCAGGAAGCTTGATGTCCATTACCGCAGGTGTCGCCTTCGGCCCGGTTTGGGGGGCGGTGTACAATCTGATTGCCTCCACCATTGGGGCGGTTCTCGCTTTCCTGGTCGCCCGCTATCTCGCATCCGACTATGTGAGGAAAAAACTTGGCGGCACGGGCTGGATCCAAAAATCGATTGAAGGCGTTGAAGCAGAAGGCTGGCGTTTTGTTGCTTTTGTCAGATTGGTGCCGCTATTCCCCTATAACGCCTTAAATTATGTTCTCGGACTTACCCGCATCAAAATTTCACATTTTGCCGCAGCTTCTTTTGTCTGCATGATCCCCGGCGATATCGCCTATGTTTATATTGGCTATGCGGGACGAGAAACCATGGCAGGCAATAGTGCTTCGATAGAAATTGCACTGATCGCGCTCGGGCTTTTAGCAGCGATTGTTTTTCTGCCGCGGCTTGTCCGGTATTTCAGGGGGGAAAAACCAGATCAAAATATAGCGCAAGATTCAACTGGGTAATTGGTCAACGAGATCCGTGCGGTACAATCCAAAATGCGCTGGGTCTATTTCCAAAATGCTGCACAACGTGACAATCTCGATCTGATCAACGAGACTTGTTTTGCCATTCGCCTCGCCGATTGCGAGGCAAATCCGAATGAGCAAAGACGCCGTTTCCGGGTTGTCTTTAACCACATCCAACTGACTAAGAACTTTAGGATGACCTTCGCTCGGCAATTTTAGAATTGCCTCACAGTAGTCAACAAATAGATTAACCGCCTCATGCGGATCGTAGACCTGCAGATATTCCAATGTCTCAATGATTTGGTCGACCCGGACGCGTTCCGAAAAGCTCACCTCACCATCAGCCGTCGCGACCAAGGCACAGGCAGCCATTGTCGCTTTGAGAAACGGCAAATTGTGATGCCGCTCCATAACCGTGTGATATTGATCTTTGAGGGCTCCCAGAAACCCAGCCACGCACACCTCCCTAACCAGCCTCCAAATGATAAGCCCAAACGATCCCCAAAAGCGAGTCGGAATCTATTTTTCCAGCATATCCGCGATAATGAGATCATCGCCTTCGCTGCGCGCTCTCAAGCCATCGATGATTCCTGGGATATCATCTTCATGACGGTTTTGACTCATCTTAAATTTACCTTCGAGGCGTGAAATCGGAATTTCAAAAGAAACAATTCCGGTCAACATGCCTCGAATGTATTTATCCGGTTGATCCTCCAGTTTCCAGCCGTCGACACCTTCATAGGTCTCAACCAATTGTTTTTGCGCTGCCATCTTCGCCGTTTCGTCTTCGATAATTTTTGGCGTGCCATAGGCATGAACCGTGACATAGTTCCAAGTCGGCACCGAGGGATGCTTCTCGTACCAGCTTGGCGAAATATAAGCATGTGGACCCCAAAAGACGACCAACACTTCTTTGTCTTTCTCAAAGGATTGCCAATGAAGATTATTCTTTGCCATGTGAGAAACCAACGTGCCATTTTCACCACGGTTTTCATCCAGCATAAACGGTAGATGCGTGACACAGGGTGCGCCTTCAACTTCACCAACCAAAAGCGCCCAGCCATGATCGCGCATCACAGTTTGCAGAATATCTAATCGTTCTTCTGCATGAATTTCAGGAACGTACATTTTTCTTCTCCACAAATGTTCTCATTAAAGGTATCAGGCACCATTGATAAAAAAATGGCCGCGGGATGAACCAGCGACCATTTTATAAAAATCAAAAATATTCGCTAATTTACATGCGCTCTACCATCAACTTTTTAGTCTCAGCAATTGCCAAGGCCGGGTTGAGCGATTTCGGGCAGGTGTTGGTGCAGTTCATGATCGTATGACAGCGATAGAGCTTGAACGGATCTTCGAGATCATCCAATCGCTCGCCCGTTCTTTCATCGCGGCTGTCAACAATCCAGCGATAGGCCTGCAACAAAATAGCCGGGCCTAAATAGCGATCCCCGTTCCACCAATAGCTCGGACACGATGTTTGGCAGCAGAAGCACAACACACATTCCCACAAGCCATCGAGCTTTTCGCGATCTTCCGGTGTTTGCAGACGCTCAGAACCAGGCGCCGGCGTGTCAGTCTTAATCCAAGGCTCTATTGCGGTGTATTGCGCATACGGTATCGCTAAATCCGGCACCAAATCTTTGATCACCGGCATATGCGGCAATGGATAGATCGCCGCATCGCCTTTGATCTCAGCAATATCCTTGGTGCAGGCCAGCGTATTCGTGCCGTCGACGTTCATCGCGCAAGAGCCGCACACACCTTCCCGGCAGGAGCGCCGGAAGGTCAGCGTCGGATCCATCTCATTTTTTATTTTGATCAGCGCATCGAGCACCATCGGCCCGCAGTTATCCATATCAACTTCATAGGTATCAAGCTGAGGATTTTTTTCCTGATCAGGGTCGTAACGATAGACCTTGAATTTTTTGATGTTCTTCGCGCCATCAAGTGCCTTATGAGTCTGACCTTTGACGACTTTGGAATTTTTGGGAAGGTTGAATTCAACCATTTTTTTCTCCTTGTCCTTCGCCGTCTTAATAAACGCGCGCGCGCGGCGTAATATACTCAACCTCATCGGTTAGCGTATATTCATGTACCGG
>Ga0209554_1001031_pt1 | contig 22029 bp, 17 predicted proteins | sample MarorgKNORR_S2LV_5_FD_188221 | JGI IMG/M metagenome (GOLD analysis project Ga0209554, IMG submission 188221) | Marine microbial communities from the Southern Atlantic Ocean, analyzing organic carbon cycling - Bottom_A/KNORR_S2/LV (SPAdes) (version 2) | ecosystem: Environmental > Aquatic > Marine...
GTATCCCGGTACTTGAAGAGTTGGGCGTGCTGCCCGCCGTGGAAGCCGCCGGTTTTCTGAAAAAGTGGGGAGCGACCATGGTGTGGGGGACGGACCCCGCTCCTTGGAGCTGGTACTTCAAGGAAACCAACCAACGCAATCCTCACTCCTATCAGGTCTGGCGTCCCCAGTTCGATCAACTGCTACTGGAAAATAGCCGCGCCCATGGAGTGGACGTTCGAGAAGGCCACCGGGTGGTGGAGGTGTTGTGGGAGAGTGGGAAAGCTACCGGCGTCCGCTACCGGTCTGCCACCGGCGAAACCGCCACGGTCCGGTGCCGGTACGTAGTGGATGCCAGCGGTCAGACGGGTGTCCTGGCCAGAGACCTGAACCTGCGCCAATTGGACTCGTTCTTCCAGAACCTGGCCGTGTACGGCTATTTCTCCGGTGCGCAGCGCCTGCCTTCTCCCGACGAGACCAACATCTTCATCGAGGCCTATCCCCAAGGCTGGCTTTGGAGCATTCCGCTGCACACCGGCTGGACCAGCGTGGGAGCGGTGGTGGATAGCTCCACCGGCCAGTCGGAGATCAGCAAAGGGGGCCTTGGCGAATTCCTCCAAGCCCAAGTGGCCCAAGCGCCGCACACTTCCGGCATGCTTCGGGACGCCCGCTTGGAGTCCGGCCCGTTCATCGTTAAGGACTGGTCATACGTGTGCGAACGCGTTGCCGGGGACGGCTATGTCCTGGCGGGGGACGCGGCCTGCTTCGTGGACCCCCTGTTTTCCTCGGGCGTCCACTTGGCATTGATGTCCGGCATCCTATCTGCGGCTTATGTAACCTCCGCGCTCAAAGATGCCGAGATAGCCGAGCCCGCCGCCGCCGTCTACCACGAGCTATACCTGAAAGAGTACGGCCACTTCCGGGAGATGGCCCGATTGTTTTACTCCAGCAACCTTACGTCGGACTCTTATTTCTGGGAGGCACGCCGCTTGCTGGAAGGCGCCGGAAACTTCACTCCCCGGCAGGCATTTATTCAGGCCGTGGCCGGCCAACCGCCCCGAGGGTACGAACGGGCTGTCCTGGAGCAAGGGAAAGCTCCCCTAGAATTCGCCTCCAGCGTTCGCCAGGTGGAGTCGGAGCGGGAAAGACGGAGGGTGAGATGGGAAGCAGCGCGCTCCGGAACCGATACCGGAGACCCGATAATGACCGCCATCCCCCGCCTTGCCCCTGGAACGCTAACCCAGCGAAAGCCGGTCCTGGGCGCGGGAGAGTTCGTCTGGGGGACGGTCCTGACTACGGTTAGCCAGCCCGAGGGCACACCATGCAGCCGGCTGATCGCCGCGCTGGTATCCGAGATTGACGGTGAGAAAACCGTGGCCCAATTGCTGGAGGGATTAATTTCTCTAGGAGACGAGTCACAGGCCGGCCAGATACGGCAAACCGCCCTGGCCGCCATGGGTATTCTCTACGTAGACGGGACGATGGATGAGTTGGGCGGGCTGTAGCCTGGTGAACCGGCCTACTCCCGCACCGCCACATAGCGGTTTGCCAGGTCCCCGGCCACCGGCGAAGATTGAGCCCAAAAGGTCTTGTTATCTGGGTCTCCGGCCCCGAACAGGTGATCGTACTTTATCCGGTCTTCTCCAAGAGGTATGCGTTCCACCGCACGTACCGCGAACTCCCGCAGTTGGCGGGCGTTGGCAAGGCGGGGTGTGGTGGCCACGAAGTAGAGCCCCAGCTTCTCCACAGACTTTACTTCTTTGCCGGCCTCTTTTCCCGCCTGCAGGAACTGGCTGAGCGCCACCAGGACCCGGTCGCCCACCCCCATGGCGGGGATCTGGTACTCATTGCCGCCGGGGATGCGGCTCAACATGTCGGTCCCCTTGGGCCTGGCGGCGATCCTCTGCTTCATCTCGCTGACGCTGGAGCCGGAACTGCCCGCCATAACGAACACGAACCGGGCGTTCCGCTCCACAGCGGCGTCCAGATATGGCAGCAAGACTTCATACGGCCACACCTCTTCGGGCTTGGCGTCTACTTCATCGATCAAGCAGAGGCACGGGTCGGTGAAATCATCCATTACCCGAAGCCCAGCAAGCAATTCCTGCTCGGTCAGCTTGGCCAAGTTCAGTTCGTGGTAGAGAACGTTGCAGGGAAGCGAAGCGACGGTCTGTACGGCAAAGTAAGTTTTCCCGCTGCCCGGCGCCGCCCAAAAAAGGTGGTTTTCCCGCTTGCCAGTGGGGTGGCCTATGCCCTCGGCGATCTTCTGACGGGCATCCTTCAACACATTGCGGGTAACCTCGTCGAACTTGGCGTAGCCGGGAACCACGCTGAATCGCCCGAGGGACACGTCATCCATTCCCGAGATCAACGAAAGAGCTTCCACCTCGTCACCGGTCCCCGTTGATGCCGAAACGCTGGCGGGATGTGGCGGCGCGTTGGCAACAGCAGTCTGAGCGCCAGACTCGTCGACCCCTAGAAAACGCCGGACCTCGGATAGAAAGACCGGCCAAGCTGATTCGTTCTCTTGCAATATATGGTTTTTGCTGTCCAATGGAACGAGACGGGCTCCGGGTATCAGAGCGGCCATCTGACGCCCCCACTCGAAGGGAATCTGAATGTCTTCGCGGCTGTGAAGGACCAGAGTTGGCACAGATAACTGGGGCAGGCTTTCGCGAACGTCAATGTTAGCTGATACGATCATGGTCCTGACCGCGTTCTCCGGGGAGGCGGAAACCCGCTGCAATTCGTTAAACGAGCCCATATCCGCTGTGGTGGCTTCTGGCATAAACTTGGTCGTAAAGAGTTGCCGGTAGACCGGATTTTCACGTCCCCAACCAAGCCTCGTCAGAGTATGCAGCGCCTCCCTCTCCTCGACTCGCTCCGGTGTTTGGTCGCGTATTTCCGCCCCAGTGGCATAGCTGCCGTAAATTACCAGGTGGGTAACCCTCTCGGGATGCCTTACGGCATATTCGGCCGCTGCAGACCCGCCTTGAGAGACGCCCAGAAGGGCAAATCGCTCTAACCCCAGAGCGTCAACCACGGTTTCCAAGTCGCTGACTCGAGCGTCAAAGGACATATCTTCCACGTTCCAGTCGGACAATCCGATTCCCCGCTGATCGAACCTGATGAGCCGGTGGTCCTGAGCCAATTCCTCCCACCAGTGCCGCCACACCGGGCTGCGCCAGTCGTATTCCAGGTGGCTGAACCAGTTGGGCGCTTTGACCAGCGGCGGCCCTTCACCCACCGTGGCATAGCAGATACTGACCCCGTCCGGGGCGGTGGTAAACCCGAGTTGCTGCTCCAATCCGCCGAACCTCCTGTCCGAGTTGCGCTCGGATTCTACCACGCGGCGCGGTGGGCAGGGGAACGGAAGAATGAGAACGGGGATTGTATCTGGCGCATACTGGCGTAAAATGGGCCAAACGCAGCGTTAGCGGGAGTGACCGAAGACCCACATGCCTACATACAAATTCCATATCACCGTTACCGGACCTCTTGAACAGGTATACGAGCACGTCACCGGTTTCACCGACGGCGGACCGGCTAACCTGAAAACTCTAGAAGAAAAACACGGCGAACTGGTTGAGCAAGAAGGGGAGATCTACATCTTCAAGGGGGCCAGCGAGGATGACCCCACCTGGCGCTGCGAGTACGAACATCCGACCCGGCGCGTCATGAGGGCTCATGAGTCCAAATGGGCCGACCGTATCGATCTATTCGAGGCGGCGGACGACGACACGTTGTGGACGGTGGAATGGCAGCCTAAGGCCACCGGCATCGCGGCATATACCCAATGGCTGGGTTACCAAATCAGGGGCAAGACCCATCTATATGCCGAGGTCATCCTCCCGGTAATCACCCACTTTCGGGACAGAACGACAACCCGGCACCGGACGATGAGCAGGCGCAACCGCCGCCAGTAACCGACGGACGAGCCTATGCGGTCGGCACCGCAGCCTGACGTCCCTGGTCCGACGACTCACGGATGGCGTCAAGGAACCGGTGCAGCTCAACCGCCGTATCGAAGTTGGGTTCGCAGGGGGTACCGGACTTGATGGCCTGGCCGAACTGGTAGTACATCTGCCCCACATTGTAGGGCTCTCCCTTAGGCATCCCCTCAAGCACGTAAACGTGTCGCGACGGAATCTCCAGGTCCTGCAGGCCGGCGTCACCTGTCTTGGCTCCCCGTAGCCGCACGTCGCCCAACTGGGGCGAGTCGTCCGAGTCGGCCACCAACGTCCCTTCACGGCCGTAGACTTCCATGCGCAATCCGCTGTCGCTCATCGGCACTACGGCCACGTGGACCGAAGCCACCCCGCCACTGTCCAACTTTCCACTGACCAGGATGTTGTCCGGGGCGGTAACATCCACCATCCGTTGAGTGTCCGTCTCATACCATTGTGAGGCCTGGGTGGACACGACAGTCGAAACGTCGCTGAAATCCCCCACCACGAACCTGAGAGCGTCGATGGTATGTCCGCAGGCAATGGTCAGGGTCGTCGCTCCCAAGCTATCGTCCCGCTGCCAGGTACGTCCCGACGTGCGTTCCAGAACACCGCCGCGGATCAGGCTCACATGGCAGGACATCACCTCGCCGACGTAACCCGACTCCACCAACTCCTTCATGTACAACATGGCCGGGGCCGCCCGCGCCTGAAGCCCGACCATGGCCTGCAGTCCCTTGGACCGGGCCAATGCAGCCAGTTCTTTGGCTTCGTCCAGGGTGGCCCCCAAAGGCCACTCGGTGTAAACATGCTTCCCGGCGTTCAATACATCCTTGGTTAATTCGTAATGGTTAGGCACCCTCACAACGACGGCCACGGCGTCGATCTCGGGGCTTGCCAGCATTTCGTTATGGTCATGGAAGGCCATGCGGGCGCCATATTTGGCCGCCGACTCTTCGGAACTCTCCCGTTTCGTGGTGCAAACCGCGGTCAGTTCAAATTCCGGACTGGCCAGCAGCGCCGGCAGGTGGGACCGGTGGGCCCATCCTACGCTTATGTTTGCTCCGATAACTCCCAAGCGAATCTTTTCCGATGCCATTGCCATTCCTCCTAAACTTCCGGGACCGGCCGCGCCTATCCTATCACGGGACCTTCCCCAGGGCCACAGGCGCTAGACCACCCACCGCGTCTTTGACATAGATAAGGGGCGCCCCATACACTGGCACATATAGGCTCCGCCTTCATTCCCACCAACTGAGCGGCACTGGTTGTTCAGTCTGATCAGGAGTAAGCCTTGAGATTGGGCCTGACCGCCGCCCTGACCGCCGTGGCGCTTTTCGCGTTGGCGGGGTGCTCCCAACCAAGCCCAACACCTGGATCGACTGCCCAACAGGCTGTTCCAACCGCTACGGCAACGACGGCGGTCCCGGCTCCGGCGTCCACGCCGACGACCCAGTCTATCCCCCCGGCGCAGATCAACCCCACTGCTGCGTCTCTAGCCCAGGCCACGGTCACACCGCAGCCAACGGCCACCACTGTGCCTCCCCTTACGCCCCTTCCCTTGCCTACCACGGCGCCCATGCCCACCGCCACCCCCGTTCACGTCCAGGTTCCAACCCTCGTTCCCACGCCTACTCCTACGAGAGTACCTCTGGAAGTAGGCCCAGGACCCACACCAACCGAACCCGGCAGCACCCCTGAGCCTCAGGAATTTTCACTCGCCATAGAGCCAGCTGAACCTTTTTCCGGGCGTGATGCCTTCTTCACTTTACAAGGGCTCGACCCGTGGGAAAGGGTGACGGTCCAGTTATTCGACCCAGCCGGGAAGCCGGCGGAGTGGGTAACCGAGTACGAAAGCTATCTCACCGATGCCAACGATAATCCGGTAACGGAGCGCCACTTGTACGCCGATGCCCAGGGCCGCACCAGTTGGCGCCGCGTCGGCACCCGGGACCAGGCGGGAGAATGGACGGTCCGTGTGACCCAAGAAGACACGACCACGACATTGACCTATCCGATGAACCAGCTAACCCTGACGCCCATTGGCTCCAAGACCCTAGGCCTTGAATTTCGTCTTTACCAAGGTCCACGGTCAAACACCTATTACACGGGCAACGTGCCCGGAGCCCTTACCGTTGACCTTCAAGACCATCTGAAGCTGGTAACCGATAGCCTGCGCAGCCTTTCGGGTCTTCAGAGTGACCAGACCCCAACCATCTACTTGGTAGCCGATCTGGGGCTTCTAAAACAGGTAAGCGAGAGCACCGGGTCGACGTTGGGTTTTGCCGATGGATATTACCGCAGCGCCGGTGAAGACTCGGGTGTTTACATGCACACCGACTCTCTGCTCACCGGCATCCAGCGTTTGTTCACCCACGAGTATGTTCACTTGGCCCTTTCCGAAACCGTGGGCCCGGTGGACTTGCCATCGTGGCTTAACGAAGGCACCGCCACGTACTACGAGTACCTCATCAGCCTCTCCGGAGATCGGGCTATCGCCAACAAGCACCCGTTGTACCGCAGTGCCACGCTAGCCAAAAACGCCGCCCAGTCAGGCGATGTGCTAGCCCTGACCAACCTGGAAGATCAAGACGCCTGGAACAGCCAAACCGAAGAAGACCGGATCGACCTACAGTACGCCCAGTCACACATGGCGGTGCGATACCTTGCCGAAACCTACGGAACATCCACCCCGATAGACATGATGACGCGGATGGGGCAAGGCGCTACTTTGTCCGAGGTTTTTTTCCGAGATCGTTGGGGTCGAATACTCGGCTTTTGAGCGGCGATTCACCCTATGGTTGAAGGATTGGGAAGATCCAGAGCGAACTCGGATCGCTGAATACACCCGAAGCCTGAACGAAATCATGTCGGGCAAAGAGTCCATCGGAGACCGGCGTTCAGTAGATCTAGCGAGTGACGCGCCTCCCTCGGAACGCGTGGCAACCAAGAGAGTCTTGGCCGCCGACGCGCAGGACCTGTTGGCCCGGATAGGAAACCTGTCCCCACCGCCGGAACTGCTGCCGCTGCACGATGATGCCGCGCGCTTCATGGAACGGTTCGTCAGGTTACTCGCCCTTGAATTAGAGCACTTGTTGGACCAGGAATACCTGGTATTTCTCGGAAACATCATCAGCTCGGTAGACTCAATCTCCCGGCTCAGGGCCGAGGACATTCAGAGTGGAGCGCCCGCCAGGCAGCGGGTGACGGCCAAACAGGGCTTGGCGGCAGACGCTGAAACGTTGGTGGGGCAATTACTAGACGCGCCGCCGCCACCAAGGCTGAGCGCACTTCAACTTCAGGAGCTTGCCTTCCTGGACAGGTATATCCAATTCTTGAACCTAGAGCTGGAGCAGCAACGAGAGGAGGTATATCTGAGTCTCCTGACCGGTATCATCACCAAGGTAGATGGAATCTCCTCCCGCCGCTCGGGATCCATTTCGAGCACAGGTTCTTCATCCCAGCGGATCTCTACAGCTAAAGGTCTCGTATCCGACTCTGAATCGCTGCTGAGTCAGATGGACACTTTCACACCGCCCTCCCGGCTGCAAGCCCTGCAACTCCAGGGTACAACTTACCTAAAAAAGTACATCCAGTGGCTAACCATTGAGCTGGAATTTGCCCAGACTAACGATTCCGCCAAGCTCGATCAAGGCAACGATATGATCGCCGGGATCAACTCCATGGGTAATGGCTTCAGAACGGACGTGGTGAAGGAGCAGCGAGCTCAACCAAATCAGAACGAGGCCAACAATATGCTCGGCGAGATCGCGGACATGGAAGGTTTCTTGGTGCAGAGCATCAACGCCGGTTTCAGAAACTCCTCCACCCTGCAACAAGCCAACGCCATGCTGGGAGAAGTCAACGCCCGTGAAAACACAGTGAGGAATAGACTCGGCGACCTGGAGTTCATATATAATCTGCGACAACCCTAAGGGCTGACACCGGCAGCTCCATAGATTCCAAGCATCGTTGAAAAGCTGGAGACTGTCAGGCATGACAGACGAAATACATCTCAGGGAATGCCGCGAGGACGAGGGTCAGGCGGTCTTGGATCTATGGCGGGAGGCTGGCGACGTTGTCGCCAGCCCCACGGACTCGTTAGAGCAAGTAAAAGTCGCCATTAATCACAGCGCCGCATTGTTTTTGGTGGCGGAATCCGAGGGGAACATCGTCGGCACCATCATCGGTACCTTCGACGGTTGGCGCGGCGAGGTTTATCGGCTTGCTGTTTCGCCCGAAGTTCGCCGCCGGGGGGTGGCCCGAATGCTGGTCGACGCCGCTGAGAAATGGATGGGGGAGCAAGGCTGCCACCGGATCACCGCCTTGGTGGAAAAGGACCATCCCTGGGCCACCGGCTTTTGGAACGCGGCCGGCTACCAGCTTCACGAAAGCATGACTAGATATTTTCGAGACATCTAAGAGTCTCCCAATGTCACAATACGCGCTGGACATATCCTGACTCGGATTCAGAGGTTGAAATGAAACCATCGGACTTGTTTGACCTAAGCGGCAAAGTGGCCATCGTCACCGGGGGCAACGGTGGATTGGGCTTGGCCATGGCCTTGGGACTGGCCGGAGCCGGAGCCAACATTGTCGTGGCCGCCCGCAACACTGACAAGACGTCGGAGGCGTTGAGCCAGATCCAAGCATTGGGGGTAAAAGCCACCGGCGTGAACACAGATGTTAGCCAGGAAGCCGATATCGGCAACATGGTGGCTCAGACCATCGAAGCCTATGGCCGGGTGGATATCCTGGTGAACAACGCCGGCATGACCTTTCGTAAAGAACCTCAGGACCTGGCGGCGGACGAGTGGGACCAGGTGATGGACGTGAACCTGCGGGCCGGCTTTCTAGCTGCCAAGGCCGTTTACCCTCACATGAAAAGCCAGGGCGGGGGAAAGATAATCAACATCGGCTCCATGTTTTCCCTGTTCGGGGGCGGCGGCAGCGGGGCCCCTTATTCCTCCAGCAAGGGAGGTCTAGTGCAGCTTTCCAAGAGCCTGGCCGTCGCCTGGGCCAAAGACAACATCCAGTCCAACGCGATATTGCCCGGCTGGTTCATGACCGATCTGACCGCCGCGGTGCCGGCAAACCAGCCGGAGCGTTATGACCTGATCAGCCGCCGCATCCCCTACGGGCGTTGGGGAGAGCCGGAGGAACTGCAAGGCACGGTAGTCTTCCTATGCAGCCGCGCCTCGGACTACGTGACCGGAGCCGTGATTACCGTGGACGGTGGCTATTCGGTGATGTAGGGTCGAAATCTTGAATCGCTTGAAGTGGGTTAGACGAGTCCTTCGACTCGATCATCCCGAGCGAGTTTTCTTACGTTCGTGGCGAGCATGTCGAGCCCCGGGCCTTGTTTCTCAATCGCTCCAAGACCTGGCGGCCTCTAAGGCGGCTCATCTAGTTCGATAAACCAGGCTCGGTTTTGCAAACTGGACCTGTCTCAAGACACAACCGGTTAACCCCACGCCCGCCGCGCCGTCTCTACCACCAATTCCAGCTTGCGGCGTTGCTGCTCCCACAACAGGGGGTTGCCTTCGAAGAAGGTGGCGAAACCGCACTGGGGGCTGATGCCTAGATTCTCCATTGGAAAGTACTGTGACGCTTCTTCTATGCGGCGGAGCAGTTCGTCGATCTCTTCCGGTGGTCCGGTCTTGGTGGTTATCAGTCCCAGCACTACCGTCTTATCTTTAGGTACAAACCTTAAGGGCTCGAATCCTCCGGAGCGATCACTGTCGAATTCCAGAAGAAATCTACCGATGTTTATGCCGTTGAATATCTTCTCGGCTATCGGCGAGTAGTCGCCCTCGCCAAACCAAGCGCCCCGGTTATTGCCCCGGCAAAGATGCATCGCCAGGGTCGTCCCCTGTAAATCGATTCCGGATATCGAAGCATTGTCCGCGTCGATCCACTCATCGATGATCAGATCAGGGTCTTCACCCTGATCTCTGAACCGCTGCCGTCATCGTTCGTCCACAAAATAGGTGTAGCGGGGCGCGTCGATCTGGATGTAAGCAACACCTTCAGTCACCAGATCCTCTATCTCTTGGCGCAGTATGGATATTATGTCCGGATACAAGGCAGCGGTATCCGGATACGCCGATTCGCCTACCCCGCGCCGGTAGAACGAACTCACGATCTGGCTGACCGACAGCAAGGTGATCTTGACCGGGGCACCGGCGTGTTGGTTCAGAAAGCCGGACTCGTGAGCCGTCAGCCGCCGGAGCCTTTCTACTTTGTCTCCTATCAATGTGACCGGATTAACCCCGCCAAGGGGCGGGTCCGCTTGCTCCGCCGGAGCGATATCCACCATGCCCCCGACAGCGTCGGCGAAAACGCTGCGGAACTCAGTTCGCCGGTACTCGCCATCGGTGAAGACATCCATCCCCACCTGACGCTGCATCTCCAGAACTTGGAGAATAGCCTCGTCTTCGGCTCGAGTTAATCCATCCCGGTCCAACTGGGCATCTTGGTGGAGCGCACGTGCATCCAGCAGCTTTGCCGGGCGCAACAAGCTGCCCACTTGGTCGGCGCGAAAGGCCGGCGGCATGCCGAGTCCTCCTGGTTTATAGGTGGGTCTAAGCCTCGCGGGCTCACGACGGTCAATGTTAGTTTTTGCCGCTTGATAGTGTCAATGGCGGCCATCCGGAGACCCGGAAAACCAGCCGTGGTACAATCTGCGCTCAAACGGTCCACTCAGCAAAGCCTTCTCATCGGAGTACGACTATGAAACGCAGCACCGATCGCATTCTCACCACTCATACCGGCAGTCTGCCCCGGCCCATGGATCTGTCCGCCATGCTGGAGGAGTTCGACTCCGGTGAGATGCCTGACCGAGGGAAGTTTGAGAGCCGCGTCCGGGAATCGGTCTCCGAGGTGGTCAAGATACAGGTGGATGCCGGTGTGGATGTGGTCAGCGACGGCGAACAGGGCAAAGTCGGATACTCAACCTACGTCAGGCACCGGCTAACCGGGTTCGAGGGCGAAGGCTCGGCAACCGCCCGCTCAGACTGGGCCGACTTTCCTGAGGCCGTCGCCCTCCTACCCAGGCCGTCCACAGTGACCCGTCCCGCCTGTGACGGTCCTATCGACTGGAAAGACCGGGAGGCGGTGCAGAAAGACATCGCCAATTTCAAAGCTGCCGTGTCGGCGTCTCCCCCAGCGGAGGCATTCATGACCGCGGCGTCGCCCGGGGTCATAGCGCATTTCTTGCTGAATCAGTACTCCCCGACCCGGGAAGCCTACCTGGCGCGGTTGGCCGACGTGATGAAAGAAGAATACAACGCCATCCACCAAGCCGGCTTTCTGCTTCAGGTGGACTGCCCTGACTTGGCCATGGCCCGTCATCTGATGTTTTCGGACATCAGCAACCAGGATTTCGTGAAGATCGCCGAGGCCAACATTGAGGTCCTTAACCATGCGTTGTCGGACATACCGCCTGAAGATGTCAGGATGCACCTGTGTTGGGGCAACTATGAAGGACCGCATCATCGGGATATCCCCATCGAGGAAATCCTCGGCGCCGTACTCAAAGCCCGTCCTCAAGCTTTCTCTTTCGAAGGGGCGAATCCGCGCCACGAGCACGAATGGGAGGTGTTCAAGAACGTCAAGCTTCCCGACGGCAAGATCATCATCCCCGGTGTACTGGACTCCACCACCAACTACATCGAGCATCCCAAACTGGTAGCCCAACGCATCGTCCGTTACGCCGAACTAGTGGGTAAAGAAAACGTCATCGCCGGGTCTGACTGCGGGTTCGGCACTTTTGCCCGGACCAACTACCAGGTGGAACCTGAGATTGTCTGGGCCAAATTCCGCGCCATGGCCGAAGGCGCCCGGTTGGCGTCCGAGCAGCTCTGGGGCTGATTCTACAACCACCCGTTCCCGTTACCGAACCGGCGCGACGACTAAGGAGTCAGGAACATGAAGCGCAGTACCGATAGAATCCTTACGACCCACGCAGGCAGGCTGCCCAATCCCAGCAACATGGCAGAAGTCACCGCAGCCAGGACCGGTGACCAAGGGAAATATGATGAGTTGGTGAGATCCGGCGTAACGGAGATGGTCGGTAAGCAATTTGAATTGAAGAACGACATCCTCAGTGACGGTGAGTTCTGGAAGACTCGTGATCAGGCCTACTACGATAGCCGTGTGTCAGGCGTTGAGTTGGTACCGGTGACCGACGACAAGCCGGCGTGGATACTGACCAACCAGCCGGAACGTTGTATGCCCGAGTTCAGGGAATTTTTCGAGGTTTACGATGCCCTTGGGAATACCCCGATGCCTGGAGTCACTTTCCAAGCTGCCACACAACGACATGCGATTAACGGCCCCTTGAAATATCTGGGCCAAGGAACCATCAAGCACGAGATCGAAGTGTCGAAGGAGGGGATCGCAGCCGCCGGAGCCGACTTGGAAGACTTCTTCTTCCCTGTGCTGAGTCCCGGTTGGATATCCCACTTCTTGTGGAATGACTATTACCAAACCGACGAAGAGTATTTCTACGCGATCGCTGACTTCATCAAGGGCAAATATGAAGCAGTTGTCGAGGCTGGTTTCGTCCTCCAGATAGACGATCCGTCGATGGTCACCAGGTACGGCTATCCCAATCCTTCTTTGAGCGTGGAGGATTACCGGAAGCATGCTGAGATGCGCGTTGAAGCGTTGAATCATGCTCTGAGTAACATTCCCGAAGACAAGATTCGCTTTCATACCTGTTGGGGAAGCCAGCATTCTCCTCATACAACCGACCTTCCTCTCAGGCACGTCATTGACCTGATTCTAAAGGTAAACGCCGGTGCTTATTCCCTGGAAACGTCCGATGCCCGCCACCAATTGGATTGGAAAATTTGGGAAGACGTTAAGCTTCCAGATGGCAAGATATTCATCCCCGGAGTCGTCGCCCACAAGACCACCACCGTAGAGCCCCCGGAGTTGGTGGCCGACCGAATCCTGACCTACGCCAGGATCATGGGACGGGAGAACATCATCGCGGGCACGGACTGCGGATACGGAGGCCGGGTCTACCCGGACATCGCCTGGGCCAAAATGAGATTGATGGCTGAAGGAGCCCGGGTCGCCAGCGAACAACTCTGGCCTTGAGCAAGCTAACCTGGCCAAAGACCGATTCTTTCTGGTCTTCAACGCAGATTCGGAGATTTCGACGATGAATTTTGGGTTCCTCACTGAATGTTACGTCAAAGAAGGGAAGAGCCACGCCCAGGCTTTCGCTGACACCTTTGAGCAGGTCGACCAAGCGGAAGCTCTGGGCATGGATTCGGTCTGGATGGTGGAACAGCATTTTCGGCCATGGGCCTCCATCCTCCCGTCCCCGATGTTGATGGCCAGCGCCATCGCGATGCGCACCAAGCGGATGCGCATCGGATTGGCGGTTCAGGTATTGCCGCTAAGCAATCCTCTTCGGTCGGCGGAAGAGGCCTGCATGCTGGACCAGATCAGTCAGGGACGGTTCGACTTCGGCGTGGGGCGCAGCGGGATAACAAAATTCTACAACGGCTACAACATCCCTTACTCGGAAAGCCGGGCCCGGTTCGACGAGTCGTTAGACATCATTCTAGAGGCTTTCAACAACGAGACTTTCTCTTACGAAGGACAGTTCCATAGCTTTCACGACGTCATCGTCGCTCCGAAGCCGGTCCAGCAACCTCATCCGCCCGTCTGGGTAGCCACCGCGGCGGCTGAGAGTATCCCGGCGCTGGGCAAGCGGGGACTCCCTCTCCTGCTGTGGTTCATGGGAAACTGGTTTGAGGAGCCCCTAAAAGCATACCGGAAGGCCTGGGCGGAAGCGGGTCACCCCGGAGAACCCCAAGCCCTGGTGCGCATCCCGGCCTACGTGGGAGAAACGTCCCAACTTGCCCGCGATGAGCCAAAAGAAAGCACCCTCCACGATTTTCGCCGGTTGATCCGGGAGTACGGAGAGGCGGGTGATGAACAACGAGCGGCCCGGGCGAAATATGATCATGAACACTACGACGAGGTGAGAGAGACCCGGATGGCGTACGGCTCTCCCGAAGAGATGATTGACCAGCTGGGCGAGTTTCGGGACCGGATGGGGGTAACCGGCTTTCTGCTCGACTTGAATTTCGGCGGCCAGATACCTCAAGAGTTAGTGCTTAAGTCCATGCGGCTTCTGACCGAAAAAGTGATGCCGGCTATCAAATGAGCCTTACAGCACATTCCGGTTCGACAGAGATCGGCACTGACGGCCCTTCGCACCCAGCGCCGTTACTGGTAAACTGCAAGGGACCACACGCCACGATGTGGAAATGGTCCGCCCTAAGGAATCATGGCTGAAATACAGCGGTCTGTACGGGAGGCTGAAACATGGCGGAATTAGTGCTAGGTTTGGGCACTTCACACACTCCGATGCTAAGCTTGGACCCCCAGTACTGGCATCTGATGGGAGAAGCGGACAAGAACAATCCTGAGTTGGTTTCAGTGCCCGGTGGCGAGTTGTGTTCCTACGAGGAGCTACTGGAGCGCGCCGACCCCAACATTCCTAAGCATATTTCCCTGGAGAAGTTCGAAGCCAAGCACAAAGCTATCCAGAAGGCCATCGCAACGTTAACCCAAACTTTAGAAGAGGCCGCTCCCGACGTGGCGGTTATCATCAGCGACGACCAAGATGAACTTCTGTTCGAAGATAACATGCCCACTTACTCCATATTTTGGGGCGATAACTATCCTCTGATGCCGTACAACAGAGAGGGATCGGATTCTCCCATAGCCCAGGCGCTAGCCGCAGGCTGGGGCGATGTGGAAAAGGACGTGCCGGTCGATTCAGGCCTGGGCCGCCACATCATCGAGTACATGATGGAGGCAGAAGTTGACGTCGCCCAGTTCCGTCGGTTCCGAGAGGACTATGGCGGTTCAGTAGCCAGACTGTATCCTTCGGTCCACGGTCGGGAGAGCAGCTTCGTCAAAGAAACTCCTCCAAGACCCTTTACCATGCCCCACGGGTTCTCCTTCGTCATCAAACGAATCATGAACAACAACCCAATACCCATCGTGCCCTTGTTCCAGAACATCTACCCGCCCAACCAGCCCACCACCAAGCGGGCATTCAACATCGGCCGCGCCCTGCGGGGGGCCATCGAGTCCTGGGACACCGGCAAGCGGGTTGCCGTTATCGCGTCAGGCGGCTTGAGCCACTTCGTGGTGGACGAAGAGCTGGACCAAATGGCCTTGAAAGGTATGAAAGAGAAGGACCCGGAACAGCTTTACAACCTGCCGCGCCACCGGCTCAATTCGGCGGCCTCTGAGATTCGAAATTGGATAGTTGCCTCAGGGGCCACTGAGCACCTGGACATGGAGATTCTGGACTATGTTCCCGTGTACCGCAGCCCCGCCGGCACCGGAGGCGGCTGGGCTTTTGCGCGTTGGCAGTAACTGACAGGCACGAATGGACCGTTCACACTGATTTTCTGATCGCTTTATGTCAACCGATCTGATTCCCGGTGAAGTAACGTCGCCGTGCCAGGTATAGGCAAGATAGAGAGAGGAACAGGGCTGATGGTAGAAACACGAGAGACCATCCCGGCCGCCATTGCCGATATAGCGTCCAACTACGTTAGGTCGCGCCCTTGGCCCTACCGGCGATGGATGTCATCCATCGGGATTCCGATCCATAAAGGATATTTCATCGAAGATCTGCGGACCGTAGAGTTGGGTTGGTGGCCGGAGCGCGAGTGCAACGCGGCGTTTCTTGAAATGATGGGGTCGGAAGGAATGTCGGAGATCCGGGTAACCGAGATTCCTCCGGGCAAAACACTCCCGGCGATGACCTTTGCTCTAGACGAAGTAGTTTACGTCGTTGAGGGAAGAGGACTTACCACGATTGCCGGAAGCGGCCCCAAGAAAACCTTCGAGTGGCAGAAGCACAGTATGTTCCTCATCCCACGGGGGCATACTCATCAGTTCACCAATGTACAAGGTGATCGGCCGGCACGGCTCTTGCACTACAACTGCCTTCCTATGGTGATGGCCACTCTGGCTGACCCAGAGTTCTATTTCACCAAGTCAGACGAAGTGGCTGATCGCCTCAACACGGGCGAGCAGGAGTTTTACTCCGCGGCCATCGCCGCCCAGATTCCTGATCCCAAGCTCACTTGGGGCGTCAGGGACATCTGGTTCGGCAACTTCTTCCCAGACATGCGGGCGTGGGATAAGCTAGCCGCGCATACCATGCGAGGCATCGGTACCAGGGCGGTCTACGTTCAATTTCCCGGTTCAGAGATGGCCGCCCACATGTCGGTCTTCGGCGAACGCACTTACAAAAAAGCCCACCGGCATGGACCGGCTTTCGTCATCGTGATCCCGGATGGGGATGGATATTCCATAATGTGGGAGGAGGGGAAGGAGAAGATAGTGTTTCCCTGGCAAGAGGCAAGCCTGTTCGTGCCGCCAAATCGTTGGTTCCACCAACACTTCAACGTTGGGCAAGGATCGGCCCGGTACCTGGCGTTTCATCCGCCGGTACAATTCGAGGGTTGGGCGGAAAAGATCGAGGATAGGGTCCGTGACCAGATTGAGTTTCCCGACGAGGACCCGTCTATCCGGCAGCGGTTCGAGGAAGAATTGGCCAAAAAAGGAAAAACTAGTCTGATGCCCGAGGAAGCGTACATCGACCCGGATTATCAGCCTCCTGATTCAACGGCGAGCTAGAACTGGCTCGATTTCTAAGGTAAATGGGGCGGTCAAAGTCGCCACAACGGATTGTCAGGCTCGGCCTGAGTCAAATCTCAAGGTTCCAGAAAATATTACTCCGGTAAGAGGTGAAGGATATGGTGGTACTTTCCAACCAGGAATTCAACGTGGTGGGCACCAGGCCCATACGCCACGACGGCAACGACAAAGTAACCGGGCGGGCGCGCTACAGCGCGGACATCACTCTTCCCAGACTGCTCCACGGTAAGATTCTCCGCAGTCCCCACGCTCACGCCCGTATCAAGTCCATCGACGCCAGCCGGGCCTTGGCTCTGCCGGGCGTCGAGGCCGTGGTCACCGCCGCGGATTTCTCCCAGCCCAAGGGGAGAATAGCCGACTTGGGCGAAGGCGCCATGGCCAACCCCAAGTGGATAAGCAACAATTGCTTGGCCAGCGAAAAAGCCCTGTACAAGGGGCACGCGGTAGCCGCCATCGCGGCGACCAGCCTCCATCTGGCCGAACACGCAATCTCTCTCATCGACGTGGACTACGAAGTGCTGCCGGGCGTGACCGACGTGTTGGAAGCCATGAAGGATGATGCCCCGGTATTGCACGAGCGGCTGGCCAATCTAGAAAACGCCAACATCCGTCCCGGCGGTCTACGCGACGACGACGATACAGAAAAAGCCACCAACATCTCCAACCACTTCTTCTTCGAGTTGGGAGACACCGATCAGGGGTTCAAAGATGCCGACATAGTCGTGGAACGGGAATTCCGTACCGCCACCGTGCACCAGGGTTACATCGAGCCCCACTCCGCAACCGCTATGTGGGGAGAAGACGGCAAGCTGACCATCTGGTGCAGCAGCCAAGGCCACTTCCAGATACGAGACCTTACGGGCTTGGTTCTGGGCGTCCCGGTCTCCCAGATCAAAGTGGTTCCCATGGAGATCGGCGGAGGTTTCGGGGGCAAGACGGTCATCTATCTAGAGCCGGTGGCCGCGGTGCTTTCCAAGAAAACCGGCCGCCCGGTGAAGGTCTCCATGGGCCGCGCGGAAGTGTTCGAAGCGACGGGACCGACCTCAGGCAGTTACATCAGAGTAAAGATTGGGGCCAACAAAGAAGGGATGATTACCGCCGCTGACATCACCATGATGTACGAAGCCGGCGGGTTCCCAGGGTCTCCAATCAACCAGGCTTGCCAGTGCGTCATGACGCCCTACAACATCGCCAACGGGAGGATCGAAGGGTACGACGTGGTGGTCAACAAACCCAAAGCCGCCGCCTACCGCGCCCCTGGCGTGCCCGCTGCCGCCTTCGCCGCCGAATCGGTCATCGACGAGATCTGCGAAAAGCTGGGGATGGACCCGCTGGAGTTCCGGACGAAGAACGCTTCCAAGGAAGGGAGCCGCCGCATCCCCGGCCCGGTGTTGCAGAAAGTGGGGTATCTGGAGACTTTGGCTGCAGCCATGGATACCGAACACTACAAGACTCCCCTGGAGGGCCCCAACCGGGGACGGGGCATCGCCGCCGGGTTCTGGTTCAACGGAACCGGGCCGGCTTGCGCCACCGCCAGTGTCAATGCCGACGGAACCGTGAGCCTGATTGAAGGTTCACCGGACATCGGCGGAAGCCGGGCGTCCATGGCTATGCAAGTGGCCGAAGTCCTGGGACTTCCCGCCGAGGACGTCCATCCTACCATCGGCGACACTGACTCCGTTGGGTACACATCTTTGAGCGCCGGCAGCGGCGCGACCTTCAAATCCGGCTGGGCTTGCTATGAGGCGGCGACCGATATCAAACAGCAACTCATTCAGCGGGCCGCGCGGATATGGGACGTCAGTCCCGACGACGTGGAGTACACCGATGGCGTGGCTTCCCACAAATCCGACTCGGAGCTGAAACTGACGTTTAAACAGCTTGCGGGCCGGCTGATTGGCAGCGGTGGTCCGGTGGTGGGCCGGGGCAACGTGAACCCGGCGGGCGTGGGTAACTCCTTCGCCGTGCACATCGTGGACGTGGAAGTTGACCCCGAAACCGGCAAGGTTGCGGTCCTCCGCTACACTGCTCTCCAGGACGTGGGAAAGGCGATTCATCCCAGTTACGTGGAAGGGCAGATCCAGGGCGGAGTAGTTCAGGGCATCGGTTGGGCCCTTAACGAAGAGTACGTCTACAACAAGTCGGGTGTTATGGACAACTCGTCCTTTTTGGACTATCGCATGCCCACCAGTTTGGACCTGCCGATGATCGACACGGTGATCGTGGAGATCGCGAATCCGGGCCATCCGTTCGGGCTACGGGGAGTGGGCGAAGTGTGCATCGTGCCTCCCATGGGCGCGATGGCCAACGCCATCCACAACGCCATAGGCGTCCGCATGGACGTACTGCCCATGTCTCCAGGCAACGTTCTGGAAGCCCTTTGGGCCAAGAACGGGGCGTAATCGATTTAGACTGAAGGGAGACCCACCATGGCGATCAAGTTAGACCACGTTATCGTTCCGTCCAAGGACAAACTTGCGTCGGCCCAACTCTTCGCCGAGATCTTCAGTCTCGAGGTCAAGCCGGTCGAGGGGCGCTTTGCCCAGGTGCCCCTCGACGAGAACCTAACTATCGACTTCGCCGACGACGAACACACCCGTGACAACCTCCACTTCGTGCCGGAAAAGCTGGAGAGCCACCATTACGCATTCCACGTCTCGGATGAGGAGTTCGACGGTATCTTCGAGCGGGTAAAGGCCAAAGGCCTGGTCTACGGCAGCGGGCCCACAACCGACACCGACGGCAAGGTTGGGGACCGCCGGGGAGGCAAGGCCCTATATTTCCGGGAGCTCAACGGCCATCTTTTGGAAGTGATGACCGCGTAATAGATCCGTGGATTTGGGGGCAGGCGCGTTCAACTATACCGCCAAACTGGTCAGAGGGATCGGCCGCGCAGTAGTGCGTAGTTCCTTGCGCGGGGTGTCCGTAGCCGGTTTCCACAACATTGTGGTCTTCAAACTAGAGAGGCGGCTTTGCACCTAAAGTACCTATTGAACCAAAAGTCGGATTCCCAAAGCCAAGTTTGTGGTACAATTCCTCGTCCACTGGGATGCACAATCTGTGGACGGCCCGAGTTGCTGTGTTAGCATTTTGCCGACTCGGTTGATACAATAAAGAGAATAGGAGTCCTGAGTGAACCCCATAACTCGAGCGGATTGCTCAGAGATTTTACCCGCCGTATTGAAGGATGAGCCCGTACCCTCGCTTGAGCGTTTATCCAATACGATTTTGGCAGTTTCTGACGCCATAAAGCAGGGCCACATTAGCGAGGAAGAAGCAACCCTTGTCCTAAAAAGCTTGATTGCCGAACTATTTTCGCGCGAATTGGGTTCCATCATTTCCGGGTTAGCTCCCCGACCGCGCCCGTCGCGGCACGGTGGGCCGTTGTTGTTGCATGACTTCCCGTATTTCCAGCATCCGAGGGCAGCCCATGCCGGAAGTTTCTGACACAAACGAACCGACAAATGGTGACAGCACATCGAGTAACCTCCCCCAACCGCTGACTTCCCCTGAGGCTGAGATTGACGAGCCAATTCCAGCCAACCTACCTATTCCACCAGAAGTCCTAGAAAAACTGCCACCAGAAGCACGAGCCAAAGTCCTTGAGTTCTTTTCTGCTGGCATGCAAATCACCGGTCAGGCCCAAAATCCACTAGTCGATAAAATCGAGCCCCAACACATTACAGACATGATTGGGCTCGCATCGAAAACTATTGATGTCCCAAGTAGTGACCGCAAACATGCTCGACTAATTGGTGTGATAACTCTTGGCTTGATTCTTTCGGTCTCTTTAGCCTTTCTCTTGGTTCTTGCAATTCGTGACCAGAATGCCCTGCTACTTGATGTAATTAAGATAGGCGGATTAAGAGTAGGCGCGTTTGGTGGTGGTTACGGGGTCGGAGCTTGGCGAGCCAGGGAATGAAAATCTACTTCAAGCTAACCTCTCTCAACCATTTCTAACCATTAACTCATCGACCTGGCATTTTTCGATAAACCTAACCCGACCAACCTGCTGCGCGTTAAGTTTTTCAGGAGCAGGCCAAGTCCTATGACTTCTGGGTCGACAACGGCTTGGCCCTAGTGGGTAACCCGGACACGGTGGCCCGGAAGATCGAAGAGCAGCAGAAGCTGGTGGGCCATGACATCCTCTGCGCCCGGCAGCGATTCTGGAATATATCTCCCGAGGTCGCGAAGAAGTCCATCAAGCTGTTTGCCGAGGAAGTGATTCCGGCCTTTTCCTGAGGTTGACGCGCTTAAGATGCCGCCTTACAGTTTGCCAGAACCCAATGTGTCACAGGTTGGAGGAAGTCAAATTTATCTGGAAGTTCAGATTTCAAAAGGAGATAGCCCTTGACTACCCAAAAGGCATACCGGTACGACCCTTCGGCTTCCTACGAAGTACGAGAGCATGACCAGGAATACCTCAACGTCGGCGGTGTAACCCGTCAGGTCCGGATATACCAGCCCGAAGGCCCTGGACCGTTCCCCATGCTTCTGAGCATCCACGGTGGGGCCTGGACTGACAAAGACCACACCGATTACGCATCCACTTGCAAGCCACTGGCCGCCACCGGCCTGGTTGTCGCCTCCATCGGCCAGCGCGTGGGCGCCGGGTTCCCTTACCCTTTGCAGCTCCAGGACATCCACTATGGCGTCCGTTGGCTTAAAGCCCATGCCGGCGATTTCAACGGCGACCCGGATGCCGTGGGCGGTATCGGCTATTCCAGCGGCGGACACACCCTGCCCCTGGCCGCCATGCGGATCAATGATTCCAGATATTCGGCCCTGCCCCTGGAAGGATCGTCCCCGGCCGATGCTAAATTGGCCTTCACGATCTCATGCTGGCCGGTCATCGAACCATTCTTCAGGTACGAGATCGCCAAGGCAAATGGCAACACAGAGTTGATGGAAAAGCATCACATGTTCTTCCAGGGCGACGAAGCGATGCACGAGTCCACCCCTTTGAACGTCATCGAAAGTGGCGAGAAGATAACGTTATCTCCAGCCTTGGTCATGCACGGCACTGCGGACGACGTGATGCCGATCGAGGCGTCCGAGAGATTCGTCGCCGCTTACAACGCCGCCGGAGGACAGGCCCAACTGGTGCCCTGGCAGGGTAAAGGCCACGGCTGGGCTAGGGAGGCAGGCCCGGAGGTAGACGAGTTTGTAAAGGTGGTTACGGATTTCATCGCCAAGCAGCTCGGTTAAAGAACCCCGATACCCACCAGCAATCCCGAACCCGCGTCTAGGGCAGACGAACCATACTCTAGGCAGAATGATAAAAGAAAGCCCCGGTAAACCGGGGCTTTCTTCATACCTGGCCCGCGGCTGAGAGCCGCAGCATTCCGCCGAGACGGCCATTCGCCTCATCAATCGCAATACGGGATTATTC
>Ga0209554_1001033_pt1 | contig 22021 bp, 20 predicted proteins | sample MarorgKNORR_S2LV_5_FD_188221 | JGI IMG/M metagenome (GOLD analysis project Ga0209554, IMG submission 188221) | Marine microbial communities from the Southern Atlantic Ocean, analyzing organic carbon cycling - Bottom_A/KNORR_S2/LV (SPAdes) (version 2) | ecosystem: Environmental > Aquatic > Marine...
GCAGGACGGCACCCTGATCATCACCACCAACCGGTTCCGGGAACTGGGACCCAAAGGAGTGGCGGAGCTTATTCCCCAGGGCGAAAACCTCTACATCACTTTTGATATCGACGTGATGGACCCCAGCCAAGCCCCCGGGACGGGAACTCCGGAGACCGGTGGGTTGTTTTACCATGAGGCTCGGGAGTGCCTCACCGCCTTGGTGACTCGTTCCAACTTGGTAGCTTTCGACATGGTGGAAGTCGCGCCGCCCTACGATGCGTCAGAGGTGACCATCGGCTTGGCGGCCCGGCTTATCGTGGACATCCTGGCCGCCCGGTTTCCTTCGAAATAACCCCGCGGGACGGGCAGTTTCAGATCATGAAGTTCAGCTTTTCCACGATGGATTCCCCCAACGCCCGGTCGCCTTGGATCTGTATCCGCCCCGCGTCCAGAACCGTCCGTGGCTCCCAACGTCCGCAGGCCAGACAAGCGAAGGTCTCCAAGTCCATGCTGAGGCTTACGGTCGGTGGGACCGGTAACGAAGGGAGCAAGCTGGCCCGCTTCCCTTCCATGGCCACGGCGAAAACGCGGCCGGCTAACCCGCTGACGTTGATCACCACCCCCGTTCCGTCTTCCGGCTGGACCTTTCTCCCCACCACGTAGGGTATCGCCATGACCATGCGGTCCATGGCGTGGCGGGCTACCGCACCGTCCATGTGTCCGGGTTGTCCCACCGCCCGGCGGATGTCCTGCTCGTGCACCCAGGCGTCGAATATCCTGATGGCCAGCAGGTCGCGAACGGGCGCCCGCCCGATGGGGGTATCGGTTTCCTCGTCAAAATTGCTTTCGGTCATTGCTCGGAGGATAGGCAGCCTCTCCCCAGTCACCTCTCGAAACTCTTCCAAGACTTGGCCGCCGGATCGTGAGCGCCGGAAATCCACCAGCACTTCGTTTCGCTGTCCGGAGTCGTTCTTGACGTGGCCGGTATCCTCGGGCACGTGCTCCGGCAGCGGCCTTCCCAACAAGCGGCACTCGCTGCCTACCAGGTGAGAGAGTTGGTCCTGAACGGACCAACCGGGGCAGTCCGTCGGCGTCCCCCACTCTCTATCGTCGAAATTCGAGCACATCTCCTCAAGGGAGCGCCAAACGGCCTCCATCTTGTCCACTGTTTCCTGGTCGTGCATAAACACCGCCGGTATTGCCACAGATCCCTTCTCCCTCGATGGGGGAAGGTTAGGATGGGGGTGCCGTGGTAATCACTGATTTTACTTGCGCAGCACCCCAAATAGCCCAAAGCCTAGCCCGCTGTCCCTTCCTGCTCCTTGCGCATGGACTCACGCCTAGTGATCAGCCGGATCGCCTCGTCGGCGCCCATCCGGCCCACGGGACCCGACGCATATATCGACCCCAAGACCACTCCGCCGCGGCCGATGAGGAATTCTGAGGGCTGGATGTAGCCGCCCCGGTCCTCGGACCACCAGGCGCCGAAGTTGTCGGATTCCTCTTTGGTGACGCCATAGGCCATCTTGAAAGAGAATCCTTTGTCTACCATTTCTTGAGCGTGTTCTTTGTCATCCACGCTGGCGACTATGATAGTCGCCTCCAGTCCTTCCAACTCGCCCTTGGCTGCTTCCCATTCGGCTAACTGCCGAGCGCAATAGGGTCACCAAATACCGCGGTAAAACAGTAACGCCGTATATCGTGAAGGCGCTTCTTCGGGAAACTTGATCGTACTCCCGTCCAAAAGATTCAACGTAAGTGACGGGAACCGGTCCGCCTGTTGTAGTTTTTCGGCCATAATGCCTCCCAAGATTGGGTGTCGTTCCACCGGCGGCGTTGGGCCCGGATAACGCCAGAGTACCCAATAATACCCGGAAGACCGGCGCTGTCACAAGCCATTGATCGGCGGTAAGGATAGGATGCGCCGGTCATAGCAGCGATTCGGATATCCATACATTGACGCTCAGAGAAGCCTGGAGTAAGCTCTCACCATCAAATTCGGGCCACACGGAGGCAAGCCATGAAACAGATAACCAGCAACGTCTTCGCGGAGACCGATGTCCGGGGTTGCAATTTCGGGTACGTCACCACCTCCGACGGCATCGTGATGATCGACAGCCCGCACAAGCCCAGCGATGCCCAGCGGCTCAAAGCCGAGATCGCCGGCAAGGGACAACTTCGATACATCATCAACACCGAGCCCCACGGCGACCATTGGACGGGGAATGCCTTCTTCGACGTTCCCGTAATCGCCCATGAAGGGGTGCGGACCCGGATGCTCAACACCGACCTGGCCGACCACGTCTCCCGGGTGGCGGCATTCGGCCCAGAAGAGCCTGCCCTGCTGGAAGGCTACCAGTTCAATTACCCGGTGATCACCTTTAAGAATGGCATGACCATGCACGTGGGCGACCATACCTTCGAGATGATCCACATGCCCGGGCACACCCTCTACCAAGCAGCGATCTTGATAAAAGAGGAGGGCGTGGTATTCACCAGCGACAACATCTTCCGCGGAGTACAGACCTGGCTCCACGAGGCCAATCCCGACCTGTGGCTAACGGCGTTGGACTCCTTGAGTAAGCTGGACGAGGAGATATTCGTGCCCGGCCACGGCGAACTTTGCGACAAAGGTTACCTGGACGAACAGGGTTCCTTTATCCTGGAATGGAAAGAGTACGTCAAGGGAGCCATCGATCAGGGAATCACCAGAGACCAAGCGGTGTCTAGTCTGACCAAGATGACCGACCGGTATCCCATGGACGTGGGGCAGGACGGCATGGCGCCCCTGGTCATGCGCATGAGCGCCGGAAACCTGTACGACTACCTAACCGGGGCCTGGCCCCCTCCGCCCGTGCCCCCGCCCCCCACGCCCAGGAGTCGGTAAACCTCCCCAATACAATATTTAACCAATAACGTTGTAGGGGCGCACGGCCGTGCGCCCCTACGCGGATACACGAATTTCAGGATTCTACAGAAATACCGCCCCTAATCCCTCACCTATACCTTTCCGGCACGTATTCCTTGATGGCCGGAATGACTTCCTGGCTGAGGAGGTCGATGCACCGCATCGCCACATCGTGTTTCATGGGACCTTCCCGTCCCCAAAGCACCAGGTAAGCCGGGTCCACGACGTCGACGATGTGCTTCAGTTTCTCGATGATCGTTGCCGGGTTCCCCGTGACGATCTGGTGAGTGGCGTGGGCCTCTTCATAGTCAAGGCTGGGACCTCCGGGGGTAACGCTGGGCGTGATACTTCTGGTGGCATCCCGCCTCGCCGCTCGTCCACTCTGAGCCGCCGCCCGGGTGATGTAGCCCGGCGGGGCCTGCCAGTGGCGCGGCGCTACTCCGAACGACGTGCCTTGCTGCCAGTAAAAGTTCTTGCCTTCTTCATAAGCCTTTTCGTCACTGTCAGCCACGTTAATCCTAACGACATAGCCCCGGTTATCCTGCGTCGGTGTATAGCCCTCTTCAGCGGCTATCTTGTCGTAGAGTTCGTAGATCTCCGAGATTAGGTCCAGTGGAGGCGCAAGGGCGATGTAAGGGTATCGGTGCCGGGCCGCCCAGGTGACCGACTCCGGGCTGACCACGCCGGGGATCCAGATGGGCGGGTGAGGTTTCTGCAATGGCATCATCCAGGGATTGACCACCCGGAACTGGTAATGCTTCCCCTCCCAACGAAACGGGCCGGGATCCGTCCAGGTTTTGATTATCAAGTCGTGGGCTTCGTCGAAACGCTCTCGGTTATAGATCGGGTTGGTGTTGGTGGCTATGCTCTCCTGGCCGAGGCCCCGGACAAACCCGCAGACCACCCGGCCCCCGGAGATGCAGTCGATCATGGCCACTTCCTCGGCCACCCGCAGCGGGTTTTCGTGGATGGGCAGCACGTTTCCCAGGAAGCATATCTTTCCCTTCTTGGTCAACCTGGCCAGGACCGAGCCAATGACGTTGACCGAAGGCATCATGGATAGGGGATTGTTGTGATGCTCATTGATCATCACCCCGTCGAATCCCACTTCGCTGCAGTGCTGCAGTTCCTCGAAGTACATGCCGTAGAGCTCGTTGGCCTTCTCGGCGCTGAAAAATTCGTTGGGGAACATCAGGTTGTTGTAACCCCGACGAATCGCCTCTTCCTGGGGATAGGCGGTATACCCCATCTCGGTGAAGAACATCACTTCTTTAACCATGGGAGACCCCCTGTTGCCCGGTCATCCCGGGCAGGCTAGACTGGTGGCAGAAGTATGCATTCATGCCTCTTCGGCGTCAATCCCGCCGTTGACCAGCCTTCAGGCGCGGGGCATACTTGGAACCGCAATCAGAAAGCAGTATTTTGGATCAGTTGGCTATCTAACACCCACCGGCGTAAACACGAGATGCTGCGCCGCCAAACACAAGGGGGAAACAGTATGACAAGTCAACGTGAAACACTCGAACTGGAGCAGAACGACGTCGCGCTACCTGACACAGGGCGTCCTGTCATTCGTGCCTACCAGGGAGTGATTTCCAGCGGCCATTACCTGACGTCCATGGCCGGCATGCGCATCCTCCTCAACGGGGGCAACGCGTTCGACGCCTTGGTAGCCGCCGGGTTCGCCGCTGCCGTGGTTGAGCCCATCGCTTCCTACTCGCTGGCTGCCGAAGCGGTGTTCATGCTCTACGACTCCGCCAGCGGTGACCTTCTATCCCTCAGCGCCCAGGGTGTGGCGCCCGCCAAGGCAACCGTCGAGTATTACAAGTCCCAGGGAGTTGACCGGATTCCCACCGGCCCAGGGATGCAGGCGCCCCTGTCGTTCACCGTTCCCGGAGTGGTGGACGGGTTTCTCACCCTGCTGGAAAGATACGGAACCAAACCCATTGAGGAAGTGTTAGCCCCGGCCATTGAGTATGCCGAGCAGGGCATCCCCCATTACGAGTACATGCTAGCCCGGCTTGGGTGGCCGGCCACGATGGAGCAGTTCCGGAACTTCCCGCCGGGTGGTTCGGAGATCTTCTTCGACAACGAGAAAGTGCCGGTTCCCGGCTCCCTATTGGTCCAACCAGGCCTGGCAGACGTCCTAAAAGGTTTGGCGAACGCGGGGGCGAAGGACTGCAGCCGGCTGGAAGGAATACAAGCGGCCCGCCACGCTTTTTACCAAGGCGGCATCGCCAACACGATCGCGGAGTGTGTCCGGAGCGTGGGCGGAATCATGGACCTGGAAGACCTGGCGAAATATCGCGCCCAGTTCGAAACGCCGGTGAAAGCCACATTCCGGGGTTACGAGATCCTGGGCCATGACTCCTGGACCCAGGGGCCGGTGTTGATGCAGGCACTGAACATGCTGGACCGGTTCGACCTGCAGGCGATGGGGCACAACTCGCCCGCCTACATCCACACCGTGACGGAGGTACTGAACCTGGCCTTCGCCGACCGGGAAGCCTATTACGGAGATCCCGCTTTCTCGGCTGTCCCCATCGACGGTTTGTTATCCCCTGAATATGCTGCCCAACGGTCTCAGGAAATCGACCTGAACCGGGCTACGACCAGCATGCCCCCCGCCGGTGACCCGTGGCCATACTCCAAGCAGGTCAAGGGCCAATCTGGAGCTGCCTCAGAACCGGTGCTCAGCGGCGAACCGGCGGCCGGCGGCGGCGACGAAGACGGAACTACCCACGTGTCGGTGTTGGACCGGGAAGGAAACATGGTCTGCGGCACCATCAGTGGTGGCGCCTTCGCCAAGTCGGTGTTCTTTCCCCAGATCGGTTGCGCCCTGAGCACCCGCATCGAAATGTTCAACTGCGAACCGGGACATCCCAACGTGGTGGAGCCGGGGAAGCGGCCCAGAACCACCCTGATCAATTACATCGTCACCAAAGACGGCAGCCCGGTTATGACCATCGGCTGTCCCGGGGGCGACGACCAGGCCCAGGCGAATCTACAGATACTACTGAATGTAGTCGTGTTTGGAATGGACCCACAACAAGCGGTGGAAGCTCCCCGCTTCGCCAGTCAGAACTTCCCAAACTCCTTCTACCCTCACGTGTACAACCCGGGACTCTTGACCCTGGAGGATGCAATACCTCTGGAAACGGCCCAGGCCCTCCATGCGATGGGACACAACGTCCAGAGAGCGGTCAACTGCGGTATGGGAGCAACGGTCTCCCGCCGCGACCCAGAAACCGGCGCCCTAAGCACCGGAGCCGACCCCAGAAGAGCCTGCTACGCCATGGGCTGGTAGAACAAAAAAAGCCCCCCTTTCGTAAAGGGGGGTTGGATGATTTCGTCCTTGCACTGAAAAGTGACAAGGCCCCATTCAGTCCAGAATCCCCGACCTTAAATCTCCAGAACCATATCCGCCTCGGATATCTGAATATCAAGCCCCAAGCGCTGTTCAACCTCGGCCAATTCCCTCCGAACCGTTGCTTCCCAGGCCGGGTTCATGTGGGCCACGATGATCCTTGGGATATACCCTTTCAGTTCTTTAAAGTCGTTCAGCGACTCTTCCAGTAGATTCGGCGTTAGATGCCCTGCCACCGCCGCTCTGTCCGGGTCTCCGTTGCCAAAAGTAACCTCGGTGAGTAGAACGTTGGGATCAACATGGGGCCAAGCCTTGCTCAGACCTTTGCCCGTATCCCCGGTGTAAAACAGCCTAGTGTCGCCGGATACTATCTGGAAACCCGCTGCCGGAACAGCATGGTACACCGGCACTGCCATTGCCTTGTAGCCCAAGACATCGAATTCCTTGTAAAACTCCACGGTGTGCATGCGGAACACCGGGATTTCGGGGCTGGGAAATTCCAGGAAATTGGGATATAAAGTGCCGTCCAAGAGTTTCTCTGAAACGAACTTCACCGTGTCTTCGATGGCGTAAACGTCTACGGTCTTCCCGCTGTTAAGCAGGCTGATCCCCAAAGGTAGCAGGTCTCGTACATGGTCAAAGTGGCGGTGGGAAAGAATCACAGCGCGGATGCCGGATTGCTCTTCGAAGCTCAGCGACCTGGTGAGCCCCCCGGCGTCTAGGACCAACACCTTGTCGATGAGGTGTGACTCCAAACGGGTGGTCTTGCTCTCCGCGTTGTGAGCGCCTAAGATTCGCAGCTCCATGAATCACTCCCAAGTGTTGATCCAATCAGGCCAGTTACTGGAACGGGGCCGCTGGTTCGATAGGGCGGCTTGCCAACTTAAAATGGCAGAGGCACATAATACCTGCCTTACCTCAGGGTGACAAGGAACGCCCGTCGCTCCGGCGGCAAAACCCGGGGGTATGGGTTACTGACTCTTAAGTAAAACCAACGGCTATATTGACAAGGCCGAAGCCAGTATTTATGGTAGCCTCGTCCTCCCAGTATATAGTAACGTAACGGTAATCACTTTCGGCTTTCAGTAACCTACGTGACACCGTTTCAGATATCTGACCACGACACAGGGCTGACCCACCCGAGAGACTCCAGCGTCCCAATGAGAAGGAGATAGATCCGATGGCTAAGCAAGCTAAACCCACTCTCCCCAGCGGACTCGATAGAGGGGATCTGACCTACGCCTTCACCAGTTCGCCAACCACCGCGCACTTGGCCTCGGAATTAACTTCCAGGGACGGGATAAGGCCCATCGCCTACAAGTGGGAGGACCAGAGCCAAGAGGTTCAAGACCTAATCACAAAAGTTTGGAAGCTGGAAGAGTTGTCCTCGGACGATCTCGACAAGCTCCCCTACGAAGAGTACTCCCGCTACCTATTCGACCCCCGCCGCCGATTCGACAAACCGGAAGCCCTGGACGGGATACGAGTCCTGGAAGTTTGCCGTCCCGACTGGTCAGTCTTCGGACTTCAGTTCTGCGGCTCGCTTCTTGCCGAGCACGGCGCCGAGGTCATTAAGATCGAAGACCCAGCCAAGGGCGACGCGATGCGATGGTCAGGACCGCCGCCAGATCAAGGCGGCGCTATGAAAGCTGAGGGGGAAAACTGGCCGCCCCACGGTACTTCGCTGGCCGGCTTCTGCGAGAACCGCAACAAATACTCGGTCACCTTGGACATCACAACCCCCCAAGGCCGGGAGATGTTTAAGGACCTAGCCCGCAACGTGGACGTTGTCATAGAGAACTACGACCCCGGTTTCCTGGACTCTCTGGGCATCGGCTACCGGCAGCTCCGCAAGATCAACCCCCGATTGGTGTATTGCGGCATCACCGGCTTCGGCCAGTTTGGCGAACAGTCGGATAGGAAGGGCTTCGAAACCGCTACTCAAGCCATGAGTACCCTTTCTTCGTTCACCGGCGCCATCCGCTACGACGCCGACTCGGCCGAAGAGGCCCAAGAGGGCTTCATTCCCACGCGCGTAGGCTGGCCCATCGGATCGGTCTCCGGAGGGCTAGGGGGCGCCATAGCCATCTGCGGCGCTTTGTTGTACCGGGAACGCAAGTCGGGCAAAGGCCAGATGATCGACGTGTCGTCATACGGCCTAATGATGCGGTCTTCCGATTGCAGCTTCTCCTGGTACAGCTCAACCAAGGAGATTCGCGGACCGTACGGTAACTGGGACATGTCCTTGTGCCCCTACGGCCTGCACCGAACCAAGGACGACCGCTACGTCGTTGTCGCCGGCGTCGGGCGGCTTTGGTGGGCCATCTGCGACGCCATCGGCACCGAAAACAGCGATATCCTGAAAAACGCCTTTGCCGAAAACAGCATCCGCATCCTCTGGACCCCCCAGCAGCAGATCAACGAAGAGATCGACCAGTGGACGGCCCAGCTCACCGCCCGGGAACTGGACCAGATCGGGATCGACGGAGGGTTTGCGGCCGGCGCCGCCCAAAACATCGCCGAGATCTGCGCCAGCCCCCACTTCGTGGACCGGGCTAGCATCCTTGAGGTGGAAGACCCGCTGTACGGCAAGGTCCTGATCCAAGGCACCAGGCCTAGCTTCAGCGGCTCTCCGGGACGCATCAAGTGGGTGTCCCGACCCATGGGCTGGGATAACGAGACGATCCTGAAACGCTATTGCGGCCTATCGCGGGACGACCTGGCGCGGTTGGAAAAGGACGGCATCGTCAGCCATAAGGGTGGTTCGCCTAACCTGATCACATTGCAGAGAACCCCGGTGTCTAGCAACGGTCACCACGTCAGTTCGGATCAGTCCTTAGTGGCCCGGGCCAGAAACGGCGAGGAACTAACTGTGGCCGAAGAGGATTCCCTTTCTTACGATGATTTCTGCCGCTACATCTACGACCAGAAAACCGTTAGCAAGAAACCCAAGATGCTGGACGGCATGCGCCTTATTGACTTCACCACCATGATTCTGGGCCCCTTCCAGTGCGCCATGCTGGGTGAACTGGGCATGGAGATCATCAAGCTGGAGTTTCCCGGCCGGGGCGACGCCATGCGCTACTCCGGACCACCCGAGGACCAAGGGGGGTTCCTACGATGGACCGAGGAAACCAGCGGCACGAAAGCCGAGGGCATCCTTGGGGAAGGCGTGACCGAAGAGGTCTTGCCCTCCACCGGCTCCGGCCTGGGATGGCTGGATTGCGCCCGGAATAAGATCCACGTGTCCCTGGATGTCCATCCCGGACCGGGCGCGGATATCCTGAAGAACCTGGTCAAGAAATCCGACGTTCTGGTGGAAAACGTCCGCGGCGGTACCATGGATGCCTGGGGCATCGGCTACCGGCAACTGTCCAAGATCAATCCAAAACTGATCTACGCCGCATCCAACGGGCCGGGGCAATGGGGCCGCGACGACCTCCCCCGCGCCTCCTACGACATCCTGGCCCAGGCAATGGGCGGAAGCGTCTATATAACCGGCCACCCCGACGGTGAGCAATTGAAAGTCCCCATATGGGTCGCCGACTATTTTGGCGGCGCCACGGCGACGTTGGGCATCCTGATTTCCTTGCTGTTCCGGGAAAAGAGCGGTGAGGGCCAGATGGTCGAGAACTCCCAGTTGGAAGCCATCACCCGGTTCCTTGGCCCCGGAATCACCTGGTACGGCAAGACGGGCAACATCCAAGAACGGTATGGCAACCGGCACCTCTGGGTCTGCCCCGACGGCATCGTCAAAACAAGCGACGGCTACGTGGCCATCGGCGCCGACGACGATGCCTGCGTTTCCCTGTGGCAATGCATCGGGAGCAAGGCGGACGGACTGGCGGACAAGTACCCAACCAACGTGGACCGGGTAAGTGAATCCGCCCAGGACGAGATCTACGGAGTCATCGAAGAGTGGGCAGCAGGGAAAACCGTGGCGGAGATCGAGTCGCTGGCCAAGCAGCACGGTTTCGGCGCGTGTCCCGTCAAAAACTCAGAAGACGCCTGTACCCAACCCCACTACGAGGAAAGGGGAGAGATCCAGCAGATCAACGACCCCTGGTACGGCAGCCTAAAGACCCAGGGACCGGTACCTCTGTACTCGGGCACGCCGGGTTACATCGAAGTAGCGGGCAAGCCGATAGGGTGGGATACCGAGGACGTGCTCCGAAGGTTCTGCGGATTCACCTCAGAGCGAATCAAAGAGCTAGAAGAGCTTCACGTTATAGGCAAAGTGGCTGGAGCTGAGAACCTACGGGACTGGTGGTAGGCGATTAGTACACCCCCATCCCAACCTTCCCCCATAAAGGGGGAAGGAGCTTATCCTCTCCGCCTCGACGGGGGAGAGTTAGAGTGGGGGTGAACCTTCACAAGACCAACCCCGCCCAAATCTAGGAAGGCCGCTCCTTCCGCTCAATCTCCCGTTCCGCGGCTTTGTTGCGTAACACGCGGCCTTTGTCCGGTGTGTCGTCTTTAACGACGCCGTGCATCAGCAAGCCTTCGTGGTCTGACGGTAGGTGTTCAGTTATGGGGACTCCGTCCTCATTAACGAACAGTAGTCAATGGCAATACTTGTAGATATGCATGTCGTCGCAGGGACAGATCCACGTCCGGTGTTTGACTTCCTCGTTCTTGTCCGGGTAGAAACGGCACGGACACAAGGGCTTGCCGAGTTCATCGGCGTGCCGGGCCAATCCCAGGATGACGTCCTCTGCGACCTCTTCTATCGGATGCGTGAAAGTGCCCGATTTCTCGGTAAACTTCTCGACCATGTTACGAATCTTCGCCACAGCTTTTTCACTAGGATCTGGAAGAGGCATATCTAGACTCCTTACAACCCATAGATACTGGCGACCCGAGGCCGGTGCGTTTCAAATGCCGATATACGGCAGGAATGTAAACCAACCAGCGGAGAGTAAGAGACAGAGATTAAGATACCAGATAGGGGCCCAAGCCACCGAGTTATTATCCGTCAACAACCCAAATCCGCTGGCAGTGGTGCGTAACGCTTAGTATACACCACCGCAACGAGGGTCCATGCACGGTACCGGCTTGTATCATATCGCGACGCCGTCTAAAACAGTGGACGCACTGCTAGTCAAGTATTTGTGCCCGGCGAACTCAGTTACAGATCTCTCTGACAAAGTCCCAGCTACCGCCCTGGAAAGCACACGCAAGGGCCTCCGCCTGCTTCAAAGTCTTTTGCAATTCCTGGTCACTTATCCCTTGACCCAGTTGTTCTTGCAGACCGGCGATGGTCTCATCACCCAGAGCAGAACTGATCTTCTCGATGTCTTCCTGGGTTAAGTCCTGGGGCAAGTCTTGGCCGAAAGCCGGTAGCAACGGAATTATTGTAGACGGCACGCCCTGCTCTGCCGGCTCATCGCTCTTGAACTTATCCAGAATTCCTAAGAGGCCCTGTATCGCCAAGATCAAAGCGAAGGCCGAGATTGCCATTATTACGAGATTGGTTACCTTTTTGCCGCTCATTTCTCCACGAAAAAGCCCCGGTTTACCACCGGGGCATCATTATCAGGTTGGATCCCAGGTTAACCCGGCCTACCTCGCGATTGTACCAGCAACGATACCGGCGAGGATAGCCAGAATTCCAACAACCGATATCAACTCTATGACGCCGATCTTTCCAAGGCTCCAGAATCCCGGCTGCGGAAGGGACTGCTGAGTTTCGTCCTCAATATACCCAACCCTCATAATCATCAACCCTCTGTAAGTCTATATTTCCGTCAGGGCAGGAATCTACCCTGATATTTTGCTCCGTCGCAGAATCCCTGACATCACCCTTTGGGGTGATAATGGTGGTGACAAAATGGCTAGCCCTTTACGCCGGACGATGCCGTTGAATATCGGCCGGCTATCCCGACCGGAATGGCTCATTACCGTTCAGCGGCGGTTAATAACCTGGCGTAACCCTATGATAGTATGGAGCATTGTAGGGATTGCGCAGAGACGATAGCTCACACTCCGAAGAACCCACACCTTCTCGCGGAAACGGGGCGATGACTTTATTTTCCAAACAATTCCCCGGTGAAACTAGGCAGATAACCGATCTGGTTATAGAGGTCCAGCGGAAGTCGGACGGTCTTATCAAATTGCTAGAAGACGTTGGGCCTCAAAGTGAAGAAGCAGATCTGAAATCCGCCATGCTAAACAGATTGACGGGGATCGAAGACACGCTCCGCGAGTTGACATTGCTCTGCCGGGAAGCTTCGGCTTAGGGTCACGTCCGGGATCGGATCGAGGCTGGAATCGGTAGGCAACCTGCTTGAGTATTTGATGATAAAAGTTAAGGCAGTGGTTGAACAGATCCGGAGTTGGGTCACCTCATGGGAAGGCGCGCCACAAACCTTGAAAGGCCGCATATTGGCGATAGCTGTCGTTTGGCCTCTGTTCCTGATCCCCATCGTGCTGTACGGTTGGGTCCTGCCAGCGGCTCAAGCCCGGGAAATAACCGCCACCTTCTTGATGATTCTGGTCATCGTGGGCGATATCGCGGTCTTGAGCCTGGTGACCATCATGCTCCTCTTCGCGAAAGAAAACTTGCGTACGACGGAACCGCAGTCTCAACCCTAACCGTTCCCACGCCACGCTCGTGGTGAGATTGTCGAATCACCGTGACTGGCATACGATCAGGTCGTATCATTTTACGAGCTAGAAAAAAACGGGGCCTCTATAGGCCCCGTTTGTATAAGTTTTACCGGTCCGTATTAGTGATTAGACCCCATTGGCGATCCCGGCCTCTTCCAGAATAGCGGGGATTCCCTGTTTCTCCGCCTCGGTGAGTGCGCGCAAGGGCTTGGACACCGTGTCGTTGTCCAAGATCCCCATGTGTTTCAAGGCCGACTTCATCCCCGAGAATGCGGCAGCATTCGGCCCTCCTCCCTTAGCCAACTGAGCGATCTTGCTGGCGGCGATCAGCTTGGCGTTGCACTCGTTAACCGTCTCCATGTCTCCGGCCTCGCCGGCCTCCCAGCCGCGGGACGCCGCGTTTGCCGCAAGATTGGCTATCGCGGGGATGACGCCGTGCGCTCCCAAGGCGGTAGATGTAGTGATACGGGACACGGTTCCCAAGAATCGCAGAAGGTTAAGACCGCCTTGCTCGCACAGCACGTTGAGCTGCGCGAACGCCTCGCCGGCCCCGGAACTGTCCTTGACTCCAACTACAGCTCCTTCGCTGGCTAGGGTTGCGATGGTGTTGGGTTCTACTACTGTTTTGACCGTCGGGGGAATGTTGTAGACCCACAGGGGCAATCCGGACCGGTCGCTGATGTATCTGTAGTGGTCCAGCAACTCGTCTTGAGCGTTATTGTAGTAATAAGGAGGTGTCACCGCGATAGCGTCTAGCTCCATCTCCTGAACGGCCAGGGCCAGTTCCAAAGACAGTTGGGTGCTGGGGCAAGAAATATTCCCGATGATCGGGACACGGCCGGCAACTTCGTCCACCACCGTCTCCACGCTGATAAGACGCTGCTTATTGGACAGGTTGGCGAACTCTCCGGTGGTCCCGGAAACCCAGATGCCGTGGGCGCCGTTGTCGATCAGATAGTTGACCAACCTTCGCATGGAATTAGTGTCCACGGTTTCGTCAGAGTTCAGCGGTGTGAGAATCGGGACTATCACTCCCCGGATGTCCTTGCTTGCCATGATGTCTCCCTGCTTATTTGTAATCTTGGTAGCCAGCTTTTTTGGCCGACCCATTGTCGCACTAATCTTTACCGGATGCGAGTCGCGCGCCGCGAGCCACCGTCCCCAAGCTCAATAACTCTTGTGCCTCCCGACGGGCAGGAGTAGCATGGACCCACCTTTCGAAGCCCAACAAAGCGTCCTGTAGGAGGCCCGCGTGAAGATCACCAATATCGAATCTTTCATCGTTGACGCCGGATGGCGGCCTTGGATATTCGTGAAAGTCGAGACCGATGAAGGAATCACTGGCTATGGCGAGTGCAGCGACCAAAGGACCCCGCATGGCGTGGTCGCCACGATCAAAGACCTGACGCCGGTGCTCATGGGCCAAGACCCAAGGCCTTTCGAGATGCGATTCTGGGACATGATTCGAGCCACCCGGCAAAGCCCTGGAGGCATCGCCGCCAAGGCCATCGCCGGGATCGACTGCGCTTTGGTAGACATCAAGGCCAAGGCATTGGGCATCTCCGTAACCGAGTTGTTCGGCGGCCCCACCAGAGATACGGTACGGGTTTACTGGTCCCACTGCGGCACCTCCAGGGCCAGGGCCCATGAGCTGATCGGCGTGCCACCCCTGCGCACCTTGGAAGACGTAGCCGACCTGGGCCGAGAGGTTGTGCAGAAGGGGTTCACCGCATTGAAGACCAACATCGTCATCCCCGGCGAGCCGGCCACGGTGTACGGCGGAGGCTTCGCCCTCGGCGGAGGCACCACCGATGGGACGGTTTCCACCCCGGTCTTGCGCCACATCGAAAACCTGATCGGCACCTTCCGTGACGCCGTGGGACCCGATGTGGACATCAACCTAGACCTGAACTTCAACTTCAAGCCCGAAGCCTGCATGCGCATCGCCAAAGTACTGGAGCAATTCAACATGCTCTGGCTGGAGATCGACATGTACGACCCGGAGGCGATATTACAGATCAAGCAGTCCACCAGCACCAAGATATGCACCGGAGAAAACCTTTTCTATATGCGGGAGTTCCTGCCTTATTTCGAGTCTCGAGCGGCCGACGTGTTCATGATTGACGTCGCTTGGAACGGTTACAGCCAGTCCAAGAAGATCGGGGACCTGGCCGAGGTTTATCAGCTCAACGTGGCGCCCCACAACTACTACAGCCATATGTCTACCTATATGTGCGCCAGCCTCTGCGCCACCCTGCCTAACGTCCGCATCATGGAGATAGACATCGACGACGTGCCCTGGAAGGACGACCTGGTAACCCAGCCGCCGGAAATCATCGACGGCTACATGACCGTCCCCAAGACTCCGGGTTGGGGCGCCGACCTGAACGAAAAGGAACTGGTTAAACACCGTTGGGACAAGTGAGACATTCGTCATTGCCGCGCAGGCGGGAATCCAGGACGCTTACGGCACGTAAACTTGGACCCCCCTTCCGCCGAAGGGCCGGGGTGACTGTGGGAATCCGGCGACTGAGCCCGCTTCGTCATTCCAGCGATCTCTCGTCATTCCGGCGAAGGCCGGAATCCACGACAGAGCACGCCCATCCACAGAAAAACGGAGGTGGCCGCCATGGCCGATCTCACCCAAGATGAACTGCTAGCCCTGGCCCGCGCCGCCATGATGAAGATTCCCGAGGAGGACGTTGAGCATCTGACACTGCGTTTCAACGCCCTGATGGAATCGTTGGAGGTCTTGGACCAGTTTCCCTTGGACGGGGAATTGGCTCTGCCCGCCCTGCCCCACCCTTTCCAACTGCCTTCCAGCCGGCGGCCGGCGGCTTCGCCACCATCGTTCGAGACCGAATCCAGTGACCACCTGGCCTACAAGCCCATCACTGAACTGGCCCACCTGATCCGCACCAAGCAGGTGTCTCCGGTGGAGCTGACCAACTTATATCTGGAACGCATAGACCAGTTTGACGGTCAACTCAAGTCCTATATCACCGTGCTCGCTGACGATGCCCGGCGAGAGGCCTCGGCTGCAGAACAGGCTTTGTCCTCGGGCCAAGAGCTTGGGCCGTTGCACGGAGTCCCCTTGGCCTTCAAGGACGAGTTCTACACCAAAGATGTGCTGACAACCTGCGGGTCTATCATCCTGTCCGAGTTCTTCCCGGACTATGACGCCACCGCCGTGGCCCGAACGCGCCAGGCGGGCGCAATCATGCTGGGGAAGTTGAACATGACCGAATGGGCCACTCCCCTTACACTGGAGTTCCCCTTCGGTCACCCTCGCAATCCCTGGAACACGGATCATGACGCGGGCGGCTCCAGCACCGGGTCTGGCAGCGCCACCGCCGCGGCACTGTGCGCCGGCGCCTTGGGCGAGGACACCGGCGGCTCCATCCGCCGCCCGGCATCCCACAACAGTTGTGTGGGGCTGCGGCCATCTTGGGGACGGGTCAGCATGTACGGCGTCATCCCCGGCGTGTGGACCCAGGACACGGCCGGCCCGCTGGCGCGCACCGTTGCCGATTGCGCCCTGCTGATGAACGTGATCGCCGGCCATGATGCCAACGACCCCCTTTCGGCCAACCTGCCCGTTCCCGATTACCTGTCCGTCCTGGACGGCGACGTTAAAGGGATGCGCATCGGCGTTATAAAAGAAATCATGGAAGCAGACCACCTGCACCCGGAGGTGCAAGCCCGCGTAGCCGAGGCGTTGCGGCGGTTCGAAGGGTTGGGGGCAATCGTGGAGGAAGTGTCCCTGCCCATGGTCAAGCTGACCAATATTATCAGCGGCACCGGAGGGTCCGACCGCACGGCACTACAATGGAAAAACCTGATGGAGAACCCGCATCAGTACGACGTGGCGTCCCGCCGGTTCAATCTTTTGCCAGGATTGATACCCGGCTCTATCTACCAACGGACCCTGCAACTACGCAGCCTGTACCGCCGCCAGGTGCTGGACGCCTGCGAGCAGTACGACATTCTCGTGACGCCTTCCCAGCCCACACCGCCTCCCAGCATCGAAGACACCAAAAAGCCCCTGACTTCTCGAGAGCAGGCGATGAACGACCTGAAAGCGTTTTCCTTCTCCAATGCCGCCGCGATCGCCGGAATACCCGCTATTTCGGTGCCTTGCGGCTTCACCGGAGACGGACTACCCGTCGGCCTGCAGATCATGGCCAAGCGCTACGATGAGGAAGCGGTCTTTCGCGCTGCCTTCGCCTACGAGCAGAACACGTCTTGGCACACCATGCGGCCACCGGTGGGGGACGAGTAAAGCGGCGGGACAGGTCAAAGTCTTCCCACGGGCATCGGCCGATTCGGCAGAATCAGGGGATGGCCGAAGAAGTGAGGGCTCATTGGATCATAGAATGTCAGTCCCGAGTAGGGGCAGGTTTGAAACCTGCCCTACATTTTAGACCGAAGCCGGACTCAGGGTTCACAAGCAGCCGCCGGATCGCGGCTAGGCGTGCTCAAAGAAAGCCGAGAAATTCTCCGTGCCGTTCCATCTGATTGACTTGGTTTCCTCACCCACCATGGATACGTCTCCCATGTCTTCCAGGAGTTCGATGTGGCTGATGGCTTCGGAGAACGCCATGCGGAAAAGTTGGTTGTCCAAGGTCAAGTGGGGGAACAGCTTCCGGGTCACTGTGGCCAGGTCCAGGGGCTCCTTCTTCACCATGTCTATAAGGTCCTGGCACCGGTCACGGTGATGGTCCGCGATGACCAAGGCCCGGTCCAGGCCAATGGGGTTAAACTTGCCCCGAAAATAGGCCCGATGGGCCGGCATGACGGTAATGTCGCTGCCTAGAGTGGCGACCCGCTTGAGGGACCTGATGAACGTCTTCAGTCCGTAGTAGCGGTTTTCGTATTGGTAACCTTCCGGCAGCTCGTCCCGGAATATCTCATAGGTTAAGCTCACACTGGGATGAGGCGTTATCAGGGGGAGGATATGGTCGCCGGAGAATAAGACCCGGTTATATAGGATGCACAACTCGTCGGGAGAGTGGCCCGGCGTGTAATAAAAAGTGAAATCCTCGGAAACAGTCCCGTCGACGACCGGATTGGTTAGCGAAAGCTTCTGGCTCAACTCCTGGTGGTCCTTTATCCTATCGTCCCACTCCGAGTCCCTGGACTCAGGGAGATCGATAAAACGCTGCCGCCAGTCGGTATCCGCGGCCCGGCGGCCTACGCCCAAAAGCTTGCCATAGACTTCGTGGGCCCAAAGCTCGGCGCCACTGCGGGCAACGACATCGAAGCAGTTGCCGTCATGGTCCAGGTGGCCGTGGGTAACCACAACCCGGTCCACCGCGCTCAAGGGATATCCAACATATTGAAGCCCCTCCTCCAGGTGTTGCACCGTACCGTTGCTACCGGTGTCCACCAGGGTCAGATGATCTCCTTCCACCACGTAGACCCATGTGGGCCCCAGAGGACTATCCCAAGCTTGTGGGACGCCTATGCCATGAATCACGACCCCGTCGGGATAGGTGAATTTCACCACCATGCGATTGCCGGCATCGTCTCCGGATTTGATGATCTCTGGCTCCATGGGCACTCCTAGTTCAAGATACCAGGGTCATTACGGACCCAAAATAACAAGTCCCACCGATTGTTACGAATTCCACCCCCATGGTAATCCCAGCGCCCAGACACTATCAAGGGGTAGCCGGGTTTCGATATTTCCGTGGTTGATTCGATCCCGCGCAAGAGTTAGCCGGCTGATCGCCAGGGCAAACTTATTTAGGTTGCCACCAGATTGTTTGATGTATTCGCAAGGGTATAATAATTAACTACCGTACCTAACGCGGACAACTCCAAAGTTCTCTGGCCGGGCCTGATCTGGACAGATCTAGCATCCAGTCCAGCTCGATCGGGCTATCGCGCTCGATGATTTGATCCGAAGCAAAAAGGAAGAGCCATGAAGATCGGAGTTAGTGGAGTCGCATCCAGCCGGCATGGAGACATCGGCGTACTGGCCCGGAAGGCGGAGGCGTTAGGATTTGAATCCATCTGGCTACCTGAACATCCGGTCGTTCCCGTTAATCACAACACCAAATACCGGGGGACCGCCGATGGATCCATCCCGGAGTTCATGAGCCACCAGATCAACCCATTCATCGGCCTGACCTTTGCCGCCGCAGCCACCACAACTCTGAAACTGGGCACTGGCGTCTGCCTGGTAACCGAGCACAATCCCCTGGACCTAGCCAAGCAGATATCCACGCTGGACCACTATTCGGGGGGCCGGTTCATCTTCGGCATCGGCACCGGCTGGTTCCGCGAGGAAAGCGAAATAATGGGCGCGGACTTCGACCATCGTTGGACCCAGGCTCGGGAACACGTGCTGGCCATGAAAGAACTGTGGACCAAGGACACCGCCGAATTCCACGGCCGGTACGTCGACTTTCCCCAAGTCCGCTGCGAGCCCAAGCCCGCGCAAAAACCTCATCCCCCGGTGATTCTGGGAGGCAACGCCGCCAACGTTTTCAAACGCGTGGTGCGATGGGGCGATGGTTGGATGCCCACCGGCGCGACCCCCGAAGACATCGTCAAGGCTCGCGCCTCTCTTTCAGAGCTGGCCGAGGCGGCCGGACAGGACCCCAGTTCGATCAACATAACAGTGCATAGCCAACCGGCTGACAAAGACTTGATCGCCCAGTTTGAAGCGGCTGGAGCAGACCGGGTATTGATGCGGTTGGCGGGTTCGGACCAGGCGGAACTCCTGGCCGACCTGGAAGAGACGGCCCGAATAGTTCTTCGCTGAGCAACTTACTTACGCCGGCCGGCATCGTAGATTATGAATAAGAGCGCCCACGTTTACAGATGGCTCCTGCTGACCACCCTGTTGTTGCTGGAAGTGGTGGCTTGCAAACCGGCCTCGCCTGTTTTCTTGGACTCCGGCCCCCTGGTACCGGCAAAGGTAGTCAAGGTCATCGATGGGGACACCATCGAAGTTCGTTTGGATGACTCAGACTACCTGATCACCTACCTTGGAATCGACGCTCCCGAAACTCTAGGCAACGCCAAACCTGGCGACATCCTTGGAGACGGGTCCTTCGCGGCCAAAGCATCGCAACGCAACAAAGAGCTCGTGGGCGGCCAGACCGTCTACCTGGAAAAGGACGTGAGCGAGACCGATGGCCTGGATAGGTTGCTGAGATATGTCTGGCTGGAAGACGGTAAGATGGTCAACTCCGTGCTGGTGGCGGAAGGCTACGCCAGGGCCGCTAGACTGCCTCCCGACACCTTGTATGCGGACCAACTCCTGGAGCTTGAGCAGGGGGCACGCCGGAATCGTTTGGGCTTATGGGCTTTGGTTCCCGAAGAAGAGTCAAAAACCGAGCCTGGTTCCTAAGTGATTAATATTCTGAAAAGTGAAATGGTTTGAAACGGCACAATGCCGCGGTCGTCTCAACGGGGATCGCCCACGTCCTGGCCTGGATTGTTGTCCTCGGGTTGGTCTTTGGCCCTGTCTACCAGGGTGCATCCGTAACCCCGGTGGCGCCGGGCGTCCCCGCTGGCGAGCCCACAAGGACCACGGCTACACTTATCCAAGTGAACGGCTGGCACGTACTTCCGATACTGCTGGTGCCGGCCGCGCTTACTGGGTTAGCCTTGATAACCGTCCTGAGAACAAACGCCGGCCAGGCCAGGCGCAGGGTGTTAGTGTGGATCCCGGCAGTTCTACTCTTGGGGTTCTGCATCTTGGGAAGTTTCTCCATCGGTATACTTTACCTGCCGTCAGCCCTCGCCCTTGTACTCTCAAGCATCTTGGTCGCGCGAAGCCGGGTCAGGGCAACTAGGGCGGGTTAGGATTGGGATATGGGGCCATTGATCGTAGATGCCAGCTGATTTAGGCTACCAGCGGCATTACTCTTAGAGGTGACGTCTCATGACTAACGAAAAGCAATCCGTGTTGATCGGCATGCCCGAAGGCTATTGGAACCTGCTTGATGAAGAGAGCACCGGAAAGCTTCTAAACCCGCACCCGAACGTCATTATCCAAACCGCCAACAATCCCGAACAATTCTCCGAAAAATTACCGCACTCCGATGGGGTGATGCTATTGAATTTCGGTATTCCTAAAGAAGCGCTTCAACCCGGTTCTCGGCTCCGCTGGGTGCATTCTATCAGGGCGGGGACCGATGATTTACTGACCCCAGAGCTTATCGCGGCAGAGCATGTTGCCATTACGGCCTCAAAGGGGCCTCATGCGCCGCTAATAGCCGAGCATATGGTGCTGCTGATGTTATCGTTGGCAAGACACATGCCTGCATTGATTAAAGAGCAGGAAGAACATCGCTGGGCAAAGGACGAGCGGGGGAATACTCCTCGTGTATCAATCCAGATGCTTGGTAAAACGATAGCGATCCTGGGTGTGGGCCAGATCGGCGAGAACCTGGCCCGGATGTCCAAGGTTGGTTTTGGGATGAAGGTATTGGGCATGTCCCGCACTTCCCGCGGTAGCGAGCACGTCGATCGGTATTTCGACCGGTCCGAACTGCACGAAGCGCTAGGAGAAGCCGATGTGGTGGGCCTGTGTCTAGCGCTTACCCCATCCACCGAGGGAATCATCGGCAAGGCTGAGTTCGAGGCCATGAAACCCACGAGTTTACTCATCAATGGCGCGAGAGGCGGGTTGATAGACGAAGACGCTCTGGTTGAGGCTATGAACGCAGGAGCAATCGGCGGCGCCGGGGTGGACTCGGTAAGGTCCGAACCTCTGCCCGAGAACAGCCCACTTTGGGACCTGCCCAACACGATCGTAACCTCGCATATAGCGGGGTTTACTGATGGCGTTGGCAAAGAGGTCGGAAACTTTATGATTAAGAACATCCGCCGGCTCGCTGACGGTCAGCCTCTCTTGGGCATCGTCCACCGGCATGAGGGGTATTAGCAACACCATAGACCGGAGTGTCTAAGTGTAGGTATCACCGGCTATTGAGACAAGGTCAGGCCAGGGATAGGAGGACGAGGCGTTCCGATATCCGAGGGACAATGGTCTAATCGTCCGCGCCTGAAAGTCCCACCACCGGCGCGAACCGTCTCTCGAATTCATCAGGGCTCATCTTGGCGGCCGTGGCGAGCCGGAGTTTCATATCCGGATCCGCCAAGTCTTCCTTCTCCAATCGAATCATGTAATCCCG
>Ga0209554_1001034_pt1 | contig 22013 bp, 21 predicted proteins | sample MarorgKNORR_S2LV_5_FD_188221 | JGI IMG/M metagenome (GOLD analysis project Ga0209554, IMG submission 188221) | Marine microbial communities from the Southern Atlantic Ocean, analyzing organic carbon cycling - Bottom_A/KNORR_S2/LV (SPAdes) (version 2) | ecosystem: Environmental > Aquatic > Marine...
GGCTCCTCGAACCAGAAGAGATCGTACTTTTCCACTTTCCGGGCCAGCTCGATGGCTTCGTACACGCGGTAGGCGCAGTTCGCGTCCATCATGAGTTTCACGTCAGGGCCAACCGCTTCGCGCACCACCCGGACCCGCTCCACGTCTTCGTTGATGGGAGCGCCACCCACCTTCATCTTGATGGCCCGGGCCCCCATGTTCACGTTGTGTTCCATCTCTGAGGCCAACTCCTCCAACCCCTTGCCCTCTTCATAGTAGCCGCCGGCCACGTAAACCGGCACCTTATCGGCATAGCCGCCCAGAAGTTTGTAGACCGGACGGTTGGCTACCTTGCCCTTGATGTCCCATAGGGCGATGTCGATGCCGCTGATCACTCTTGTGGTGATACCCCGGCGTCCGACGAGCTTGGGCTGCCACATCGCGTCCCAGATCCTCTCCGTGTCGAAGGGGTCCTGTCCGACGACGTACTGCTTCAGGTGCTCGGAGATCACCCGGCCTACCTCCGGCGCCTCTTCGATGCCTCCGGCCAAGCCTACGCCGATGACGCCTTCGTCGGTATCGATATGCACCACGTTTAGCCCGGCATTGGGATACACGTACATGCCGTTACGGATCGGCTTGGTCCGAGGCCAGAGGTAGGTTTCCATCCGCATGTCCGTGATTCGCATGGCGAGGCACTCTCCTGTTAGACGGTTGGCTGTGAGCCTCCGAGGCGGGCCTGCCGTAGGTTAGGGCGGCGTCCTCATCCTTGTCAAGCGACTCCCCCGCGAACTGGGTGCTTAACCTTCTCATCCAAGGTAGAATTGACCGGCCTGATTTAATAAGCGCACAACACAGCCGATAGGGAGAGAATCAAGCCATGACGCAACCCACCGCCCACGACGCTCTACGCACCCTCATGCCGATCGCCGGTTGGCCCGAGGAACGAGCCGGCCAGGTCGAGATCACCGGCGGAACCGATCCGATATTGCCGACCCCGTTCCGCATCGGCGAAACCGCGGCCGCCACCCTGGCGGCGGTCGGCCTAGCCGCGGCCGATCTGTGGGAACTGCGCACCGGGCGGCGCCAGGAGATCACCGTCGACGCCCGCCAAGCTACGGCCTCGCTGCGTAGCGGGAGCTACATGAAGATGGAGTGGTCGCCCGAACGGCACGAGCGCAACCCGGTGATGGGCACCTATCCGGCCAAGAACGGCCGCTGGAGCTATCTACACTGCAACTTCCCCAACCATCGCGCCGCTGCCCTAAAAGTGCTGGGGGTAGCGGAAGACCGGGAAGCGGTTACCAAGGCGGTGGCGGGTTGGGACGCACTGGAGCTTGAAGAGGCGATAATCGCCGCCGACGGAGCCGGAGGCATGGTGCGCACCATGGAAGAGTGGGCCCAGCACCCGCAGGCCGCCGCTGTCGCCTCGCTGCCGCTGATGGAGATCGTCAAGATCGGCGACAGTCCGCCGGAGGCCCTTCCCGCGGGAAGCCGCCCGCTATCCGGCATCCGGTTGCTGGACCTGACCCGGGTCCTGGCCGGCCCCAGCTCCTCCCGAACCCTGGCCGAACACGGAGCCGACGTTCTGAAGATCACCGGGGCTCATCTGCCCAACATCGTGGCTCAGGACTACGATACCGGCCACGGCAAGCTGTCCACCCACATCGATTTACGCCAGCAGGCCGAACTGGATACTTTGAAAGGTCTGGTACGCGAGGCCGACGTGTTCACCCAAGGGTACCGGCCGGGGACCCTGGGAAATCGCGGGCTCTCGCCCGAGGAACTGGCCCAGATCAGGCCGGGGCTAGTCTACGTTTCGCTGTGCGCCTTCAGTCATGTAGGTCCTTGGGCGTCGCGGCGGGGGTTTGACACGGTCGTGCAGACGGTCAGCGGTATCACCAGCCGCCAGGGGGACTTGTATCCGGGCGCCGCGCCGGGTCCCCAATTCTATCCGGTGTCGGCCATCGATTATCTAACGGGCTATCTGATGGCCTTCGGCGCCATGGTGGCCCTCGCCAGGCGCGCGCAAGAGGGCGGCAGCTGGCTCGTGCGAATCTCTTTGGCGCAGGCCGGGCGCTGGCTCGTCGAACGGGGCCAGGTGCCAGAAGACGAGCTAAAGGACGTGCCATCGGAATTTACCCCGGCGGAGATCGATAGTTGGGGAACGGTCACCGAGACCCCGGAGGGCAAGTTGCACCACATGGGACCGGTGGTAAAGCTCTCGGAGACGCCGCCGCGCTGGGCTCGTCCAGCGGTGCCCCTGGGCTACCACAAGCCGGTGTGGCCGGAGCGGGGCAGTTAGGCACCGCCAGGCAAATCGTCTCCCGGAGGTCAATCCCGGTAGACAATCTCTGAGCCCCATCGTACTATTCCCGGGTAATTCCCCGTAAGGAGTTGACATAACATGACTACCGTAGGAACCGGCGAATTTACCTATGAAGCGATCATGGACTGGGCAAAGCTGCCCGAGGGCGAGACTTTCGAGACGGTTAGCGCCGTAGCTACCGATTCCCAGGACCGGGTTTACGCTTTCCAACGGAAAGACCCTCCGGTAATGATTTTCGACCGGGACGGCAATCTGCTGGATTCTTGGGGGAACGGGGCGTTTGAATTTGCCCACGGTATCCACATCGCCAACGACGTCATCTACGTCACCGACCGGAATACCTCCGTGTGCATCACGTACACGTTGGATGGCAAGCCCATCCAAATGCTGGGCCGGCACGGCGTACACTCCGACACGGGTTGCGAGAACCCCGGCGATCTGTGCCCCAGGGCGGCCGGCCCCTTCAACTATCCCAGCGAGATGGTTCCCTCGCCGTCGGGAGACCTCTACGTCTCAGACGGCTACCGCAACGCCCGGGTGCACCGCTTCACCGCGGACGGCGAGTTGAAACAATCTTGGGGTCAGCCCGGCAAGACTGAGCCCGGACATTTTCACCTGCCTCACAGCCTGCTGGTAGACGCTGACAGCACGGTGTTCGTGTGCGACCGGGAGAACCACCGCATCCAGGTTTTCGACGGGGATGGGGAGTTCCAATCCATCTGGACCGACATTCAGCGGCCCATGGACATCTCCGAGGGCAAAGATGGGCTTCTCTACGTCAGCGAGGGCAGCCGGGACGACTCACCTTCCCGCTTCAGCATCTTGGACAAGCAGGGGACTGTTCTGGGCCGTTTCGACGCCCGCGGCGGTCATGGCAGTTGGGTTGATTCTCACGGAGATATCTACGTGGGAACGCCGACCAGCGTTGATAAGTACGTGCGGCAGCGGTAGGCCAGTACTCCGTCAACCTAGTCTTGTTCAGCGGCCAATCACCCCCATCCTAACCTTCCCCCATCGAGGGGGATGGGATCTGTTCCCTGATTCCTTCGGGGCACCTTTCTCCATCAGGGGGAGGGGCCGGGGGTGAGGGGATTACGGAGCCCACGGCACAGGGGATTCGCTGTCATGGGGGTCGGTTACCACGTCGATAACCGCCGGCCGGCCGGACGCCAATGCCTGCTCTAAGGCGCTCTGTATGTCTCCGGGCCGGTCTACCCGTATCCCCAAGGCGCCGATGGACTCGGCAACCTTGGCCAGATCCACGTCGTTGAATTGCCACAGTTCGGATGAGTCCGCGCCATCGACGTTGGCGTAGCCACGGTCGTCGCCCCGCTTGTTCTGCATCAATCCGCGGTTGTTGTTCACCACGGTGATCACGGGGATGTTGTAACGCACCGCGGTTTCCAGCTCGCCGATGTGGTACCACAAACCACCGTCTCCGGTGAAGCAAACCACCGGCCGGTCGGGAGCGGCGCATTGGACTCCGATAGCTCCGGGGAGCCCCCAACCCAGGGACCCGGCACACCGGATGTAACCCTGCCCTGGGTGGTTCAAGTCCACCATCGAACCGGTCCAGATCCCGGCGTGACCGGTATCGGAGACCAATATAGAATCCTCGGGTAGGAATTTCGTCAATTCGTTGCAGAGCCGTTCCGGTATGATCGGGACAGCCTCCGAGTTGGACCTGGGGGCGACTTCTTCCCGCCAGTCTTTCACCAGTTCTTGAGCTCGCGAAACCCAGTCGTTCCGGCCCCCGATGGGCTCCAGCGCCTCGATCAGTTTGCGGAGGGTGGCTTTGGCGTCGCCGTGCAACGATACCTCGTTGGGATAGCTTCGCCCCAACTCCGAAGGGTCGATGTCGATCTGGATCACCGGCGTACCTTCGGCTGGGATCCTCCACTCGTTGGTTACTTGGCTGCCGGTGTGACTCCCGATGAAAATCACCAGGTCGGCCTCGGCGACCACGCGATTGGCGCACCACCTGGAATATGACCCGACGACTCCTACCGACAAAGGATGGTTGTCGGTGATGGCTCCTTTGGCGTTCAATGACGTGGCCACCGGGATGGACAGCATCTCGGCCAATTCCACCACTTCCTGCTCGGCCTGGGAGGATGTAACCCCGCCTCCCGCAACAATGACCGGGCGTTGGGCCATAGACAGTCTCTGGGCAGCCCGCAGCACGGTGTCCGGTGACGCTTCGGGACGGAAGGCCGGGCGGCGGGTGAACGACTCCTCAACGACTAATTCCAGGTCGCCTTCGGTTTGCATGATCACGTTGGCGGTCATGCCTTGAAGGTCTAGGTGCACCGGCATCGGAGTGCCGGAGGTGGCCTCCCGGAACGCTTGCCGTAGCAGGTACGGGAGTTGCTCCACTCGCTCCACATAGGCGGAGAACTTGGTGACCGAGGCGAAGGGTTTGGAGTGCTCTATCTCTTGATAGGCGTTCTTCTGCTGCTCCATGGGCGTTTTGCGTCCGGTCATGGCGATCACGGGCGACATGGCTAGATAGGGGTCCTGTAATCCGGCGGCCAGATTCGCCGCGCCTACCGATTGGGCGAAACAGACCCCCGGACGGTTGGCGGCGCGGGCGTAACCGTCGGCCATGTACGCCGCGGCTTTCTCTCCGTGGGTGACGATACTTTTTACGCCCAAAACGCTCATCTCCGCCAAGGCTTCCCGGGCGATGGCCGGGGCCACGAAAACGTGAGTGACGCCGTAGGCCTTGAGGGCTTCCGCAATAAACTTGCCGCCGGTGATTTTTGCCATCTCTACCTCTCCAATTTGGTGTGCCAGGTACTAGATTTTGAGTTTAAAATATGGCTACTGTCGTTGCTCCGAAAATGGAATTACCAATCTTCGGCTGCACACTTTGTCATTCCGACACCGGCCCTTCCGCTGAAGGGCGGCGAGGAATCTCAGGTCACCGCTACAACCAGGCATGAGACTCCTCTCCTTCCGCCGAAGGAACGGAGTGACACGAACTGCCCATTTTCGTGGGCTGTGGTGGTGGCGCCAACCAGCATGAATGATTCCGGCCGCAGAGAGGAATCTTGGGAATACTGGAAAGGCTTCACCTCGGATGTCCCGACTCCGTCGAGGACTCGCGACGAAGTCGGAGCTTCGTCCTTCGCGGGAAGAACTCAGCATGACAACATCGGAGCTGCGCCCACGGCTAAATGCGGCCATCAGCTTCAAGTCCCAAAGCAACTTTTCCGTATTGCGACCCGCCCAGCTCCATGATAAGACCGTCCCGGTGGGATACCGCATGGGCATCCCGATGAAATCTCTGAAGCGACGAGGAGTCGAAGAGAGCGTGGCCCCCGCTCAGGTCAAAGAGCCGGTTGACCGAGCGTAGACAGAGCTGGGTGATGAAGGCCTTGTCCCGCCGGTATCGTGCCCGTTCCAGAGGAGCGAACGATTCTCCCGCCTTCGCTTTGTCGAACATTTCCCGGATGTCATGCCGTAAGAACACCCGGGCTGCGTCGACCTCCGCAGCGGCTTCGGACAGACGGATCTGGATGGCAGGGGACTCAGCGGTTTTACCGGGACCTGACGTTCCGATCAGGCGGGCGGTAAACTCGTCGATCATACCTTGAGCGATTCCGATCATGGGGGCCACCAAGTCCCATCCCAACAACACCGGTATCGGCATCCGGTACCGGTTCTGTCCGTGTATCTCCCACCCGGTCCAATCACCATCGCCGGCGCGGATCACGTTCAATACTCGGTGAGCAGGGACAAAGGCGTCTTCCACGACAATATCCTTGCTCCCGGTGCCTCTCAGCCCGGAGACGAACCAGTTGTCGACGATCTCAAAATCCGAGCGTGGAATCAAGGCCCAGCTCCGTTCGCCGATCCCCTCCACGCCCAGCATCACCCATGCCGCGGCATCGCAACCGCTGGAGAACTCCCAGTGGCCGGTAACACGATATCCGCCGCTGACCGGCTCAGCCCTAGAGGTGCCGTTGTTCAAGGAGCTTGAGATCAGAACGTCCGGTCCATCGGCGAACACTTCTTCCTGAGCCTGCAGAGCCCAATGGCCAACCATGCAGCCGTGCACGGCCCAGACCGAATAGCACCAAGAGGAAGAGCCGCAGCCTCTCCCTAACTCCATACCTACATCAAGAACCAAGCTATAGTCGACATCCAGGCCTCCGAAGCGGGGTGGGACCCCGATCCGGTACAGGCCTGCGGACAGAATGTCTTGGACCGTTTCGTCGGGGACGCGGCGAAGCTCCTCGTTATGGGCGGCCCGCGATCTGAGTATGGGAACCAGGTCCGCCGCCCGGCCGAGCAACTCCTCGGCAGTCAGATCGTTCACTTGAGAGTCTGTATTCGCAGGCAATTAAATCCCTTTTTCAGCTTCAAGGCCCAAGGCAACTTTCCCGTAGGCCTGGCCGCCAAGGTCCATGATCAGCCCGTCCCGATGGGCTACGGCATGGGCATCCCGGTGGATGCGCTGCAGGGCCTCGGTATCAAACAGAGCGTGGCCTCCGCTTAGGTCGAACAGGCGGTTGACGGAGCGCAAGCAAAGCTGGGCGATGAAAGCCTTATCCCGCCGGTATCGTGCCCGCTCCAGGGGAGTGAATGTTTCCCCGGCGTTTGCCTTCTCGAACATTTCACGAATGTCATGGTACATAAACACGCGGCCGGCATCCACCTCGGCAGTGGCCTCGGACAGGCGGCTCTGAATGGCCTGATTCTCCGCGGTCTTGCCGGGACCTGACGTTCCGATAAGCCGTGCGGTAAACTCGTCGATCATCCCCTGGGCCAGGCCCACCATTGGGGCCACCAAGTCCCATCCAAGTGAGACTGGTATGGGTATGCGATAGCAGGGTTGGCCGTGTATCTCCCATCCGGTCCAGTCGCCGTTTCCGGCGGTAGTCGCGTCCAGCACTCTGTAGGAAGGAACAAAAACATCCTCAACGACGATATCCTTGCTCCCGGTGCCCCGCAGTCCGGATACGAACCAGGTGTCGACGATCTCAAAATCTTGACGAGGGACCAGCATCCAAGTACGTTCGCCGATACCTGCGGCGCCTAATATCAGCCAACTGGCGGAATCGCATCCGCTGGAGAACTCCCAACGGCCTTTCAGGCGATACCCGCCGTTCACGGCTTCTGTCTTGGAAGTTCCCGTGGTTAGGGAGCTTGAGAACAGGACGTCTGGTCCGTCGGCAAACAGCTCTTCTTGCGCTTGCAAAGGCCAAAATCCCGCCATATAGGCGTTGGCCGCCCAGACCGAATAGCACCAGGATGAAGAAGCACAGCCCCTGGCCAGCTCTTCTCCCACCCGGAAAACCAAGCCGTCGGCGACGTCTAGGCCGCCGAACCGGTTCGGGACTTCGATGCGGTTCAAGCCCGCTGCTATAAAATCTTGAATCGTCTCATCGGGAATGCGGCGAAGCTCCTCGGTATGGGCCGCCCGAGATTTCAGGTCCGGCACCATGTCCGTCGCCCGGCGGAGCAACTCTTCCGAGGTCAAATTGGTCACTTCAGGGTTTGTATTCGCCGCCACTTAAACTCCCCGTATTAAGCCGTGCCAGCTAGGGAATCATTCCCTATGGGCGGGTTGAATTTTAAGGGGAATACGTTAGGCTGTCCAGCCAAAGGCCGATGCGCCGGTAGCCATCGTACCGGGCTTGCCGGACGAGGACGAGGTGGTAACATTGGTGGACGCTGGACGCTGGGCGATGGGATCAGGCAATTCCTGTCTTCCAGCCACACACCGCCACCAAGGATGGGCATTTGGCAGAGCAGAACAAAACAGGCTATGTAGATGTTCCGGGCGGCAAAGTTTGGTATGAAGTTTTAGGCGGCGGCGGTGGCCTGCCCCTCATTACCTTGCACGGAGGTCCCGGTTCAACCCATTTTGGTTTTGAGCCATTGAAGGCGCTATCGGAAGATCGGCCCGTGGTCTTTTACGACCAACTGGGTTGCGGTAACTCGAACCGGCCTGACGACCTCAGCCTATGGACGGTGGAGCGTTTCGTGGAGGAACTTCACATCCTGAGAAATCACCTTGGATTGGACCGGTGCCATATTCTGGGGCACTCCTGGGGTACTATGCTGGGAATGGACTACTATCTGGCGCACCCGGACGGTATTCTGAGCCTGGTGCAGTCCAGCCCATGCATCAACATTCAACGGTGGATCGAAGACTGCAACAATTACCGGAACCACTTGCCCGCCGAAGTTCAAGCGGTTATGGCCGAACACGAAAAGGCCGGAACCACGGATTCAGAGGAGTACAAAGACGCCGAGAAAGAGTTCAACAAACGCCACGTCTTGCGGATGGACCCGGTTCCGGAGGCCGTGTTGCAGGGCCGGCGAGAACGGGGAACCGTTGTCTACGAGACGATGTGGGGTCCCAACGAATTTTATATGACTGGAAATCTGGCAAACTACGACCGATCTGGTGACTTGCACAAGATTGGCGTTCCGGCTCTGTATTCCTGTGGCCGCTTCGACGAAGCTGCTCCGGACACCGTCAACTGGTACGCTGACCTCACGCCCAACGCTGAGTTCGTCGTCTACGAGAACAGCGCCCACATGCCTCACTGGGAGGAGACCTCCCGATACATCAGCGTTGTCCGCGACTTTTTGAGGAGAACGGACGAGTTGGCGTAAGTTCTAGGTCTGGACGTTTTGACATATCCCCAAAATATGCATATGGTTGACCAGGTATATATAGTTACATTGAAAACCGCGAGAAAACCGTGAAAACCCCAAATGCCGCTCTAGAATCTTCCAGCATTGGAGAAAAGATATGGTAAAGCAGGGTGTGAAACCCGACGATTTGACTAAGCCCTTCTGGGAGGCCGCCAACGAGGAACGGTTGGTCATCCAGAACTGTACGGCTTGTAACCGGCTTCAGCATCCACCGGTGGCGACGTGCCGTCAATGTGGGTCAGGAGATAATTTGGAATGGAAGGGGATGAGCGGAAAGGCCAAGATATACAACTACACCGTTGTGTACGATACCCCCATCAGGATGCTTCAAGAGAACCAACCGTTCAATCTGGCGGTGGTCATGTTGGACGAAGACCCCGGGATCCAGATGTACTCCCACCTCCCGGGAACTCCGGTGGACGAAGTCCCGGTGGGGGCCAGTGTTGAAGTCATCTTCGAGGCGACCGCCAACGGCCAAAAAGTCCCCGAGTGGCGGGTAGCAGGCTAGACGCACTTATCTTTGCAAACTTTGATTGCTCACAGAAAGGAGTGAACAATGACCACTCAGAACGCTCCGGCATCATTCTATCGAACCACCGAGGGATTGGGCGTATGGCCGCACAAAGGTAAAGTAGCGGCTGTAGGTATCGGTCACTCCCCAACTGCCCGGCGTTGGGATGGGACACCCGAAAACACCATGGGCGCAAACAGCATCCTGGCGCTCCGGAGAGCTATTGAGGACGCCGGTGTCTCGCCGGACCAGATCGATGGTCTTGTGATTGACCCGGTGACCACGACCGGCGCTCACTGGGAGGCAGGCGACCCGATCCCCATGGACGTAGTCAACTTCTACAACCCCACCGACGACCCCTTGGACGGAATCGCCAAGCTGAGTTGTGAATGGCTCTTGAAGAACATGCCCGAGCTCACGAACGTCAAGTTCACCATGTACGGCACGGGCTGTATGTCCCACGCCATCGTTGTCGCCGCCCAAGCCGTGGGTGACGGCCTCACGAATACCTGCCTGGTGCTTAAGAGCTGGCATAACTTGGAAGGCCGGTACAACCAGGCCGGGGTCAGCGCGGCGGAAGAAGTTTCTGGATCTTACGCGGTGGGACCCGGGCGGACCATTTGGGGACCCCCAGGTTGCTTTGGAACCGCCCTGCAGTTCGCCGAATACTGCCGGAAGTACGGTAAATCCCACGACATGATGGCTCCGTTCATGGCCAACTCCAGAAGGAACGGGCTGCTGTTTCCCGAAGGATATTGGGCCCAGCACCGTCCAGAGGAGTTGACAGCGGAAGACTACCTGGCCGCGCGCTGGATAGCCAAGCCCGCCAGCCTCTTTGACAATGACATACCGGTTATGGTGTCCGGGGCCTACCTGTTCACCACCGCGGAACGGGCGAAGGACATGAAGCAGAAGCCTGTGTACATCCTGAACCATGCGTCCAGCCGGGGCACCGCTCGGAGCCTCACCCCAACCCTGGACGAGATACAGGCGGAAACCGGGAGCACGGGGAGAAAGATTTTTGAGGGGGCCGGTATTACCGCGGACGACCTTTCCTTCGAAAACATGTACGACGGCTTCGCCCTGTTTCACCAGTTCCACATTGAGGGACTGGGCTATCGAGGAATGAAATTTGGGGACGCCCTGGATTTTTATCAAACGGATATCAGTATTGAGGGGCCGAACCCCGTTCTCCCCAGCGGCGGCAATATCGGCAGTGGCCGCAGCCGTTTCTGGATGCACACCGATTGCATCCAGCAGTTGCAAGGAAGGGCGGGCGCTCGAAGTGTTACCGGGGTAAAACCTGAGATCGCGGTCTCCGGCGGTCCCATGCCGATGGGCGGCAACTTCACCGTTTGGAGCGCGTCACCTGACTAGACCCCAACGGGTTCCATAGACAGTTGAATTTTAGGTGGCCGAAAGGCCACCTTACTTTGAGAGAGAGGGATCTACTTGGTGATTCTGATAAGTTTTGACATTGACGGTACCTTGGACATAGGCGACCCGCCTGGCGTCCTTACCATGGATATGGTGCGGATAGTCCAGAAGAAGGGATTTTTGATCGGCAGTTGTTCCGACCGTCCGATGAGCGGACAGCAAGCGATCTGGGACCGGCACCAGATCCCGGTAGATTTCGTGGTCTCGAAACAGATGCTCCCTGAGGTCAAGGCCAAGTTCCAGGCCGATGTTTACTACCATATCGGCGATAGAGAAGACTTGGACAAGAAGTATGCGCTAGAGGCGGGGTTTGAGTTCCTCTGGCCTCACGAAGCTATCGAGATGCCTTGGTTCGTTGATGACGATAAACCGGAGGGCAATTAGCGCGGGCGCACCAGACGAATGCGCTTGATGGATCGCCCGCCGGGTAGATCTTCTCGATCACTCTCCCGTGAATTCGGGAGGGCGCTTTTCCCGGAAAGAGGCGGCAGCCTCTTCGACGTCATGAGGCGCCCTCCGGCCGAACACTATCCCGTGGGTTTCGTACTTCAACTGCTCTTCTAAGTCCGATTCCATGCCGCGCTGCATCACCCGCTTGGACATCTGCATCGCCACCGGCGGCCAAAACGCGATCTGCCGGGCCAACTCTTTGGCCTCATCCAGCAAGCTTTCGGCAGGAACTAATCGGTCCAGCAAGCCTATTCGGTAGGCTTCATCGGCGTCTACGAACCGGCTGGTGTATACCAGATCGAAGGCCCGGCTGGCGCCGACGATGCGTGGCAAAAAGAAGGACATGCCCGAGTCCGGGCTGAGGCTCCGCTCGATAAAGACGGTCTTGAAGCGGCTGCTTGCCGACCCCACCCGCATATCGCAGGCCAGTGCCAGGGACATCCCGGCCCCGGCGGCCACTCCGTTAACGGCGGCGATGGTGGGTTTATTCAGGTTCCGGTAAATCTCGATGGCCTGGCGCCCAACCCAGCCGTATTCATCGATGCGCTCTGACCGTGGTTGATGTTCTCCTTGCTGCCGGGCGGCGGTCAGGTCAACTCCAGAGCAGAATCCCCTTCCCGCGCCGGTCCAGATCACCACCCTAACCCCGTCGTCTTCCCCAAGTTGCCGGCATACCTGCATGATCTCTTCGTGAAGCTCAGAGCTTATGGCGTTGAGCTTATCGGGGCGGTTCAGGGTCACCACGGCGACCTGTTCCTCAATCTCCAGAATTATGTTTTCGTATGGCACGGTATAGCTCCTTAGACCGACGCAACAATAACTGGACCCATTTGCAGCGAATCGTCAAAGTATACCACCGGAATGCCGGAGCCCATTCTTGCCTGTACCAGGCAGAGGTTTACACCGCCAACGCGGGGAAACGGACCGTATGTAACTTCGTTGTAACAAATTCGTAATATCGATGAAACTTAAATGATGTAACATCCTGGTTTCCCGGTACTGTTAATCGTCCCAGATGATTTCAAAGCCATGTGCTGGCTTACTTCGTTGATCTTGTATTAAGGAATTGGGGGATAGATTCATGGTTAATTCAGGCGACACGGCGTTTATCTTGATAGCAGCGGCCTTGGTGCTGCTCATGATTCCTGGTCTGGCGTTGTTCTACGGAGGATTAGCCCGGCAGAAAAACGTGGGGTCCACGATCATGTATAGCTTCGCCACCATGGGGATAGTCGGAGTAGTGTGGGTCTTGTGGGGCTATACATTGGCTTTCGGCCCAGACATCGGCGGCTTTATCGGTGGTTTAGATAACTTCGGTTTGGCCGGTGTCAGCGCCTCTGAAGGCGCAACCCCGGACGCCAAGATTCCGGCGCAGGCGTTCATGATCTTCCAGGGGATGTTTGCGATCATTACCCCGGCCCTGATCACCGGGGCCTTTGCCGAGCGAATGAAGTTCAGCGCCTTTGTGGTGTTTACCACCTTGTGGGTAACCATCGTGTACGCGCCGGTGGCCCACTGGGTTTGGGCTGATGGCGGTTGGCTGCTGGGTTTAGGCGCACTGGACTTCGCCGGCGGGACGGTAGTCCACATCAACTCTGGGGTCGCCGCATTGGCTGCCGCGTTGATTCTAGGCCCTCGGTTGGGATTCGGCAGGCAGGCGATGGAACCTCATAACCTGCCGCTGGTTGTGTTGGGAGCGGGCCTTCTTTGGTTCGGTTGGTTCGGTTTCAACGCAGGAAGCGCTCTGTCTGCCGGCGGTGACGCCGTCAACGCTTTCGTCGTGACCAACACGGCGGCCTGCGCCGGGATCATCGGCTGGGTTGGCATGTCATGGATATTCTCCAAGAAGCCCAGCATCATCGGCGCCGCCTCGGGCGCGGTGGCCGGATTGGTAGCAATCACACCGGCCTCCGGTTTCGTTGGCGCCATGCCAGCGATAATCATTGGCATTGGGGCTGGCGTTATGTGCTTCGGCGCTATTCAACTGCTCATCAAGTTGAAAGTCGACGATGCCCTGTCCGTTTGGGGTGTCCACGGCATCGGTGGTACCTGGGGCGCAATAGCCACCGGAATATTCGTTGGGATAGGATACGGCGGTTTGGCCGATGGAGTTTCCCGCTTGGAGCAGATCGGCATCCAATTCATTGCGATAGGCGCCACTTGGGCATGGGCCTTCGCGGTAACGGCCGTCATACTTTTGGCGATAAAATTCACCATTGGCCTTCGTGTTTCTGAATCCGCAGAGGAGATCGGCCTGGATCTTAGCGAACATGGCGAACCAGCATACAGGCTATAATCCTTTAAGGCAGCCTGTAAATCGTGTCGCGGGATCGGGACCGAACCGACGGATAGGAGGATGAAACATGAAAAAGGTTGAAGCGATAATCCGCCCGGAAAAGCTCACCGCTGTGAAAGAAGCATTGGTGGAGGGCGGATTCGTGGGGCTGAACACGGTGGCCGTGATTGGCCGTGGCGCCCAACGAGGCATCGTCCATCAAGGCCGCAGCGGTCAATCGATAGCCATGGATATGTTGCCGAAAACGAAGATGGAGTTGGTGGTTGGAGACGGCGACGCAGAGAGGGTTTGCGAAATCATTATCGAAGCCGCCCGGACCGGCGAGATTGGCGACGGGAAGATTTTCATAAGCAACGTGGAGGAAGTGATTCGGGTTAGGACGGGAGAGAGGGGGGAGACGGCGCTGTAGTCTTGGCCTCATCCGGGGCCCAGCGTCCTCCCTGTTTATTCCAACTCCACTAGCGGGTCGTTGGCGCTGACGGAGTCCATGGGCTGTACGTGGACGGCCTTGATTACTCCGTCTCGCCCGGTTCTGATGCTCTGCTCCATCTTCATAGCTTCCACCACGCATACTTCGTCGCCAGCCGACACCCGGTCTCCTGGCCGCACCATGATGGAAATCACTTTTCCAGGCATAGGACTGCGTAGAATCTTGTCCGACGGGTCGGAGCCTGGAGAACGGCGTTGACGTGGCGCTGAAACGATCTGAGCGGGTCTGCTGCGCGGACCGCGAGTATTGGGAAGAGGACGGGGAGGAAGACCTTCGACCTCCACGGAGATGGTCTCGCCTTCGACGGTGACTTCCACAGGCGAGTAGGTCAGGTCTCCGACTTGTACGGTAAACCAGTGGTCGCCGACTTTGATCCGGAAGGGTGTTATCGCCAACTCCGGCTTACCTGGGGACGCGGCTGAAGCTGTGCCCGCCGCCCGTAAGCCCGCCATTGATTGGCGGCTGGGGTCGCGAAAGCACCGGCGCTTTTGGATGCCAATGCCATCGCAACCGCAATAGCCGCCGCCGTGTCTCTGTCAGAGTGTTCCTTGCCGTTTTTCATCGTGTTTCCATTGGCACCAGAATGGAGAGCCCGAACTGTACCGGCCTCCAGCCATGAAGTCATGGACCCGGTATGGTAAGTTGCCTCGGCGAACTCAGCGCTGGCCAGAATGTCTCGCAATAGGGATGTGTTGCAGGTTACGCCCCCCACCCGGAAGCAGAGTAGCGCCCGCAAGAGATCCTTCGCCGCGTCTTCGCGAGTCTCACCCCAGGCCATGACTTTGGCTAAAAGCGGCTCATAGTGTAACCCAACTTCATAACCGGCGCAAAGCGCGCTATCCACCCGAATGTGGTCTCCGGCAGGCTGATGGTAGTCGGTGATTTCGCCGGCCTGGGGCATCAAAGTTACCGGATCTTCCGGGTAAACGCGTGCCTGAATGGCATGGCCCTTGACCTGGATATCCTCTTGTTTCACCGGCAAGGCTTCTCCGGCGGCTATCCGGATCTGCATTTCCACCAAGTCGACTCCGGTGACCATCTCGGTAACGCCGTGCTCCACCTGTAACCGGGTGTTCATTTCCGTGAAGTAGGCTTGGCCATCGGCAGTTACCAGGAATTCCACCGTGCCGGCATTGGTGTAACCGATGTGCTTGCCCAACTTCAGGGCCAACTTGCAGAGCTTCCGTCGCAGTTTAGGGATCAGTTTTACCGCCGGAGACTCTTCGACCAGCTTCTGGTGCCGGCGTTGGACCGAACAATCTCGTTCAAAAAGGTGGATCAGGCGGCCGTGTTCGTCGCCGATGATCTGGACTTCGATATGGGAGGCGTCTTTGAGGTATCGCTCAAAGAACAGACTGGGACTGCCGAAGGCGCTGGTAGCCACCTGGCGGGTGCGTTGGATAATCGGGGTGAGTTCTTTCATGGAGTCGATGACGTGGATGCCGATGCCACCGCCGCCTTCCAATGCCTTGACCATCAGCGGAAACCCCAGCTTCCAGGCCTGGTCTTCGGCCTCATCATCTTCCACCGCGTGGCCGGTGCCAGGCAGTACTGGCAATCCCGCCTTCTTAGCCAACTTGCGGGCGCGAAGTTTGTCGCCCATCTTCTCCATGACTGCCGGGGATGGGCCGATAAAGCGGACCCCGATTTCCTGACAGCGGCGGGCGAAAACGGCGTTCTCGGACAGGAATCCATAGCCGGGGTGCACCGCTTGCGCCCCGGAATCCTGAATGGCTGCCAGGATCTTGTCCATGTCTAAGTAGCTTTGTTGAGGGGGGGAATCGCCAACTAGCCAAGCCTCGTCGGCCAATTGGACGTGAAGCGCGTTTCGGTCGGCTTCAGAGTAAACGGCTACGGTACTGATACCCAGCTTGCTGCAAGTGCGGATGATTCGACAAGCAATTTCGCCCCGGTTGGCGATCAAGATCTTGTTAAACATCGGATATCCTCATCACCTCATCAACCCTTCGGAGTGGCTGCCACTATTAAATGGGCGGGCACTGGTTTTCCGCGTCAGATGGATCTATTCAAATTTTGAGGAATATACTCCAGATTGTTCCTCACGGTGTAGCTGTTCTAAAAACGAGTTAGACTGAATCTGCTTGTCCAGCCAATACTCTATGCTCATGCCGAGCAGCGATTTAATCTCTTGGGCCAAGGAGTCACTCAGCTTCAATGACGGTATTTCTCTAAGTTGGCTGCGGTCTAACAGCCGCAGAACTTTCAAGGCTCGGAGGGACAATGGCCGAACATGGGCATCGGCCGGGCGGCAATCCGGGCACAGGCAGCCGCCCACGTCCGGGCTGAACCGGTGACTTCCCGGGGCAAGGTCCTTCCGGCATTCCACGCACATGTACAATTCAGGCATCAAGCCTGAAACCTTGAGCAAGTGCAGTTCAAAGAACCTTAAAGACAGTTCGGATTCAGGGTCTTGGCCGATGGCGTTCAATCCTGCCACGGCCAGATGATACAGGGGTTGGTTCGGGTTGGCCTCGGAGCCAAACCCATCCACTAACTCGGCCAGGTAGAAGCCCTTGGTTATCGCTTTTAGGTCGTCTTTCAGCGGGGCGAAGCTCTCTATCAGTTGGGCTTGCGATACGTGGTCCAGACCGCCGCGGCCTTGGGCTAGGGACAAGCTAACCTGAGTCAGCGGCTCCAGATGGCCGACCAGTTTGCTGTTGGACCGGCGGGCGCCTCTGGCCACGGCGCGAATCTTGCCACGTTCCCGGGTGAAAAAAGTGACTAAAAGATCGGCCTCTCCGAAGGGAACATGCTTGAGGATCAATGCTTCGCAATGGTACGTCCGTGGTGGAGCCATAGTTAAAGCTCCTGGCGCCCTTGGAAGGCTCTGCTGAGGGTCAGATCGTCGGTATATTCCAAAGAACCGCCCACCGGCAATCCCCTGGCTAAATGAGTGATTTTCAATTCTTGCCCGGCCAGGTGACGGCGGATGTACATGGCCGTGGCCTCACCTTCTAGAGTTGGGTTGGTGGCGATTATCAACTCTTTGACTTCTTCCTGGGTTAATCGGCTGAACAACTCCTTCAGTTTGAGTTGGTCCGGCCCCACGCCGTTCAAAGGGGATATTACGCCGTGCAGCACGTGGTACAGGCCCCGAAAGGCCCGGGTGCGCTCCAGAGCCAACACGTCCATCGGGTCTTCTACGACGCATATCTGCTCTTGATTCCGTTGCGGTTCGCTGCAGACTCCACAGGGTGAGGAGTCGGTCAGGTTTTGGCATTTCTGGCAGAAGAGGATATTGCTCTTGACGGCGCTGATCGCGTCGGCCAGCGCCAAGGCCTCTTCGTTAGGAAGGCGAATGAGGTAATATGCCAGCCGCTGAGCGCTTTTGGGTCCGATTCCCGGCAAACGATTCAGCTCCTGGATCAACCTGGCCAGGGAGGGTGATGCCGCAGGTATGGCGTCAGGGGTCATGAAGAGGCTATTCCTACCTGAACACCCGTTACCCGAGCCCCGGGATGTTCAAGCCGCCGGCCAGGGGGCCCATCTTTTCGGAGGCCAGTTCCTGGGTCTTGGTGAATGCGTCGTTCACCGCCGCGGCCACTAGGTCCTGGAGCAGGTCCACGTCTTCGGCGGCCTCAGGGTCGATGGACACCGATTCCACCACCTGTTTCCCGGTCATCACTACTTTTACCACGCCGCCGCCGGCAGTGCCTTCAACGGTGAGGGTTTCCAGTTCCTCTTGGATCTTCTGTAGTTGAGCCTGCAACCGTTGGGCTTGGCGCATCATGTTGCGGTTCATTCCACAACCTCCTCGATGATTCTTGCGCCCATTCCCAGGGCGACGCGAACCAGTGGGCTATTTTGAGAGTTGCCGGGGCCGCTGCTGTTTTCGCCCCTATCCTCCAGCAAGGTAAGCCTTAGAGTATACGCTCGGCCGAAGTTTTCGCTCACCACGGCGTCAACTTGCTGTTTTCCAACCGGGTCCGACAGTTCTTCCTGCATGCGTTCCATGTTGGCCCGATGGGCGAAGGCCAAAACAAGGGTGTCGCCCTCTACGGTGATCGCGTCGGACCGGCAGTCGCGCATCAACGCGCCCAGGTTGAATTTTTTGCCCTTGTGCCGGCCCAGACTCTTGACCGTTGCCGCCCAGTTGGCGGCGATACTGCCGGGTTCTGGGGCGGAGACCGGCGACGTCTCAGGACGGTTTGCGGCGGGCATTGGTGTTTCGCTGCGTTGGGCGGCGGGAGCAGGCTGGGCGCGGTCAGGCGGCCTGGGTTTCGGAGTCCTGGCCGCCGGCGCTGGATTTTGCCTGTTGGGGCGTGTCCTAGGTGCGGCTTGCGCCGGAGCTTGGGCGGGCGGCGGCTGGGCTTGGGCGGGCGTCGGCTGGGCTTGGGCCGCCGACTCATGGTCGCAGATCTCCACCGACGCCAGCTCCAGCGGAAGGGTGGACGGAGCGTCGTATCGCATGTTTACTTCGCCCCAAAGCTTCAACGCCCGGATGATCCGCCAGCCGGGCAATTGATCCACCAATTGCCGCATCTGGGACAAAGTATCCTCTGGCAAGTCTACCTGCGCTTCTGGCCCGGATGACCCTCCGGAGCCCCATTGGATGAGCATGGCCGTGCGCATAAGCTCCAGGGTTTGCCGGTGAAGCTGGCGGAGGTCCGTACCGTCCCAGGCGGCCTGGTTGATGACTCCCAAGGCTCCGGAAGCGTTCCCGGTCAGCAGGCAGGTCACCAGATCCAGCCATCTTTCACTGTGGCCCAATCCCAGGAGTTCTTCAACCTGCTTGATGCCGACACCTTCGGAATAGGAGATCGCCAGTTGTTCCAACAAGTTCTCCGCGTCCCGTAGGCTGCCCGCGGCGTAGCGGGACACTAGGCGGAGGGCATCGGTCTCCGCGTTGACACCCTCTACCTTAGTGATTTCCTCCAACCGTTGGTTGATCAAGTCCGAAGGGATACGCCGAAAGTCGTATCTCTGGCACCGGGAGACAATAGTGGGCAAGATCTTGTGAGCCTCGGTTGTGCAAAGAATGAAGATTACGTGGCCCGGCGGCTCTTCCAGAGTTTTTAGGAAAGCGTTGGACGCCTCGGTGGTGAGCATGTGGGCTTCGTCGATGATGTATATCTTCCGGCTTCCCTGCACCGGAGAAAAGTTTACCTTTTCCCGGATATCTCTCATATGATCGATTCCCCGGTTACTGGCGGCGTCCAGCTCGATGATGTCCATGAAACGGCCTTCGTTGATGGACTGGCAGATGGCGCAAGCGTTACAGGGGTCTCCATCTTGCAGGTCGAGGCAATTTACCGCCTTGGCTAAGATCCTGGCCGTGGTGGTTTTGCCGCTGCCTCGCGGGCCGCATAACAGGTAGGAATGGGCCACTCTGTTCTGCATGGTCGACTGGCGCAGGGTGGAGGTGACATGATCTTGGCCGACGACCTGGCTGAAGCTCAGGGGCCGCCATTTTCGGTAGTACACCTGAGTGGTCATTCGATTCCGGCCTCAACTTGAGATACTACCGCCAGGGCGGAGCGCTCTTTGGCTTGCATCTGTGCTTCGTCTTCGGGTTCCATGTGGTCGTATCCCACCAGGTGAAGCACGCCATGGACGATCAACAATGCCAGTTCCTGTTCTACCGGACCGTTTCTTTCCTGGGCCTGACGCTGGGTTTGTGGGAAGGAGATAATCACTTCGCCCAAGGGAGATGGTTCGTCGATAGGGAGGGCGAAAGGAAACGCTGCGGCATCTTCTGGTTCGAGGTCCTCTTGCCGGGCTTCCTGGACCTCCCCAGCCCAATGTCCGGAATGGGAAGCGGAAAAGGAAAGAACGTCGGTCACTTCATCCAACCCCCGGAATCGCCGATTCAATTCCCGCACCGTTTCATCATCGGTTACCACCAAGCCAACCTGGACCGGCTCGCTTTTGGGAAGAGCCTCCGCCAGAGCGGCTTTCATCACCATCCGTAGCCAACCTTCGGACAATTCCTGCCGGTAGGCACCGGCGACTGAGATGTCTATCTCTTGTAAAGAACGGGGGCTATCTGACATCGTGCCCTGCTGGTGGCTCGCTCCAAGTTGGCTTCAATACGCAGGCTCCGAAGGCTGATCGAAGCTGACCAAATTGTAGGCCAATCATAGCATTGGCAGCCTGTGTGCTTCAAGGAGGAAAGGTCCCGATTCGGCACCCCTGTTTCGGCCATCGAGGTTGCCGGAACGAGGCGTCAACCGGATAGATCAGAGACTGCTGCCGTAGAGGCGGTTAAGGTTGCCGTGGCGGCTGGGGTCCAACTGCCGGCCCGATAAAGCCGGATGGTCCGGGCCATAACGATGGGCGCGGAAGACCCCATTATTCAAGCCATGCTGGTTCCTGGCCAAGAAGGGACTGATGTATTCCCAAACGATCTGGTTTGACGGCGTTACTTCAAAGAGCCGCCCGGCCATGCCTTCAGTGATCAGAGTGTTTCCGTTGGGTAATCGTTCCGCGCCTCCGGTGAAGTGGGTGAAGAAAGACACCAGCGGGTCCCCTCGGTACTGCCAGACGATCTCGTTGGTCGCGGGATCAACCTCCACCACCCGGGAAGAGCTAAGACCTCGGCGGTGCGCCCCGTTATCCAGAAGCAGCACGTTGCCGTTGGCCAGGAGGGTGGGGTTATGTTGGTGGGAGATCTGCCCCGGTCCCCATTGCCATTTGAACTCTCCAGTGGCTCGACCCACGATGGCCACCGTGTCTAAAATCCGGAAGCTGATCAGGAAGGTGCTATCGTCGGGCGCCGAGATGTCGTTGGCGCCGCCCCAGGCCGCTCGGCCCTCCAAGGGGCAGATAACGTGCTGTTGAGTATCTAGCTGGTCCTCGGAACGCCATTCGTTGACGGTGGAGCCGTCGGGAGTGACCTCCAACACCCGGTCTCCCCCCATGCGCTCGGGGTCCGACGGAGTCGAGAAGCCGCCTTGGACCCGCTGGGTCAATTCCGGGGAGACTCCCTCAGCTTCGTTGCACAAAAATAGGTTGTTGCCGTTGGCCAACCGGCAGTGGCGGCGGAGATCGGTGTTGCGGTACTCCCAGACCAGGTCGCTCTCCCAATCGATCTCCCGGATAGCGTCAGAACCGGGAGAATTGGGAGTCGAACTACGGTCTCGAAACAGCAAGTTTCCGTTGGGCAAGAGAAATCCATAGTTGATGCCGCCATCGAAATGCCAGCGGTGGACGAAATTACCTTCCATATCGATGAGATAGGCGTCGTCGCCCCCGTTGGCGGAAAACAACGTGTAGCCTCGATAGGCATTGGCCGGTTGGTATTTGGTTAGACCCGTGGGACGTTGAGACCAGCCCATGACGTTTTACTCTCCTTGCGCGGGGTCAAGCAACTCGGAAATAAGATGGACGATGCGGTCAGGCTTAACTTTGCTATCTTTGGGTAGGCCGGTGCGGCGCCAATCTACCCAGATGCCTAGATCTTGCGCCCCGCCCACGTCGAAGTACAGATTATCTCCGGCCATCCAAGTTTGCTGTGGGTTGGCGCCAAGTTTCTCCATGGAATGCTCAAACACACTCCGGTCCGGCTTCCCGATGCCAAATTCACCCTCAATCACTATGGAATCGAAAAAGGTGCAAGTCCAAAGCGGTCGATCTTGGCCCGTTGCGGTTCCTTGGCCCCGTTGGTAACCAATCCCAGCTTTATTCCGTCATGGTGGAATTGCCGCAGGGTCTCGATCGCGCCGGGACGGGGAGCGATTAACTCCGTCCTGATTTTCTCGTAGGAGACCGAAATCTCTTGGCAGATTTCCGGGTCGCTTACTCCCAGGCATTGCAGTACCGAAGACACGATCTCTATGCGGGCGGCCAGCAGATCGCGCCGTCCGCGGAGATGGCGGTCCGGGTC
>Ga0209554_1001035_pt1 | contig 22013 bp, 14 predicted proteins | sample MarorgKNORR_S2LV_5_FD_188221 | JGI IMG/M metagenome (GOLD analysis project Ga0209554, IMG submission 188221) | Marine microbial communities from the Southern Atlantic Ocean, analyzing organic carbon cycling - Bottom_A/KNORR_S2/LV (SPAdes) (version 2) | ecosystem: Environmental > Aquatic > Marine...
GTAGCCCTCCGCCTGCTCCGTCAGCTCTGCGCGTCGAGCATCCAGCCGCTCTCTGAGGTCGTCGAGTTCGGTCTGGCGACGCATGCGCTCCCCCATCCTCTCCTGCCGTTCATCGTAGACGAAGCGGATGGGAAAGCCCTCGCTGGGGTCGTGCGCGAACAGAGGGCGTGCCACGGCGGCTTCCCAAAGGCCGGCCGCTTCGACGATCGCTCGCCTCGCTTCGCTGGCGTCCAGTCCGAACTCATCGTCCAATCTGGCGAGCCGCCAGGTGAGGGGCACCGCGCAGGGGACCGCGGATCCGCCCGTGCGATCGGACAGGACTTGTAGCCCGTCGAGGCCGGAGGCCGCCAGCCCGAGTAGCGCCGGAACCCCCGCGACGATCGCGAATCGCATTCTCATGACTTGGATTCCCTTCCACCAGGCCAAAAAGGCGGTGGGGCGTCAAGCTACACGGCGGGCAGATCACGGACAAGATCGTCGCCTGGGCCCCCGCTTCAATCCGATTCAGGACGCCAGCCGTAGAACAGGTAGGCTCGTCGGCGCGCGCTGGGCGAGTCGTCGCTCGGTATCTCCACCAAATACTCCCATGGTTGTGCAGGCGGGCGGACGCCGCGTACCCTGAGTGGTTCAGGAGACACGCGATGAGGCTACCAGCGCGGAACCAGGGTCCGCGAAACGGACGATTCTCAAGCGCCAACGAACGTTGGAAGGCGCAGTGGAGTGTCCGGCTGGCCCTGTCCACTCTCGTGGCCGTAGCGGCCCACGTGGTGCTGTTCACGCTCGGCCCAACGTGGCGTGCTTCCTTCATTGCACCGGATCTCTCGCCCTCGCAGCCTGTTCGCCTCGTTTGGGCTCCCGAGGGCGGTGCCCTTCCCAGCCTCGGAGCCGAGACCCCCCTCGCCGCGCCGGTGAGCGACGCGGCAGGTGAGACCCCGGTGCAACCAGGCATCGAGGACGGGACGGCTGATGGGGGCGGGGACCTGGCAGAAGGCCTTGCAGCCCTTCGCTCGCGCCTGGTGAGTAGGAGGCTGCCCGCGCCGACGATTGCTGAGAGCGAGCCCGAACCGGAGTTCGAGCCTGAGGACTCCAGTGACGATCCGTCCGGTCTGGCCGATGAATCGATCGTAATCGGCGGTCGCCCCTCCATCGCGGACCTCACACCTGCGACGGATCCGAGCTCACTGGACCTGGACCGTCTGTCGGTACTCCGGCCCGAGTTGGCTCTCTCGTTCTTGTCCGCCTGGGTGATGCTCCAGAACCCCACCGAGGTTACCGACTTCATGGCGCGGACCTATAGGCTCGGAAGGCTGGATCCCGAAGTCGCCGGCAGCGTGAGTGTGACCCTCTGGATCGACAGGAAGGGCTCGGTCGAGTGGGCGGAGATCGCCGAATCCAGCGGACGTCCGGACCTCGATGAGGCCGCGCTCGCTCTGTTCAACGAAGTGGTGGCCTTCCGCCCGGCCCGTGACAACGGCGTGACGGTTTCACGGTCCGTCGTCTTCGCCGTCAATTTCCCATGGTAGGCCGTCCGCTAGGCTTCACGGCGATCCTTCTGCTCGGAGGGTGTGCTACGGGCGGAGGCCCGTCGGGACCGGTGGTATCGCCCACCGGGTTCGTATACCCGATCGGCGTCCCACCGGTCGAGACTCGACAGTCTCAAACCGGGATCCTCTACCTGCGCCGCGACAACCCTGAACGCGCACTCGATCTGGCGCTCGACGGCATCCGGACCGATTCACTGAATGCGATCCACTACTATGTCGCCGGCGTAGCTTACGCGCGTATCGGGACACTGAAAGAAGCAGGCTCGATGTTCGATCGGGCGGAACGCATCTACCCCGCATATGAGCTGGAGGTCGAACCCGAGCGCGCTGCGGCCTGGGCGCGCGCGCTCAACGAAGGCCTGGAGGCGTTCAATCTCGGGGAGCTCGACGATGCGACCGAGGCGTGGCAGCAAGCGGCCCACATCTACGACCTGCGGCCGGAGGCCCACCGAAACCTCGCGATTCTGCTTGCGGGAGAGGGCCTGTACCCCGAGGCGATCGAGCTCTACCAGCAAGCTCTGGCGGGACTGAAGCGGTTACCCGCCACGCGACTACTGACCGAGCAGGCGATTCAGGAGCGTGAGGAAAGAAGCGCCGGGATCGAAGAGAGCCTTACGCGGCTCCTCCTTTTCACGAACCGGTTCGCGGAAGCGGAACCTCTACTCCGACGCCGGCTCGCCCGTGATCCCGGAAATCTCGACGCCCAGAGCGACCTGGCGACGACGCTCTCGCGTCAGGGCCGCCACACCGAGGCCTCGGAGATCTATACCGCTCTGCTGTCTTCGACCACGGTCGCGGCCACTCAGGCCCGCAACCTCGGCGTGGCCCTGTTCCGTTCGGGTGACTTTTTCGGTGCCGGACAAGCATTCTTGCGCCTGACCGAGTTGCAGCCCAACTCGCGCGACGCCTGGTTCAACTATGCGAACTCTCTCTTCGCCGCGGAGGATTGGGACGCGCTGGCCGCGGCCGGGGATCGCCTCATCCAACTGGATCCACTGAGCGAGAACGCCAGCTTGATCACGGCCCGGGCGCATCTGGAGGCGGGTGACGAAGACGCCGCCCGCAGCGGGCTGGAGCGCACAGATGAGGCTCCAGTCTATCTGGAGGAGCTGAAACTACGCCCGTCCGGTGCTGAGACGACGGTCGAGGGACGCATCGTCGGGAACCGAGCGGCCCCCGGCACCGCCTTCCGTTTGAGATTCACTTTTTACAGCGACCAAGGAACTCTGGGGAGCGAGACCTTCACGGTTATCGCTCCTCCCGACGGAGAAGACGAGCCTTTTGCAGTCTCGTTCGAAGGGCGAGCCACGGCGTATCGCTACGAAGTGCTGCCTTGACCGCGAGCGTCTTCGACGGCCTTCCAGCACGGATCAGTTGTTTGGGGCGCCGTTGTTGATCCAGTTCTCGAGGTTGGTGAGGTCGATACTGTCGAGCTGGCCGCCGTCGCCAGGCATTGCAGGCCGACCGTCTGTCGGTTCTCCAGCCTGATGATCACGTAGCTGTTCCTGGCGTCGAGCGGCTTCACGAGCAAGAATTGGCTCTCGGACTCCGCGCACGTTCACGAGGTTCATCACTGCGTTCGCCCCGAGCGTCAAGCCGCCCTGGCCGATTCCGTGACAGTTGAGGGCGCTGGTGCACCCTTTGCGCACGAGAATCTCTTGAATGTCCGCCTTGAACGAGGGCAACTATTTGATAATGCGCTCTATCTGGGGATCTTCGCTATCGTCACCTGGAGCCGTCGGGACCGCGGCACCGCCGCACGAGGCATGCAAAGCCAGCACGAAGAGCGAGAGGGTTGAACGACCGTAGCGCATGACAGGAAGATACCCGTTTCTGGGAGACAACACCGATGCCGGACGAGCCCAGCGGCCAATCTCGGCGGCCCCGCGCGGTAGAGGTTCGCGCCGGCCTGGAGGGGCAGTACTCCGACGTCTACACCGCAGAGGCACTGGCTGCGATCGAGGCGCTCGCCGGGCTCGACGATGATCGCAAGGCGGTCATGGCGTCGCGCATGGAACGACGAACGTCTCGCTACCGCGAGCGACGGCGAATCGCCTTCCTCGATCCGGACGCCACGATCCCTCGTACCAGCATCAAGGTTCAGGACGCCCGCGACGGAAACTTCGTGGGCAGCGAGATCCCGCACGACCTGCAGCGACAGTGGATCCAGGGGACGGGGCCCGCAGCCAAGCCGAACACGACGGTTGAGCGATCGATCAGGAATGTGGCTTATGCCCTTCTGAGCGGCGCGGACGGTTGGATGTTCGACGGCGAGGACGCGCTCGGTCAGACCCAGACGATGGCCCTCGACAACCAGCGCAACCTCGCGCTCGCGCTCGCCCGCGACGGGTTGTTCCTACGGGCCGCAGAAGGCGTGGCTGCCGACATGAACAGCTGGTCGCGGGGCTTCTTCGGCCGCGACATCGTCCCTGATTGGCGAGAGCAACTGGACTTCACCACGGTCATCTTTCGCGCTCGCGGACTGCACCTCGACGACCGCCACATCCGAAACGCGGACGGCTCCGGCTTCTCGGCGTCCATCGTGGACGCCTGTCTGTTCGTGGTGAACAACCACGATACGCTGCTCGCCGCAGGGCGCTCCATCGTACTGTATTTGCCGAAGATCCAGACCGCAGAAGAGGCAGCTGTGTGGGACCGCGTGCTGTCCGCACTCGAGCATCACCTGGGGTTGGAGCTCGGCACCATCAAGGCCTACGTGCTCGTCGAGCAGGTCGAGTTGTCGTTCCAACTCATGGAGGTCCGCGCCGTGCTGGGCAAGCACTTCGTGGGCTACAACACGGGTCGCTGGGACTACATCAACTCCGTGGCAGACGCGTTGGGTTGGGACTCGAGCTTCATCGACCCCAATATCGAGTCCATCGGCATGACCTACGGGTACATGCGCGTCTATGAAGACCGTGTGCGCCGCGCGACGAACACGCCCGATCGCGCGGGTAACTTCGCGCTCTGGCAGGGCGGCATGGAGCCCAACATTCCGGTCGGCTCGGCCAAGGGCGTCGAAGACGGTATGAAGCGCGCACTCGAGGGCGCTCGCCGCGAGCAGCGCGAGGGCGCGTGCGGCAAATGGGTGGCGCACTGGAAGATGGTGCACATCGTACGTCCGGTGTGGGAAGACGTCGGGGACTCCAACCAGGCCGGCCGCTCATTCCCGCGACTCACCTACACCGAACAGGATGCAGCAGACTTGTTCCTGCTCGAGCCGGCTCCGCGCACAATTCGCGGCGCCCGAAGCCTTCTGAGCGTGGCGCTGCAGTACGGCAACGCTTTCGGCCAGGGCATGCAGGCGGCGGCGCTCAAGCCAGCGGACTTCTTCGGCGACGCCGACGTCTTGTATCTGATGGAGGACGCCGCCACGGGCGAAATCCGGCTCAGCATTCTGTGGGAATGGCTACACAAGCAGGGGCGGCTCACCGAAGACGATCCCGAGACCGGTGTCGAAGCGGGCGACCTCTTCACAATCGAGCTTTACGAGCGGCTGCACTTGGAGGAGATGGAGAAGCTGCGCAATGCCAGCGACCGCGACGTCTACGATGCGTCGAAAGGCACGACCCTGCCCATCGCCGGCGCGATCGTCGAAGCCTACGTCAAAGCTGAACTGAAGGCACCGTGGTACATCGACCTGCTGAACCTGAACATCGACAACTCGGACTTCGCGCTGGCTCTAGAGCGGATCCAGATGTATCTGGACGCCTACGCTGGCCAGGGCACCCGCATCACTGAGAATCTGGACTTCGATTCTTCGGTCAGCGGATCGGAATGACGAGATTCAGATGGTCACCCGGGTCGACTCCGATGGTCTCGGTCCGGAAACCACCCCGGCCGAGAAAATCCGCCCCCAACTGCGCCTCCTCGGACCGCCACTCCACGGTGAACGTCTTGCTGGTCTTGCCCGTCACTCTGCCCACCCGGCTCTTCATGCCGTTCCAGTACATGTAGATGGTCGCATCACGGAAGTCGTTGTTCTCGACGGTGAGGCGCACGGCCTGGTCGGCCTCTTCTCGTGGCCCGGTGAACGGACTCTCGAGTCGCCTGCCTTGCTGCGCACAGCTCGTGAGCGTGACCGCGAGCGCGAGGGTACAAATGGCCCGTCGCATGAGTCTCGAATCGCGCGAAGTGATCACCGTCCTCCCCTCCTGGTTTCAATCAGAATGACCCCGTTGGCACCGAAGGCATAAGCGGCCGCTGCGGACGGACCTCGAAGCACTCTCACGCGCGCTACCACCTCGGCGGGAATGAGGTCCAGGGCGTGCATGGCCCGCAGTGTGCCGGCCGAGTCGTCGATGCGGATTCCGTCCACGTAGATGACGGGGTCGGTGTTTTCAAACGATCCCACGCCGCGGATCACGATGCTGGCGCCCGTGCCGACGTTGCTGCCCGCCCTTCGGACCTCCACGCCTGCAACCTCCTGCTCGATGAGGTCGAGTACGCTTCGCCAGGTGTCTTGAGGCCTGGCCTCTCGCTCTACTGCGCCGGGTTCGCCGCGGCCTCTACCGACGCTCACGAGGATCTCCTCCAAAAGAGCGTCGACCGGCCGGAGCCAGACCTGTAGGAACCCCAACTCGGGCTCCGAGACCACGAGTGTCTCAACGACCGAGGCATAGCCGGTCATCGATGTCCTCATCGTAACCGCCCCGGCGGGCAGGCCCTCGAGTTCGAACCATCCTTCTTCGTCCGTGGTCACGATGAACTTCGTGCCTACGATCGATACGGTCGCCCCCCGGAGCGGCTCCTTGTTGCGCTCGTCGAGCACGGTGCCGACCAAGAAGCCCACTTCCTGAGCTTCAAGCGTGGCCCAAGGGGCGAGCACGAGGGCGATCAAGACAATGACCGGGCCAGCGAGTGCGGCGGGGCGGCGGTAGAGGATCATCGAGATCACCTCTCGGTCCAGACAAACAGAAGCGACTACAGCCTGCAATAGACACCGTTGAGCGACACCATGCCACTACCCCGCCGATGCTCCTCCGAGTCCGACGCCATGTTGCCTGTCGCTTCGGATCTAGCGACCGGGAGGCACTCGTTTGCTGTGCTCGTGCGACGTAACTCGGCGCGTATAGTACGGAGGCGCGGTCTGGCCGCGGAATGTGCTGCAAGCGCAGCCGGTACAGGCCGGTCCAGAGTAGTCACCTTCTCCGTCGACTTTTCCTGGTAGTCGCCCGCGAGAGGGAACCGCAGTTGCCCGGCGCTGATTCGAGATTGCGGAGGGGTTGCGCGCCTGATCCCGCAGCGCGGCTCGAAATGGCCAGGACCCGACGCTGCACAAATCGATGAACCGCGTAGCGCGAGCGGTGCATACGTCCGCCCGCCCGACGTTGTTGGGCGGGCTGATCCTCGCAGGCCTCGCAGCCTGCCATGTCGAGTTGCCGAGTTCCCTCGAAGACGCCGGAGACGCGGAGCGCTTCGAGGGGTGCGACCTGAACGTCGACTTCCTCATCTCGGAAGCGGCCCGGGATGGAATCCAGTCCCTCGACGACGCGCGGTGGGTGCGGGCCCATGAGTCCATACCAGCCTACCTGGACTCCGACACCCGGGTGATCGGCCTTCAGGTCTTCGGCCAGACGTATGCGATCCCGCACAATATTCTCTGGCACCACGAGATCGTGAACCTCCAACCGGGCGGCCCGACCGGACCCAAGCTCGCGATCACCTACTGTCCCCTGACCGGCTCATCCCTGGTCTTCGACCGGGAGTCGGTCGGGGGAGCCACGATCGGTGTCTCGGGCATCACCTTCATGAACAACCTGGTGCTCTGGAATCGTCGGGAGCCCAACGAATCCCTCTGGCCTCAGATGCTCGCTGAGGCCCGATGCGGGTCGGGGGTCGGAGCGAAGCTCGCACAGCACCCGTTCGTGGAGATGGAGTGGTCCCACTGGCTCGAGTTGCACCCCACGACTTCGGTACTGGCCCAGGACCAGGGCTTCGATCCGATCTTCTTCGAATACGACAGACTCGGATATCCCTACGGCAACTATCGGGAGTCCGAGCCCTTCTATAGGGCGGCCCTGACCATGCCCCCGCTCGACCGGAGGAGATTCTCCAAGGAACGGGTCGTGGGACTCCCCTCTAGCGCGTCGGACCCGGGCATAGCCTTCCCGTTCGGCGCATTGACGGAAAGGGAGAGATCGTTCCAGGTCGTCGAATTCGTGTACGAGGGTGATGCCGCGCTGGTCTTATGGAGCGACCACGCCCAAGGCGGGACGGCCCTTCGGCCGGTGACCGAGAGCGGAGAACCCTTGACCGTCCGCCCTACTACGTCGGGCTTCGAGGACGAGCAGACCGGAAGCCGCTGGAACGTTGCAGGGAGGGCTACGTCGGGCCCCCTGGACGGGGGGGGCACGCCTGCTACCCATCGAGCAGACCCACACGGCCTTTGGGGGTGCGTGGGCAGCGTTCCATCCAACGACCCGCCTGTGGCAGTAGCGCAAGCGGTCGACTTCGCGCCTGCGCGCGAAAACGGGCCCGGGGGCGATGCCCCGGGCCCGTTTCGTCAGGCTGCTCGGAGTAGTTGCGGTCCGATCAGTTGAACTTCGGAGCCTGGCTACCCGGCAAGCTGGTGCATCCAGTACCGCGAGCATCTAACCCGCCCAATGCTTCGAAATACGGATTCAGGATGTACTCGTCGCCGGCAAACAACTGGCGAACCGCACCCAACAACGCGTATCCCTGGAACGGGGTGTCACCCTGACGCCGTGGGAACCAGAGGATGTCCGTGTTCTGGATCTTGGTCGACCAGTAACGCGCTCCTTCGGCGAAAAACTCCCTTCTCCGTTCCTCCATCAGCATTGCGCGAACCGCAGTGCCGTCCGCCAAGAGCGTGGCTTCATACGCCCCAGAAATGCGCGGTAGGCCGTGCGAATCCCGGAGCCTGTTCACGAACCCGATCGCACCCGCGAAGTTGCCCTGGGAGTGCGCCATATCGGCCTCGATCAAACGCATCTCTTCCCAACTCGAGTACGGGACATCGTTGTCATTCGCCGAGTACCGGTCGGGCACTTCCTCCGGCACCGGGCCCTGGATGGGCTGGATGTGGTGCAGGACCCGAGTATCCGCTACCGAGCCGTTGTTCAGCGAGATCGGATTGTCACTGCCGTCCCGAGTCTCCTCCGCCCACCTGACCGGAAGGTTCCCGGCTTCCAGAGTCCGTCCGTCATCCATGATACCCAGGAAAATGTATCCCGTGAACGGGATGGGATCGGGCCACGGCTGGCCTGTCACCGGATTGGGCCGGCGGATCGCCGAATTCCACCAGGTGTTGACCCCGAGCATGCCCGAGAATCCCACCTCGGTCGCGGAGTGATAGATCTTGTTCCTCCGCGTGGCACCGGCCTCACGCGTCACCCAGGCCGTGAAGCCGTCGGGAATCGTCGCGGCGTCGGCCGCGGCACCCGATAGGTTGCCGCTCGCCCAGCGGATTCGCGCCCGGATGGACATCGCCATCGACGTGGCGCTGCTCGCGGCACCGTTGGGCATCTCGAAGTCGCCGTAAGCGGCGATATGTCCGAGCGCATTGTTCGTGATCCAGCCTTCCGCCAAGCTCAGCATCTGCGTCGGCGTGATCAGGTCGCTTTCGTCCAGGGACATCTCACAGAGAAACTCCCCCATGTGGGCTAGGCTGGCCGCCATGTAGATCGAGGCGATGGCCGAAAGTCTCTCCCCAGCCGAACCCAACTCCCATTCGTCCTGCATCCGGTCATAGACGCCCCTCCCCGCTCCGGTCCCCGTGGCGACGAGTCGGTCGGGCGATGTCGAGATCAGGGACCGGGTGCCCATGATCTGATCAAACCAGCTATCGCTCGACGAACTCCCGTCGCAACCACCAGTATCGGGCGTGTCGTCGTACACGTGCATGCCACCAGCCACACCCGCGATCGACTGCATGGCGTCCTCGGCGCCCATTCCCATGAGTCCGAAGGCAGTATATCCGCATTCAAAAAGCGCCATCGCCGAGTTGACCTGCGTCGCGGCCGTCGCCTGACCTTCGATCGCGGCATCCGTGAGTAGGTGAGGTAACTTCACATCGAGTAAGTCGTCGCAAGCGCCCAGGGCGCCCAGCGACAGGCCGAGGGCGAGGCCGACCGCACCCCTGCCCCAGCGCTTCGACTGCCTAGCATAATCGCTCATTCGTGTCAGCCCCATCATCAGAAGGTGACCCGCATCGTCAAGTTCAAGCTCGTGAGCGGTGGCGTCTCCCAATAGTTACTGGTGCCGCTGAGAGAGGACGCTCCGTACTCGGGATCCGCGAGTGCGGCCCCGTAGATGTCGGTCTGCTTCCGCCAGATCGACCACATGTTGCGGGCCGAAACCGCAAGGGAAGCACGTGAAGCGCCAATCCCGTCTACCCACGCCTGTGGGAACGAGAAGCGTGCGCCGACCTCACGCAGCTTCCAGAAGTCCGCGTCGAAGTACGCCTTCGTGCGCGTGAACGAGCCACCCGGGTTGACCTTGTCGCTGTAGGTCCAGATGGGGTCGTTCTCCAGCCTGGAGTTCTTGGAGTTGTTGTAGATATGGCCCCACTGCGAGCCGTTGTCGGTGTGCGTCTTGCCGTACTTGCCCTCGGCCAGCGCGAAAATCTGCAGCCGGTTGTCCATCAGGCTGATTCGCGGTGCTATGCTGAAGGTGTGCGTAAAGAACGACCGTCCGACGAAGAGGTTTTGGTTCGGAATGTCTCCGCAGGGCTTGATCGCGCCACCCTCGATCCTTCCCCACGCTTCGGGGTCGTCGGAGCCTTCGGGCGCCAAGCTGACGCCCTCGTCGCACATCCCGCTCAGCGCCTGTCCAAAGGCGTTGGTGCGGTCGCCATTGGGATCGAACTGCGCGGACACCACGTAATCGCCTTCGTTGTGGTTGGGATACGGCAGTCCGAGCGCGATGCGGGTCGTACCAGGATAATCGCCCAACGTCATGATCTTGTTGTTGGTATAGTCGGCAGCGAGATCGAGGTCGAACGACCACGTCGAGTTGTCGACGATCCGTGTGCCGACGATCGCCTCCCAGCCCCAGTTGTCGATCCGCCCCAGGTTGGTCGAGACTGAACCAGGGAAGCCGAAGCTCGACGGAATCGGGATCGAGAGCAGTGCGTTCTCGTCCTTCCGCCAGTAGTGGGTGACCTCGGCCGAGATGCGGTCATCGAGCAGGGCCAGGTCGAAGCCCACCTCGAGCTCCGTGCTCACCTCAGGCTCGATCGCCGGGTTGCCCGGGCTCGCCGGCCGGATGGCCGCGGCGCCGCCCGGCCCCGGAATCGCCACGTAGATGTTCTGGCCGGAGGTGGCGGACGGCTGGCGTCCCGCTTGTCCCCAGGCTCCCCGCAAGCGCAGCGAGTTGACCGCGTCGAAGTTCCAGAAGCTTTCCTCGGACAAGACCCATGTGCCCGCAAGCTTCGGGTATTGCTGAGCAGGCGCGTCGGTACCGAACGACGAGTTGTCGTCGAAGCGCATAGCACCGGTTAGGAAGAGTCGGTCGTTCCAACTCACCTCTTCCTGGATATAAAAGCCCAGGGACTTGTTCTGGACGAGCGAGTAGGACGTCGTGACCGTGGCCGGCGACAACTGGTTGATCGTGGTCGACAGCGGTGAAGCGAAACCGGTTCCGTTGCTCGCGAAGTAGTCGCTTTCGTCGGAGTAGTACTGCGCCCCGAAAGATGTATTCAATCCCCACGCATCGCCCACGTCGGTGTCCAGCGTGAGCGAGTAGTCGAAGCTGAGGTTCTGCTGGACGGGCCTTTCATAATACATCGTCCCGTCAACCGTCTCGGAATAGACCGACGCCCAACTGCTCTTAAACTCGGTCAAGTTCTCCGGGACGGGCCCCGCCTCCAACGGGAACAGCTGCCGGTCGGTGTCCCACCCCTTGTCGAGTCCGAGGACGAGCCGCTGGGTGAGCGAACTGGTGATACCCGCAAAGTCGAAGTCGCCGGTCCTGAAGTTCAGCGTGGCGGCTCCCGTGAAGCGTGTGTAGTCGCGCGTCGCCTCAATGTCCGCCACGTCCGAAGGCAAGTGCTCCTGGAAGCCACCGAGACGCGCGTTGGAGCCAGGCTTGTCGAACGAATTGACGCGGTCCAAATAGTACCCGTTAGACCAAAGCAGGTCCTGCCAGATTCCACCGTCCGAGCGGGTCGGAGCCGCGAACCTCGTATAGCCATCCACGAATCCCGTGGAGACATCGAGCGAGAACTTGTCCGAGAAGACTACTCCGATGTTGGCTCGAATTCGGAACGTCTCGTCTTTGTTGTACCAGACGATGCCCTCTTCGTCCTCATAATTCGCGGAGAGGAAGTAACGGATGTTCTGCGTACCGCCCCGTACATCCATGTTGTAGCTCTGGCTGAGCCCATTCTGATAGAGGTTCTCGCTGGGCCAGGGGAAATATCCCTCAGCGATATACCGAGTCGCCTCATCGTACATCAGGTAGCGCTCGAGGTCGCCTTCGCTCTGGCAAGCCGTCGGGCCTGGGCCCGGATCGCTCGGGCACGTGAACTTCTCGCCCAGCCTGCCTTGAGGGTCCATCAAGTAGTTGGTCCCCTGTTTGATCGAGAAGTTGAACTGGGGCGCGCCCTCGTTCCCCTTCTTGGTGATAATCTGGATCACCCCAGCCGACGCCTCGGTTCCGTACAGGCTCGCCGCCGCCGGTCCCTTGATGATCTCGATGCTCTCGATGTCCTCGGGATTGAAGTCGTCGAGCACGTTCACGTTGTCCCCGTTACCGAGGTTGGGGCCCGCCTCCGGGTCGTTGTTGACCCGGACGCCGTCCACGTACACCAGGGGCTGATTGCGCGTGAAGCTGAAGCTGCCGACGCCCCGGATCGTGATCGGCGAGCCGGTCCCCACGTTTCCGCTCAGTCGAGCGAACTGCAAGCCGGGGGTTCGTCCCGCCAGCAGGTCCTGCATGTTCGAGACCGCTACGTTCTGAATGATGTCACTCACGTCCACAGTGGTGACCGTGTTACCGATGGCGCGCCGCTGAGTACCTCCAGGCGTTCCGGTAACGATGATCTCGTCGAGGCTGAGCGCTTCTTCCGTAATCTGGAAGTTCTGCGCCGCCGTCTCGCCCGCTCCCACCGTCACCTGCACGGTGATCGTGCGATACCCGATGCGTTGGACCGTCACGGTGTGCGTACCGATCGGGACATTGAGCAAGAGGTAGGAGCCGTTCTGCCGTGTTAGCCCGCCTTGATCCAGGTCCGCGATGAAGACCTGTGCGGCGGAAACCGGGTTGCCGGTCTGGCTGTCGGTCACCCGGCCGGTGATCGAGCCGCCCTGAGCTGCTAGATCAGGCGGCGCGAGCAGCACAACAGCCGCAAGCGCCCCCAGAGCTAGTGTCATACGCAAACGGATGTGTCGAGACATTGTTAGTCCTCCGGCTTGAGGGCGGGCCCCCAGCGCGGCCTCGCCACCTGGAGCAGGCAGCGCAACGCCGTAGCTGGTGGGGCGCACTTCATCAGTTACACCTCGTCATACGTCATACGACATTCGACCACTGATGGATTGGCAAGAAGAGGCTCTCCGCGGAGCCCCGAGTACAGCGTACGGCGCGGGGACAGGGCATGCAAGTACAGACGGTTAACACTCGTTACTACTGCCGCGTTGAAGGCGCGCTAGCCTCCCACCCGTCGACGCACTAGTCTGGCTCAGGTCTAAGAGTCGGATCGGGAGGGTCGAAATGCAGTGGTGGCGTCCGTCGGTAGCGTTCCTGAGTGTCACTCTCGTGAGTGCCACCCTGTTGTTGGCGGCGTCGAGCCAAGCGCAGGTGATCCCCCTCGAGGGGCGGGCCTTCAACGAACAGCTGTTGCGGCCCACGGGCCAGCACGTCGTGCCCATCTTCGAGGGCTGGTATGAGAACCCCGACGGTTCTTACGGGATCTGCTTCGGCTACTTCAACCTCAATACGGAGGAGGCGATCGATCTTCCTCTCGGCCCCGACAACCACATAGAACCGAGCGAGTTCGACGGCCTGCAGCCTACGCACTTCGACCCTGTGCCAAAAGCGAACTACCGACGGCACTTTTGCGTGTTCACGGTTACGGTGCCCCCGGACTTCGGACAGAAGCGCGTCGTCTGGACGCTACGTACCCACGGGGAAGACCTCTCCACGCCGGGCAAGCTGATCCCGCCGTATTATCTGGACGAACCGGAAACGGGGGGACGCGGCGTAGTCGCGCCGGTGCTCAAGCTCGAAGCGGACGGGCTGGAGTTTCAGGGTCGAACCGGCTTCACCACCTCACCACGTACCGTGGCCGTGGGGGAGCCGCTCGATCTCTCGGTCTGGGTCGATCACCCCGCGCCGACGAGTTGGGTGGGTTGGACGCAACACCAAGGGCCCGGGAGGGTCGACTTCGCACAGGCGGAGATGCAGGTGGATCGAGCGGCGGGCATAGCCCGCACGAGCGCACGATTCAGCGAGCCTGGAAAATACCTCGTGCGCGTGCAGTCGATCTATTCGATAGCGTCCTTCGAATACCATTGCTGCTGGACGAACGGCTACGTGCCGGTCACGGTTACGCGATAGGGAGCATGTCATGAAAAGGGAAACAACGAGCCGCATCCTGAGCGGGCGCCGCCTCGCCACCCACTTTGCGGCCGCCGCGATCGTGGCGACTGTCTTCGCCTCCCCTGCTCACGCGCAGGAAGTCACGTTCGCGAAGCACGTGGCACCGATCCTCTACGAGAACTGCGTGAGCTGCCACCGTCCGAACGCTCAAGCGCCGATGTCGTTGATGACCTATGAGGACGCGAGGAGGTATGCGCCCCGCATCCGGTCGCGGGTCGCGGCCCGCATCATGCCGCCCTGGCACGTCGACAAAACGGTGGGAATCCAGGACTACGAGAACGATGTCTCATTGAGCAACGAGGAGATCGAAACGATCGTGCGCTGGGTGGATGAGGGAGCCCCCCAGGGTGACGAAGCCGACATGCCTCCGGCGCCCGCCCTCCTGGAGGGCGGCGCGTGGCAGCTCGAGCAGGAGTTCGGCCGCCCACCCGACCTGATCGTCTCTTCGACACCCTATGATGTCGTGGACAACGGTCAGGACCAGTGGTGGGCCCCGAGTGTGCCGTTCGCCGGGCTCGACCGAGATCGCTGGATTAAAGCATACGAGTTCAAGCCGGCATGGCCGCTGGGGCTGAGGGTCGTGCACCACGGCCACGCGTATCTACGGGCGGGGGGCCGACAGATCGGGCTCGCGCACTACGGGGTGGGAAAACGCTACGAGACGTTCCCCGAAGACGTCGGCATGCTCTTTCCGGCCGGTGAGGCGAATGTGACGTGGAGCCTCCACTATTTCCCTGTAGGAACCAGCGCCCCTCAGGACGTCGTGGACGTCGGCGTGTGGTTCTACCCGGAGGGCGACACGCCCAGGGTCGAGACCAGAGGCGAGGTGCTGTTGCGGGCGGACAGAATGGGCGGCATGCCGAGGGGTGGTGACATTCTCGTGCCTCCGCACGGACAGCAGGTGCTTCAGGGTGTGCACGTGCTCGACCAGCCGACGCTGATCAGCAGCTTCCGGCCCCACATGCACATGAGGGGCAAGGAGATGTCGCTGGAGGCGATCTATCCCGACGGTCGGCGGGAGGTGCTCGGCAAGGTCGCCGACTACAAGCACATCTGGCAGATCGCCTATCAATTTTCGGCGGACGCGAAGCCGCTGCTGCCCAAGGGGACGATGCTCCTCCTGACTTCCGTGTTCGACAACACCGCGGCCAACCCGCTCAATCCCGATCCAGAGCAGTGGGTCGTATTCGGCAGACGGGGCGTCGATGAGATGTCGCACATGTGGGTCGGCATTACCGATCTCCCACAGGAGGAGTACGAGAGGCTCGTCGCCGAGAGGCGTGCCAAGCTCGTCTCGGACGAGCCGCAGGGCGGGACCGAAGCGCGCCGTCGTTAGCATGCTTCCTACATGCCCGCGACTCGCGGCCCTATCACTCTTCCTGGCGACGGCCGCAGCTTCGTCGGTCACCCCCGCGGCGGCCCAGGGCTCAGCGTCGGAGCGACAGGCAGCGTACACTCCGGCTCAGGCTGAAGCCGGCGCTGCCGTCTATCGGGAGTCCTGCTCGGACTGCCACCTCGAGAACCTGAGAGGCTCCTTCGAGGCGCCGGAACTCGCAGGCCCCAGCTTCCGGGCTGGCTGGCGCGCCGGTACGGCGGCGGATCTGCTCGACCTGATCCGCGAGACCATGCCCCCCGACGCACCCCGTTCGCTGAGCGAACAACAGTCGGCAGCGGTGGCGGCGTACCTGCTCCGAGAGAACGGGGTCTCCCCGTCCGCCACCCCGCTGAGCCGGTCTTCTTCCGGGCGAGCATTCGCCGCGGAGGGCCCGTCAGGTGCCGGCGCCACCGACGCGGCCCGCACACCCGTGCCCGGCCGGGTCGGGACCATGCCCTCGCCCGGCTCGCGCAACACCGCGCCCGATGTGGGGGACGTCTCCGAGACCGCCACCGGCGTAACCCGGACCTACGGGACTCCGTCTCGCTTCACGCCCGTGGCCGATGCGGATCTGGCCCGCCCTCCGCGTGGCGACTGGCTCCAGTGGCGCGGCACGCCGGGGGCTCAGGGGTACAGCGAGCTGAACCAGATCGACAGGAGCAACGTCGACCGCCTGCAGCTCGCCTGGGTCTGGGGGATGGAGCCCGGCACGAGCCAGTCGTCGTTCCTGGTGCGGGACGGGGTCGTCTTCCTGCCCAGCCAGGCCAACGTGATCCAGGCTCTGGACGGCACGGACGGGACCCTGCTGTGGCAGTACCGACGGAAGTTCGCGGAGGGTACCAGCATCGGGCGCGGCCACCTGAGGAGCCTGGCGATCTGGGAGGATCTCATTCTGGTCGCGACCCTGGACGCACATCTGGTGGCACTCGACGCCCGCACCGGTGTCGTGCGCTGGGAGACCGAAGTAGCCGATCACGACCTCGGCTTCGCGTACAGTTCGGGTCCCGTGGTGGCTGACGGCAAGGTGATCACCGGAATCGGCGGTTGCACGCGCCTCCAGGAGGAGAGTTGCTTCGTCACGGCCCACGACGCGCGCACGGGCCGGGAGTTGTGGCGCACGTATACCGTCGCTCGCCCCGGCGAGCCCGGCGGCGACACGTGGGGTGGCTTCCCGCTCGAGCTGAGGGGTGGGGCGGACATCTGGATCACGGGCAGCTGGGACCCGGAGCTGGGCCTGGTCTATTTCGGCACCGCCCAGGCCAAGCCGTGGGTCGCAGCGAGTCGCGGGCTCACGACGGCCGACTCGACGCTCTACGCCAACTCGACGCTGGCGCTCGACGTCTCTGATGGTCGCATCGTCTGGTACAGGCAGCACGTGCCCGGCGAGACCCTCGACATGGACGAAGCCTTCGAGCAGGTCCTCGTGGACGTCGACGGTTTGCCTCTCCATCTCTCGATCGGGAAGTCCGGAATCCTCTGGAAGCTCGATCGGCGCGACGGGACGTTTCTGGGTCTGACAGAAACCGTCTATCAGAACATCTTCGCGGGCCTGGACCGCGAGACAGGAGCCATTCGATACCGAGAGGACATCCAAAACGCACAGGTGGGTGACTGGCTCTCCGTTTGCCCGTCCACGGCGGGGGGCCACAACTGGCCCTCGACCGCGTTCTATCCAGAGAGCGCGCTGCTCATCGCTCCCCTGAGCCAAAGCTGCATGGAAATGTCCGGGCGACCGACGACGCTGGAGGCGGGCCGGGGTGGAACCGGAGCGGCGAGAATGTGGATGCCGATGCCCGGAAAAGAAGGCCTGTTCGGGAAGTTGGCGGCCTACGACGTGCGCACGCTGGACGAGGTCTGGACCGTCGAGCAGCGAGCGCCTTTCTTGACGGGCGTACTCACGACAGGCGGCGGCCTGGCCTTCGTGGGGGACTACGACCGTTGGGTGCGTGCCTACGACGTCGATACCGGTGAGGCACTCTGGGAGAGTCGGCTGGGCAGCTCGGTCGAGGGCTTCCCGGTCACCTTCGAGATCGACGGCGTCCAGTACGTCGGCATACCGACGGGGAGAGGCGGCGGTAGTCCTTGGCGGATCGGCGACTTCCTCACGCCCGAACTCGTGAGTCCGGGCGGTCACAACGCGCTCTATGTCTTCAAGCTCGGCGGATCCTAACGAGCCTCGCGAACCCCCCTCAGCCCCCTCTGCTCGTCCAAAGCAAGATGACCCCACAGCTGTTCACGCTGTACTGGATGGGGACGTCCATGCCCATGTAGACCTCGATCGCCGCGAGGTGCTCGGGAGGGATCAGGTCGATGTCCCCGTTCAGCACCTCGAGCTTCCCGTCCACATAGACCGAGAGTACGCAGGACCTCTCCCCCCTGCTCACCGCACGCGCCATCGTGCCCGCGGCTGGTCCAGTCGAAGGATCGAGGTCGGTCCCGGGTGCGCCGTACGACCCATACTGGATGCGCACACCTGGAACGCGGCCCCGAATCACTTCGGAGATTCCATTGGGGGTCAGCCGTTCGATGTCCAACGCGGTGAAGTGCGTGCCGGCGACTCTCTCCGACCTCCTGTAGAACCCATTTTGCTCGAGGAAACTCGAGCGGACGGTCACCTGGATAGGCTCGAGCTCAATGGGCTGCGTGACCATCGTAGGCGCGACCTCGACGGTTCTCCCCGGCTGGACAATCAGTTTCGCGGTCCGTGGGGCGAACCCCAGGTGCACGAAGCGGACTTCGATCAGCCCGGGTTCCACGTCCCTGAGAGTAAAGCCGCCTTGGCGGTTGCTGAGCGTTCTCGAGCGCGGTCGGCCCAGCACCGTGATCTCCACGTCTTCGAGCGCTCGGTTTCCGCGCTCCGTGACCCGGCCCACCACGCTGCCCGTCTCCTCCGGGTCACCGACCTCGGCCCGGGTCAGCAGGACGATGAAGTCCCGGTTTCCCGGCACCTCCAAGTCGCCCTGGAGGATCTGATAGCCGAGGCGCTCGGCCTTCAGCGCGTACCGGCCCGCGGGAAGTCCCCCCAGGTCGAAGCGCCCCTCCGCGTCCGAAGTCACCAGGATGCCGAGACCCGGTACCTCCACAACCGCTTCGGCGAGCGCTGCTCCGGTCCTGGTATCACCGCCCTGCCCGCCTTGAAGAAGCGCTCCCCGGCCTCGGCGTCGACCATCGGCTCGATCGCCGCGCGACTCTGACATGCCAGTAGCTCGCCACCCTCGCATGCGACCTGATAGAAGCCGCGCGCCCTGGCGAGGTCCTGGGCGACGCCGACGCCCGCCTCGTGCAAGAGGCCCAGGTTCGTGCAACCGACGAGCAAGCCGCCTTCGCAGGTGCGCTGGTAGAGGCCCGCGGCTCGGGAGAGATTCTGCGGGACGCCGTCCCCGTACTCGTTCATGAGTCCGAAGACGTTGCAGGCGGTCATGTCCCCGCCGTCGCAAGCGTCTTGATAGAGGCGATAGAGGCGCTCGGTACTCTGAGCCCCGATCCCCGGGGGTCGCAGAATCAGAAATCCGGTCACGATCAAGGCACACCGGCGCATGTCCCACTCCTTCACCACAGCGTGCCGGCTGACGAGCCGGCCACCCCGGGCCCGTCTGAAGACAACCGATTGAGCGCGCCGCGTCAAACACCAGGCCCGCTGGATATCGCTCACCGGGTTGTCGCCCGAGGCGAGGGCCCTCACAATCCTGGCGAGCCGTAGTGGATTCCTCGTACCACACGAAGGTGACGCGATGCTGGATGCCCGCCGTGAGTCGATCACGCCGACCGTCCTCATGCTGTTGCTGGCATGCGCGGCGGGCGCGATCAGCGCCCAGTCCGGTGGAGAATACCGCACCGTAGACGACTGGGCATCGCTGCCGGAAGGGAGAGACTGGGGTGCGGTGACGGGCGTCTTTCCCGACCCGGACGGAAGGCACCTCTGGGTTCTGGATCGCTGCGGCGCGAACAGTTGTTTGGGCTCAGATCTGGACCCCGTGCTCAAGTTCGATCTCGACGGAAGGCTGGTGACCAGCTTCGGCGCGGGGCTCTTCGCGTGGCCGCACGGATTCTTCGTCGACGACTCCGGGAACGTCTGGGTGACCGACGGTCCCACGGGCGCGCGCGCCGATGCGGGAGCGGCCGAAGGAAAAGGGCAACAGGTCTTCAAGCTCAGCCCCGAAGGCAGCGTTCTCATGACGCTGGGCATCGCCGGCGTTTGGGGTGGCCCGGAGGATCGAGACCGCTTCCATGGCCCGTCCGACGTTCTGGTCGCGCCGACGGGCGAGATCTATGTGCTGGACGGCCACGGTGAGGGCGGAAACAACCGGGTCGTCAAATTCGCGAGCAACGGGCGCTTCGAGCTGAGCTGGGGAACAGGAGGACCGGGACCCGCCGCGGGTGAATTCTCCGACGCTCACGCGATCGCCATGGACTCCCGAGGGCGAGTCTTCGTCGGCGATCGTCGCAACATCCGCATCCAAATCTTCGATGGCGACGGGCAGTTCCTCGATCAATGGACCCACTTCGGACCGCCGAGCAACATCTATATCGACGCGAACGACGTCATGTACGTGACGGACACGCAGACGAGCGCGCTACCTGCTTGGTACGGGGAACGGCGAGGCGAGGGGTGGATCCGAGGTATCCGGGTGGGGGACGCGGGTACCGGCCAGGTCACCGCCTTCATCCGAAGCGACGCCGAGTTCGCGGCGGCGGACCGGGCGGGCAATGTGTACGGGGCGCAGGTGCCCGGTCAGACGCTCGTGAAGTACGAGAAGATTCGGTAGCGTGACGACTCGCCCGAGGGCCTCGGCCTGCTGGGTCACCGTCGTCGCAGTGCTCGCCTCCGCGGCAATGAGCTCGCGCCCTCTGGCCCTGTCTGCGCAGTCGGCCTCATCCGGTACGGGCGGCGCCACGCGGGTTGATGGCCCGCTGCCGCCCGTGCCGCCGAACGTCATCCGGCGTGACGAAAGCGGCGACGCCACGGTCCGCGCGGTCCGCTTGACGGGGCCGATCCGACTCGACGGCCGACTGGACGAGGCCTTCTACCAAGACACCCCCTCGATCTCGGACTTCATCCAGAGCGTGCCGGACGAGGGCGTTGTGGCCACCGAACGCACAGAGGCTTGGATCGCGTTCGACACAGAGAACATTTACGTGTCCGCGCGGGTTTGGGACTCTGCACCAGAGAGCGAATGGGTCGCGAACGAGCTACGGCGGGACACCAACCAACTCCGGCAGAACGACACGTTCGGCGTCATGTTCGACACGTTCTACGATCGGCGGAACGGCGTGATGTTCTACACCAATCCGCTCGGCGCCCTCGCCGAGTTCGCGATGACGAACGAAGGGAATCCGAACAGCGATTGGAACCCGGTCTGGGACGTGCGCACGGGGCGCTTCGACGGCGGCTGGACGGTCGAGATGCAGATCCCGTTCAAGTCACTGCGCTACCGGCCCGGTACCGAGCAAGTCTGGGGCCTGCAAATGAGGCGCGCGGTCCGCAGGAAGAACGAGTGGAGTCACCTCACGCGGATCCCCAGGGCGGCGGCGGGGACGGGCGCCATGGGCGTGTTCAGGATCTCGAGATCCGGCACGCTGGTCGGGCTCGAGGCACCCCCTGCCAGCCGAGTGATCGAGGTCAAGCCGTACGGCATCTCCGGACTCCAGACCGACGTGACCAGGGTCCCCGAGCTGCGAAACGACTTCAGCGCCGATGCGGGGTTGGACCTCAAGATCGGGATCACGGACAACCTGACCTCCGACTTCACCTACAACACCGACTTCGCCCAGGTCGAGGTCGATGAACGTCAGGTCAACCTCACCCGCTTCAGTCTCTTCTTTCCTGAAAAGAGGGAGTTCTTCCTCGAGGGACGGGGAATCTTCGGCTTCGCGACCCCGGGCGTCAGCCGAGGCTTCGGCCCTGGCGGTCCCGCCAGCGGCGGGGGCGTGAGCGCCCCTACCCTGTTCTTCAGCCGGCGCATCGGGCTCGAGGGCGGTGCTCCCGTACCGATCCGGGGCGGCGGACGCGTGACCGGGAAGGTGGGCTCGTTCGATGTCGGCGCGTTGAGCATCCAAACCGACGACGTGCAGGGCGCGGGCATCGAGTCGACGAACTTCACAGTACTCCGGCTGCGCCGGGACGTCCTCCGCCGCAGCAGCGTGGGCGTGATTTTCGAAAACCGATCGGTTTCGGCGGTCGCGCCCGGATCCAACCGCGCATACGGAGTCGACGCGACCTTCTCCTTTTTCGATGACGTGAACCTGCTCGGCTACTACGCGAAGACGGAGACCGAGGGGCTCACGGGCAGGGACGACAGCTACCGGGGCCGTGTCAGTTATGACGGCGACCTGTGGGGGCTCCAGCTCGACCACTTGCTGGTGGGCCAGGACTTCAACCCGGAGCTCGGTTTCGTACGTAGGAAAGGATTCAGGCAGAGCTTCCTCTCGGGCCGGTACAGCCCGCGGCCCGCGTCGATCGAGTCGGTGCGACAGATGACGTTCGAGGCTCGGCTCGACTACCTGGAGAACGCCGAGGCGGGCTTCTTAGAAAC
>Ga0209554_1001037_pt1 | contig 21996 bp, 20 predicted proteins | sample MarorgKNORR_S2LV_5_FD_188221 | JGI IMG/M metagenome (GOLD analysis project Ga0209554, IMG submission 188221) | Marine microbial communities from the Southern Atlantic Ocean, analyzing organic carbon cycling - Bottom_A/KNORR_S2/LV (SPAdes) (version 2) | ecosystem: Environmental > Aquatic > Marine...
CTGATTGGAGGCCGCGCAAGAGGAGACCGAGTTGAGGTCGCCCGACCACACGAGCGCCACGACAGAGTCGGCAAGGTCTGGGGCCGTCGTGACAACGATTCTGCCGTTTCCGTCGATATCTGAGGGGGTGCCGAAATACTGCTCGATCATGCTCTTGCTGGACGCGGTGTAGTAGTCGAGCATGAGCTGCGCGGCCGCGGCGGAGATGGCCGTGGTCACTCGCTCGGTGCTGTCCTGATAGATCGCCAAGTCGTCGTTGAAGCCGACCAGGACCTGGGGGGACGTACTCCCACTGCAGCTCCGGGTGACGTTGAGGTCGAGCCTCGACGGCGGATCGACCATAAGCGCCGGCCCAAGGCGGCGCCGCGTTCGCAGAACCGTCTCCGGCCCGAAACCCAGATCGTCGATCTCTTCGAGCATGTCGAAGTGGGCCTGTCGGGTCCTGGCCTTCCGCTCCATGCGAGCGACGAACGGAGCGCCGTCGATTTTCACGCCCGCGAGCGGTGACGAAGCGGCGGGCCGCGCGGCCGAGACGGCCGCCTGGGCGGTCAACGCTGTGACCGTGACCGTCGCGGTTACGACATCGCTAGAGCTGCCGGACGACGCGGGCCGGATGACGGCAACTCGGTACCGATCGCCGGCTGCTCCCGCCGGCAGGGTCAGGCACTCCGACGCCTCGAATGTCTGTGATGCTCCTGCGGACAACGTCACGGTCGTGGGGGCCGTGCATTCGGTCGGCTCCGGGGCCGTCACCGTCAGCGACTGAGTCCCCGTGACGCCACTCACGCTTGCTGTGATCGTCGCGCTGCCCGCGCCGACACCGGGTCGCCAAGCCCGAGCTCGCTATCGTCGCCACACTTGTGCTGCTGCTCGACCACGTGATGCTCGGGTTGCTCTGGGTGCCCCCCGTCGAGAGCGTGGCGGTGGCCGAGTACAGAAGCGTTTCACCGACGGCGACCGATCCGCCCGAAGGGGAGACCGAGACCGACGTGACCGTCGGCGTATCAGTGCCCGGAGGCGTTGTCGGGTCGCTGCCGCCACAGGCGGTGAGGAAGGCCAAGGCCACGATGAGGTGCGGGCGACAACTGGTCATGGGCGAGTCGGTTGTTGGGCGAGGGATCTCGATCCTGAAACGAACATATTGTGCTGCGTCGGCGGGTTCCTAGTAGCTCGTGCGGGACTCATGTCTCGAGCAGAAGAGGGAGCACCTCGGCGGACGGTAATGCGAGATGCACCGCCGCACGGATGGTCAGCGGCGTCTCTTCCGGGTTCACCTCCACGAGGGCGCCTCCGTTCTGCAGGGTGGCAAGCGGCACGGACGCGGCGGGATGAACCACTGCACTGGTGCCCACTACGAGGCACAGGTCGGCTTTGCCCGCTTCCGAGAAGGCTTGCTCCAGGATGATCGGATCGAGCGACTCCCCGAACCAAACGACGTCGGGGCGCATCAGCCCATCACATCGCTCGCACCGTGGGAGCGACTCTGTTGCGCTCCAATCGACGTCCGAACCGGGCTGTCGATGTCGACACTCGGAGCACTGATCTCGGTCGATCGCTCCATGGAGCTCGATGGGCAGGGCAGGGGTCACGTCGTGGTCACCCGCTGCATCATGCGCGGCCCGTGTGTGGAGCCCATCCACGTTCTGGGTAACGATGGCCCCACTGGAGCGCTCGAGCATGAGCCGTGCGAGCGCCATGTGTCCCGCGTTGGGATCGCAGTCCGCGATCAGTCCCCGCCTCCAGGCATACCACTCCCACACGAGGAGCGGGTCTCGCCGAAAGGCCTGCGGGGTGGCCAACTCTTCGGGCCGATGTGACTTCCACAGGCCGCCGGCTCCTCGAAAAGTCGGCACGCCCGATTCGGCCGAGATGCCGGCTCCGGTCAGAACCACGATGCGCTCGGCTCCCTCGACCAGCGCCCGTGCGCGGTCGATGTCGCCGGTCACCACCTCGGCGCCGCGGTCAGCCGCGGAATGCAGACCAGGAGAGCAGCAACCAACCCGCGAGGAAGGCGAGGCCCCCGATGGGCGTGATCGCGCCCAGCCAGCGCTGGCCGGTGAGGACGAGTGTGTACAGGCTTCCGGAGAAGACCACGATGCCGACCACGAACAGCCACCCCGCCCAGTGGATCTGCGACGCCTCCCAGCGGCTCGCGGCCCACGCGACGACCATCAACGCGAGCGCGTGGTACATCTGATAGCGGACGCCCGTCTCGAAGATCGCGAGGTCCTCCACGCTCAACTTCTCACGCAGCCAATGCGCGCCGAAGGCTCCGAGAGCGACCGCTACGCCGGCGAGTGCGGCGCCGAGGCCGAAGAAGATCCTATCCAAGGGCGATGCCCTCGACTGCTCTTCGAGAGTCGCGCCCCACTAGTAGGCCAGCCCGTATGCTTCGCGCCTCGGGTCGGACGCGACCGTCAGCGTCCCGCTCCCGGGCTCGACGTAGATCATGTGAGCGCCGCCGAACGTGGCGGTCCACCCCTCGATCATCCTCAGGTCGTGACCCAGTCCCATGAGCGCGGCCTGCACCGAGCCCGACACACGATCCTCGAGCGATACCGAGAGGCCGCCCGACGAACGGAAGCGAGGCGCCTCGATCGACTGCTGCGGCGACATCCCGAACACGAGCAGGTTGTGGACGATCTGGAGAAGCGACTGCGGCTGGCTGTCCCCGCCGGGTGTGCCCAGCGTGAACGCGAGATCTCCATCACGGAGGGCCATCATCGGGCTCAGCGTGTGGTATGGGCGCTTGCCAGGCGCGACCTGATTAGGATGCCCATCCTGGAGCGTGTATAGCGAGCCCCGGTTGTGCAGGAGGATGCCCGTTTCGGTGTCGAGCAGTCCGGAACCAAAACCTGCGAAGTTGCTCTGGATCCAGCTGACTCCGTTGCCGAACTGATCGACTGCCGTCAGGTAGACCGTGTCGCCAGAGTCGTCGGCCTCTCCGGCGTCGGTCTCCATGGCGGTACCCCCGAAGCCTGGCTCGACCGACTCGGCCGCGTGGTCCATGTCCACCAGCGTGGCGCGCTCGCGTAGGTAGTCCGTATCGAGCAAACGCTCCACCGGGACATCCGCCTTCGTGGGGTCGGCGACCCAACGATCGCGATCCGCGAACGAGAGCTTCTTCAACTCGATCATCGTGTGGAGATACTCAGCCGTGTTGTGACCCAACGCTTCGATCGGATGGGCCTCCGCCATGCCCATGTACGAGAGCTGCGCGATGCCCTGGGTATTGGGTGGCATCACGATGAACGTGTGACCGAGGTAGTCGCGCCGTAACGGCTGGACCCAGTTCGACTCGTGAGCCATGAAGTCGGCCGCGCGGAGGTGACCGCCCTCGCTCTCGACGAACTCAGCGAGCCGCTGCCCGATGGGCCCTTGGTAGTAGGCGGCCTTGCCGCCCGTCGCGATGCTCGCGAGCGTCGCGCCGAGCGCCTCGTTCTTGAGCAGCGTGCCGATGGGCGGGGCGCTACCTCCCGGTAGATACAGCGCCTTGCCGGCATCGTTCAGGCTCCCACCTTGAGCCTCGAAATCGGCGGCGAGGCGCCACGATACCGGGAAGCCGTTCGAGGCGTACCCGATCGCCGGTGCGAGCAGCTCGTCGAACGGCATGGTGCCGTACCGCGCATGCGCATCGACCCAGCCCGCGACGGCGCCCGGCACGCTCACCGATAGTCCGCCCGATCCTGGGACTTCGTCCAACCCCTGGCTGCGGAAGAAGTCTGGCGTGGCAAGCGCACCTGACCGGCCGCTGGCGTTGAGTGCTGTGACCTCACCGGTCGCACCGTCGTAGAAGATCCCGAAGGCGTCGCCGCCGACCCCGTTCATGTGTGGCCGGACGACCGCGAGCACGCCGGCCATGGCGATGATCGCGTCGGTAGCCGTGCCACCCTTCTTGAGGACCTCCAGGCCGGCCTGAGCCGCCAACGGATGCCCGGCCGAGACCGCGCCCGTGATGCCGCGGACATCCGGCCGATTCTGGGGAGCGTATACGGTGGAGCTCCCCCCGGCACCTTCGGCCGAAGGTGCTTCGGAGCCGGCACACGCGGTCAGCACGAGAATCGGGGCCAACAAGAAGGGCGTGAGAATGGATCGTTGGGCACGAAGATTCATGGGTCCGTCCGGTGCTCGTAGGGAAGTCGCTTCGTTCAGGTTGGTGGCCCGATCCGGCGCGCGCCAGGGGCGGTGGTGGCGCCCGTTCGCCTCGATTATGGTTCTCACCGTTCGAGCGATTTGCGACCCGCCCGAGACTCGATTCTGCGCCGCCTGCCCCCTGCTGAGGAACTCACCCGACTGTGACCGTCGCTGCGCCACCCGTAGAGCCTCGCCGGAGGCACGTGTCGGCGACTCGGCTTGCGGTGATGATCGCGCTGGCTCACGGTCTCAACGACGCCTATGCGTCGTTCATCCCGCCGCTGTTACCCCGCATCATGGGCGACCTGGGCCTGTCGATCACGATGGCGGCGACGCTCGCGGTAGCCTTCTCGATTTCCGCCGCGCTTCCCCAGCCCTTGTTCGGCTATCTGGCCGATCGTCGAGGACGAAGGATCTTCGCCGTCGTCGGCCCGCTCATGTCCGGCGTGTTCGTCGCCTCGATCGGATTCGCGAACACGTTCTGGGTCCTCATCGTCCTCCTGACACTCGGCGGAATCGGCAGCGCGGTGTTCCATCCGCCAGGGGCGTCGTACGCCGTGCGGGTGCAGGACGGAGAGGGGGGAGGGACGCGCTACTCGATCTTCGCCTTCGGAGGCTCTCTGGGCTTCGCGCTGGGCCCCTTGGTTGCCGTCGGACTCGTCCAGTGGAAGGGGATGGAGGGTCTGTGGCTGGCCATGATTCCGGCGGTCGTTCTCATGCCCTTGCTCTACTTCGCGCTCCCCAGCGGTCGCGCCGAAGTGGCGGCCGCGCCGCAGCGTCCGCCGTCGTTCAAAGCCGTGCTTGGACATCTTCGCGGGCCCCTCGGTCTGATCTTCGGTGTGAGTGCTACGATGGCCTTCGTACAGCGGGCGTTTCTGACCATGGAACCGATCATCGTCGCCGAGGCCGGTGGGTCAGAGACCTTGGGCGCGATCGTCTTGACCATCTACCTGGGTGCTCAGGCCTTCGGCACTTTGGCGGGCGGGATGCTCGCGGATCGGGTCGATCGCAGGCTCTTGCTCATCCAGCTCTGTGCTTGGGCGTTGCCCGCGTACCTCGTCGCGGTCTACCTCGGACCGCAAACCACGCTCGGACTCGTCGCGGTAGCCGTCGCGGGGTTCCTCGGAATGGCCACGGTGCCCCCGATCGTCGTGATGGCGCAGGAGATGGTCCCGAGCGGAGCCGCGGTGTCGTCTGCCATCGTCATGGGTTTGGCTTGGGCCACCGGGTCCGCCGGCGTGCTGATCACCGCTGCGCTGGCCGATGCGATCGGTCCCCAAATGGCCACGCTGCTGTCGATGCCGATGGTCCTGATCGCGGTGCTGTTTGCGCTGCACCCGGCCCTGAAGGCGGACGCATCGGCGAAAGAGGGCCACTAGCATGCCGTTCCATCTCGTGCCCGCCCGCGACAGGAAGCTCTTCCGGCTCGTGAAGCACTCGACACCTGTGACGCTCGTGAAGGGTCGTTCGCTGTACACGGCGGGGGATCCGGCGCGAGACGTCTTCCTGGTCAGGGAGGGTTTCATCCGCCTGGTTCTTCCGGGCATGGAGAAGGGAAGGGTGGAGCGGACCGTGTCTGTGGCGCTGCCGTGGGAGCTCTTCGGCGACGAGGCGTTCACCGAAGGGCACCGGAGATACGGGGCGATCGCCGGCTCCACCTGTGCCGTCCTGCCGCTTCCCAAGAGCAGCGTCCTGGCGGGGTTGAAGACCGCCAAGAAGAGCCTCGATGCCTATTTGGAGGGCGTCGAGCGCGAGCTTCATCGGCTCCGTCACGCTCAGGGCGGATCGCGCGGCCCTACGGCTGCGCAGCGGCTCTCCGAAGTCCTGCTCGATCTCGGAGCCCGCTGTGGAGACCCTGCGGGCCGGGGAATCCAGCTCTCGGTACGCCTCACACACCAGGTCCTCGCGGACCTGGCCGGCGCCCACCGGGCGACCGTGACCACTCTGCTGAACGATTGGCTATACGACGGCGTAATCGCCTCGGGGTCGGACGGGTGCCTCGTACTTCGACGGCCCCACGACCTCTGGGCGTTAGCGGGGTACGATGTGTCGGAGAACACTTCACGGAGCTGATCAGCGGCGATTTCCGTTGACCCAAATCCGTGTCGCATCTAGCTTTCGGCGCTTTTCCGGGACTCGGGAACGCCGTACTGAAACGGGCAGATAACCGCACCATGTCGCAGCGCCATCCCGGCTCTCGCCGGACCCATCAGGCTCCAGACAACGACCCAGACGATCTCTTTCTGGCGAAAGTGCTGGACATCGGGAATTGGGCCCGAGCGAACCAGCAGCTCATGACGATCCTCAGCGTCGTGGTCGTGATCGCGATCGCTGGCATCGTCTACTACGGACGCTATCAGGCGACACTCACCGAGCAGGCCGCCGCGCAGCTCGAGTCGGTTCACGACGCGATCACGCTACAGGACCGCGAGGGTGCCAAGAACGAGTTGATCACGTTCCTGGAGCGCTTCGGCGGCACTCCGTACGAGGGCGAGGCCCGGCTACTGCTCGGCGACCTGTACCTCCAGACGGAGGACCCGCAGCAGGCGCGGGTCGTTTTGGAGCCGTTGGGAGCTTCGCCTCGCGACCCGATCGAGTTCCAGGGCGCCGCCTTGCTTGGCGCCGCCTACGAGCACGAAAAGCGTTGGAGGGATGCGGAGGAGATCTATCTGCGCATCGCGGACCGTTCTGATCTCGACTTCCAGATCCGGGCTGCGCTCGTGAGCGCGGCACGCATCCGCGCGGACACCGGGAACGGCTCCGGCGCGATCGAGTTGTACGAGCGCGTGTTGGGCACATTCGAGGACACTGATCCTCAGCGTGGCCTCTACGAGATGCGCATCGAGGAGTTGAGGACGGGTTCGCAGACCTAGATCAGCGGCAATCCGTTCTAGGAAGCCATAAGGCGGCCGCCCCGAGCAATCGGGGCGGCCGCTTTGCGTTCGTTACCCGCGTATGTGGCCGCCGCCAGTCTTGATTGTGTGCCGGGGAGGCCGATTCAGGCCGATCCTGCTTGGATTGGGGGTTTTCCCGCCTATTTCAGCGGTTCTCTCCGATTACTTCGTATAATATATATTATGTTAACTTGAAGATTCGCTGTGGGTCAGCACATCCTGGGCCCTTCGTGCTGTTCGTCCCCCGCTCTATCGGCACCGCATGACGCTGCAGCTCTATCTCGTGCGTCGTTGCCACGGCTCCAGAGCCCGCACGCGAACCGGAGCCGTCCCGGTCCCGACCATCCCCAGCTTCACCGCGGCCGTGTAGGAAACGTCGATAATGCGCCGGTCCGGATCGTGAAATGGGCCACGATCGGTCACGCGCAGAACCACGGACTGACCGTTGGCGAGGTTCGTGACCTCGACATAGCTCGGTAGCGGAAGCGAACGGTGCGCGGCGGTCATCGCGTACATGTCGTACGTCTCGCCACTGCTGGTCTGCCGCCCGTGGAACGGTTCTCCGTACCAGGAGGCCACTCCGCGCTCATCGTAGTCCTCCGAGCTGTCCAGGACGCGGTATGTCACGCCGAACTGCTCATACTGGGCCATGTTTCCGGATCTGGATGGGGGCTCAGCGCGAGGAACCGGGTCTGGGACCCGCTCCAGGGCCGCAACGTCGGTGTCTGTGGTCGTCTCGGGATCCGTGGTCGCTTCAGCGGAGGGCCTTTCTGCGCCTGTGATGAGGGGGCCGCCGAGCTCCGGAGACCCGATCATGGTGCACGCTGAGGCGGCTGTGACCATGCCGATGAGGATCAGTCTGAGAGTGCCTTCCACCCTTTCACTTCCTTGTAGGCCTGTTTGACGAACTCGCGCTGCTTCTTCTCGTCTAGGCGTGCTAAGCGACTACTGACAAACCGGTTATCATCTGTTACTTCACGTAATACATGTATGCCTTCGGGTGATGGCGGGATCTCGTCCGCCTCGTCCTCCAGCTCGATTTCGAGCAATGCCAGACCCTCGAGCGCTCCGAGGAAGCGATCGAGCTCCCAAGGACCGATCTTCCAGCGAATCTTCTCGATAATTCGGTCTTCGGCTTCCATGAAGAGTGCTTCGGCGATCTCGATGGGTATGACCGCCTCGTACTCCTCCCTTCGGATCCCCTTCCCTCGCTTGGATGCGATGACCGCCCCACGCGCCTCGCCGGTCCGGATTCGCAGGGACGGTTCCCCATTCCGAACGTAGCCCTGCCGAAGGTGATACCCCTCCCCCAGCTGAAGCCAATGCGCCTCCGGTACGCTGACCAGGAACCGGCGCTCGATTTCCCAAGCCACGCGGCCTAGCCTCCCGGCCTGCGGCCCAGGACGGCGATTCTCCTGCGCAGGAACGGCACGGCGCCCTGAAGGAGTCGCTCCGCGGTCCGAAGCACGGGCAGATGGGATGCCGCGTAATACGCCCGCTCGATCTCGAAGCCCGCGTCCGTCAGTAGCGTCTTCATCCGGGCCATCGACTTGTAGTCGACGTGGCTGATGTCCCTCTTCAGGATGATGTCACGGTTCTTGAGCGCCTCCAGGACATGCCCTCGGTGCGGCGTCCAGGTGCTGAAGTGGCCTCCAGGCCTCAAGAGGCGGAACGCCTCGGCCGCCACTCGGACCGAATCATCGGGGTAGAGGTGCTCGAAGAGATCGGCCGCGATCACGACGTCGAACTGGCCGTCTTCGAGGCCGGTATCTCCTGCGTCGGCGCACAGGAAACGAAGGTTATCATGAGGGTTCGCGGCGAGCCGCTTGTCGCAGATCGATACGCTCTTCTCACTGAAGTCGATGCCGACGACCTCGGCCACTCGATCCGCTAGCACGAAGCCGAACGTCCCCCATCCGCAGCCCAGATCGGCGACCCGATCGCCTGGAGCCGGGTCGTGGATGTCCAGGACCTTGGACACGCGATACTGCTGGAACGGGCTCTCCATGTCGGTGAGGTGCTCGGTCCCACCCTCGAAGTAATCGCTCGAGTCGTAGAACTCCTTGCCGATCCGGGCCTCAGCCATCAAAGCCGGCGGAAGACGTGCAGGAACTTGAGCCACCACACCCGCCACACCGCCTCACGCACGATGCTCTTGGACATCTTCGATTCGCCGGAGTCCCTCTCGGTGAAGAGGATCGGGATCTCGGTGATGGAGAAGCCCTTGGCCCAGGCGCGGAACTTGAGCTCGATCTGAAACGCGTAGCCATTCGACTGGACGCGGTCCAACCGGATTCCTGTCAGAACCTCTCGGTGCCAACAGTTGAAGCCACCCGTCGCGTCCCTCACTGGCATTCGGGTGATCGTACGCGCGTAGAAGGATCCGAAGTAACTCACGAGGAGCCGGCTCATCGGCCAGTTCGACACGGTCACGCGCCCGTCCACATACCGGGAGCCGATCACGACGTCGTACTCCTCGGCGGCGGCGATCATCTTGGGCAGTGCCTCGGGAGGATGCGAAATGTCCGCGTCCATTTCGAACAGGAGCGCATACTCTCTCTCCAGGCCCCAAGCGAAGCCCGCGAGGTATGCCCTTCCCAGGCCACGCTTGGCTTCTCGGTGGAGCACATGGATTCGCGGGTCGGCGGCGGCCATTTGGTCGGCGAGCGCACCGGTTCCGTCGGGAGACGCGTCGTCCACCACCAGGAGGTCGATGCGGTCGTCCTGCGCGAGGACCTTGGGCGCCTTACGCGGCAGGTTCTCTAGCTCGTTGTACGTCGGGACGATGACGAGGAAACGGCCTTCACTCACTTGATGCCGCCTCACCGGCCGGCTGACCAGATACGGACCGCATCCACAGCGCGGCGGCTGGCACGACCTCGACCACGGTCGTCCATACGCGGGCGATCACTGCGATGGCACCCGCCGGACCTACACCAAGATGTGGGGTCAAGAACACGATCAGCACGCCCTCACGCACGCCCACGCCAGCGGGCGCAAAGATCATCAGGTAGCCCAGCACATACGCCGCCGCGTATGCGGTCGCGATCGGCACGAGCGGGGCATCGGCCTGGAAGCTCACGACCAGGAGCCAGAAGGACAACGCATATGCCAGCCAGTTGAGCAGGTACATCGAGAGCCACCGCAGGCCATGGAGCGACTCCAGCGCCTCGGGCGCCTCCGTGCGTGTCATGCGGAACCAAAGCCCTACGCCGGATCGGAAGGTGCTTGGAATCGCGATCAAGACGACTAGGGCGACTGCCCCAGCCGCTGCCGCGAAGCCCCAGGGCCGTAGCGGTCCGGGTATGTCGAGCAGAACCGCCAGCCCGATGAGCGTCGCGGCCACCAGCGCGATGCCATGGCCCAAGACGGCCGCCCCCGTGGCGACGACTCCAGGAACCCCCTTCCCTTTGGCCATGGCGACCAGCCCCGCGATCTGCCAGACCTTGCCGGGTACGTAGCGGCCCAGGTTGGCGACCATGAACACCGCGACCGAATCCAGCGAGGTGAGGCGCGGTCCTCCGAGGTCGACCACGATACGGCCCCAGATCGCGGCAGACGCGACGTATGCGCCAAGCAGGAGTACCGTGGCGCCCGCGAGAACGAGGACGTTCGGGCGCCATCCGGCGACGCCAGCGTCGCGGAGCGCGGCGGTATCGAAGCCGACACTATCGAGGATGAACCAGGTGACGACGACGGTCGCTGCGAGTTGAGCCAGCCGCTTCAGCCAAGTCTTCAGGCCGGGATCTCCTTGCGTCGGTCTCGCCATAGGTCGAATCCCGCGGCTCCAGTGACGGCCAGGAAGAGCACTATGCTCAGCCACAGGCTTCGGCTCACGAGGTCTGACTTGTAGTACAGCTCCACCGAATGATCCCCGATCGGAACCGGCACAGCCCTGAGGGAGTGATACGCCCGCATCACTGGCACTTCACCGCCGTCCACCGTGGCTCGCCACGCCGGGAACCAGTTGTCCGCAATCACGAGCATCGCGGGCTTGTCCGTGGTCACGGCCAAGCGCATCCGGTCCGGTCCGCGCTCGACCCACTCGACCGAGCCGGTGATGGGCCCCGGCTGTAGGGCCAGGGGCGGCTCCTCGGTGAGCACCACCTCCACTTCCGGGTCGAATGCTTCGGAGAGCATGTACGGGACGGCTTCCTCATCCGACTTGATGGCGACGCTACCGACCAGGCGCGCTCTCGGCAGGCCCGGATCCGTAAAGATTGTTTCGAAGGGCCGGCCGTCCTGGAGCTCGAGGCGAGCGATGACGGGTCCTTCGATCGATCCACCCATCTCGAGATCCGGCCACAGGATATACTTGACGTTGAGAAGTCGGCGAATGTTCGCTTCGCCCAAGTTGACCGCGCTCCCCGAGCCGGCCATCCCGATCAGCTCACGATAGCGCAACAGGTCGTTCGGGTGGTGGCCCGCGGCGAGCTCGATGCCGTGCAGGGCCGGCATCACGTCCTGGCCGCTGTCTCGGAAGGAGAGGAGCCGGTAGGGTTCGGTGCTGTCCCGCTCGTGATCGAGGATCGCCTGGATGTTGGCGCTAGGCGTGGAGAATTCCTCGAAGTTCCGCGTCGACACGTAGGGCGCGTCGATCCGCAGCGCGTCGACCGATACGAGGAGGACCAAGCCCGCGAGCAACCCGATGGGCGGGATGTGCCGGGCTCGGAGCGCCCACGTGAGCCCGGCTGTTGCCGCCGAGAGAGTGAACGCGATCGCAGCGCCACGGAGCACGAAGGGCAGGAGCACCTGAAGCGCCTGCTCACGGCCCGGCTCGATATCGGAATAGAGCACTGTCGTCCACAACGAGGTCAGAGCGCCCGATCCGGTCAGGACGAGCAGCACGCCCATCGCCCCTGCCCCGCCCCACAAGACGCGCTGGACGGACTTCCACTCGTCGTCATCAGCCGCCCGCGCGGCGCTGAATAAGCGATCCACCCCCAGGGCGGCAAGCGTCACGACCGAGAACCCGAACAGGAAGATGACCTGGGAGGAAGCTCGGAAATAGCTCACGCCTGGGACTACCTCGTAGAAGATCCTCCACACCGGTGTCGTCTGTCCCAGCGCGAACAACAGGCCGGCGAGACCCAGGCCCGTGAAGAACCACCTGAGCCCAGACCGGGCTCCGCCTACGAAGGAAACCGCTGCCAACAGGAGCAGGACGAGCCCCACGTACTCGTGGTTGTACTTGAAGAAGTTTCGACCCCAGTACGTGTTCTGCGTCCACTCGGTACCGTTGACGTTGCCCCCGACAAACTCGGGGATCACGAGCGACATCGCCTCTTCGGGATGCATCGACCACGAGCTGGACCACGCTACGCTGGTCTCGCCTGCCGCTTCCCGACTGGTCTGCACGCGACGCGACGATTCGTTGATGTAGTCGTACGCGGGTAGGAGCTGGACGCTCGCTACGCCGGCACCCACGAGGGATGCAGCAAGGAAAATCGCGAAGCGGGTCGCGGCGGGTCGGCGGCCTGCCCCTGACGGTGAGTCTGGCGCCTCACTGCGCCACAGCTGGACAGTCCGGAAGATCGCGAACAGGCCGACCCCACCGAACAGGAAGTACGCCATCTGGAAGTGCGTCGTGAGGATGACGAGTCCAATCACGAGCGAGATCGCCGAGAACGTCCGGATCTTCGGCGACACGAAGTGACGCTCCACCGCCCAGAAGAGCAGCGGCGCCAACGCGGTCACGAACATCTTCCCGTCGTGGCCGGGGTTCACGAGCGTCACGAAGAACGGGGCGAGCATGTACCCGACGCTGGCGACGAGAGCGGCGGCTCTCGATGCACCGATCGCCCGGATCCAGCCGAACATGAAGAAGCCCGCCATCGCCACGTGGATCACGAGCTTCCACCCCAATGCCCGGTACGGCTCCATCACCATGAGGAGGAGTACGGACGGAGGGTACAGCGAGTCCCCAGCGGACAATGCTTCGAGGAAGGGCGTGCCCCCCAGGATCTGAGGGGCCCAGCCGGGCACCGACCCCAGCGTGGCCAACGCTTCTGCGTACAGGGCTCGCGCGACGTAGCCCAAGCCCATCGTATCGGAACCGAAGAGCATTTCGTCGCTGAACACGAAAGGCCGGAAGACATAAAGCGTGAGGACGACGAACAGGGTCGGCGGCAGCCACTTGGGTACGGAAGGCGTTTCTAGGGCGTCAGCCTCGGGACTGCGAGACCGATCTGCCTTGCTCGCGGCTCCCTCACCGCTGCCCTTCTTACCCTTTCGTTGGTTCGCCATGGCCGGTTCGGTTTCGAGCTGCTCAGGCAGCGTGTCGGCGGGTGAGCAGCTCCCCGTAAATCTCGAGATGTCGGTCCGCCAGGCGTGCGTTGCTCCACTTGTCGCTGACCCGGCTCCTCGCCTCTGCGCCCAGCGCGGGGAGCCCTCCACTCCGGAGCAAAGCTATGACGGCGCCGGCGAGGGACTCGGGGTTCGCGGGCTCGAAGAGCCCACCGACCGTGTCGTCGACAATTTCCGGTAGCCCCCCGACCCGAGACGCCGCCACCGGAAGTTCGCACGCCATGGACTCGAGCGCCGCGACCGACGTCGCTTCCATCAGCGATGGAAAGACCGCGAGGTCGCCTGACGAAAGCAGCCCCGGCATCTCGTCGTGCGGGCGTGCGCCCATGAAGGTGATTCGATCCGCGACGCTGAGCTCACCGGCGAGGGCTTCCAGGCGGTCACGCTCGGGGCCGTCCCCGATCACGACCGCCTCGGCATCCACTTCGGCCGCGATGAGCGGCATCGCGCGGACCAGGTACTCGACGCCGTTCTTCTCGAAGAGACGCCGGGGAACGATCAGCCGGAAACGTCCCTCTTCGAGGGGCGTGAGCGTCGGGGCCACACGCCGGAAGAACGAAGTCTCGACCCCGTTGGTGAGCGGCTCGACCTGGACGCCCGGCGCAATACCTTCGCCCACTGCCGCGATTTCGGCACTCGCCGCCAGGTTGTAGTCGGCCGCCTCGAGGAAGCGTTTGAAGATGGGCCTCCAGAACGGAGAGTCGGCGCGCTTGAGGAAGTGGCTCGTGTGGTACGTCGTGACGATCGGGGCTTGGCGCGCGCGTTTGGCGACCATACACGGGAGCACAGAAGCGATGTCCTGTGCGTGTAGGACGTCGGCGTCGCGGGCGAGCGTCCCGAAGCGGGGCACCGACATGAACGCGTGCGCTGCCCAGCCCGGTGTGTTGCGGGCCGGCATCCAGGTGCGCCACACGCCGACGCCACCCATGACTTCGTGATCGGGAAGCCCCGGCCTCGAGTGGGATGTGACGATGTTGACCGTGTTGCCGCGTTCGGCGAGGGCCCGACACAGGTAGTAGACGTGGCTCTCGAGCCCCCCCACTTCGGGCGGAAAGTAGACGCAGTGCATCAGGATGTTCACGCGCTCCAGTCCTCCGTCGCGCGCGCGCGCCCCAGAAGATCCGAGACGACGATGTCCGCGATTCGCTCACCTGCCCTACCATCGCCATACGGGTTTACCGGCGAAGCGACGCTTGCGCTGCCGGCCAGCACAGCCCGACTGCGCTCCAGGATGCGCGCGCGGTCTGTTCCTACCAATTCGGTCACGCCAGCCGCCACGCCCTCGGGCCGCTCCGTGACCTCGCGCAAGACCAAGACCGGTGTGCCGAACGTCGGCGCCTCTTCCTGGATGCCCCCCGAGTCGGTCAGAATCAGCGAGGCGGCATCGAGCGCCGCGACCAGATCGACATACCCGACCGGGTCGATGAGGTGAATGCGTGGATGGTCGGCGAGGATCTCGTTCGCGGGCGCGACCACGTTCGGGTTCGGGTGCACCGGATAGACGACCTCGATGTCCTCGAAGTCTTCGGCCAGCTGCCGAACCGCGCCGAACACCTCTCGGAGCGGCTCCCCGAACGACTCCCTCCGATGCGCGGTGAGCAACACGAGGCGGCGATCGCCCGCGATGACACGCCTGAGCGTCTCGTTTTCGACCGATCCGCCACGATCAGCCACGTGGAGTAACGCATCGACCACGGTGTTGCCGGTCACGTGAACGTTGGCTGCCACCACGTTCTCGGCGAGCAGCGCCTCCTTGGCGTGTTCGGTGGGTGCGAAGTAGTAGTCGGAGACCACATCGGTGAGTTTGCGGAAGATCTCCTCGGGCCACGGCGCCCACTTGTCGTAGCTGCGCAGCCCGGCTTCGACGTGCCCGACCTTCACACGTTCGAAGAAGCCGACCAACGAGCCCACGAAGACGGTGGCGGTGTCTCCTTGGACGAGCAGTGCATCGGGCCTAAAGTCCTCGACCACTCCGCGCAGCCCTTCGAGGGCCGCCTGCGTGACGTCGTAGAGCGTCTGGCCGTCCTTCATAATGCCCAGGTCGTAGTCTGGGACCATGTCGAACACACCGAGCACCTGGTCGACCAGCCCGGTGTGTTGCCCGGTCAGCGCGAGGCGTGTCTCGACCTCGGGCGCATGCGAACGGAGTGCGGAGAGCACCGGCGCCATCTTGATCGCCTCGGGTCGCGTGCCCACCACGACGAGCACCCGCCGGGGGCCGGCGGCAGCCTCGCTCATGCGGCCCCCCACAGCTGGGAAGCTCGCCTCACGGGCGCCGCAAGCTTTCTATCTCGTGCCGTACCTGTGCGATCTGCTCGGAGACGAGACCGAAGCCGACGAGCAGGAAGCCGATCGTCTCGAGTAGCATGACCAGGTACAAGAGCGGCCGATAACCCATAGGAGGGATGTACGGATCGAAGCCCACCATCGGGTGCACGAAGCGGAGATACACGGCGACGATGGCGACGAATACACCGGCCCCGGCGAGCGCCATGCCCGTCGCCCCGAAGAACAGCAGCGGTTTGCGGGAGAAGGTCAGCAGAAAGCCCACAGACACTAGGTCCAGCAGCCCGACCACGATCCTGAACGGGCCGGTGTACTTCGAGACGCCTGCCCGGCGGGCGTGCAGCTCGATATCGATCTCCGAGACCGAGGCGCCCCGCGCATGCGCCAGCACAACGAAGAAGCGGTGCCAGTCGTGACGCAGCGTCAGCCCGTCCAGTACCTCACGGCGAAAAGCCTTCATCGAGTTCAAGTCGCTCACCGGGACATCGAAGATGCGGCGCGACATGCGGTTGTAGATCGACGACACCACACGCTTGTCGTACTCGCCGACTTTTCGTCCGGTCACGATGTCCCAACCCTCCTCGAGCCGCTCCAGGAAGCGCGGAATCTCGTCCGGAGAATGCTGGAGGTCGGCATCGAACAGGATGAGCTGGCCCTTTTCGGTGGCGTCGGCACCCGTGATCATCGCCTCGGTCTTGCCTTGGTTGCGCTTGTGCCTGACGACCTTGAAGGCACTCCACCCTGCGGCCTCCCGCTCGGCGATGGCGGCGGTATCGTCCGTCGACCCGTCGTCGACGAGCACCACCTCGCCGTCGAGCCCGTGCCGCTCGAAGGCCTCACGGAGCTCCTTCACCAGGGCCGGTATGACCGGCGCCTCGTTGAAGGCCGGCACGATGACGGCGAAGTCGGACTTAGTCATACGCGCTTTCTCATGCGTGCCGGCAGAATGCTCATCTGATCTCGATACTTCGCGACGGTGCGGCGGGCGATCTTCACGCCGTCCACCATCAAGAGCTTCACGATGGCTTGGTCGGTGAGCGGCTTCCCGGTGTCCTCTGCCGCGACCAGGCTCTTGATCTTGTCCTTCACGCCCCGCGCCGAGATGTCTTCGCCGCTCGTGGTCGCGAGGCCGCTCGAGAAGAAGTACTTGAGCGAATACACGCCTCGGGGCGTCTGGACGTACTTCTTGTTGGTCACGCGAGATACGGTCGACTCGTGCATCTCGATATAGTCGGCGACCTCTCGAAGGGTGAGCGGTCTCAAGTGCTGTACGCCCCGCTCGAAGAAGTCGAGCTGACGGTCCACGATGAAGTTCATGACCTTGAGCATCGTCTGACGCCGCTGCTCGATCGCTTGGACCATCCAGTTCGCCGCGTTGAGTTTGCTCGTGACGAACTCCTTGTTCTCGCCCGTGAACTTCGACTTGTCCTTGGCGAGCTCGCGATAGCTCTGCGAGATCCGCAGCCGAGGAAGGCTCGTGTCGTTCGCAAAGACCATGTACTCCCCCTCGATCTTTTCCACGATGAGATCGGGGATCACGTACTGCTCGGGGGCCACCGAGTACTTGAGGCCCGGCTTCGGGTCGAGGTGGCTGATCGCGTCGGCCGCGTCTTGAATGTCGACCGGCTTCACGCCCAGCTCCCTCGCCACATCATTCCAGCGATGGTTGATGAGCGCATCAAAGTGGTCGCGCACCACCGTGTAGGTCAGATCGTCCGCTTCGTTACGCTGCCGAAGCTGGATCAGAATCGACTCCTGCACGTCACGGGCGCCCACCCCGGGTGGGTCGAACGCCTGGACCCTTTCGAGCATGACAGCTGCCTCATCGGCGTCGTATTCTCGGAAGACGACCTCGATCTCGGCGAGTTCCGCATCGCGCTCTCTTTCGTCCTCGAGAGAGTTCGCAGCGGCCAGAATGGTCGGCCGCACCTCGGCGAGCCACGCGTTCACGCCCTGAACGACGTCAGCGACTTCGCACGCGAGCATCCCGTCGTCGCCGATGTTGCCGATGACCTCTTCGCCCATCCGCATGTCACGCTCGGAGAGGGACAGCAGGCGTAGCTGATCGTTCAAGTGGTCGTGGAGGTCGTGCGTGTCGACCGGGGTGGGCTCGTAATATTCTCGGTGCTCGTACTCTGCCCTGCGGCCTCCAACCTCGAAGCCATCGAGCAGGATCTCTTCCCAGTCGATGTCGTCCCCGAGCGGCTCGTCGACCGTATCCTCTTTGAGCTCGACTTCCTGCTCTACCTCGGCCTCGGTCATCTCGAGGAACGGGTTCTCAGCCATCTCCTGCTTCAGATGCTGCTCGAGGTCCAGCAGCGGCATGTACAACAACTCCATCGCCTGATACAGACGAGGGTTGATGCGCATCTCCTGCCGCAGCTGCGCGCTCTGGTAGAGGCTGGTGTTGAACGAACTCATCTCGTGACCTGCGTTGCTCCCCTTAGATGGTCCCCAGCGGCCGCAGCGGGATGTCAGGCCCCTGTCGGCGCTTCACTCGGTTCGGGATAACGTGACCGCATCCGCGCGGTCAGCGTGGGTCCAAGGTAGATCTCAGCGACCTCTTCGTTCCAAACCAATTCTGAGACCGTACCGCTTATCCGAATCTCACCCTCGTACATGATATAGGCCCGATCCACGATTTCGAGGGTCTGCTCGACGTTGTGATCGGAGATGATGACGCCGATGTCTCGGTCCTTGAGACCACGGACGATCTGCTGAATATCGTTCACTGCGATCGGATCGATTCCTGCGAAAGGCTCGTCCAGCAGCATGAACTTCGGTTGCTGCACGAGGGCTCGAGTGATCTCGAGCCTACGCCGCTCGCCGCCTGACAGCGAATAAGCCTTGCTCTTTCTTACGTCTTGCAGCCCCAACTCGCCGAGAAGAGCGTCCAGCCGTTCCTTCTCTTCGGCCCTGGGCAGCTTGAGCGTCTCGAGGATCGCGCGGACGTTGTCCTCGACGCTCATGCGCCGGAAGATCGACGGCTCCTGGGCAAGGTATCCGATGCCCATGCGGGCCCGCCGAAACATCGGCGTCGATGTGAGGTTCCGGTCGTCGAGATGCACCGTACCATCGTGCGGAGGGATGAGACCGACCATCATGTAGAACGTGGTGGTCTTGCCGGCTCCGTTCGGACCGAGCAACCCCACGATCTCCCCCTGCTTCACGGCCAGATCCACGTCGTTCACCACGCGGCGACCTCGATAAATCTTGGTCAGGCCCTGTCCACTAAAGCGACTCATTCCGTTGGATGCTGAGGCGCCGTCGGCGTTCGTCACGCGTGTCTCCAGGGCTCGATGAGGGCTGCGGGGTCCGTCGTCGGTAGCGAAGGTTCGCTGCGCTTAGGGTGGCGACGGTCAGAAGTCGACCGCGGGGCCGAGACGGTGTCCCGCCGCCCTGCGGTGGAAGTCGTATCGACGGTAGCGGTGTCGAGTACGAGAGAGTCCGGTGTCGCCGCGCTCAGGGGCTCGAGGTGGACGCCCCGCGTCTGTCCCTGGACGTCCATGTTGTCCACCTCGCCATCCACCATGGAGATCGTGATCTCATTGCCCACGACATAGTGGATTGCGGGCGGATCGACTCCCGCCTCCGCTGTCGTGTCCGACGGGATCAAACGGTACAGGCTCCGGGCATCGACCCGCGCGACGATGCGCTCGATCCGGTACTCCGCCTGGGCTGTATCGGCCGCTGCGGAGCCTCCCTGTGAAGGAGCCGGCGTATTCGGGCGAAAGGTCACGATGACCGTGTCGCCCTCCAGCCAATCCGAACGTGCGATCTCAGGCAGCACTTCGACGTTCAGGGAATCTCGAGCGACCGAGACGCTGCGCGCACTCCCCGCGGCGAAGATCTGCTGTAGGACCTCGCCAGGAGCCACCACATCGATCGAATCGGCGGTAAGCTCGAAGTCCACCGCGAAGGCGATGGGTCTGGCCGGTGGATCGTCGGGGTCTGCGAGCGGGTCCGGCTCAACCATCGTGACGGCCACGAGTCGGTCCAGGCTCGAGTCGGTCAGGTAGAGCCTGATTTCGGGTGCATCCATCTGGAGATCTTCCCCCGTGAGCAGCGCGTCCCGCTGCGCGACGACCCGGCTGATGTCGTTCCCGTCGAGCGCCAAGTTGATCGTGCGGCCCAGGAGGTCGTACGTGGCGCCCTCGACTCGGGCGGAGCCCTGCAGCCGTAGGCGGCCGGCTGTCTGGTCGTACTCGGCACTGTCGGCGAAGGCGTGCAGCGACTCGCGCTCGATCTCGACGTCGCCGGTGGCCCGGAAGTAGGTGTTCCCCTGAATGAAGATCCGATTTGCGTCCACGATGTATGGCGCTCCGACCGAATCCGTCTCGGTGGAGGCGACTTCGGCCGGGGGCATATCGGGCGCGGGAAGTTGAAGCGAGTCGGACCCGGGCTCGAGCGGTCCCCCGAGGACCGTCGGCGTGGGAGCGGGCTCGGCCGGTTTCATATAGAGGATCGCTCGAGGTTTCACGGCGTCCGCCCCGATCGTCACGGTGATTTGTGGCTGATCCCGGAAGTCCGTCTCCCGCAGGTAGACGAGATTGCCGTTCTCGATGGTGTAGCCCTGGATCGTATCCTGGACGAACACGTTCCCCGTCGCTTGAAGGCGTCCCTGCCGGGCGAAGTAGCGGGCCTCGTCGGCGTTCAGCTCACCGGCGTCGTCGATGAAGCGTACGCCACCGATGAGGTGGTCCATTCCAGACGTAGAGTACGAAATCGCGGAGTCCGCCCAGATTTCAACGCCATCAGCGCAGAACATGTGCGGTGCACCGACGTTCGTGATGGTCGCACCGCCAGCCAGCGTCGTAAATACCATCGTCGTCGTGGGCTCCACGAACTCGCAGCCCTCTTGAGCGGACGCGCGGATCGGCGCCACTGCGACGAGCGCCAACACAGTCCGCACCACGGCTCTGGAGACCGGACCGCGCCGGCGGGGCGCGCTGGCTGCCATGGATCTAACGACCAATCGCCCCACGGATATTCGAGATCCGGACGTTCTGGAAGTCCATGTCCGACTCGAAGGCCGAGCCACGCGTGACCGTTCCGTTTGCCAACGTCTGGACCGTGGCGGAGTCGCTCCAGACCATGTCACGCTGGGGGTCGTAGTTCAGCTCGGAGCTCTCGATCGTGCGGCCATCCGTATGGACCTCGAGAAGAACGTCGCCCCAAGCGGTCATCCTGCCCGAGTCCTGATCCCACTCCCCGGACGTGCCGGTGACGGTTGCCTTCTCATTCCCGTTGTCGTCGTAGAAAACGATGCGCATCTGGTGGAGCTTCGCCGTTGATGAATCGGAGAACAGGTAGGCCGTGTCTGCCTCGACGTGGCCTTGGCGGACGCCGTTCGTACTCATGAACATGACCATGCCGAAGATGACGTTGTCAGCGGCGATCTCTTCCAGGTCTCCACCCGCCACGGTCGCGTCCGTGGGCTCGGTGCAAGCGCTCACGCCAAGCATGAGCGCTGCCGCACCAAGGGCCACGCCTCCCACTCTCGCAATCAGGCTTCGCATCATTCAGGCGACTCCGTTGTCGTCCGCATCTCGCAACCACCATCTGCTACACAGCCAGCGCTGATTCGTCCCCATTTTCTACCTATTTCCAAGGCTCCCGACTAGCTGCGCTCTTCAACGTATCTTTCGATGACGTCATGGAGTTCGCCTCTCGCTTCCAGCAGCGCGTCGCAGAACTCCCTCGCCGCCCCTCGTCCGCCCTCCTTCGTAGCACACCAATCGGCGATCGAACGTACCGACCCGGTCGCGTTGGCGACCGCGGCTTTCAGGCCGACACGGCGAAGGACAGCCAGATCGGGAATGTCGTCCGCGAGCATGGCAACCTCATCCCAGGCGACCTGCTTGTCCGCCAGCAGCGTCTTGACCACCCTCAGCTTGCGTGCGTCCGGCTCCTGATGGCACTCCAAGCCGAGCTCCCTCGCCCGCAGGGTGGTGGCCTCGGACACCCGGCCCGAGACGAGCGCCACGTCGAGCCCTGCCCACACGAGCATCTTGAGGCCGACGCCGTCCTGGATGTCGAAGCGCTTCATCTCGACGGTTTCACCCGATGCGGTCGCTCCGATCATGACCCCGGAGTCGGTCAGGACACCATCTACGTCGAAGATCACGAATCGGATTCGCTTCGCGACATCGACCGGGATCGGATTGGAGGTCATGGTTGGTTCCCCGACACGGCGAGTGCCGCCCGGATGGACATCACTTGGCCGAGGAGTGTCTCCATCTGGTCGAGCGGGAGCATCGTCGCGCCATCGGACGGGGCCGCAGCCGGATCGGGATGTGTTTCGAGGTAGAGCCCGTCACATCCGGCCGCCACCGCGGCCCGCACGAGGGCGGGCGTATGCTCAGGGTCGCCACCG
>Ga0209554_1001038_pt1 | contig 21991 bp, 22 predicted proteins | sample MarorgKNORR_S2LV_5_FD_188221 | JGI IMG/M metagenome (GOLD analysis project Ga0209554, IMG submission 188221) | Marine microbial communities from the Southern Atlantic Ocean, analyzing organic carbon cycling - Bottom_A/KNORR_S2/LV (SPAdes) (version 2) | ecosystem: Environmental > Aquatic > Marine...
CTGGCGTCACACCAACCCCCTACCCGGTACATGCAACTCATCCAGAGGACCCGAGGGGCCTGGCCCGTTGACGGTCCGCCAACCGGCCGCCTGTTCTGCAGGACGGCAGTGGTGGCAACGCCAGGAACGATGAGGAGGAAACATGACCAACCCCAACTTCTGTCCGACCTGTGGCTCCCGCAACAGCGGCGCCACATTCGGCTGGGACCCGCAGCGCGTCAACGCCGACGAGACGATCCTGACCGGCGTCGGATTCTGCTGTGGCGACTGCGACAGCCAGTGGATGGCCCACGGCTTCGTGATGATCGCCAACAGGAAGGGCGGCGTGCCGTCCGAAGAGGCCCAGGCGGCCTTCCTCGAAGCCATGTCCAAGGCCGGCGATCTGCGCATCGAACCCATCGAGGACTGACCCGACGACACCCGGTGTCACGGCTGGGGGAGACTCTGGGGGTATGAGCGGAGCGGCGCACTGATGGGCACACGACTCGAGAAGGTCGTCCTGTCCGGGCCCAACCCGGCCGGGGCCTGGTTCTGGCGGCCGCTCGAAGGTGGCGGGACCCAGCCCGTCCCCGAGGCGCTCGTCGACCACACGTGGGCCGCCGGCGACATCGTCGAGATGCTCGTCAAGCACAGCGGCTCCACCATCGAACTCGTCGGACCACCCGAGCCGGCTCCCGAGGCGCTGCTCTACGTCGACGGCGAGCCCTACATCCCACCCGACACCCTCGACCTCGAACCCGGCGTGATCGTCGTCGCCGACATCCCCTACGGGGGGATCGAGGACCGGACCGATCCGAATGCGACCTCCAAGAACCGGCCGGCGGTCGTCATCCAGGTCGAACGGGACTTCGTTGTCGTACGGGCCCTGTTCAGCCACAACACCGAGGGCAAGGGCCAACGCCTCAAGGACTCGAAATCCGTCGGCCTCGACCACAGGTCGATCCTCGAACACGCAGAGACGATGATCCCGCGCAGCGACATCCACGAACTCATCGGCACCCTCGCCGACATCGACAAGAAGTGGGTTCTCCGCTGACGTGCCGCAGGCACCGCTCAACAGGCGGCTACAGGACGAGGAACAGGTCCTGCTGGGTGAGCATCCCCGTCACGGCACCGGCGGCATCGACCACCAACAGGCGCCGCTGACCGGTCGCCAACAACTTCGCCAGCGCCTTGATGGCCGCCAGATCCTCCTGCACCTTCGGCACCAGCGGCATCTCGACATCGGTCACCGGGCGGCCGGCATGCTCGGCGGCGATCGCCTCGAGCTCCAACTCGTCGGGCATGTTGAGCCGATCGTCGCCGAGGCACGAAGGCTGAGGCCCGAACGACGGCGAACACGACGCAACAGACTGGCCGCATGCATGTCCGGATGGCATCTGATCGGATACCACCGTTCTGGCTCAGGCCAGGGGGCCGATGGCCTCTTCGACGGCTTCGAGCACGGCGCCTGATCGCAGCAGCTCTTCGGCGGCTGCCAGTTCGGGCGACAGGAACCGGTCGGGGCCAGGACCCGGGACCTTGCTGCGCAGTGCCGCCAGGGCCGCACCCGTGCCGGCCGCAGGCACCAGCGGCGCCCGCAGGTCGACCGCCCGCCCCGACACCGTCAACTCGACCGCCAGGATCCGACGCACGTTGTCGACCACCCGACGCAGCTTGCGGACCGCACCCCACGCCATCGACACGTGGTCCTCCTGCATGCCCGACGTCGGCAGCGAGTCGACGCTGGCCGGCGCCGCCAGCCGCCGGTTCTCGGCGCACAGGCCCGCGGCGGTGTACTGCCCGATCATCATCCCCGAGTCAACGCCCGGATCGTCGGCCAGGAACGGCGGCAACCCGTGCGACCGGTGGTGGTCGAGCACCCGGTCGATGCGCCGCTCGGCGATCGCTCCCACCTCCGCCAGGGCGATGGCGAGAAAGTCGGCGACGAACCCCAGCGGCGCCCCGTGGAAGTTGCCCCCCGACTCGACCCGTCCGTCGGGCATCACCATCGGGTTGTCGATCGCCGACGCCAGCTCGGCCTCGGCCACGGTGACGACGTGCGCCAGCGTGTCGCGGGCGGCGCCGTGGACCTGGGGCGTGCAGCGGACCGAATAGGCGTCCTGCACCCGCAGGTCGTCGGTGCGGTGGCTGGCCACGATGGGAGATTCGGCCAGCAGCGCCCGCAGGTTGGCGGCGCTCACGGCCTGGCCGGGCTGCGGTCGCAGGGCGAGAAGGTCTGCGGCGAAGGCCCGATCGGTGGCCAGCAGCCCCTCGACCGTGAGCGCAGCGGTCACGTCGGCGGTCGACAGCAGCGCGGCGGCGTCGTGGCAGGCCAGACAGAGCTGCCCGAGGATCCCGTCGGTGCCGTTGGTGAGAGCCAGGCCCTCCTTGTCGGCCAGCACCAGCGGCTCGAGCCCGGCGGCGGCCAACGCCTCGGCGGCCGGCACGACCTCGCCGCCCACCTCGCCGCCGACGCGGACATCGCCCTCGCCCAGCATCGCCAGCGCCGCATGCGCCAGGGGGGCCAGGTCGCCGCTCGCCCCGAGCGACCCGTATTCGGGCACCAGCGGGGCGATGTCCGCATTGACCAGCGCCAGCAGCCTCTCGGCAACCACCGGCCGGGCGCCGCTGAAGCCCAGCGCCAGGGTGCGCGCCCGCAGGAACACCATCGCCCGCACCACCTCGACCTCGACCGGCGGCCCCATACCTGCGGCGTGCGAGCGCACCAGCGCCGCCTGCAGGTCGGCCCGCCGCTCGGGCGGGATCGTCACCGTGGCGAGCGCCCCGAAACCGGTCGACACCCCGTAGGTGGGCTCGCCCCCCGCCAGCCGCTCGACGATCGAGCGGGAGACGGCCATGCGCTCGACGGCGGCATCGGTCAGCTCGACCACGGCACCCCCACGTGCCACCGCCACGACATCGGCGATCGTGACGCCCGGACCGTCGAGGCGCACCGTGCTCATGCCCGCACCCCGAGGTCCCGGCCCAGGGCCTCGGCGGCGGCGAGCACAGCGGCAGCGGTGGCGTCGAGGGCCTTCCCCTTGAGGCGCTGCGCCGGCCCGAGCACCGAGATGGCGGCCACGACGTCGCCGTCCGGACCGACCACCGGCGCCACGGCAGCCGACACATCGGGCTCGACGGCACCGACGTTGCGGTGGGCGACCGGCGAGCCGTCGCCAGTCAGTGCGGCGCCGACGGCGGTGATGTCGAGCGGCACCGTGCGGCCGACCCAACCGGTGTGGCGGATCGCCCGGGAGCTCTCGGCGGCCGTGAGGTAGACGGCGCTGGTGCGCTCGCGCACCGCCAGGTAGGCGGACTCGCCGGTGGCCTCGGCCAGTCGGTCGAGGTGCGGCTGGGCCACGGCGGTCAGGTGGGCGGTCGGCCCCTCCCGCAGTGAGGCCAGCGCCAGGCGCAGGAAGGCGGGGCCGGCCGAGAAACGACCGGCGTCGTCGCGGTCGAGCCAGCCGTGTTGCTCGAGCGCCCTGAGGTGGCGCAACGCCGTCGACGTGGGCAGGTCGACGGCCTTCGCCGCCTCGCCCAACGGCAGCCGACCGGCCGTCACGACGGCATCGACGAGTTGCAGCGCCCGCTCGGCGGAGCGGGCGACATGCAGGGTCGAGGAAGCGGTGGTCGAGGTCATAAAAGTTTCAGTAGATGAAAGTAGTTGCCAACACACGGCAACCTACGGCAGACTGTGCGGGACCGCAACCACCCGCCCACCCGACCCCACGGAGCACCCATGCCCACCCCCATCCACGCACCCCGGGGCACCGACCTGACCTGCCGCAGCTGGCCCCAGGAGGCCGCCTTCCGGATGCTCCAGAACAACCTCGACCCCGAGGTCGCCGAACGCCCCGACGACCTCGTCGTCTACGGCGGCACCGGCAGGGCCGCCCGCTCCTGGCCCGCCTACCACGCCATCCTGCGCACCCTCACCACGCTCGCCGACGACGAGACCCTGCTCGTCCAGTCCGGCAAGCCCGTCGGCGTGTTCCGCACCCACGAATGGGCCCCCCGGGTGCTCATCGCCAACTCCAACCTCGTCCCCGACTGGGCCAACTGGTCCGAGTTCCGCCGCCTCGAGGCCGAGGGCCTCATGATGTACGGCCAGATGACCGCCGGATCCTGGATCTACATCGGCACCCAGGGCATCCTCCAGGGCACCTACGAGTGCTTCGCCGAGATCGCCCGCAAGAAGTTCGGCGGCACCCTCGCCGGCACCCTCACCGTCACCGCCGGCCTCGGCGGCATGGGCGGCGCCCAACCCCTCGCCATCACCATGAACGACGGCGTGGCGCTGTGCATCGACGTCGACGCCGAACGCGTGCAGCGCCGCGTCGACCACCGCTACCTCGACGAGATCGCCGACGACTACGCCGACGCCCTGCGCCGCTGCGCCGCCGCCAAGGCCGACCGCCGGCCCCTCTCTGTCGGCCTCGTCGGCAACGCCGCCGACCTGCTGCCCCGCATGCTCGCCGACGGCGTCGACGCCGACATCGTCACCGACCAGACGTCGGCCCACGACCCGCTCGACTACCGGCCCACCGACCTCACCGACGACGCCGCCGCCGAAATGCGCCGCACCGACCCCGACGAGTACACCCGCCGGTCCCGCCACTCGATGGCCCGCCACGTCGAGGCCATGGTCGGGTTCCTCGACGCCGGCGCCGAGGTGTTCGACTACGGCAACAGCCTCCGGGCCGAGGCCGAACTCGGCGGCTTCGACCGGGCCTTCGCCTACCCCGGCTTCATCCCCGCCTACGTCCGACCCCTGTTCTGCGAGGGCAAGGGACCGTTCCGCTGGGTGGCGCTCTCCGGCGACCCGGCCGACATCGCCGCCACCGACCGGGCCGTCCTCGAAGAGTTCCCCGACGACGAGGGCCTCGCCCGCTGGATCCGCCTCGCCGGCGAACGGGTCGCCTTCCAGGGCCTGCCGGCCCGCATCTGCTGGCTGGGCTACGGCGAACGCCACCGCCTCGGCCTGCGCTTCAACGACATGGTCCGCAGCGGCGAACTCAAGGCCCCGCTCGTCATCGGCCGCGACCACCTCGACTCCGGCTCGGTCGCCTCCCCCTACCGCGAGACCGAGGACATGCTCGACGGCTCCGACGCCGTCGCCGACTGGCCGCTGCTCAACGCCATGCTCAACACCTCGTCCGGTGCCACCTGGGTCAGCATCCACCACGGCGGCGGCGTCGGCATCGGCCGGTCCATCCACGCCGGCCAGGTCAGCGTCGCCGACGGCACCGACCTAGCCGCCGCCAAGCTCGAACGGGTGCTCACCAACGACCCCGGCACCGGCGTCATCCGCCACGTCGACGCCGGCTACGACGCAGCGATCGCCGTCGCCGACGAGCGGGGCGTGCGGATCCCGATGCGCGAGGGAGACTGAGCGCATGGCCGTACGCGAGATCCTCCAGATCGGACATCCGATCCTGCGCCGGGTCGCCCGCGAGGTCGGCGCCGACGAACTCGGCAGCCCCGAGGTCCAGCAGCTCATCGACGACCTCGTCGACACCATGCACGACGCCGACGGCGGCGGGATCGCCGCCAACCAGGTCGGCGAGACCCTGCGCATCTGCGTCCTCGAGGTCGACGACAACCCCCGCTACCCGTACAAGCCGCCCATCCCCCTGACCATCGCCGTCAACCCCGTGGTCGAACCGGTCGGCGACGCCACGTTCACCAACAACGAGGGCTGCCTGTCGGTGCCGCTGCGGGGCGAGGTCGAGCGCCACGTCGACGTGCGGGTCCGCTACCTCGACCGAGACGGCGGCGGGCACGACTTCGTCGCCAGCGGGCTCGAGGCAGGCACCTGGCAGCACGAGGTCGACCACCTCGACGGCGTGCTGTTCGTCGACCGGGTCACCGACCCCGCCACCCTCGCCACCTGGGACGAGTTCACCGCCCACCACCGCGAGGCATTCGTCGAACGCATCACCGCCTTCGTCGCCGAGGTCGACGCCCGATGACCTGGTGGTGCGAGCTGGCCTGGCTGGGCGGCGACGCCCCCACAGCCGGCGTCACAGCCGGCGTCGTGCTCGAGGTCGCCGACGGCCGCATCACCTCGGTGCGCGCAGGCGTGGCCGCCCCGCCCGCCGGAGCCACCCGCCTCGACGGCCTCACGGTCCCCGGCCTCGCCAACGCCCACAGCCACGCCTTCCACCGGGCCCTGCGCGGCCGCACCCAGGCCGGCACCGGCTCCTTCTGGACCTGGCGCGACCAGATGTACGGCGTCGCCCAACGGCTCGACCCCGACACCTACTTCCGCCTCGCCCGCGCCACCTACGCCGAGATGGCGCTGGCCGGCATCACCGTCGTCGGCGAGTTCCACTACGTGCACCACCAGCCCGACGGCACCCCCTACGCCGACCCCAACGCCATGGGCGGGGCGCTGCTCGCCGCCGCCGCCGAGGCCGGCATCCGGATCACCCTGCTCGACACCTGCTACCTCCACGGCGGCCTCGATGCCGACGGCCACCAACCGCTGGGCGACCACCAGCGCCGCTTCGGCGACGGCAGCGCCGACGCATGGGCCACCAGGGCCGACGCCCGCCGCGCCGGCGACGACGCCGTGCTGGGCGCCGCCGTCCACTCGGTGCGGGCCGTCGACCCGGCGTCGATGGCGTTGGTCGGGGAGTGGGCAGCCGGGCATGGCGCCCCCCTCCACATCCACCTCTCCGAGCAGCCGGCCGAGAACCAGGCCTGCGTCGCCCACCACGGCCGCACGCCCACCGAGCTGCTCCACGACGCCGGCCTCCTCGGCGAGCGGCTCACCGCCGTCCACGCCACCCACCTCACCGACGCCGACCTGGGCCTGCTCGCCTCCACCCGCTCCGGCGTGTGCCTCTGCCCGACCACCGAACGCGACCTCGCCGACGGCATCGGCCCCGCCGGCGCCCTCGCCGCCGCCGGCGTGCCGCTGTGCCTCGGCAGCGACTCCCACGCCGTCATCGACCCGTTCGAAGAAGCCCGCGCCGTCGAACTCGACGAGCGCCTCGCCACCCTGGTGCGCGGCACCCACCCGGCAGCGGCGCTGCTGACCGCCGCCACCGCCAACGGCTACTCGGCCCTCGGCTGGGACGGCGGCGGCGTGCTCGCAGCGGGCGCCCCCGCCGACCTCACCACCGTCGGCCTCGACTCGGTCCGGCTCGCCGGCACCGACATCGACAGCGCCCTCGCCTCGGTCGTGTTCGCCGCCTCGGCCGCCGACGTCACCCACGTCGTCGTCGGCGGCAACGTCGTCGTGAGCGACGGCGCCCACACCTCGATCGACGTGGCAGCCGAACTCGACGCCTCCATCCGGACGGTCACGGGCGGCGCCGCCACATGAGCCTCGTCCTCGACGACATCGGCCTGCTGGTCACCAACGACCCGGCGCTCGGCGAAGGCCCCCTCGGCATCGTCCACGACGCATCGGTCGTCATCACCGACGGCGTCGTCGAATCGGTCGGACCCGCCGGTCAGGTCGCCGACGAGCGCATCGACGCCGCAGGCGCCTGCGTGCTGCCCGGCTTCGTCGACTCCCACACCCACCTCGTGTTCGCCGGCGACCGGGCCGAGGAGTTCACCACCCGCATGGCCGGCCGCCCCTACGACGGCGGAGGCATCCGCGTCACGACCGCCGCCACCCGGGCCGCATCCGACGACGAACTGCGCACCCTCACCGCCACCCGCATGGCCGAGGCCAGGGCCGCCGGCTCCACCACCGTCGAGATCAAGTCCGGCTACGGCCTCGACGTCGACGAAGAAGCCCGCCACCTGCGCATCGCAGCCGAGTTCACCGACGAGACCACGTTCATGGGTGCCCACCTCGTGCCCCACGAATACGAGGGACGCTCCGACTCCTACATCGACCTCGTGTGCGGGCCGATGCTCGACGCCTGCGCCCCCCACGCCCGCTGGATCGACGCCTTCTGCGAGACCGGCGCCTTCGACGCCGACCAGTGCCGGGCCGTCCTCGAGGCCGGCCGGACCGCCGGCCTCGGCCTGCGCCTCCACGGCAACCAGCTCGGCCCCGGCCCCGGCGTGCGACTCGCCGTCGAACTGGGCTGCGCATCGGTCGACCACTGCACCCACCTCACCGACGCCGACGTCGAGGCGCTGGCCGGCAGCGACACCGTCGCCACGTTCCTGCCGGCCACCGACTTCTCGACCCGCCAGCCCTACCCCGACGGCCGCAGGGTGCTCGACGCCGGCGCCACCGTGGCACTCGCCACCAACTGCAACCCCGGCTCCAGCTACACGACCTCGATGGCGTTCTGCATCGCCCTCGCCGTGCGCGACCTGCACCTGACCATCGACGAAGCCGTCCAGGCCGCCACCATCGGCGGCGCCAGGGCGCTGCGCCGCAACGACATCGGCCGCCTCGCCCCCGGCTGCGCCGGACACGCCGTCGTGCTCGACGCCCCCAGCCACCACCACCTCGCCTACCGCCCCGGCGTCCCCCTCATCCGTGAGGTCGTCGGAGCGAACCAACCAGACCGGGCCTGACCCCAGACCCCCGACCCCAGGAGCAACCCCCATGACCGACATCGGCCACACCGGCGACGGCCAGAACCAGTGGTACCCGTTCATGGACCGGCCCACGCCGGGCACCATCGACGGCATCCTCCAGAACCCACCCGTCGTGCCGCTCCACGACATCGACCCGCTGCCAGAGGGCGCCCGCTTCGTCGTCGTCGGCGCCGGCATCCACGGCCTGTCCAGCGCCTACCACCTCGCCATGGAGCTCGAGCGCACCGGCAAGGGCAAGGGCAGCGACGTCGTCGTCATCGACAAGGCCGGACCCGGCGCAGGCGCCACCGGCCTCGCCTGCGGCTGCGTCCGCAACCTTTACATGACCGGCCCCCTCCACGCCATCCTGCGAGCCAGCGTCGAGGTCTGGGAATCGGACCCGATCAACTTCGGGTTCCAACAGGTCGGCTACGTCTCGATCGGCGAGGACAACCAGGCCGACGACTACGCCCGCCTGCACGCATCGCAGAACGACAGCGGCTACCCGTCCGACCTCTACACCGGCGCCGACGCCCACAAGTTCCTCACCGGCCTCTGGCCCGACTTCAAGACCGACAACTGCGACGTCGTGCTCCACGAGCACCGCTCCGGCTACGCCGGCACCCACATGGTCATGTGGGGCCTCGACCAGAAGTGCCGCCAGTGGGGCGTGCAGCGCGTCTACGGCACCGCCGTCACCGGCTATCAGATGGACGGCCGCTCCGTCACCGCCGTCGAGACCACATCGGGCACCATCAAATGCGACCAGGTGGTGGTCGGCGCCGGCGCCTGGACCCCGCAGCACTGGGAATGGCTGGGCGGCCCGTCGAAGCTCGACGTCCTGTACCCCGACGGCCACCTCGAGGTCGACAAGGACCTGTGGACCTACTGGCGGCTGCTCGAGGGCGAGGTCTACCTGCCGCCAGGCGTCGACTTCCGCACCGCCAATGGCCGGGACAGCCCGGTCCTGCACGTCGAGCTCATGAACACGCCCGTCTACGGCGACGACGGCACCATGCTCCAGGACCACGTCTACACCTACACCCGCTACGCCGCCGAACGGGTCGGCGCCCCCGGCCTTCAGGGCGGCACCATCCCGATCCCCATCGGCAACGCCGCCGACCTCGAGCCCTACGGCCACCTCAACGACGCCTACCAGGCCGACGACTGGTTCCCCGAGTACTACTGCAAGACCCTCGGGATGCTGTTCGAACGCTTCGAGAACCTCGAGCCGTACTACAAGCAGCGCCGCAACGGCGGCATCGGCGCCTTCACCGCCGACAACGTGCCGATCTTCGACTTCGTCGCCGACAACGCCTGGGTCATCGCCGATTCGAACCACGGCTTCAAGATGATCGGCGTCGGCAAGCTGACCGCCCAACTGCTCGTGCACGACGACATGCCGTTCGAGCTGAAGCCCTTCGGCTTCGACCGCTACGCCAGCGGCGACACGTTCGGCGACCGCAACTCGAACTGCCCATGGGTCTGAGTGCCCACGGCCGGTCGCCGGTAGGACGGCGCCCATGAGCCACTACGTCGCCGGCCTGCCGATGTACGACTGGCCTGAGGTCCGCGACCAGGTCGATGCCCTCTGGGCGGCGATCAGCGACCGGCTGCGCGACGCAGGCATCGAAGCCCCGACGGCGCTCACCCGGCCCGACCGGTTCGAGGACCTCTGGACCGTCCCCGACCTGCTGCTCGGACAGGCCTGCGGCCTCAACGTGGTCGACGGCCTGCGCGGCCGCGTCGAGGTGCTCGGCTCCCTCGACTACGGGATCGAGGGCTGCGAACCGGGCGACTACCGGTCCGTGCTGGTCTGCCGCGTGGGCGACGACGGCGACGGCAGCAAAGGCCTGGCGGCCTTCCGGGGCCGCCGGGTGGCGTGCAACGGCCGCAGGTCGTGGTCGGGCCATGGCTCGCTCATGTCGACGGTCGCACCGCTGGCCGAGGCCGGACGGTTCTTCGGCGAATACGTCGAGACCGGCACGCACCGGGAGTCGATCCGCCGGATCGCCGCCGGCGAAGCGGACGTTGCGGCGATCGACGCCGTCGCCTGGCGCCTCGCCCTCGACCACGAGCCGGCCACCGACGAGGTGCGGATCCTCGGATGGACCGACCCCACTCCCGCCCCGCCGCTGGTCGTCGGCTGGGCCCACGCCCACCTCGCCGGGGCCATCAACGCCGCCGTCGTCGAGGCCGTCGCCTCGCTCGGCCCCGACGTGCGACGGCCACTCGACCTCTACGGCTACAGGGTGCGCCCCGCAACCGACTACGAGGTCATCGCCGACCGGCTCGCCGCCGCCGAGGCCGCCGGCTACCCCGAGGTCGCCTGACGCCTAGCGCTGGTCGGGGGGCCGCTCGGACCAGAGCCGCAACTGCTCGAACGGATAGATGCCCGTGCTGTGCCCGTCGTTCCACGTGATGACCAGGCCCCAGGCGCCGTGCAGCGCAGCGTCGGTGATGGACAGCGGGGTGGGGCTGCCGGGACGCGGCCAGACATCCTCGCCGCGTTCGCCGAGTGACCGACATGAAGCACACGGGCACCACAGGCGCAGCCGCATCAGGTCGAAGTCGGCCACGTAGCCGTCCTCGAAGGTGACCTTCAGCCCCCGGCTGCGCTCGACGACCAGATCGGCGACTTCGTAACGGTCCTCCACCCCGCCATCATGTCGGAATCAGGGGCGTGTCGGGCGCTTCGGCGTCGTCACCGGTCCGATCGACGGGCCGTCCAGCCCAGCCATTCGTCGATCTCGACGACGATCACCGGCCCGGTCGGTCGGTTGTCGACGAGCTGGGGGTACTTCGCCACCAGCGCATCGACGGCCTGGCGGTGGTGCTGCCCGGTCGACACGACCCGGGCGTCGCCACGGACCCGAACCCACCAGAGTTCGTCCCAGTCCTCGTCGTACCGGTGGGCGAGCACGGTCACGCGCGGGTTGGCCCGGATGTTGTCGAGGCGCTGCAGCCGAACGGTCGTCTTGGGCTTGTGGTCGACGGCGCTCACCAGCCGATCGTCGTCGACGGCGAACGTGATGGGGACCAGGTCGACCTCCCCCGCAGGATTCGTCGTGCCGAGCGTCGCCACCCGCGCCGACGCGAGCCGCCGCCTGACGTCTGCGGGGTCGAGCGTCGGCATGCCCCCAGCATGCCCGAACACACGCGGCGAGGACCCCCACCGCCGGGCGGCCAAGGACGCCGGAGCGGCTCCGTCCTACACTCGGCGACCAATGGAGACCCGACCGTGACCGACGCGCTGGTTGCCGAGATCCAGGCCGCACTCGGGCCGCGAGGATGGCTCGACCCGGCCGACGCCGGCTCGCTGCTCACCGGCTGGCGGGGCACCTATTCGGGCACGCCGATTCTCGTCGCCCGACCCGACACCGTCGAGGGCGTGCAGGAGGTCGTGCGGGCCTGCGCCCGACACGGCGCCACCGTCGTCAGCCAGGGCGGCAACACCGGCCTCTCCGGCGGCTCGGTGCCGATCGACGACCCGTCCGACGGCCGTCCGTCGGTGCTGCTCCTGACCTCGCGCCTGAACCGGATCGTCTCCGTCGACCCCGCCCGCTTCACCATCACCGCCGAAGCCGGCTGCACCATCGAGCAGGTCCAGCAGGCCGCCGCAGCCGTCGGCCAGCAGCTCGCCATGGACTGGGGCGCCCGCGGCACCGCCACGGTCGGCGGCGCCATCTCCACCAACGCCGGCGGCCTCAACGTGCTGCGCTTCGGCAACACCCGACGCCACGTGCTGGGCCTCGAGGCGGTGCTCGCCGACGGCCGCGTCTTCGACGGCCTGCGTGCGCTGCGCAAGGACAACACCGGCTACGACCTCAAGCAGCTCTTCATCGGCGCCGAGGGCACGCTCGGCGTGGTCACCCGGGCGGTGTTCGAACTCCAACCGGCGATGCCGCACCACCGGTCGCTGTTCGCAGCGCTCGCCGGGCTCGACACCGTCACCGACCTCTACGGCCTGGCCCGCTCGATCGACCCCGGCGGCCTCACCGCCTTCGAGCTGGTTCCGGAGATGGGCGTCGGTGTTGCCGTCGACGTGCTCGACGTGGTCCGGCCGATCGGCACCAGGGCCGAGTGGTACCTGCTGGCCCGGTTCAGCGGCAGCGAGCCCGTGACCGACACGGTCACCCGCTTCCTGTCGGAGGCCGTCGAACGCGGCTACGTCACCGACGCCGTCGTCGCCGACACCGCCTCCCAGGAGGCCAACCTCTGGACGCTGCGCGACGAACTCCCACCCGAGACGCTCTTCGACAGCCGGGGCGCCAAGTTCGACGCCGCCGTCCCGATCGACCGGATCCCCGGGTTCCAGCGCTCGGTCGAGGCCATCGCCGAACGGCTCTGCGGCCCCGAAGCGGTCACCTTCTCGTTCGGCCACCTCGGCGACGGCAACCTCCACGTCTACGTGCTGGCCTCCCTCGAGCCCGGCGGCCGTCTCGCCCCGGACCTGGTCGAGTCCGTCACCGCCGCCGTCGACGCGGTGATCTGGGAACTGGGCGGCACCATCAGCGCCGAGCACGGCGTCGGCCAGGACCTGCTGGGCCGCCTCCCCGGCCAGAAGTCGCAGGTCGAGTTCGACCTGATGCGTGCGGTCAAGGCCGCCATCGACCCCACCGACCTCTTCAACCCCGGCAAGGGCGCCCAGACCATCGAGCACAGCACCCGCCCCGCCTGAGCGGCCGTTGTCACAGGTCGATTCCCTCATCGAGACACTCGACATCATGCGTGACGACGAACTGATGGCGTCGATCCGCCTCTCGCGTCACGAAGTCGCCGAAGGTCGTGTGTTTCCCCTGGACGAGGACCCGACCAGCGAGTAGTCGATGGCGACAGGTTGGCTCACCCACCGGGTCCAACACCGGAGGGACGTGTACCGGTCGCGTTGACCCGTCGGTGTTCCTGAAATAACGCGCCCTCAGGCCACCACGAGGTCGAGGCTTGACCGGCTGAGGCGTTCGCAGCCGGTTTCGGTGACGACGACCGAGTGGCCGAGCGTCATGGCCTTCTCGTCAGCGTGGTTCAGCACGATCATGTGCAGGAAGAAGGTGTGGTTCGGCTCGAACTCGAGCGGGTTGCCCTCGTAGATCATCGGCCAGTCGGTCCAGACCGGGGCGTAGACGGCACCCATCCCGTAGCCGCAGGCGTTGAGTCGGTGCTCCCGGTAGCCGGCGGCGTCGAGCACCTCGGCGTGCACCGCGAAGACCTCGCCCAGGGTGACCCCCGGTCGGATGGCTTCCTCGCAGGCCAGCAACGCCTCCTCGCAGGCCCGGTGCATGTCGACCTGCACCGGATCTGGTTCGCCGACGAGGATCGTCCGCATCATCGCCGCGTGGTACCTGCGCTGCACGCCGCACCACTCGAGCGTGAGCTGGTCATCGGCGTCGAGGCGTCGCCGGCCCGACGTGTAGCGCACCATCAACGCTCCCGGGCCCGAGCCGATGATCAGCTCGTTGCCGGCGTAGTCGCCGCCGCCGAGGAACACCGCCCCCTGCATGGCGGCGAGGATCTCGGCCTCGTCGACACCGGGCCCGGCCAGGCGCACCGCCTCTTCCCAGGCGTCGTCGGCCAACTCGGCGGCCCGGCGCACGTACACGAGCTCCTGCGGGCTCTTGGCACGACGCAGTTCCTGGACCAGCGTCGAGGCGTCGGTCCAGGCCAGGAACCCCTCGAGCTCCGCCTCCACCAGCCGCCACATCGAGGCCCGCAGGCCGTACGAGTCGAGCTCGATCCCGACCCTCGACCCGCCGAGGCCCAGGTCGTCGAGCATCGCCCGCAGGTCCATGGCCGGGTTCATGCCCTCGACGTCGACCCAGATGCGGACGTCCTCGATGTCTGACGTGTAGAAGGCCGTGCCGTAGTCGGGCGCCCGGGTGAGCAGGGCGATCCGGCCATCGGCCGTCATCACGAGGCACTGGAACATCGAGAAGCCGAACGTGTCGTAGCCGGTCAGCCAGTACATCGACTCCTGCTTGAACATCAGCAGCGCATCGAGGCCGGCATCGGAGATCGCCGCAGCGGCCCGGTCCTTGCGGGCCTGCATCTCCCCGGTCGAGAAGTGAATCGGCATGGTTGGTCCTCCTCAGGCGCTGTCTTCCGAAACTTCGACCCGCACTACGTTGTGCCGATGCCGGACGTCGAGCTTCCGTTCAGCCGCGAAGAGTACGCGGTCCGACTCGCCAAGGTCCGTGCCGCGATGGATACCGCAGGCGTCGAGGTGCTGGTCGCCGCCGACCCGTCGAACATGTCGTGGCTGACCGGCTATGACGGCTGGTCCTTCTACACGCCCCAGGCGGTCATCGTGGCCCACGACGGCGAGCCGTGGTGGTGGGGCCGGCGCATGGACGGCAACGGCGCCCGCCGCACCGTCTACATGGATGGGTCCCGCATCCTCGACTACTCCGACGACCACGTCATGTCGACCGAGCGCCACGCCTTCGGCCAGCTGGGCGGGCTGCTCACCGACCTCGGCCTCGCCGGCGGCCGGGTCGGCGTCGAGCTCGACAACTACTACTACTCGGCCGCCGCCCACCAGAACCTCGTGGCGGCCCTTCCCGACGCCGAGGTCGTCGACGCCACCGGCCTCGTCAACTGGCAGCGGGGCGTCAAGTCCGAGCAGGAGCTCGTCTACATGCGGCGCGCCGCCCGCATCGTCGAGCTCATGCACGACCGGGTCCGCGAGCTGATCGAGCCCGGCATGCGCAAGTGCGACCTGGTCGGCGAGATCTACCGCACCGCCATGACGGGCACCCCCGAGTTCGGCGGCGACTACGCAGCGTTCGTGCCGATGCTCCCGACCGGCGCCGACGCCTCGGCCCCGCACCTGACCTGGGACGACAAGCCCTTCGAATCCGGCGCCGGCACATTCTTCGAGATCGCCGGCGCCCACCGCCGCTACCAGCTGCCGCTGTGCCGGTCCGTCTACCTCGGCACCCCGCCGCCCGCCATGCTCGAGGCCGAGAAGGCGCTCATCGAGGGGCTCGAGGCCGGGCTCGACGCCGCCCGCTCCGGCAACCGGGCCTGCGACGTGGCCAACGCCCTCTACGACACGATGGAGCGGTACGGGATCCACAAGGAGGGGCGCTGCGGCTACCCGATCGGCATCAGCTACCCGCCCGACTGGGGCGAGCGCACCATCTCGTTCCGCCCGACCGACGAATCGGTCCTCGAGCCCGGCATGACCTTCCACTTCATGCCCGGCCTCTGGATGGACGACTGGGGCCTCGAGATCACCGAGAGCCTCCTCATCCGCGACGAGGGACCGGCCGAGGTGCTGGCGAACTACCCGCGCGAACTGTTCGTGAAGCCATGAGCGAACACCCGCTGCTGGACGACGCCCTGTCCATCCTCGACGACCTGATCGCCTTCCCGTCGGTGGCGCTGACCCCCAACCTGGATCTCATCGCATGGGTGGTCGACCGCCTCGACGGCGTTGCCTCCGACATCCGGCTCAGCCACGACCCCACCGGCACCAGGGCCAACCTGTTCGCAACGATCGGCCCCATGGTCGACGGCGGCATCATGCTGGCCGGCCACAGCGACGTCGTGCCCGTCGACCCCGACGACTGGGCCTCGCCGCCGTTCACCGCCACCCGCCGCGCCGACCGCGTCTACGGGCGCGGCACGGCCGACATGAAGGGCTTCGTGGCCTGCGTGCTGGCCCTGGCCCCCTCGTTCGCAGCCGCTGACCTCGTACGGCCGATCCACCTTGCCCTCACCTACGACGAAGAGGACGGCTTCCACGGCGCCCCGGTGCTCATCGACTCGCTGGCCGACGCGCCCCGGCCGGCTGCCGCCATCGTCGGCGAGCCCACCGGCCTCCAGGTCGTCGGCGCCCACAAGGGCTGCTACGAGTACACGACCACCGTCACCGGCATGGACGGGCACAGCTCACGGCCGTCCGAGGCGGTCAGCGCCGTGCACCACGCGACCCGTTGGATCAGCGGGCTTCTGGGCCTGGCCGGCGAACTGGCGCAACGGGCGCCGGCCGACAGCCGTTTCGAGCCCGCCCACACGACCACCAACGTCGGCACGATCGGCGGGGGGATGGCCCGCTGCACGGTGGCAGGCGACTGCTCGTTCGAGTGGGAGATGCGACCCGTGCAGGGCAGCGACGCCGGATTCGTCAAGGCCCGCATGGCCGAGGTCGAGTTCGGGCTGCTGGCCGAGATGCGCTCCGTGCACCCCGAGGCGTCCATCGAGACCGAGGTCGTGTGTGAGATCGACGGCCTCGAATGGGACGAGGCCTCGCCGGCCATCGAGCTGATGCGGTCCCTGCTGGGCGGCGACCCGCCGGTCGGCGTGGTCGCCTACGGCACCGAGGCCGGCCTCTACCAGGCGGCCGGGATCCCGTCGGTGGTGTGGGGCCCCGGCGACATCGGCGTCGCCCATCGCCCCGACGAGTACGTCGAGATCGCCGACCTGGTCGCCTGCCTCGACGTGCTGGAGCGGCTGCCCGGGTCTGTTGGGGGCCGACGTCGTCGGCTGAGGACCTGACCCACCGCTAGCGTCGCCGGAATGTCGGACGCACCCGTGCTGCTGGACGTTGATCAGCATCCGATCGCCTGGCGGGAGGCCGGGTCGGGCGACCTCGTCCTGTTCCTGCACGGCATCGGGCACAGCCGCATCGCCTGGGACCGGCAGCTCGAGGACCTGTCCGACCGGTGGCGATGTGTCGCATGGGACCTGCCCGGCTTCGGAGCCTCGGCCCCCCTCGAGGCCATGACCTTCCCGGCCATCGCCGACGCCGCCGTCGAGCTGCTCGACCTGCTCGGAGTCGAATCGGCACACCTCGTCGGGCTCTCGTTCGGCGGCCAGCACGCACTCCACATAGCGGTCCGCCACCCCGAGCGCGTCCGGTCGCTGGTGCTTGCCGACACGAGCGCAGCGTTCGGACTCGGCGACTCCGGCCGCGACGAGTGGATCGCACAGCGCCTCGAACCGCTGCGCCGCGGCCTGACACCGGCCGACATCGCCGAGTCGGTCATGACCGGCATCTCCGGACCCGACTTCTCGGGCCCCGACTTCGACCTGGCGGTCGCCGCCATGGAGCGGCTGTCGCCCGAGGCCTACGAGGCCGCCGTGTACTGCCTGCCCGACCACGACGTCCGCGACCAACTCGCAGCGATCGACGTGTCGACGCTCGTCATCGTCGGCGAACTCGACCCGGCCACGCCACCGCACGTCGCCCGAGAGCTGGCCGACGGCATCCCCGGCTCCAGGTTCGTCGAGCTTCCCGGTGTGGGTCATCTCACCGCCAACGAAGCGCCCGTCGAGTTCAACCGACTCGTCCGCGACTTCCTGACCTCTGTGTAGTCGGGATCCGTCCACCATCGGGCGGGACCGGTCGACAGCTCCACGGCCATTGATGTGGTCACAACATGTTGCTATTGTGACTACATGAACGTCGGCGTACGCGAGTTGAAGGCGAAGCTCTCCGAATACCTCGGCCGCGTGGCGAGCGGAGAGTCGGTCGTCGTGACCGACCGGGGTAGGCCCGTGGCCCGGCTCGTGCCGTACGACCATGGTTCGGCGGTGGAGCGGGGCATCGCCGAGGGCTGGATCCGGCCCCCCCTCCGAATCGGGCTGCAGCCGTCGGTACGGGTGCGTGCCACCATGAGCAGTGAAGAGGCGCTCGACGAGGACCGTGGTCGGTGACCCTCTACGTCGACTCGAGCGCCCTGGTCAAGCGCTACCTGAAGGAGGACGGTGCGGAGGACGCAGTCGCCCACATGGCCTCGGATCCGGTGCTGGTGACCTCGGCGCTGACGGCGATCGAGGTGCGGCGGACCCTGACCCGCCTCCTGACCGACGACCTCGAGGCGATGCGGGCCCGCTTCGCCATCGACCTCGATGCCTTCGCGGTGGTCGGTCTGGATGCTCAGGTCTGCAACGAGGCCGCCCGTATCGCCGAGCAGACGCTGTGCCGATCCCTCGACGCCATCCACCTGGCGGCCGCCCGTCGGGCCGGCTCGGCGACCACGGTCCTCACCTTCGACCAGCGACAGGCCCGGGCCGCACGGTCGATCGGACTCGCCGTCATCGGCTGCTGACCGGATCCGCAGCCGGGTAGGCACCGACCGCCCCGAGGCGCAGGAGCCTGCACCCTCTACCTCCGTACAGCAAGGACTAGGACGAAGCGCCCAGGGCCTCCTTGTAGGCCTCCCAGATCAGGCGGTTGAAGAACAGCACCGGCCCCTCCCGCTGGTCGACGTAGCGCATGCGGGGGAGCCGTCCCGTGCGCAGGTTGCGCTGCTGGACGGCCACGGCCTCGGCGTCCTCGTTGAAGGTGGCGTCCCAGATGTCGATCCAGCGATCGACCCGGTCGAGGTCGGCGCCCACCTCGGCGAAGTAGTGACAGACGAACAGGCACGACTCCGGGCCGGTCGGTACGACCCTCGCCATGTACATGAAGTCGTCCTGCTGGACGGCGTGCGCGCCGGGGAAGAACTGGAACGAGCAGTAGGTCGAGCTGCGCAGGGTGCCGTCGTCGACCCGCTCCGATGGCTCGAAGTGCGAGCTGGACATGGTCCCGTGCGTGTCCCAGCGGTAGCCCGACTCCGGGCCCACGTCGTAGGCGTCGGCGAAGGTCGAGCCGTGGATGTGCGGGCAGTGGTAGCACTCGACGCCGTTGTCGTACCAGAGCTTCCAGTTGGCGGCGTTCTCGGTGACGATCTCCCGGTGGAACCGGTAGTGGGACGGGTCGGTGTCGAACCCCCGGTCGACCGCCAGGCCCTCGAGCAGGGGGTGGGCCTCGCGCAGCGTGCAGGCGTCGGGGTCCGGGTTGACGTACACGCCCTGGGCCCACTGGTCGACGGCCACCGGCAGGAGCGACATCTCGCCGGCGCAGAAGGACGGGTCGTCCTCGGTCCCCGGCGACCGGGCCAGCGAACCGTCCAGCCGGTAGGTCCACCCGTGGTAGCCGCACTGCAACCACCGGCCGTTCCGGTCCCCGGCGACGACCCGGTAGCCACGGTGCCGGCACACGTTGAGGAACCCGTGCAGTTCGCCGTCCTCGTCCCGGGTCACGACCACGGGCAGGGCGCCGATGTCGCCCGTCACGACGGATCCCGGCTCGGCCAGCCGCTCCAACGGGGCGAAGTACTGCCAACGCGCCGAGAAGACGGCGCCCAACTCGAACTCGTAGACGTCCGGGTCGAAGTAGGTGTGGGCGGGGAGGCTCCAGCGGCCGTCGATCTGCGCGTCGACCTCTGCGATGTCGAGGCCGAGCCGGTCTGCGGTGAACGTCTGCACGATGCCCCCTTCGGTGCCTACCGGCGCCGTGGCTGCACGCTGTCGCAGCGCATCATAGGAGTGTTCCGACCCTGAGTCCCTCCAGGACCGCCTCCTCGGCGGTCCGGGGGCTGAGGCAGTCGCCGACGGCGTGCAATTCGGCAACCCGGCCGTCGAGCTCCCGCTGGAGGGCCGTCTCGCTACGGTGGCCGTAGGCGAGCACCAGGGTGTCGACCCCCTCGAGCAGGACGGGCTCCCCGGACATCACATGCTGCAGGTAGACGGTGTCGGCGTCGGCACCCCTGAGCCGAAGGTAGGGGAGGACCTCGACCCCCTCCCGGTGCAGTCGGCCGGCCAGCTCGTGCCGGACGTAGCTCTGCAACGATTGGCCCATGGCCTCGCCGTTGACGCAGAGCCGCACCTTGCAACGGTGCTCGACACGCAGCATCTCGGCGACGCCCGGTCCGACCCAGTCGCAGCCCCAGTCGGCGACGACGACGTTCGGGCCGGGTTCGGCTTCGCCGAGGATCACGTCCCAGGCCGTGACGACGTGGGCACCCTCGAACCACTCGGGGTCGGGCCGGTGAGGCCTGGCGCCGGTCGCCACCACGATGGCATCGGGCGCCGCCTCGAGGAGCAGCCTGGCCGTGGCCTCGACGCCGGTCCTGACGTCGACGCCGGCGCTGCGGACCTCGCGTTCGAGGTTGGTGACGATGCCGCCGAACTCGGCCCGGCCTGGCAGCGACCGGGCCAGCAGGGCCTGGCCGCCGAGGTGCGACGCCCGCTCGTAGAGCGTGACCCGGTGGCCCCGCTCGGCGGCGATCGCCGCCGCCTTCATGCCGCCTGGTCCGCCGCCCACGACGACGACGTCCTTCGGGACAGCGGTCGGCGTGCGTGTTCCGAACTCGAGCTCGCGACCGGTCTCGGGGTGCTGGATGCAAGAGACGGGGTGGCCACCTGGGCGGTGGCCGATGCACGCCTGGTTGCAGGCGATGCACGCCCGGATCTCGTCGGCGCGGCCGTCCGCTGCCTTGGCGGCGAACTCCGGGTCGGCGATGAACGCCCGCGCCATGGCGATGACATCGGCATCGCCGTCCTCGAGCGCCCGTTCGGCGTCCTGGGGCTGGTTGATGCGGCCACAGGCCAGGACGGGAACGGAGACGGCGCCGCGGATCGCCCGGGACGCCGGCAGCGAGGCGCCGACCGCGGTGAACATGGAGGGCACGATCAGGCTGGCGCCGGCCAGCGAGTGTGTCCCACCGAGGGTGACGCTGATGTAGTCGCACAGGCCCTCGTCGGCGATCGCCCGGCAGGCCTCGACGGACTCGTCGAGGCGCAGGCCGTCCGGGTCGGTGTCCTCGGGGACGATCCGGAAGCCGACGACCGGCTCGTCCCCGACCGCCTCGCGGATGGCGAGCAGCGTCTCGCGCAGGAACCGACGACGGCCCTCGGGCGTGCCGCCGTAGCCGTCGGTGCGGTGGTTGGTCCGCGGGCTGAGGAACTGTGCGTGCAGGTAGCCCATGCCGACCAGCACCTCGACGCCGTGGACGCCGGCGCGGGCCATCCGCCCCGCCGCCGAGGCGAAGTCGGCGACCATCTCCTCGATCATCGGCACGGTCATCTCCCTGGGGACGATGTGGAACCGTTCGTCGGGCAGGGCCGAGGGGGCGATCGCCACGTCGCGGCTGCCGTCAAGGGAGTTCATCCGGGCCCGGCCCTCGTGGTACAGCTGGCCGAAGAACCGGCAGTCGTACGCTTCGCACAGTTCGACGAGTCGGCGCAGCGGCTCGATGCAGTCGTCGGTGGCGGCGCAACCGTTGGGATAGGTCTGGCCGGGGATCGGCACGACGTGATGGGCCTCGGAGACGACCAGACCGACTCCGTTGCGGACGCGTGCCTCGTAGTAGGCGAGGACGGCGTTGCCGAGCGTGCCGCCCTCGGCCATCCCGGTACCGTGCGCTGCGAGGCAGATCCGGTTCTTGAGCCGCGTCCCCCGCAGGTCGATCGGCGAGAAGAGTCTCGGGAACGGGCTGCTCGTCATGCTCGCCTCGCTGCACTCCGGAGAGCGACCTGGTCGGCTGTGGTGCGGCACAGTATGGCCGAGCGCACCACCCGCCCTCGACCGGCCGTGACCTCGTCGACGGGTAGGCGCTGACCGCCCCGACCGTTAGCCTCCTCGCTGCGGGGTGGAGCAGTCTGGTAGCTCGTCGGGCTCATAACCCGAAGGTCGCAGGTTCAAATCCTGCCCCCGCCACCAAGCGAAAGGCCCGGAATCACA
>Ga0209554_1001039_pt1 | contig 21991 bp, 19 predicted proteins | sample MarorgKNORR_S2LV_5_FD_188221 | JGI IMG/M metagenome (GOLD analysis project Ga0209554, IMG submission 188221) | Marine microbial communities from the Southern Atlantic Ocean, analyzing organic carbon cycling - Bottom_A/KNORR_S2/LV (SPAdes) (version 2) | ecosystem: Environmental > Aquatic > Marine...
TGAAAAAAATAATTTTCTATTTATTTATAACATTAATAGTATTTTCATGTTCAAAGGATGAGGATGAAGTATTACCTTATCCAGATGAGGATACATTACATGAGTTTTAATTACATTCGAATAATAGAGTCTCGTCATTACTCATGACATCAAGCGAGTATAATAGCTGGTTAAATAATGATGATTTTTCAAATGGAGAAAAAAGAAATGCTCTTTTTTAAGATATATATAAAAAATTTCCAGATAAATACGATTTTATTTTTTTAGTATTAAATGAACCTTCAAAACCATCATATTATGGTAAATTAATTGCTGTTTCTAATAATATCGAGGGAATAAGATTAAATGTTTATGATAATTCTGCTGAATATGGTTCTTCAGGTAAACTAAAAGACGTGATGCAATTGACAGCAATAGATTATTTAAAATATGGACCTTCTCTTCATGAAATAGCTCATAATTGGGCAAATTTTGCAATTACAACTCATTCTGTAGATGCTCCTGGATCAAATATAACTTCATATGAATATGGAAACCACTGGGGATTTACAGGAGGAAGCACAAAGGAACAACTAGGTGGTTTTAAACAAAGTTCTTTAATAGAACATGGGAACAATTTATACACTGTTGAACCTTTTGGTTCATTCGCAAATGGTGGTAATGGAATTCCATATAATGAATTAGAATTATACCTCATGGGTATGATACCTATCTCCTCTGTTTCAAACTTTGATGTCTTTACGGATATAACATCCTTTACAGTTAGTCAGACAGCTTATGATTTTACTGCTACTACTAGGACCACTTATACTCCTCAATCTTTAGAGGATTTTTTAGGAGAAAGAGTTCCTTCTAGCGGTAATTCACAAAAAGATTTTAAGTTATTAGTAGTTGTAATAAAGGATGCCCCTTTATCAGATGATGAGTGGAATAAAGTAGATGCAACAGCTGAGTGGTTTTCTAAAAAAGGAGATGATGATACAAGTCTTTATAATTTTTGGGAAGCTACAAATGGTGTTGGTTCCATCACAATAGAAAATTGAATACTATATAAAATTATAATTATCCTATTTTTTCAATAATTATATGATGATTGGTATAAATACAAATATCTGCTGCAATTGTAAGACTCTTTTTTACAATTTCTTCAGCAGATAATTTAGGATTATTTTCTTTAAGTGCAACAGCAGCAGCTTGGGCATACATGCTACCTGATCCAATAGTTGCTATTCCATTATCAGGTTCGAGAACATCCCCAGTTCCTGAAACAATAAGTAATTGAGATTTATTTGCAATAATCATCATTGCTTCAAGTTTTCTTAAATATCTATCCATTCTCCAGTCTTTTGCAAGTTCAATTGCAGATCTTTTCATGTTTCCACCATATTTACTTAATTTTTCTTCGAATCGATCTATTAAAGTAAATGCATCTGCTGTTGAACCAGCAAATCCTGCAAGTATTTTACCTTCTTGTAATACTCTGATTTTTTTGACGTTACTTTTTACAACTGTATTTCCCATTGTTGCTTGACCATCGGCTCCAATTGCTATTTTATTCTTATTTAAAACGGCACATACCGTAGTGGATTTGATATTTTTCATATTAAAGTAAAATTTTTATAGGGTCTTCAATTAATTCTTTAAGTGTTTGAAGAAATGCTGATCCCATTGCACCATCAACAATTCTATGATCACAAGATAAAGTAACTTTCATTAAATTTCCAGGCACAATTTCACCATTTTTTATTATTGGTGTATTTTTTATTCCTCCAACAGCTAAAATGCAAGAATCATTCGGATTAATTATAGCTGTAAATTCATCAATTCCAAACATTCCAAGATTTGATATAGTGAAAGTATTTCCTTCCCATTCACTTGGTTTTAGATTTTTGTTTTTAGCCTTATTTGCTAAATCTTTCACTTCAAGTGAAATATGAGATAGAGATTTATTATCTGCAAATTTAATTGTTGGAACAAGTAATCCATCTTTAACTGCAACTGCAACTCCAATATGAATATGATGATTTGTCCTTATTTTATTTTCTAAATAACTTGAATTAATCATAGGGTATTTTCTTAATGCTGCAGCTGTTGCTTTAATAATTATGTCATTAAAAGATATTTTAACCTCTGAAGTTTCGTTTATTTTTTTTCTTCCTTCAATACAGTTATCCATATTTATTTCCATTGTTATATAGAAATGAGGAGAAGAAAATTTACTTTCTGATAATCTTTTGGAAATGGTTTTTCTCATTTGAGAAATAGGAACTTCCTCAAAAGATTCTTCACCTATGGTTTTAGGCAATATTATATTAGTAGAATTTTGAGAACTTATAATTTCTGTATTTTCTTCTATATCTTTTTTAATAATTCTACCACCATCACCAGAACCTTTAATATTTGTAAGATTTATTCCTTTTTCTTCAGCAATTTTTTTTGCTAAAGGTGAAGCTTTAAGTCTTTTATCTTTAGATGTATCATCTATTTCAGGAATTTTTATTGTTTCTTCTTCTTTTGTTTCTTCTTCTTTTGTTTCTTCTTCTTTTAGAATTTCTTTTATATTTTCACCTTTTTCACCAATTATAGCAATTACGTCATTTACTGGAACAGATTCTCCATTTTTTACTCCTATATGCAGCAAAATACCATCATCATAAGATTCAAGTTCCATTGTTGCTTTATCTGTTTCTACTTCTGCAAGAATATCGCCTGATTTAACTTGATCACCTACTTTTTTGAGCCAACTTGAAATGACACCTTCTTCCATTGTATCACTCATTTTAGGCATTCTGATTATTTCTGCCATATTTACTATTTCCTCAAATTTAATTCCAAATTTTTATTTAATGGATTTAACCAAAGAAAATTATTAATTTTGATATATGATTGATAGGTATACTCTTATAAATTTTTCTTTTGTTTCAAATTCTTTTGAAATAGATATTGATAATATTAAGCCTAATTATAATGCAAATCCTACTCAAAAATTACCAATTATAACGTTTGATAAAAATAAAAAAGTATCATATGTTTACTGGGGATCTACAAAAGAAATGACAAAAAATAATCCTCCAGCCGTAAGACTTATTAATGTAGAGTTATCAAAATTAAAGAAAAGCAACATCCTTTTAAATACTTTTAAATTTGATAGGTGTCTTATTCCTTGTGATGGATTTTATTTTTGGAAGAAAATAAATAAGTCAGAAAAAACACCTTATTACTTTAAATACATAAAAAAGAAATTAATATATTGTGCTGGAATCAGAGAAAAGTATGAAGATTTTTCGGGTAATAATTTTTATTATTTTTCATTTTTAACTTCCAATTCTTCTAGTGATTGGAAACCTTTTACATCAAAATTACCATTAGAATTTGACATGAGATATTTTGATATTTGGTTTGACAAAAAAAGCTCAACAAATAAAATTTTACCTTTTTTGTCAGCTCTTAAGATTCAAGATTATAAGAATTTTATTGTTTCTCCTTATTTTCAAAATGTGAAACTTAATAATGATTCTTTGATACAACCCAGAAAAAGTATTAATCAATATGGAAACTATTCTCTTTTTGATTAAAGGTAAATAAACTATTTTTGGTCATGATAAAATCTAAAATTGTCAGTGTAGGATATTATTTACCAGATAATGTTGTTTCTAATAAAGATTTAGAAGAACGTATGGATACAAGTGATGAGTGGATTAGAGAGAGAACTGGAATTAAGGAAAGAAGGTGGGTAAAAGAAGGTAGTAAATTATCTACTTCTTTGATGGGAACATATGCTGCTAAAGATGCATTATCTGATGCTAATATGAATAAAGATGATATAGATTTTATAATTTTTTCTACACTAAGTCCTGATTATTTTTTTCCTGGTTCGGGTGTTTTATTACAAAGAAATCTTAAAATAAAAGAAATAGGTGCATTAGATGTAAGAAATCAGTGTTCAGGGTTTCTGTATGCTCTTTCTGTTGCGGATCAATATATTAAATCTGGTATGTATAAAAATATACTTGTGGTTGGAAGTGAAGTGCATTCTGGAGGATTAGATAAATCATCTAGAGGAAGAGGTGTTTCTGTTATTTTTGGTGATGGTGCTGGAGCAGTTATCTTTCAAGCAAATAAAACTTCTTCTTCAGGAATTCTATCAACACACTTACACTCTGAATGTGTTTATGCTGAAGAGCTTATTGTAATAAGTCCATCTACAACTCGTTGGGTAGATAAAATAATAGACGATGAGAAGGAAGATGGTTCTGGTTATTCTCCGTATATGAATGGAAATTTTGTTTTTAAAAATGATGTAGTTTGTTTTGAGCAAGTAATTATGGAGGCGCTGAACTATAATAATTTAAAAAAAGAAGATATATCCATACTTATTCATCATCAGGCAAATTTAAGAATTAGTCAATTTATTCAAAAACGTCTTGGATTATCAAATGATAAGGTATTTAATAATATAATGAAATATGGAAATACAACTGCAGCTTCTATACCAATTACATTAAAAGAGATAATATTGGATGATAAATTGAAAAATGGAGATATACTTTGTTTGGCTGCTTTTGGAAGTGGTTTTACATGGGCATATGCACTTATAAAATGGTAAATATTTTAGAGAATATGATTGAAATTTCGCAAAGAATATTTTTTATATTTATTTTTTTGTTTTCTTCAATTGCTTATTCTCAGACATTATTCATTCCTATTAGTGATCCTTATATTATTAGTATTTATAAAACTGGAGAAAAAAGTCAGGATGGAACATATATATCTAAGGATTCTCTTGGAAATATTAGAATAAAAGGAAAATTTAATGGTATTAAACCTATTGGTAAATGGTATGTATTTTTTGAAAGTGGTGAATTAAATTCTAATTATGCGTACAATGATGATGGAAATGTAGATGGTCTTTTTGTTGAATATTATAATAATGGTCAGATAAAGTCTGCTGGATATTTTGAAAATAATGTTCAGACTAGTACTTGGAAGACATTTTATTCTGATGGAATAATAGAGACAGAAGGAGAACTTTTAGAGGGTAAAAGATATAAGCAGTGGAATTACTATTTTCCAAGTGGAAAAATAAAGGAAATATCAAATTATAATTTTAAGGGAGAATTAAGTGGAATATTAATATCATATGATGAGTTTGGTAAGAAGGTTTCAGAGGCTGACTATATTAATAATAAATTAAATGGAAGATATTTAGAATTTTATTATAATGGAAGAATTGCACTTGAAGGATATTATAATTTAGGATTAAAAGATAGTATATGGGAAGAGTATAATATTTGGAACTCCTTATCTTTTAGAAAGAGATATAAAGATGATTTAGAAAATTCAAAATGGCAGTATTATTATGAAAATGGAAATATTCAGAAAACAGAATTTTATGTATTAGGAATAAAAAATGGATTATTTAAAGAGTTTTATCCAAATAAAAAATTATCCAAACAATATTATTATAAAAATGATTTCTTAGATAGTGTATATTATGAGTATTTACCAAATGGTTCATTAAGTGTTGAGGGAGAATTTAATTTGGGATTAAAATCAGGTCTTTGGGCAACTTTTAGAGAAGATGAAAATTTATATTCTATAGGTCATTATCTCAATGATTTACAGCATGGAGAATGGAAGTATTTTCATAAATTTGGAAACGTTTTATCAGAAGGTATATATGAGGGAGGGTTCAAGAATGGTCAGTGGATCTTTTATGATGAATCCGGTAAACTTGATGAAATTGGAAAGTATAAAAACGGGTTAAAAGAAGGCCTCTGGGGTAGGTTTCATTCTAATGGAAAACTTAAGCAGGAAGAAGAGTATAAAAATGGGAAATTATTTTATGTTTCTGATTATTATTCAATAGAAGGAAAAATACTTTTTAAAGGATCTTTTGTAAATGGGAATGGGGAAATTATTGATTACTTTGAAAATGGTTCAGTATTTTCAAAGACTAATTATAAAAATGGATTTCTTAATGGTAATTGGTTGATGTTTTATCCTAATGGTAGAGTTGCAGAGACAGGGAATTATATTTTAAATGAAAAAAAAGGTATTTGGATTAAGTATAATAAAAGGGGTATGAAAATTTTAAATAAAAAATATGATTAAAGATATTATTATAGCGATTGATGGGCACTCAGGATGTGGTAAAAGTTCTACTGCAAAAGCATTAGCTAAACATTTTAAATATAAATACCTTGATTCTGGTGCTATGTATAGAGCTGTCACATTATTTTTTTTGAGAAATAAAGTTGATATAAATGACATCAGTCAGGTAAGAGATTCTTTGGAAAAGATTTCTATAGATTTTGTTATTAAATCTAGAATTCAGAAAACTTTTTTAAATGGAAAATGTGTTGAAGATATTATAAGAAAGGAAAATATTTTAAAAAAAGTTAGTGTGGTTAGTGCTATACCTGAAGTAAGAAAGTTTTTAGTTAAGATTCAAAAAAAAATGGGTCTTAATAAAAAAATAGTTGTAGAGGGAAGGGATATTACTACAGTAGTTTTTCCTAATGCAGAAGTTAAAGTTTTTATGACTGCATCATTAGATGTTAGAGCAAGAAGGAGATATGAGGAAATAAAAATATCAAATCCAGACATTACTCTGGATCAAGTTAGTGATAACCTTAAAGATAGAGATGAGAAAGATTCTAATAGGGAGGATAGTCCATTGCTTAAGGTAGATGATGCGTATTATGTAGACACTAGTTCTTTAAAATTAGATGATCAAATAGAAAAAATAAAGACTTTGGTTTATGAAAAATTTGGTTAAAAAATTATAATTTAAAAATGAATACTAAAAACGGTTTTTAAGATTTATTTTTTATTATTTTTGTCGCAAAATATAATTGACTTTACAATAAATAAATGTCTTTTAAAATTAATTTAAGTAAGGGTTTTGATATAAAACTAAGAGGCGAAGCTGTTAAAACAATTACTACCATTAAAGCTCCATCATCATTTGCTATTAAACCCACTGATTTTATTGGTATAACTAGACCAAAACTTCTTAATAATGTTGGTGATGAGGTTAAAGCTGGAACGCCAATTCTTTTTGATAAATTGAGTGATCAGATTATGTACTGTTCACCTGTAAGTGGTGAAATTATTGAAGTTGTTAGGGGATTAAAAAGAAGGATTGAGGAGATTAGGATATTGCCTGATAAAAAAAATATATATGTAAAATATAAAAAGTTTTCTTCTTTGGAAGTTGATAAACTTAAAAGAGAAGATATAATTAAAAGTCTTACTTCTTCTGGTGTTTGGCCTCATATTATTCAGAGACCATTTGGATTAATAGCAGATCCAAATTCTGTTCCAAAAGCTATTCATGTATCTTTTTTTGATACTCACCCACTAGCACCATCTAGTAAAATTTTATATAAAGATGATCTTAAATATATTAAATGGGGTCTTAGAATACTAAGTAAGCTAACTAATGGAAAGATCCATTTAAATCATAACAAAGATTCTATTGAACATTTTAGTATTGATGGTTATGAGAATAATGTATTTTCTGGTCCTCATCCATCTGGCAATGTTGGTGTACAAATTCATCATATTGATGCTGTAAATAAATACGATGTTGTTTGGTCAACGAGCCCTCAGGGATTAATTGAAATTGGTAAATTTTTTTTAGAAGGCATTTATGATGCTTCTAAAAAAATATGTCTTGTAGGATCTGAAGTTAAAAATACTCAATATTATTCTTGTATATCAGGGACTTCTGTTATGAATATTCTTGAAAATAATATTAAGGATGGAAACCAAAGAATTATTTCTGGAAATGTCTTGACGGGATCTTCAATAGGTAGTAAAGGATATCTTGGTTTCTATGATAGCATGGTAACTGTTATTCCAGAGGGGAATAGTCATGAATTTTTAGGCTGGATTTTACCAGTTATAAATAAGCTTAGTTTTCAAAGAGCTTTTGGATTATTTTCATTTTTAAATCCTAAGAAGAAGTACAATCTTAATACTAATACGAATGGTGAGTTAAGAGCTTTTGTTCAGACTGGAGTTTTTGGGAAAGTTCTTCCAATGGATATACTACCAACTTATTTGTTTAAGGCTATTCTTGCTGAAGATTATGATGAGATGGAGGAATTGGGGATATATGAACTTGTAGAAGAAGATGTTGCTCTCTGTGAATTTGTTGATGTCTCAAAAAATGATTTACAGAAATTACTTAGAAAAGGATTAAATCTATTAAAAGATAGTTAGATGAAATTATTAAGAAAAATTCTTGATAGTCAGAAACCTTTATTTCAAAAAGGTGGAAAATTTGAGAAAGGTTATTACTTATTTGAAGCTTTAGAAGCTTTTCTTTTTGTTCCTGATCATGTAACATTAAAAAAAGGTGTTCAGGTTAAGGACGCTATTGATTTAAAGAGACTTATGATGACTGTTGTAATTGCCATGATTCCATGCCTTCTCTTTGGTATTTGGAATGTTGGACATCAGCATTTTCTTGCAATTGGATCAAGCGTATCTTTTTTAGAGAAAATTATTCTTGGTTCTAAGGTTGTTCTTCCTATAGTCATTGTTTCTTATACAGCTGGAGGAATAGTAGAAGTTATATTTTCAACGATAAGAAGACATCCAATTAATGAGGGTTTTCTTGTTACTGGCATGTTAATTCCACTTATTATGCCTCCTGGAATACCACTTTGGCAGGTTGCTCTTGCTACTGTATTTGCAATAACTGTTGCAAAAGAAGTGTTTGGAGGAACAGGAATGAATATACTTAATGTTGCACTTACAGCTCGGGTATTTTTGTATTTTGGATTTCCTGGCGATATAAGTGGTGATGTTTGGACATATTATGGAAATGATAATCAAGAATTAATTAGTGGGTATTCAGGAGCTACTCCTCTTTACCTTGGAGCAAGTACAGTTGATAATGTAGATTCTAATTCATTAGCATATTTATTAGATGAGTATTCAGAATCTATTAATCAAACGGAGTTTTATTCTTTTCAAAATATATTTTTAGGACCTATTCCAGGATCTATTGGGGAGACTTCAACTCTTATGTGTCTGATTGGTGCATTTATTTTGATATTTACAGGAGTTGGTAGTTGGAGGATAATGCTCAGTGTCTTTTTAGGTGCATATTGTATGGGATTTTTGTTTAATTTTATTGGTTCAAATGAGTTTATGCTTATTTCACCAGAATACCATTTTGTTTTTGGGGGCTTAGCTTTTGGAGCAGTTTTTATGGCAACGGATCCTGTAACTGCAGCTCAAACAGAAACAGGAAAATGGATTTATGGGTTTATGATAGGGTTACTAACAGTTGTTATTCGTATTTTTAATCCTGCATATCCAGAAGGAATTATGCTCGCTATTTTATTTATGAATGTATTTGCTCCATTGATAGATTTTTATATCGTTAAAGCAAATAAAAAAAGAAGATTAAAACGTGCAACAGTCTAATACATACATTATAATTTTTACAGCATTAATGACCATTTTCTTTGGTTTCATACTCTCTATTACTAGGATGAAGCTGGAGCCTATCCAGGATATACAAGTTGAAATTGACACTAAGAAAAAAATTCTTGGTGCCGTAATGGAAATATCTTCTCTTTCACCTGAAGAAATTCTATTTACATATAATAAAAAAATGAAATCCGTAGTTGTAAATATTAAAGGAGAAATAAAAGATTCCCTTGTAGCTGAAAAAGTAAACATTCAAAAAAATTTTAAGATTAACCCTGAGGATAGACAATATCCTGTATTTATGTATAGTAATACAGGAGAATCGGTAGATGCGTATATTTTTCCTATGTTTGGAAATGGATTATGGAATTGGATTTCTGGATTTGTAGCTCTAGATAAGGATCTAAATAGAGTAATTGGCGTAGCATTTGATCACAAAACGGAAACACCAGGTCTGGGAGCTAGAATTTCATCAAGTGAAATTCAAGATAGGTATAAAGGAAAAGAAATTTATGATGATGATGGTAAGTTGATATCAATTTTTATGCTTAGGAGAGAAAATAATGATAATCTTTCAAAGCATGAGGTTGATGGCATGTCCGGTGCTACTATTACAGGGAAAGGATTAAATAATATGCTTACTCATTATTTTGATTGTTATAGAGCATTTATAGAAGAAAAGAGATTAGAAAATACGTTAAAAGTATCTTATGAGTAGTGAAGTAAAAGAAAAAGAAACTGTCAAGATTAAACCTAGTGAGGGATTTTTATCTAAAAGAAGAAAAAAAATTCTTATAGATCCATTAGATGATAATAATCCTATAAGCATACAAGTTCTCGGAATATGTTCAGCTTTAGCGGTGACCATAAAACTAGAACCTACTATTATTATGGCAATAAGTGTAGTTTTTGTTATGATTTTTTCAAGTTTAATAACTTCGATTTTAAGAAATTATATTCCTACAAGAGTTAGAATAATAGTTCAACTTGCTATTATAGCTAGTTTAGTGACATTAGTTTCAGAATTTTTAAAGGCATACAATTATGAAATGTTTAAGGTTCTTGGTGCGTTTGTGGGATTAATAATTACTAACTGTATTATTCTTGGCAGGCTTGAAGCTTATGCAATGGCAAATAAACCATACGACAGTGTTTTAGACGCACTTGCTAATAGTGTAGGTTATGCATGGATAATTTTGACTGTAGCTTTTTTTAGAGAACTTCTTGGTTCTGGATCTATATTCGGATTTAAAGTATTTGAATTTATAGGTTTGAGTTCTTTTCCAACAAATGCATTATTTGTAGATTCTGTAGGTGCATTTATAATATTAGGAATTTTGATATGGATTCAACGTTCAAGAAATGGATATATTGAAAATTAAATTATGACTGATTTATTTAACCTAGTTATTAAAAGTGCTTTCATGGATAACATGATTTTTGCATATTTTTTAGGTATGTGTTCTTTTCTTGCTGTATCTAAAAAAGTAAGCACTGCACATGGTCTTGGTCTAGCAGTTATTTTTGTTTTGACGTGTACTGCACCACTTAATTGGTTAATTCAGAAAAATATACTAGAGGAAGGTTCATTGGTCTGGATTAGTCCTCAATTTAAAAGTATTGATCTTACATTTTTACAGCTTTTGATGTTTATCGCTGTTATAGCTGCCTTTGTCCAACTTGTAGAGATGGTAATAGAGAAGTTTTCTCCTACGCTCTATGGATCTCTTGGTATATTTCTTCCACTTATAGCGGTAAATTGCTCGATACTTGGTGGTTCACTTTTTATGGTACAGAGAGATTTTAATCTATCTGAAGCAACAGCATTTGGATTTGGGAGTGGTCTAGGTTTTTATTTAGCTATCATTGCACTAGCTGCAATTAGAGAAAAATTAAAATATTCAAACGTTCCTTCTGGACTCAAAGGTTTAGGAATCACTATGCTTCTCACTGGTCTTATGGGATTAGCCTTTAAAACATTTATTGGAATGACATTATAATTTTCTTATATTGAATTAAATATCTATGAGAAATTTATTTAATCACTTTCTTAGAGGTTTACTTCTGCTGGTTCCTATGGGAGCTGCTGTCTATGTTGTCTGGTACTTGTATGACTTTCTCGATAATCTTATTCCATTCCTACATTATCCTGGAGTAAGCTTTGTAGCTGTAATTGTATTTATAACATTATTTGGTTTAGTTGCTAGAAGATATAATACTGGTATTGTTAACTGGTTTGAAGGATTAATAGCTAATGTACCATTACTTAATCTGATATATTCTTCTATTAAGGATTTGATGACTTCTTTTATGGGAGATGAAAAAAAATTTAATAAGCCAGTACTTGTTAAAATGGATGGTGGTATTTATAAACCAGGTTTTATTACGAGTAAGGATCTAGATGAAATTGGTATGCGTGGTTATGTTAGTGTATACTTGCCTCATTCTTATAATATTAGTGGAAATGTCTATATAGTAGATAAAAAAAATATAAAACCTATCAACAACATATCTTCAGAAGTAATGAAGTATATTGTTTCTGGTGGAATTTCTGGAAGTATAAAAATCTAGATATCATGAAAAGTATTTCTCCAATGGAATTAAAGGCTATGATGGATTCAGGAAATGAATTTCAGCTAATAGATATAAGGGATGATTATGAGCATAATATATGTTGTATAGGAGGTGAAAAAATTAATATGTATTCTATATTTGATAACATCGATAAGATAAGTAGAAATAATAAGGTTATAATTTATTGTAGAACTGGATCGAGAAGTGGAAATATTGTCAAATCTTTGAAAGAATCTTTTTCTTTTGATAACGTCTATAATTTAGATGGTGGAATTATGAGGTGGAGGGATGATGTTGATTCTTCTTTAGTCTCTTATTAGTATATGAAAAAGTATTATGGCATATCTTGCTGAGTTAAAGTATTTAAAAAAATCATTTAGTGATTTAAAAATTTTATGTTTTAATGAGATTAATTAAAAATCTTTTTAGAGGTGATATAAATGTTACCATTTTTGATTTTGGATTAAAGTATGTTGTTAAGTTTGAATATTCTGGAATGGAGCAAACTTTTAAGCTTGATAAGTTTGAAATTGGAGATGCAGATAAATTAGAAGAATCTCTTAATGATGAACTAATAAGATCAGTTAAGGATAGGTTTGATGAAATGAGTAAAGAATTTAACAAATTTTATAAAATATGAATTTTTTTTTTCTTCATATTAATTATATTTTATTCTTTTGATAAGATTAGTCAGAAAAGAGATAAAACAGATTTTTTAAAATTACAATTTTTTATAGATAATAAATCTATTAATTACAGACTTTTAAAACCTTATTATGAAACTACTGATAATGTTCCCTTAGTTATATTTTTGCATGGGAGTGGAGAGAGGGGTAACGATAATGAAATGCAGCTTATTTACGGAGCAAACTTTTTTTTAAAAGAGACAGAAAAAAAAGAGTTTAATAGCTATGTTATTTTACCTCAGTGTCCAAAAAATAATAGGTGGTCTTCTCATAAAGTTGATCCCTGGGTTTTTGGTCATCATCATAAAATGAAAGATATTTCACATTACGGATCTCTTGTAATCAAATTAATTGAGAGTTTAATTAAAAATAATAATATTGATTCAGATAGAATTTATATTTCAGGTCTTTCTATGGGAGGGTATGGAACGTTTGACCTTGTCTCTTATAGACCAGATCTTTTTGCAGCTGCAGCTCCAATATGTGGAGGAGCTGATTTAGAGCTCCTTAAAATCCTTTAGATGTACCATTTTGGATTTTTCATGGAGATGCAGATAAAGTAGTCCCTGTAGAATATTCTCAAAATGCCTTTAAGTTACTTGTATCTAAAAATAACAAACATAGATACACTGAGTATAAGGATGTAAATCATAATTCTTGGGATTATGTATTTAAGGAGGAAGATTATTTTAAATGGATGTTTTCTAAATCAAAATAATCTTTATTTTTAAATTATAATATTTGTTTTCTTATTTTTTTCTTACCATTTATTTGTATTTTGTAGATCATCTTTTATTATAAAATAAATGAGTATAAAGCCTTTTTTAGTATATAAATCATCGGCAGGTTCTGGGAAAACATATGCGTTATCAAAGAACTATATACGACTAGCTCTTAAGAGTACATTTTATTTCAAAAGGATACTTGCAGTTACGTTTACAAATAAGGCAGCAGAAGAGATGAAATCTCGAATTCTTGAGATGATAGATGATATTAAAAAGGGAAAAGACAAGCAATTAATTATAGAATTTTCTCAGTATTATAATGTGAATCATGAGGAGATAATTGAAAGAGCTACAAAGCTACAAACTTCTCTCATCCATAACTATTCTTATTTTTCAATAAGTACGATAGATACATTTTTCTATGGAATCATTCAATCTTTTACTAGGGATTTAAAGTTTAGGGGAGTTTTTAATATTGAGATGGATCATGAACTTGTAATAAATGAGGTGGTAGCAAGATTTTTATCTACTCTAGAAAAGGGTAGCCCCATTTCAAGATGGCTAACAGAGTTTTCTCGTGAAAGACTATCTCAGGAGAAAGATTTTCTCGTAGTGCAAGAGATTAAAAATATTGCGAAAAATCTTTTTTCAGAGGAGTACAAGGCTCTTGTCCCAAAACTTAAAAATGCAAATTATGTTAAGGACGTAAAAGGGTTAAAAGCATACATATATCAAACAAGGAAAGATTTTAAGAAAGAGGTAGGATTAAGGGCAAAAAAAATTTATGATTCTATTTTATCAAATAATTTTTCTGTGGAAGATTTTAGCTATAAGTCTTCAGGAGTTGCAGGTTTTATCCTTAAGTCTTCTAATGGAGTAATTGTAGAACCTGGAATCAGGATTATGAAATGTTTGGATTCATCGGAATATTGGATTAGCAAGTCTTTTGATAGAAAATATGAATTGGAAAAGTTTATTGAAAAAGAATTGATGGTTCCATTTAAAGAACTTATAAGTATCTATGAAAATGGTATAGTTTCTTATAATACTGCAACTGAGTTAAATAATTATTTGTATGCCTTTGGGATTTTGGGTGAATTATATAAAAAGGTTATTGATTATAGAGATGAGAATGAGGTGATTTTAATTTCAGATCTTTCTGAGTTACTGAAAGAGATAATTAGTAATGATAACGTACCATTTATCTTTGAGAAAGTAGGAAACAGATTTAGCAATTTTTTAATTGATGAGTTTCAGGATACAAGTCTTTTGCAGTGGGAAAATTTTAAACCATTGATTCATGAATCTCTAAGTTCTGGAGATGAAAATCTTATTGTTGGTGATATAAAGCAAAGCATTTATCGTTGGAGGGGGTCAAAATCTACTATTATGCAGAAAAGTGTTTATGATGATATGGATTCTAAAGCGATTTCTGTGAATTACTTAAAAAATAACTGGAGAAGTGCTGAAGTGATAGTAGATTTTAATAATATCTTTTTCTCAGAAATATCTAAAATATTTTCTGAGAAAAAGATATGTTTTGAATTGAAAAAGATATATAACGATGAGCTTATACAAGAAGTTATACAGGAGAAAAAAAATAAAGGATTTGTACAGGTAAAGTTTAATCTTTCTAATAAAACATTTCACGAAGCGGGAGTTTATTTTACTCTTGATACAATAAGACATTTGCAGGATTTAGGATCTTCTCCTGGAGATATTGGGATAATAGTCAGAAATAATAAAGAGGCAAAAATTATAGCAGAAGCTCTACTTTTAGAGTCTTTAAATAAAAATTCTACGTATAATTATAATCACGTGTCTGCAGATGCATTAGATATAAAGTCGGCTGCTGTTGTTCGTTTTTTTATTAGCATTTTTAGATATTTTATTAATTCTAAAGATAGATTAGCACTTTCTGAAATTGTTTATTTTTATTGTAATAAAGTAAAAAAATCTGAAAACAGCTCGCACTTTGTATTTACTAATGAGGATAAGCTAAAAGAACTTCCTAAAGAATTTTATAGAGATATAAATACTATTTTAAGGTTACCAATCTATGAAATGGTAGAGCGTATTATTAGAATTTTCAAATTAAATGGTCTTCCAGATCAAATTCCTTATTTGCAATCTTTTCAGGATCTAGTATTGGAATTTAAAAGAAATAACAATGGTGGCCTTATATCCTTTTTAAAATGGTGGGAAGAGAATAATAATAAAACTTTAGAAATCTCTGAGCAGATTGATGCTATTAGTCTTATAACAATTCATAAGTCTAAAGGTTTGGAATTTGAAAACGTAATAATTCCATTTTGTGATTGGAAGCTTGACCATGATACTAAAGGGTCAAAAGATAAGTTCTTGTGGGTAGATCTTAAAAAATTAGACTCGAATTTTGAATTTCCTTTTCCTTTAAAGTACAAGTCTAGACATCCTAATACTATTTATTTAGAAGAGTTTTATAGGGAGAAAATAAAGGCATATAATGATAACATCAATCTTCTATATGTTGCACTAACAAGACCAAGGTCTGCACTTTTTATTCATTCTAGGAAGAAAGGAAGTTTAATTAGTAACGTTTCTGACGTGTTGTATAAACATTTAGAAAATAAACTTATAGAAAAGAAAGATTTTATGTTGTACGAATCTGGAAATCTTATAAAGAAAGAACATATTAGTATCCATGATAAATCTTATATAATGGAATCTTATATTTCTTCTCCATGGAATGGTAGAGTAAGAATTAAAAAAACATTGGATGAACTTATAACTTCAGAAAAACAGAAAGTATTGATAGAAAGAGGAAAAAAAATTCATGATATACTATATCATATAAAAAGTTTTAATGATTTAGAAGAAGGTCTTGATATTTCTGTAAATAAAAATATTATTGTTTCCAGTGAGAGAAAAGATTTTAAATATGTTCTTAATAAAATATTAAAAAATAAAGATATAAGACCATTTTTTAATCCAGATAAAAAATCTAATAATGAAATAGAAGTCCTTGATAAAAATGGAGAAGTATTTAGACTGGACAGGGTAGTTGAAATTGAAAAAAATCATCTTGTGGTATTAGATTATAAAACCGGTGAAGAAGAAGATTTTCATAGAGGACAAGTGACAAATTATAAAAACCTTCTTAAGTCTTTGCACTACAAAAATGTGAGTGGTTACTTGATATATTTAGATTCTAACAAATTAATTTCTGTAAATGAGTAAAAGATTTTTTTTAGAAGAGGTAGTTAATTATACGTATAAGAAATATAAAAATTTTGAGAATTTGTATATAGTATTTCCAAATAGGAGGGCAGGACTATACTTTCAAAAGGCATTATCTAAAAAAGCAAAAAATACTATTTGGTCACCTAAAATAAGAACTTTAGAGGAGTTTGTTCAAATGTATAGCAATATAAAAATTTGTGATGACGTAGCTGATAATATCATTTTAAATCATATCCTTTTTAAAATAATTAAAAAGTATCAGGATGATGAAGTAGACGTGTCCTTTGAAAAATTTTACTATTGGGGTCAGATGTTAATAAATGATTTTGAAGACATAGACCAGAGTCTCCAAGATGAGTCTAAGATCTTTAAGTCCATAAAAGATCAGAAAGAGATAGAAGAAACTTTTCATTTTATGGATAAAGAAAATTATGAATCAATAAAATCATTTTGGACAAAGTTTTTTCCAAAGATGAGTATTAACCAGAGAAATTTTCATAAAACATGGAAAATTTTGCTTAAAGTCTATAAAGATTTTAAGACAGTTCTTAGAGAGAAAAAGTTGGCTTATAAGGGAATTGTTTATAGGGATGTTGTAGATAACCTAAGTGTGAGTATAAATCATAATGAAGGTGTAAATTATCTTTTTGTAGGATTTAGTGTGCTTTCAAATGCTGAAAAAAAATTTATAAAATTTTTTATTAAAAATTATTCTGCTATGGCATTTTGGGATTTTGATGATTATTATTTTAGTGATTATAAGCAAGAGGCGGGAAAATCATTTAGAGGCTTTAAAGAGGACAAAGTTTTGTATTCGACCTTTCCGAAGGTGATACCAAATAATTTTAATTCTATAGAAAAAGAATTTTGCTCTATAGGAGTTGGTTCTCAAGTAGGGCAGGCTAAGGTTTTAGGAAGTTTACTTGAAAATATACAAAAGAAGAAAGATTTTGATGCAGATAAAATTCTTGTTCTTTTGCCAAATGAAGGTCTTTTATTTCCTGTGCTAAATTCTATTCCAAGTTCAATAAATAAAATTAATGTTACTATGGGATTTCCACTTTCAGAAACTCCATTGTATGATTTGATTAAAATAATATTAAAAGTTAAGAAAAATTCATCTGTTAGAAATTATCAGAAATCGAGTTATTATAAAGATATTATAGAGCTAATTTCTCATCCTTATGTATACCAGTATGATAAGGATTTTTCTAATTCATTTATAGAAGAGTTGAATAGTAAAAAACTTATTTATATTCCTCACAGTTATTTTGTTTCAACATCTACCTTGTTGAATATAATTTTTAATTCTTCTAATAGCATTATAAATAATTTAAGTGATGTTATAGAATTATTTTATAAAAAAATTGAAAATTTTGGTAATCTAGATAAAGAATATTTAATCTATTTTCATAAACTCTTTGATAGGCTAGTAGAAATAGATTTTGATATAGAGTCTGTTGAAATTTTATCAAAACTTCTCTCTCAAATTTCAAGACTTACAAAGATACCATTTTCTGGAGAGCCATTGAGTGGTCTTCAGGTTATGGGAGTTTTAGAATCAAGAAATTTAGATTTTGATCAAGTTTTTATTTTAAGTGTTAATGAAGGGGAATTACCTAGAAAATCATTAAACAATTCTTTTATCCCTTTTAATATTAGGAAAGGATTTAAACTTAAAACTAGTGATACCATAGACTCAATTTATAGTTATTTGTTTTATAGAGTAATTCAAAGGGCTAAAAATGTGACTTTTATTTATAATAATAAGTCTGATTTTGATTCTAAGGGAGAACTTAGTAGATACGTTAAACAGCTTGAGATAGAATCTCGTTTTTCAATAAATAATATTTCTATTTCTAATGATATAAGTGTTAACATGGAAAATAACATTTCTGTTCTAAAGACAGATGATATGCTTAAAAATTTAAATAATAGATTCAGTGGTAAAGGGTATATTTCTCCATCTGCTATAAAAGAATACGTTAGTTGTTCACTTAAATTTTATTTTAAGTACGTTGCGAATATTAAAGAAATTATGCCTTATGTAGATCAAATAGATAAAATGGTCTTTGGAAATTTATCACATAATGCTCTTGAGCTTTTATATCAAGATATAATTAAGAGTAAGAATAGTAGGATAATTGAAAAGAATGATTTTTTTAAAATTAAAAATAGTATATCTGGAGCTATCATGTTGGTAGCAAAAAAACATTTTAAGTTAAAGTCTAAAAGTGAATTCTTGATTGAAGGCCATAACGTTATTTTGTTTGAAATTATAAAGGATTATGTTACAAAAATTATTTCTTTTGATGAAAAAAATGCTCCTTTTGAGTTAATTGCTCTTGAAGGAGATAAAAATTCTGGATATAAGAAAGAGCTTAAAATAGATGCAAAAAGAATTGTTAATATTTCTGGTTTTATAGATAGAATTGAAAGAAAAGATGGTGTTGTAAGAATAATAGATTATAAAACTGGTGGAGATAGAAAAAGAATTAAAAGTATAGATTCTTTATTTTCATCTGATAAAAATGATAGAAATGATGCAGCATTTCAATTATTATTTTATGCTTTATTGTATATTAACGCAAGGGGTTTTGAAGAGCCAATTAGTGTTGGATTAAATAACATAAGAGAAATGAGTATTTCTAATTTTGACTCTAGATTATTTTTTAATAGAAACGATAAAATTAATGATGTAAGAGAATATTTAAATGATTTCGAAAGTTTATTAGTTGATACAATCAAAACTATTTTTAATAAAGATATACCTTTTTATCAGACTGATGATCATGATGTCTGTAAGTATTGTTCTTATAAAAATATTTGTAATAAATAATTATAGTTGAGAGTCTATAACATTTGTTAATGTTTCTTTAGGAACTGCTCCAACTTGTCTATCAACAATTTCACCATCTTTAAATGTTAGAATAGTAGGGATACTTCTTACTCCATACTTAACGCTTGATTCCTGATTACTATCTACATCTAATTTTCCAATGATTGCTTTTCCTTCATATTCATTTGCTAATTCTTCAATAACAGGACCAATCACTCTACATGGGCCACACCATTCAGCCCAAAAGTCTACTAAAACAGTTTTGTTTTTAGATATAACATCATTGAAGTTTGAATCTGTGATCTCTAGTGTTTTTCCCATAGTTTTTTTGCAAATATATAGGATAAATAAAAAGAATTATTATTTTGATATGAAATATTCAATACTCGAATTATTCTCTATAGATTTAAGAAAATTATCGTCTATAGAAATCTTTTTTTCTCTGGATATCATATCTAGAGATAAGGTCTTTCCATTGTCATTTGATACTATTGTTATTTTTAAATGGCAGTTTCCTTTTTTACTATTTTTTAAGTCTTTTTCAAGATTATCAATGATTTCTGAATTTATGTCATTAATGTTGATTTTTAAATGTAATTCCTTAATTAGATCGTCTCTGACTTCAGTTAGTAGTTTGATATCATCAATTTTATATTCTAATTCTTCAGGATTGTTCCACTTATTTTTCATTTTACCAGATAAAAATAGGAACCAACCTAACTCCATATAATTTTTAAATCTTACATAGTCATCACTAAAAAATAAAAAATTATAAGAATCATCAAAATCTTCAACTGTCATACGACCATATGGTTTTCCATTTTTAGAAATTTTATGTTCTACTTCAGCAACAATTCCAGCAGTGCTTAAATTAGTTTTACCATTGATTTTATAATTATCTTTTAATTTTTTGAAGTTTGTATTACATAAATTTTTTATTTCAAATTTATATTTATCAAGAGGATGTCCCGATAAATAAAGTCCTAGTATGTCTTTTTCAATTTTAAGTTTTTCAATTTTACTGAATGGTCTTATATTAGGAATTGGTGGTTGCGGTATATCACTTTCGTTAGAACCTCCAAATAAAGACGTTTGTTTTGTATCTTTTTCTTTCTGAATTTTATTAGCATAAACTATTGCTTTTTCTATTAAGGATTTCTCTGATTCTTCAGCATGTGTATATTGTCTTCTACTAATTTTTTCGAAACAATCAAATGCTCCAGCAAGGGCTAATGCTTCGTATGTTTTTTTGTTTACTGCTCTAGAATTTGTTCTGCATATAAAATCAAAGACGTCTTTGTATATGCCATTTATTTTTCTTTCTTTAATGATATAGTTTACTGCCGCATCACCTGATCCTTTTATAGCACCTAGTCCAAAAAGTATTTCTTTTTCTTTATTAACTACAAAATCATGTGCTGATTCATTAATTTGTGGACCCAGTACCTTGATGCCTTGTTTTTTACATTCATCCATGAAGTAAGATATTTTTTCAATATTATTTTGGTTATGAGTAAGAACTGATGCCATGTATTCTGCTGTAAAGTTTGCTTTCATATAAGCAGTTTTATACGCAATTACTGAGTAGCATGTAGAGTGAGATTTATTGAACGCATAGGCAGCAAAAGATTGCCAGTCAGACCAAATTTTTTCTAAAATATTAGATTTAATATTGTTTTTTTGTCCACCTTCAAAAAATTTAGGTTTTAGTTTTTCTAGTAATTTTGCATCTTTTTTCCCCATTGCTTTTCTTAGTTGATCAGCTTCTCCTTTAGAAAAATTTGCTAATTTTTGTGATAAGAGCATAACTTGCTCTTGGTATACAGTGATACCATATGTTTCAGATAAAAATTCTTCCATTTCTGGTAAGTCATAGATTATTTTTTCTTTTCCGTGTTTTCTTGCTATGTAGTTAGGAATGTATTCCATTGGCCCTGGTCTATATAGAGCATTCATGGCAATTAAATCTTCAAATCTATCAGGTTTAAGAGATTTTAAATGTTTTTGCATACCATATGATTCGAATTGGAATGTTCCATTTGTATATCCATTTTGAAATAATTTATATGTTTTAGGATCATCAAGTGTTAGATTATCCAAATCAATTTTTTTCCCCGTTGTTAGTTTCACATTTTTTACAGCTGTGTTTAGTATCGATAGAGTTTTTAATCCTAAGAAATCCATTTTTAACATTCCCGCAGATTCAATAACACTATTATCGAATTGAGTTATTAAAAGTTCTGAATCTTTTGATTTAGATACAGGTATATAATTTGTTAGTTTATCAGGCGTGATAATAATACCACACGCGTGTGTTCCTATATTTCTAATAGATCCCTCTATTATTTCTGCTTGTTTTAATACTTCTGCTTGAAGTGTTTTTTGTTTTCTAATTTCAGAAAGTTCGGGAACTTCTTTAAAAGAATCAATTAGGTTTATACTTGGTCTTTCAGGAATTAGTTTTGCTAATTTATCTGTTTCTGAAAGTGGTA
>Ga0209554_1001043_pt1 | contig 21966 bp, 19 predicted proteins | sample MarorgKNORR_S2LV_5_FD_188221 | JGI IMG/M metagenome (GOLD analysis project Ga0209554, IMG submission 188221) | Marine microbial communities from the Southern Atlantic Ocean, analyzing organic carbon cycling - Bottom_A/KNORR_S2/LV (SPAdes) (version 2) | ecosystem: Environmental > Aquatic > Marine...
TATGCCTCCAGCCGTCTTGGAAGAGATTGTTGTGCCAGCATATCTTGTTGGGGATTTCGCTCGCTTAGCACGTCAATTGGACAGAGAATTGTTGGTTAGAGCGAATATGGGGGTTATTGCAATGTTACATCCAGACCAACCGGGCGTTATGATCTCCACCAAACATATGACTTTGTTACCTCGTCTTGATGAAAGAGGCTTATGTGCTGCAAAACTCGGTTCTGAGGCACCTCGTGGCGCTCCTGAAGAGTGGCGCATATTGGAAGTATTGCTCGCTTCTGTGAGTTTGCTTACCGGTGGTCCGGCTGCTGTTGTACATGCCTATGGAGCATATACTACTAGTATGGCTTGTGAAAAGGATTTGATTTTAGTTCAACCGATTGATGAAGTTGGCAAGAAACAAATTGGCAAGATTATCATCGTCGATCCTGATGATGACAATCCTGAAAACTTCCTACGGCAAGTTGCTGAGGCTTTGAAACAAGGCGGAATGCGCTGTGTTGTTATTCGTGGCAATGGTGCTTATGCCGTCGGTGCTGATTTAGACCAGGCATGGGCAAATGCTGCCATGCTAGAGCACAGTATGCGAATCGTGATGTTGGCAAGACAAGCAAACCTCAAAATTTGATTCAGTTTGAATTTTTGGCTTCTCTGCAAACTGCGACAAAGTTGTCAAACATTTCTTTGCCGAATTCGGAATCGTTAACCTCTGGATGGAATTGTAATCCAAAGCGGTTACCTTTTTCATTTTCCATGCCTTGAATTTGGCAAGATGGGCTACTTGCTGTAATGAAGAAACCTAGTGGCAATTGGTGGACTTCATCATTATGTGATTCCCACACCGCCTGAGTGTCATTTGTATTGGCGAAGATTTTGCCTCCCCCGTTTTGTAGTTCTATTTGCATTGCTCCGTATTCTGGTTCTGGAGATTCGCGAGCATCCCCCCCATAGAATCGGGCCATGAATTGATGACCTGCACATATGCCTAGAATTGGAATGTCCAATTCAAGATAAGCGCCACAGTTTCCTAATTCTCCAGTCAAACCAACTCTTGCTGCACCACCGGATAGAATTATTCCATCCACTTTGCGCAAATTTTCAAGCGGTGTTGTGTTTTCGATGATTTGTGTATCTACTTTTAGATAGCGTAACATTCGCCATTCTCGGTGTGTCCATTGCCCACCGTTATCAATAACGTCAATGACAAGTGGGACTTCGCTCATATTGTATCGGGGTGGAAAGATGGCCATCAATATGCCGCATGATGAGTGATGAAGAAAATAGACTATTTCAAAAAGGATTGCATATAGGGTAAACTATGCGAAAGGTGCTTGCGCTTTCATTTGTTGTGTTATTGTTGGTGGCTTCATTGCCAACAGTAAGTGCCTGTGAAACTGAAGCTGCGCGTATTGCTAACGGCCAATTACCATCACCAACTGGCATTTCACCAAATAAAGATGATTCAATACGCGAAACCGTGCGTATTTCGGAAATTGGACAATCTGTTGCTAGAACTCAGTTGTGGATGGTGTTGATGGGCGCGAATCTGAGCGAACGGCAAATCGCTGACGAGATAGACCGTGCAATGATTGAAAATGGTTCTAATCCAGATTGGCCTTCATTTGAAACGATTGTTGCCTCGGGTGCCAATGGCGCAATTCCTCACGGAGATGCAGAACACGCTGGTGCTGGGCCAAAACAGGTCATGATAGGTGATATCGTAGTCGTTGATTTAGGCGCGAGGGTAAATGATTGGGTTAGCGATATTACTAGGACTTATGCGGTTGGAGGGACTGAAAACGAAACCATAATCAAAGCATATAATGCAGTTTATGATGCACAGAATTTAACATTCCCGTTAATTGAAGCTGGTACTCCAGCGTGGGCACTAGATGATATTGCCCGCACCCATATTGAGAACGAAGGTTTTGGAGAGTATTTCATCCATTCACTCGGTCATGGTTTTGGAGTATGTGTTCACGAGCCTCCTTTACTCTCAAGTGGAACGGATGACCCGTTATTCGGATTATCATACAACCAGCAACCTCTGGCAGTTTACGATGCAATAACTATCGAACCGGGAATTTACATCGACGGTTGGTTCGGTATCAGAATTGAAGACGATTTCTTGGTAAATCAAGAAGACCATGAATATTTGAGTGTAATTATTCCGAGGGATTTAGATTGGTTTATGATCTATGAAGATTCATACAATGCTTCTGAATTCCCTGGTATTGAAGACCCTACAACAAACCTACCAAATGATTCATCACTGCTACCTGCACCAGTTGGACTTATTGAAATGCTCACCCTATTCGGACTTGCAGCATGGCGAAAATTGATGGGCGATGAGGAAGTTGAAATCGTATGATTTCATTGCTCTTCTCACAATAACAGCAAGAAATTGAAATTAATTGTTACGATTATGGACTGTTGTTGTTCCGCAAACGCGACACCAAACCTTAGTTCCATCCTTTCTTGGAACCGTTCCTGTAATGTCAATAGTGACTCCACACTTGCATTGAACTGTGTTCTCCATGATATAGGCCAAGTACAACTGCTTGATGAATTAAACGCTTAGTTAGGTCTCTGTAACCACACTTCAAAGCAAGCAAAACATTTGCTGGATGAAAATCCTTTAATCTCCTCTATAGTAACTGACTCAATTGTTGCTGATGAGTTTTTAATCGCCTCAATAATCAATTGCTTTTGTGAATCTAATTCCCCCCTTTCTATTATTGCCCATCCACGTAATAGTGTAATGTCGCCTTTTCTCAATAATGGAATTAGTTTAGGTAAATGCCCTATGCTATCATGTGGTAAATTGACTAATAATAAATCACAACTCTCGACTAATTCATCATTCTGTGCCCATTGCCTAGCATCAGCACAACGAATTGTTGCTGGAGAAAATGAATTGATTGGAGATTTTGAAACTAAGTGTTCAATATTCATTTGCAGTAGTTCAACCGCCTCGGGATTAAGGTCTCCGACATGATATCCGGCCACCAATCCATCTTCGGCCAACAAGGCACCCATGCTAGGACCTACTCCCGCATATGGGTCACAAACTACAACTCCTCGGTTAAGCCTCTGTGATAGTACAGTTGCGCTAATTGCAGTATTAGTTCTTTGAGTTGATAGGCGAATTGAAAAATATACTTTGGCTGGATCAACCCATAATGAATAGCCGTTTTCTCTAATTGTTGTCAGTGTTGAGTCGTTGCCATCTCGGCTCAGGATAGCTCGCAATTTTCGCACTCTAAAGTCACCTTGAACTCCTTCATCGGCACAAATTACGCGGATATTTGGTGACTGTTGTAGCATCGCTTCTGCTATATTTAACTCGAATTGTTGCAATTCTGGCTCAATCTTTACTATTTGTAAATCACCTTGAACTTCAAATGCAATTGGCCAATTACCTTCCATTTGTTGGAAGATTTCAGTATCGAGTCGCTGTGTCCAGTGCGATGGTCCTTTTACTCGCCCTTGGGCAATTATTTCCGGCATCCCCTGCCAAACTGAATTTCCTGCGCTTGGTGCATTATCCAATAGTGGGATGCCCTTTCTGCTACCATCCAATGGTAGAACTCCTGCCTCACTTAGCAACCAACCATTAGACTTGCAATAGTCCAACCAAGTCTGGGTTTGCGCGCTCGGCACACTCAAATGACGCATGTCCCTCGCTACATCCAAGCGACGGTGGGGTTTGAGGATGACGGCGGAAATTAGCGATTCTCTCAATTTACCAGATTGTGGCCTTATCCTAATCGGAATGGGACCAGGAAAATTTTCAGCGATGACAATTGAGGCAATACAGGCTGCCAAGCAATGTGATTCACTACGCTATGAAGCATATACTGCGCTGTGGCCACAGGATGAATTGGATTTGTTAGAGGCTGAATGTGGTGAAATCACCAAAGTGATGAGGCCTGAAATTGAATCTCCAGAATTGTTGTTTGAGTTGGCCAAGAATTCATTGGTTGGCTTGCTGGTTGTTGGTGACCCATTGCAGGCAACTACACACGTGGATTTACAATTACAAGCGGCTGAAGCAGGTATTGAATGTATTACATTCCATGGGATTTCTATTACAACTATTGTTACGGGTGCTCTTGGATTATCCAATTACAAATTTGGCAGACAAACAACACTAACCTATCCTTATGGGGGTTGGGTGGCAACCTCCCCTCTCGAAGTATTAGCGCAAAATTATCACTTGAATTTGCACACTCTCGCCCTATTGGACTTAGACCCAACCGGTGCTGGAACAGGTGACCAACGCCCTATGAAACCCGAAGATGCTGTTACTTCACTTACGATGATGTTGACAAAATTACAAGATTCTATTGAAAATATGCAAGAGGGTAGTGCCTTAGAAAAAATGAGAAAAGAGGCTTGTAAACTGTACTTAAAAGTGCCAATAGAGCAACGAATAGTTGTCCTATGCAGTGACATGGGTTGCTCAAATGAGCAGATTATTACCACTACTGTCGGCCAATTATCTCAACATCAAGGTGGAAGGTTGAATTGTTTGGTATTCCCCTCAAATATGAGTGACGTTGAAGAAGCGGCGTTACTTCGTTGGAAATATCAGTGAGTGATACTATGTCAGATGAATTAATTCTACTCGGCTCTTTTTTCTTATTTATGTTGATTTTTGCTGGTGTTGGCCTTGCATCAATGAGAGTTAAAGTGGATACCACTGATGATTATCTCGTTGCTGGAAGAGGTATGCATCCTGCTTTGGCAGCATTGTCTGCGGTCAGTACTTGGAATTCAGGTTATATGTTCATCGGATTTATTGGATTTATTTTCATTCAAGGTTATTCGGCGATATGGATCGCCCTGGTATCAACAGTAGGACAAGTCGTTGCATGGATTTGGTTGTACAAGTATATTCAGAAAGAGGGGCACGAACGTGGTATTCGTTCACTTTCCTCTCTTGTATCCAATACAAGAGGTTCGCCTGAAGCAAAACTAGCAGCAGTTTTGTCGGTAGTTTTCCTTTCTATTTACGCGGCAGCACAGTTAACCGCCGGTGGAGTTGCACTGAATTCAATGTTGGGCTGGTCTGAAATAATTGGAATATTAATCGGCTTTATCTTGGTCGTCGCATATTGTTACGCCGGAGGTATTCGAGCATCGATTTGGACCGATGCTGCACAATCGTGTGTGATGATAGTCGGCTCTACCATTTTGTGCGTGGTAGCATTGCAAGAGGTCGGTGGACTTTCAGGACTACATTCAACTCTCAAGAGTTTTGATCCCGACATGGTTAACATCTGGCCAAGCGGTTTGAAATTCGGTGCAACATTATGGTTAGCCGCCTTCTTCCTCGGTGGACTTGGTATTGCAGGTCAGCCACAAGTTGTTTCACGTGTTATGACTTTGAAGGATGATAAAGCGAGAAAAGAAGCGGCGATTTGGTTCTTCGTTTGGCAAACACCTTTCATCATTCTAATGTTCATAATCGGACTTACTTGTAGGGCTATTTTCCTTGATATGGATGCTTCAGATGCTGAAACAGGATTGCCGGTATTGGCTATGGCAGTACTCAGTCCATTCCTCGCCGGTATAATTCTAGCATCGATTTTTGCTGCAACTATGTCAACTGCTGATAGTCAAGTTCTAGCCTGTACCGCGGCCATTACCGATGACATAAAGCCGCAGTGGAGTCAAGACCATAGCACGACTAAGAAGGTGACTTTAGGGGTAGCAGTATTTGCAACAATTCTCTCGATAGTAGGCCAACAATTCCCTGGATTTGGAGATTCAGTATTTGCCTTAGTAGTATTGGCTGTTTATGGTTTGGGAGGCATATTTGTACCGTTATTATTGATACGAATGATGGGTTATGAGCCCGATACAAATCACACTATTGCGATGATGATTGCGGCGATGAGCGGCGTTATTCTTTGGATAATTACTGGCTTTGGCAGCGATATTTTCCCATCGGTACCAGGAATGGGTGCTGCCTTCGCTGTGCACTTCATTTTTTGTAGTTTCAGAGAAAAATCCTCAAGCAATCCATTTGGACGATACTCACTTCCTGCTCAGAAAACTATGACTGTTGCAGGTGTAGTAGTTCTTTTCCTTACCGCTTCGGTTGAAGCGTCATACTATGCATTCGCACCCGATGAATCTGAATCAATGGGTGGCATCGGTACTTATCTTGTCAGTGGTGAACTGACGGCGGAGATTCTAGGTAATGGAAGTGAATATGTTAACGATGGTGAAACCATTAGCATCAATTTTCATACTGATCAAATAGATTGGAGTAGCGATAATCGGAATGTAGTTGGCGCACAACTTATGCTTTCATATGAAGAAGACGAAAGTAGCAGCGGATTTGGTTGTGCAGCGCCTGGTGCTTCCGACCCAGACCCAGATACTATCACTGGAATGTTTAGCCACAATGAGTTTGAAAATTCATCTAGTGGCCAAAACCAAGCGCAGGGCTCAGCATCTCATGAGGTGCAGATAGAATGGGTTAATAGTTCAATAATTGCTACGACGGTAACAGGAATGTCAGAAGGCGAAATTATTGACCAACTTGAAAGTAATGGGAGGGGGATGGGTGATTATTCAATTGACATTACTGTTGATGTTACTTCTGGTGGTGCAGCATTATGTACGCACAGTGATGACGGCGAGGAAGTAAATTACGAAATTGTTGTGTGGGTATTGGACTACACCATTGAAGCGGTCACAGAATGAAGGTTTGGCCTTGCACTCCTACTTGCCAGCCATTGTCGATGACTTCTTCATAGGCCGCGCTAGTTTCATCATACAATGGATTAGTATGGTTCAAATGAATGAAAATGACCTCTGGGTCGCCGATTTTTCTTTGACCGAGCATTTGTAGTGTTTGTTTGACAGTTGGATGAGGGACACTTTCCTGAGAGCGCCCTCCTAACTCGTCTTCAGACCAAAAAGTACCATCTAATAATGCGAAATCGACTTGTAGGTGATTTAGCCAACTAAGGATATCTGGTTGGCGATGGTATTCGAGAGTTTGTTGCCATGAGTCGTGGTCTGGCAGGAATAATAACCTCTTACTAGCTCCACCTATCAAAAAAGCATGCATATCTGAAAGTTCATCCCTATGGGGGACTTTAATCGGAGTGATAGAGAATTGCCCATTTAGCAAAATCTGTTCACCGTTTTGAAAAACCTTGTCGCTAAATACTCCCTGTTTTAACATCAAAGCCCATTGCGGTGTTTCCTTGATTAGATGAAGCATCTCATCCGAAACATGGAGTGCAATATCTCTGCTGGCCATGGTCTCTTTACCAAATAATCCAAGCCCGTCAACATGGCCAAAGTGTGCATGTGTTAGCCAAAGTGATTCCAGTGAAGGCGCTCCCCAAATACGGAATTGCTCACCGAGATAGCGACTGGCTTCTATTAGATGTCCATCTCCTATATCGTCAATAATTCCCAAGGAAACGGGATACATGGTGTCCTCTGCTGTCAATCCAAAACAACAAGGCTGAATGCAACCTGCTTGGGGACGTGCACCATCTTGGGCAACTCCGAGTAAAGTCACTTCAACCATTGCTATCCCCCCTATTAATTGAGGCAGAAGTGACTGCTTCTTGATTGCTCCCATTCAATACCCACCACGAAGACCTCAAACATGTGGGCCATTTGGCTTGGCTTGGGCGGATAATATGGCAGGACCTTCAAAAGTAGAATTCCCGGGTCAAAAAAAGCAAAGTATTCGTATGCGTGGTACAAAGCAAGCTAACAAAGAAACATCTCAAAAGATGAAAAGGCAATTACAACACTTACTTGAAACTCCGTATGCCCACCTACCTCAATTAACTTGGAATGGGAAAAAACCGTGGTTCGCTTCCGACCCTGTATCAAAAACAATGAAACAACTTGACAGAATTATCGTCAAGAAAAACGATGTTGCTTGGCTAAAAAAACGTATGTTGGCAAGAAGTGGTGACCCTGTTGCTAAGGCATTTGCAGGTTCTCTTCACGCTGCCCACGATGAGGAAATCAAAATGGTTGGAAAGTTTGGTTCAGCCTCTTTCGGTTCTGCTTCATTCATTAGAAGAGGTGATGGAAATCAGGGCTATCTTGCTGGTCTTCAGAACTTTAATCATCTGACCTTGAGAATGTTACCGTGGGAAAATCACGCAAAAAGAGGAATGTACTTCTTTACTTGGAAAGGTGGATTTGTTTGCACTGGAAAGAATCCAACCCCTCCAGCAGAATGGCTGACTGATGTTCTTTCTCGCTCTCGATTTAATTTTGTTGAAAATGATGTGGATGGACGGGTTGTTTGGGTAACTGAAGACCTAGATGCAACAATAGTTACAAAGGGTGAAAACACCGTTGAGGGTTATATTAGAATGACTTTTAATCATGGCCCGATAGTTGCGATCAGTCTAGGCGCACTTGAAAAATCGGCCAAAAAAGACTCCTCTTTTATCCATCACCTTGCCCTTTCTATGCTGCCTCCTTTCCTACCGTCTATTCTAACAATCGATGCAAAATGGACTCCGGATGGCTGGCCTCAAGACGAGGTTTTGCCTATTGCTGCAAATGAGGGTATTGACAAAATTATTGATGCTTGGCAAGGTCTTTCAATGAATGAAGGAATGATTGCAATGGCGATACGAAGAACCGTTTTGGATAGTGTTGATACCGGTTTGGTCATCGGCGATAACTGGATTGCTGGAGATTCATTACAATTAATCGAAGAAGCGCTTGCTGATGTCACTGGTTCTGATGATGAAAGAAATCTAACCGCTCACGTACTATTTGCTTCGGTTAGCGATGGCCCAGATAATGGTGAAGGATTACGAATCGATGCAAGAGGGGGTACATCTTCTCGTAAAGCAACAGCACTTGAGATAATTAGCGGTGCATCTTGCGGAGATATTCTCAAAAACATGTGGCAAAAGTGGGGCTTAGAAGGTTTGGCCAGTCTTGGCATTGAAGGTGAAGAGGCTGAGGAGATTTGGCAAGCCCAAGTCAACAAGCCAAAGCCGTTTGGTACATTCCTCAAACGATTGGATTCTACGAGAAAGGCTGCTCAAGATGTAGCGAAATTCCCTACTCGACGCGGCACTATTGGAGGCCCGGTTGGAATGATTCACGACCTACTATTGACAGGATTGTTGGATGGACCTGGTAAAGCCGAGAGAGAAGCCACTGGGCGTCATGCCGATATTGATACCGCTGCTGCTGCTTGGACTTGGTTGCTAACCGTTGACCGTTCTCGTGGACAGGAATGGCACTTTGAATCCAATGCCCGCGATAAAGCAGGTGCTTGGCTTGGGGTTACAAAAGATTTACACAAGTGTGGGGTTGAACTGCTAAAATGTGATGAGAGTGAAATAGAATCTCAGAGAGAGCAATGGCAACAAACACTACAGCAACTGAAAAAGATAACCGGTAGTGCTTAAATTAAGTAAAGTCTGTTCGTTTGACTTTGTAAGAAGAAAGAAACCATCTTGTTGCCAAAATGGCGCACGGGGACATGTCCGCAGACATGCCCCCATACTTCATCGGGAAGTAGTGCTATGCACTACTTTCGAGCGTTATTGACTAAGTTCACTCAGCGCTTGCGTCGTCGCCGTCTGGAATCATTTCATCGATTTTCATACCGAGCAATGCACCAAGACCGACTACTAGGCCGTTCATGATCCAGTCTACTACAACATCAGCGACACCTGTTCCGCCGGAAGATAGCATTTCACCCATTGAGTGAGCTCCAGATAGAGTCATTGCTCCACCAAGAGCCATTAATGCAAATGCACTTACCCATTCTGAGTTGCAGCGTGTGTGGATTTGCCACCATACTGCACCTGCTGCGAGCATTCCAATGACTGCCCACATTTGGTCACCCATTGAAGTAACCCACATATCAGATGCTGTGAAAGCAGAATCTCCGCTTCCTTCAGTTATCAACAATACTGCTACTAATGCTCCAAGTGCTTGGAATACCAAACGCATACCGTTGTTCATCCAGTTATCTTGGTCCGTCAAGTCGCCGGTCATTATATGGCACCAGGTCACTACTGGTAGCAGATGTGCGCCGCTAAACGCCATCCAAGCAATTGCTAGAGTTGCTGCTCCAATAAGTGTCCCAACGCCACTTCCGCTCGATCCAAGTACCACCCAAGAGAGCATAAATGCGCCTCCGAGCTCAGCCATATTTCCTTTCCAATCCATTTCCATCTTTTTTATCCCCCTCTGTTGAGAGCGTTTGTAAGTTCAATTGAACTGCTTATAATACCATCGCAATTAAAAGGACGCATAACAGTGATTGTTGTAGGTTTATGGAATTGCCGGTGTAGTGAAAAACACTTAATGTAAAGTGGTTTTTTGGGGGTGTTTTGGGGGTTTTCACAGCATTATTATGTTAAATATAGAGATTTATTGATCATAATCAAAGGTGTAATCCTCCCGAATAAAGAATTTGTTATTTTTCATTATCGTGGATGTAAAAACAGAACTGATAATTTTGTCCTTCGCCGGCAAATAATATTCAAATATTAGCAATGCCGCGCTCAATATCTACCCATAGATCATCGATGTTTTCTATTCCAATACTTATTCTAACAAGACCAGGAACAAGGCCTGCTGCATGCCTTACATCTTCTGGAATCATCATGTGACTTGAATTAAATGGGCATTCAATCAACGATTCAACACCGCCAAGACTTGTCGCTTCGTATATCATCGAGAGCCCTCGCATGAACTTTAGGGCTGCATCATCTCCTCCCTTTACAACGAAAGCGACCATTCCGCTACCTTTCGGCATTACTCTTTGAGCGACATCATAATCTGGATGTGACTCTAAAGATGTATGATAAACAAGTTCTATCATCGGATGAGATTCTAAGCGTGAGGCAATTGTTGCTGCATTTTCACAGATACGTGGCATCCTAACATCCAGTGTCCGCATACCTCTTTCCAGTAGGTAGCAATTATGCGGGTCTGGACATGCCCCAAAGTGAACTTTGCGTTGGAATATTTGACTGATCAATTCTTTAGAACCAATAACAGCCCCTCCGATAATATCAGAATGACCGCCGAGATATTTGGTAGTTGAATGAATTACTAAATCAACACCCATCTGAAGTGGATTGCACGCCCAAGGTGAAGCAAATGTATTATCTACAATACACAAAAGATTGTGCCGCTTTGCGATTTCAACCATAGCCGGAATATCACATACTTTCAAAACTGGATTTGTTAGAGTTTCAATATAGAGGATTTTGGTGTTTTCTTGTATTGCAGCCTCATAAGATGCTGGGTCTCGCATATCTGCCATAGTTGTAGAAATGCCGAATCTTGGAAGTTCTTCGGTCATCAAACCATATGTTCCACCATAAACATCAGTGCTTGCCACAATATGGTCGCCATTACTCAATAGCGATACAAGGGTTGTGGATATTGCCCCCATCCCAGAAGAAAATATTTCAGCATCTTCGCCGCCTTCCATTGCACACAATTTCTCGGCTACTGCATCTGAATTAACCGAAGAAAGTCTTGCATAGAGTAAGGTATGTTGTGCTCCTGCGGCCCAACCTGCATATCTTTCATCTGTTAATTTATAAGTTGAAGATTGGAAAATCGGAGTATTGACTGCATCACCTACATGGTTTGTTCCACTGTGTACTGCCTTGCTGCCAAATCCGGTAAAATTAGTTTCGTCGGTCATATTACTCCCAATTACCTTGAAGGACCCATAGCCCATCAACGATACGGTCTTAATTTATTGAAGTAGTCGGCGATAAGAGGAAATATACTATAAAATACCGTCATTTTGTCGGAAGTGTTGAAATGTTCCGACGCATCGGCGAATTAATGGCGATGGAATTGGATGAGAAGGATGAGGCGATTTTACAAAGCCTAGAAATTGATTCGCGAAAGGGTACGCAAGCGATTGCAGATTCTCTTTCATTGCCTCGGGTTACTGTCCATGATAGGATTCGGCGCCTCAAAGAAAAGGGGGTTATCAAGCGGTTTACCATTCAACGTAATCCACGTGCGGTAGGGTTGGATTTACGGGCTTTCATTTTCATTCGGTGTGAGAGAGGGCAGGTCGATAGAAGAGATGTTGCTGAACAACTAATCGCTCTACCATTTTGTATCCGAGTTAGTATCATCACTGGTGATTGGGATTTGTTAGTTGAAGTAGTGGCTTCATCAATGGACACTCTGGGAGATGCGATTCTTGACCAATTAAGTAAGGTGTCTGGAGTTTCTAGTACCCAGACTATGGTCTCGTTTTATGAATTTGAAGGAATGGCTTCATCTTTCCGATGAGAATTACTCCCGATAGATAAAAATAAAAAGAAATTGCAGTTAGCGGGATTGATGGTTTATACCGATGTATCAATTGATGACGCTTCAGCAGTGATTGAAGCCGCAGATATGTCTGGGTTACTCAGCATTGAAAAACTAGTGGGTGGCTGGGCTAATTCCAACTATATCTTGACTCTAAAAGATGATACAAAGTTAGTATTAAAAATATGGAATGAGCAATCATTAGAGGCGGTTGATTATTTGCTCTCGATGACATCTTATTTGGCAGATAATGGAGTTCCGACACCACTTCCTATAATTTATAGGAATGGTAAATCGATGATGGTTATAGATGGTCTGGCGTGGACTCTTCTGCCCTTTATAGAGGGTCAATGGCTAGAACCTAATCATTCGTCGCTATATTCACTTGGCGCGATTCAAGCCAATTTACATCTAGTCAACCCCCCTAAGGGGCTGAAGAGTGATTTTTCTATGGGTAATACTCTTTTTGAGAAATTATTTTCAATTGCCGATGCAAACCATGGCTGGACAGATTTTCTAAATATGCTAAAAACGGAGAATGACCTGCTAAGTAAACTCATAGTACAAGATTTACCGAGAGGGATAATACACGGAGATTTATTTCCTGACAATGTTATCGGTACTAAAGATAAAGTCAAGTCATTACTTGATTTCGAAGAAATGTGTTATGACATCTTAGCATTTGATTTGGTTATGACCTTTGTTGGATTTGGCTGGGAGAATGGTCAACCGGTAGCTGAACGCTGGAATTCTTTACTAGCCGGTTATCAGTCGATAAGGAAATTAAATGATGCTGAAATTAATGCACTACCCGACTTACATCGTCTAGCAACTCTTTCAATTGCTGCATGGCGTTATTGGCAGTTTGTGATCAATTTCCCAAATACCGAACATACCGATAGATATCTTGAGATGACCGAAAGGCTCAATAAAAAATTGCCATTTTGAATCGATGCATGTTTTGATGAGAGCAAACCTGTTGCATGAGGCTGAAAGTTGCATTATCTTGCTCACCCATAGTTGGCAACGAATAGGCTCAAGGGGTGAGGTGTTCTGTGATTGATATGTCCGATGAGAATGAGCCGGTCCTACGCATGTGGGAGCTGCCAATTGACTGCGGTCCTCCTCCTAAAAACAATGCTAGTTTTGATGCAATTGTAGTTGGTGGTGGCCCTGGTGGTTCTTCCGCAGCAGGCTATCTTGCCAAAGGTGGGAAGAGGGTTTTATTCATCGAAAAGAGTGTTTGGCCGCGCGACAAAATATGCGGCGATGCTGTTGGTGGAAAATCACTTGGTCATGTACGTGAATTGGGTGTAAAGGAAATTCTTGAGTCCACACCGCATTTCCGAGTCACTGGAATAAAATTCTCCAGTCCTAAGGGACACATCGTTAGAGTTCCTCTTCCAGAGGAAGAGGTGGAAAAGATGGAGGCTGGTTATTCACAGCCTCGCGCACAATTTGATTATTTGTTATTCGATGCTTGCCAGAAACTAGTGCGCGAGGCTGGTGGAATGGTATTGCAAGGTGGAGAGGTTCGAGAAGTCTTGTATGATGATGGCGCTGGTGGCGATGACCCTGGTTCTGGCTCAATGGAATCCCGCCATGCTTGTGGAGTGAGAGTGAGAGTTGGCGGACGCGATGGTGAAGAATTTATTTTCCATTCGCGCCAACTGGTTGGTGCTGCAGGATATCGCTGCCCTGTCGCTGTTAGTTTGGTCGAAGATACATATTCAGAAAAAATGGTTGACCGAAGCCACTACTGCGCAGGATATAGGGAATATTGGACTGGGGTCAAAGAAATAGAACATTCAGCCGGAGATATTGAGATTCATTTTGTTGATACTATAAACCCTGGATATTTTTGGCTATTCCCTGTTTCAGAAGGGGTTGTCAATGTCGGAATAGGCATGGTAATGTCGTTAATGGATAAACAAAAAAAGAAATTGAAGGCATTACAGGCCGATGTTATCGCTAATCATCCCCTGTTCAAACAACGATTTGCTGATGCGACTCTCATTGCTGGAACTTCAAAGGGTTGGCAATTACCTTTCGGTTCACCGCGAAAATCTGAACAAAATCAACCGCGTAGAGCCAGTGCCAATGGAATCAGATTGGTTGGAGATGCTGCAACTCTTGTTGACCCATTTAGTGGCGAGGGTGTCGGTAATGCCCTAGTCAGTGGCGAAATAGCCGCTCGCCACATTATTGAAGATAAAAACCATCTTGAATATCAAAAGGAGTTATGGCAAGTGCTGGGCCCTGAACTTATTAATTCATTCAGAATGCAAAAATTGAGTCGCAAGTCGTGGTTGTTGAATTGGTTGGTGAAGAAGGCCAGTAAGAAGCCAGCAATTCAGGAAATGATGACCGAGATGATCGCTAGTAAAGAGGCTCAACAAGACCTTCATTCTCCATGGTTTATGTTTAAGACGCTAATGTTCTAAGGTGATATCATGGAGGCTAGTTTAGAAGAGATTGATGCGATTTTCCTAGACTTGGACGGAACGCTATATCTTGGTAGCAACCTAATTGATGGCGCCTTGGAATTCTTGCTACGGTGTCAGGAAAGGGGCGTACGTCGCTTCTTTTTATCGAATAATTCATCTCGTTCAGTCAGCCAATATTTGGACAAATTGTTGAAATTTAATATTCCTGTCAATGAACAAGACATCCTTCTTTCAACGCATGATTTACTTTCTTGGTTACATGCCAACGACATTACTGAAACTTGGCTAGTTGGCACGAAAGGTATGGCAGAAATGTTACAGCAAGCAGGGATTGCTACAGATTCTGAAAGCCCTCAATATGTTGTTTTGGGCTATGATACTGAATTAACTTATGATAAAATCATGACTGCGAGTATCCACATGCACGCAGGGATTCCTTTGGTAGCAAGTCACCCAGATATGGTCTGCCCAAGTCCTGATGGGGGGTTGCCTGATGTCGGCGCATATCTTGCAATGTTCAAGGCCACAACAGGTGTTGACCCAGTTCACATCACAGGCAAACCAAACGCTGGAATGATTCTTCATAAAATCAATGAATTGGGGCTAGACCCTGCTCGTTGCGCAATGGTTGGCGACCGATTATACACCGATATTGCAATGGCTAATCGGGCTGGTTGCGTTGGGGTTTTGGTTCTTTCAGGAGAAGCGACAATGGCTGATGTCGAGGCTTTAGATGCTGGTGCTGAACAAATGCCAAAGCTTATTGTGAACTCTGTTGATGAACTATTTAGATAATTGATGGGGGATTTTTCTGGGATTACTTCAGCAAATGCATTGGTGGAGATTGCGCTGCAAAAAGCACCCTCCTAATGATATTCATCGCGCCGGAGAATTAGCTGAATTACGTTTAGAAAAATTATCTCGTGCTGCTGGCAGAGAGAACGGTTGGCACGTCTTTGCATCTGTGCGTATTCCCGACCCTGCTGATGGGGGGCGAAGGGAAATTGATTTGGTAATCGTTGGAGGTAATGCTCTTTTGGTGGTTGAGCAGAAACATTGGGCCGGGAGGTTTGAGATAAATGATGATGATGAGTTCGTCCAATATCGCAATAATGGAACTGAACACAACCATAGTACAGTAGCCGAAAGAATTGCTAGAAAAGCGAGAATATTAAATGAAATTCACCACAATAGAATGGATTTGAAAGAAACAAATGGTATCGATGTTAGAGTAATAGTTGTGATGACCCACCAAAAACTGGAATGGCCAAAAATACCTAATGATTTTCAACAGGAAATGGTAGATGAGGCAGGCTTTATCAAAATATTAGAATCAACAGCCCCTGGAGAAACAAATGAAGACCTTCTGCAAACAGTGCAAGGATTTTCTACTTGGGATGAAATTGAATTGCATGGAGGATTGACTTTGAAGGGCGATATAATTCAACTAGGCCTAGGTGCGAGAATAGATGAGTGGTTTAAGTTACGAGAGTCTGATTTTAATGGGCAAACAAATCACCGCCGCAGCATATTTTCTATCTTCAACAAAACACCGAGTCAAGTGAAATTAGAGCATGGGTCAAAACATGTTGAAGCGACATTAGCAAGAGATTTACATATGGAAATGCATGTTGTAGGTGAACAGAGTAGGAGGTTGGTGGATTGGGCTAATATCAACAAAGTATTTGTTTCCAAACCACCTGCTAAATGGGGTCAAAAACCAAGCTCTAAACAAAACAAGGTTTGATTTGGGTTGGGCTATCGGCATATGCTATGGCTACTATGATGATTGAGTTGCTTGGCTTGTTAGCCGGCGTCATAGGAATTGTTGCTTGGATTCCGCAGATTGTCCAAGTCTGGGTACACAAGCGGCACGATGGTTTGTCGCTGACAACATTTGCTGTGGTATCACTCGCACTTGCCCTGTGGCTTGTATATGGGATTCTTGTTGACTCATTTGCGATGATCGCCGCCAATATCATGACCTTAGGGGTAATTGGCGCTGTCTTCATCGGTGTGCTGCGTATTCGCATCAGCGAGAACAAATCTGAAAGCGATCATTTGTAAGAGGCTTTAGTTGTCTCAATAATGACTGCTCCAATCTTGTATGGGTCGCCATTTGAAGCAGGGCGGCGGTCTTCAAGGCGACCCACCCAACCATCGTCTGGAACAGTAACTGGGATTCGGATTGATGCACCGCGGTCTGAAATACCATAGGAGAATTGGTCAATTGATTGAGTCTCGTGGAGTCCGGTTAATCTTTGGTCGTTAAACTCACCATAAACATCCATGTGCTTCTTGATATTCTTACTAAATTCTTCACATATCCTGTGGAAAACCGCTTCATCTCCTTTTTCCCTCATCGTAGAATCGGAAAAATTTGCATGCATACCAGAACCATTCCAATCGCCCTTTACCGGCTTTGGATGATATTCAATATAGCAGCCATAACTTTCTGTTAATCTATCAAGGAGATATCGGGCGACCCAAAGTTCATCTCCGGCTTTCTTAGCACCCTTGGCAAATATTTGGAATTCCCACTGTCCACAGGCAACTTCTTGGTTAATACCTTCAAAATTAAGTCCTGCATCAAGACATAGGTCTGCGTGTTCTTCAACTAGAGATCTACCATGAGTATTTTTCCCACCGACTGAACAGTAATACATTCCTTGAGGCCCAGGGTATCCACCCATAGGGAAACCGAGGGGTAACTGAGTTTCGGCATCCATGAGGAAATATTCTTGCTCGAATCCAAACCAGAAATCTTCGTCGTCATCTTGAATTGTTGCCCTTCCATTACTAGCGTGAGGCGTACCATCAGCATTCAAAACTTCACACATTACAAGAAAACCATTGTATCGGTGTGGATCTAAGTAAATGGCTACAGGCTTTAGAAGGCAATCGGAGGCCCCCCCTACTGCTTGTTTTGTTGATGAGCCATCAAAGTTCCACATCGGGCATTCTTCAAGTGTTCCTCCGAAATCTGAGCGCACCAATGTTTTGCTACGCATGTTCTGTGTCGGGTTGTATCCATCAAGCCAGATGTATTCCAATTTCGCTTTATCCACCATAGGTATCAAACACTTGGCTGGCAAGACGGTATATCAAACATACGCTCAATTTTCTTGTAAAAGAGTGATGCGTATGAGCACTGTTTTAAAAATATCCTATTCATTTACACATTATATCGCTTAAATATTGATTGGCTGCTAATGCAAATGACAAAAAATTCAGACTCAGTTTTTCAATTGATTAATTTCTATGATTGGCAGGGATTATTGCTCTAATATTGCGCCGAAATTGCGGTGGACTAATTTGCTTCGACCATTTACCATTACACCTGGAGATTCCTACTGGTAAGCATTTGAAGCGTTGTCGGAAATCTCTAGGGCTAACACAAACAGAACTATCTGAATTATGCGGTGTTGCTCAATCGGTTATCGCTAAGGTTGAGAATGAAGGCGTTGATGCACGTGCTTCGACTCTGAAAAAAAAAGTAGATGCGTTAAACCGGCTGGAATATCCTGACCAGCCACATACCGTTAGCGACATAATGGTTAAAGATTTGATTACGCTATCAGTTGAGGATACAATCCAAAGTGCAATTGACAAAATGATTGGCGCTAATGTTTCGCAATTGCCGGTAATTTCGATCAGTGGCTCTCCGGTTGGACTGGTTTCTGAAGCGGGTTTACTAACTCATGGAGCACAAACTACGGGCTCTGTGCGAAGTGTTATGCAGGCAAATGCTGTTGTAGTAAATTGTGATCTTTCCATTTATGAAGCGCGGAATTACTAACTACTGAAGAAGCGTTACTGATTGCAAAAATGGCCGATTAATCGGTTTGGTTTCAAGGATAGATATGGTACGAGCACTGCGTAGAATCTCTCAATGAGGTGTTATTTATTCTTCTTCGGTTCTCAAATCGTTTTCTTTTTCTTCCAATCTATTTCGAAGAATTAGTCCGTGGAAAGTTTTTATTTTACGCCCCTCGATCGATTGATTGATCCTCTTCTCTAGCTTGTTTAATGATGGTGCGTTTTCACACAGGACAATTTCATTGCACAGTTGTATGAATCGTTGGCGCCGTAAAAAGAAGGTGAACAAATAAATTGGCACCAAGAGTAACGGAATTATCAATTCTTCTGTAACTACTTCAAGGAAACCTGAAAGTGAGATTTCTATTGCCTCTGGCTCATATTCATTTGTGAATTCGAAGCCCCCTAGATAGAAAAATCCTGTTTCCATTCCAAAATAATTATTGAAGGGTGTGTTTTTGAAATCAAGGGGGTCTGTTCCTCTGTCCAGTTCAACTAAATCTGGCCATCCATCATTATCATCGTCATCGTCAACTGCATCTGGGATTAAATCAAAATCTGAATCATCTGGACAAGAATTGGGGTCAAGAGGATTGTACTGGAATAATGGGCTTGAAGATGCCAGTTCAAACTCATTGGAAATTCCATCACCGTCAATATCTGTGTCAAGAACATCTGGAATCCAATCAAGATCCATGTCCGCACATCCAAATAATACTTGGCGACTCTTACCGAATCTTGTTGGGCAATCATCAGTAATTTCGAGGTTGGGCTGGTCTGCATATCCATCTCCATCCATGTCACTCCACGCATCACTGTTTTGTGGAAAAGCGTCTGCCCCATCGCTTAAATTCCAAGTTTCTTCGGCATCTGAATATCCATCACCGTCTGAATCGATACACCCGATTCGGTCATTTGTTGAGTTACCTGCTACACTTGGGCATTGGTCATCGGCGTCATAACCATCAGAATCTTCGTCTACAAAATAAATTGTTTCGTTGCCCGTGAGTACACTTTGTTGGGAATCCTCAGAGGCTTGGAGAAGAAAAACTGCGAGTAATGCCATGATAAGAAATATTGCTAACCGGCGCATGTTCAGTTCTACCGAACTCTACAATATCAAATCTTATATTTTAAGATCCATTGAAAAAACATAGTATAGATGTATTAGTTAGGGGTGTTATGTATGGGAAGTCGTTGCTACTTTCACTACTGATTGTTTTGGCTACTTTATCAGCAGGATGTATGAATTCCGAAACAATTAATGAGAGGGAATCAGTTCCTATTTTTTCTGTGACCGGTGATGACGGAGTGGTATATTCTTCAGAGGATTTGATTGGTGTGAATTATATCCTCCACTTTTCAGCGTCTTGGTGCAACAGTTGCAGACCAACGATGCATGCAGTGGTCAACCAGCTTACCGATTCGCAATATATTGTTGTTTCAACTGATGCATCTGATAGTCAAAAATTATCTGATTGGCATCTACAAGTAAATGATAGTAAAGAAGATAGTACAGTTAATGCCCCGTTTGCAGTAAGTGTTAATCTTTCAGAATCCCTTAAAATAAATAATACCCCCACATTGGTATTGATAGATAAAGAAGGATTGGTTGTTAGTACACATTTAGGGCCTTTAACAGAGCCAGACGATATTGAAGCGTTTTGGGCTCTAGTAGAGTAATCACTGATTGTTCGCAGCATCTTCGCCTTGTGGTGTAATCAGAGTTGTACTGTCATCGCGAGATATATGCGGAATTGAAAGTGTTCCACCATTAACGGTAATCGGGCAAGAAACTCCACAGGCTGGTGCGAGATAATCTTCTCCAGTTTCAGTCATCACCAATCTAATTCCATGCCCTGCTGGCAATATTGCATCTATCGCTTGGAATTCCATCAACATCGTCAAACTCTGTAATGGTAGCACGGTTGTCGGCTCACTACCACCTCGATAATAGCGAATATCCATGGTGGCATGGCCAATTCGTAATCCGCTTTCAGCATCTTGCATTTCAACAAATATTTGCCCGCCATCCATCGTTGCTGTCACATCTAAATGTAGAGTCAACAATCCTGAAATTAACGTATCCAATTGTTCGTCCAATGTTCCGCATTCAATGGTTACTGTAGATAGTCCACCACCTATTACTGAAGAGCCGCCGACTCTGGTGCCTGTTTGACTGCATTCGGAAAGGTCTAATGTCGACCATTCGGCGTCCTGTGGTGGCCATGTTTCTTCAATTCGCCACTGGCCATCATTTCGCTGTATTTGAGCTACTAAGTCTGGTTTTGGGCCGACTCCTTTGAGATAATATTCAAACCATTCAAACAAATCCTGAGCCCAATCCCAACGAGTCATATTATGAATTGCTTCACCACCATATCCAGAATCTTGGGCATTGTGTTTACTCCATTGATCTGGATAATTATGCTCCCATTGACCAAGCATTCCTCGAACTTCAAAACCTTGGTCCCTAAATTGCTGATACCAAGGGAATACTTGGTGTGGGTCAACGTTCCAATCTTGCATTCCCTGTACCCAATAAACGCTACCTTGATAGTTATTTATTGCCTTGGAAATATGCTCTCTTTCCTCATAATAATTTGACATATAGGGGTCTAATTCCCCCATTCCATATGTTACAGGTCCTGCAAAGAAGCCTTCGATGATATCAGGACAGATATTGTCCATGTCCTCTGCATTATAATCCACGGTACTTGAAAAATAATTCATGTGCATTACTTGACTTCGCGCTTCTGCACTGCCATTTTTGTATAGCAATGGATGCAATCCCGTGGTCCCCGAAATTGGAACTATTGTAGCGAGGTAGTCGCTACCATGTACTGCTGCTTCCCATTGGGTTGCACCTTCGTAGGATTTTCCATATAAGCCAACTTTACCATTGGACCAATTTTGAGTTCCCAGCCATTCTACCGCTTGATGGATGCCCCAGCCCTCGCCTTCGCCACGGTAATCAAAACAGCCACTAGATTCCTCAGTTCCAAAAACAGCCACTTGGGCAAATGCGTAACCATGTGGAATGAAATTGTCGTAAATAAATTGGCCGCGTCCTGAACCCACTACATTTGTTGCCCCAGACTCTGAACCTTGTTGGCCGTATGAAAAATAAGGGCTGATTACCGCAATAACCGGCACTTGTTCACCGATTTCGGTATTGGATGGCAACCAATACGAAAGATGTATGTTAGAGGTGGTTGGTCCTGTTTCCCAAACCTCTGATGTATCGACTTCAAAGGTTGCCTCTTGAACTTCCAAGGCATGATATGGCCCTGGTTGAAGAGTATAGGAATAACTGTCAGTCCAATTCCAATCGAGATTGTGGCGTTGCCAAATTGACGGATATATTCCTTCTTTGTCG
>Ga0209554_1001046_pt1 | contig 21895 bp, 24 predicted proteins | sample MarorgKNORR_S2LV_5_FD_188221 | JGI IMG/M metagenome (GOLD analysis project Ga0209554, IMG submission 188221) | Marine microbial communities from the Southern Atlantic Ocean, analyzing organic carbon cycling - Bottom_A/KNORR_S2/LV (SPAdes) (version 2) | ecosystem: Environmental > Aquatic > Marine...
GTTCTAATTGGGTTCGTAAGTTTTTATATACTTCTTGGCCTACTTCGACATTTTATGGTACAAGATGAGTTAACCACACAAACACAGGAAAGTTAATGAGAGCAAAAATTTATATTCGGTATAAAGATGGAATTTTAGATCCACAAGGGACTACAGTTTGGCATGCATTAAATTCTATGGGTTATGAAGCAATTCATGATGTTTCAGTTGGTAAATTTATTGAAATGAATTTTGACAATGTTTCAAAAGAAGAAGCGGAGCGACTCACAGATGAATCATGCAGAAAGCTACTTGCCAATCCCAATACTGAATCATACAAATTTGAGATAGTGGAAGACTAATGCGTACTGCTGTTATTGTTTTTCCCGGTTCAAATTGTGATCACGATGCCTACTATGTGATGCGAAAAGTCCTGAATAAGGATGTGGATTTTATTTGGCATAAAGAAGGTAGTTTGGCCAATTATGATTTTATTTTGGTTCCCGGTGGATTCTCCTATGGCGATTACCTCCGTGCCGGTGCCATTGCTCGATTTTCACCCATCATGGAAGAAGTAATTCGATGTGCCAATAATGGTACACCCGTTATGGGTATATGTAATGGATTCCAAATTTTGATTGAATCAGGGCTCCTTCCGGGTGCACTCATCAATAATAAAAATGTTAAATTTTTAAGTCAAAATGTAACCTTAAACGTGGCATCCACAAATTCAATTTTTACGCAAAATTTAATAAAGGGTCAAAGATTAGATATGCCTATTGCCCATAGACAGGGTAACTTTTTTGCATCTGATGATGTGGTGAAAAAATTGCAAGACGATGACCAAATTGCATTTACTTATGATGAAAATCCAAATGGATCAATAGTTGATATTGCTGGTATTTTCAACGAAAATCGGAATGTGTTGGGAATGATGCCACACCCAGAGAGGGCTGCCGAAAGTATTTTGGGTTCATCTGATGGGTTGGCTATATTTGAGTCATTGATTGAGAATATGTAATGAGGGCTAACGAAAAGAGAAGCGTTTTATTTTTGTTTTTAATACTTTTTGTGGGTGCAGCAGCAGGTACTGCTCTTAGTAGTTTTGTGGGCTCAACTATGCCCGATGGGGTAGTACGCGAGTTCTTTTTGAATAGTAAGCCGTTGGGTTGGGATCCTTTCACATTGAATCTGCAAATCATTACATTAACTACAGGATTTACCATTGATATCAGCGTAGCCAGTATTATTGGCATGGTGGTGGCATGGTATTTCCTTAGATATTTTAGATAGGAGCAAATATGGGCATTGGACCTTGGGAAATACTCGTAATTTTATTTGTAATAATCCTGATTTTTGGTGGGAAAAAACTGCCAGAATTAGCACGTGGATTAGGTTTGGGTTTGAAGGAATTTAAGAAAGCCACTAAAGATATTAAAGATGAAGTAGAATCCGCAGCCAAAGAAGTTGAAAATTCTACTGAAGATTCAAAATAATTTTGTCTTTGGAGATTAATCAACTCACTGAAAAAATAAAATCTACTCGAGATAAAATTTCTCGGAAATCTAATCTTAACTGTATTACTGTAGATTTAACCGAATCTGCATCTTCAATTGTTTCATCGTTAAATACGGATGGAACTCTCTTTGGCAAGACCATTGCCATCAAGGATAATCTTAATTTAATTAATATATCCACGACATGTGCATCAAAAATATTGGATGGACATGAGTCCATTTATACTGCTACTGCAATCCAAAAAATTATTGATGCCCAGGGTAGTATCGTAGCCAAAACCAATATGGATGAATTTGCAATGGGCTCATCCAATGAGCATTCAGTGTATGGACCAACTAAAAATCCCCATAACACTGACTATGTTCCGGGTGGGTCAAGTGGTGGCTCTGCCGTGGCGGTGGCTTCTGGAATTGTGGATATGGCATTGGGCAGTGATACGGGGGGATCGGTACGACAGCCTGCATCGTTCTGTGGGGTGTACGGACTCAAGCCAACCTATGGCCGTGTATCTCGATATGGACTCACCGCATTTGCATCGTCATTTGACCAAGTAGGTGTGTTTGCAAATTCTGTAGAAGATACCGTTTCTCTATTTGAAGTAATTGCAGGTCATGATGATAATGATTCCACATCGGCAAAAGAAACTGTAGAACCATTTAATTATAATGAACCCTCCGTTAAAAATTTAAGAATTGGTTTACCAAAAGAATTTTTAGGTGATGGTATTGATTCTGAAATCCGTTATGCATTAACAGTAAAAGTTGAATTTCTAAAAGATCGTGGATTCAATATTATTGATGTGTCATTGCCTCATACTGAGCATGCTATTGCCACCTATTATATTCTCACTACCGCAGAAGCATCTACCAATTTATCTCGTTATGATGGCGTTCGATTTGGACATAGGACGGAGAAAGGTAACCTTAACGAGTTGTATAAACATTCTCGTAGTGAAGGTTTTGGTGATGAGGTAAAACGGCGTATTATATTGGGCACTTTCGTGCTCTCATCAGGATATTATGATGCCTATTATACACAGGCGCAAAAAGTTCGGCGATTAATTCGAGATGATTATACCAAGGTTTTTAAACAGGTGGATGTTCTGCTCACTCCCACCTCGCCTATACTTCCATTCAAAATTGGAGAAAAACTGACAGACCCATTGCAAATGTATATGGCAGATGTATGTACCGTACCCATGAGTTTGGCTGGAGTCCCCGCATTGAATATACCAACTGGAAAATCAAAAAAAGGTCTTCCTATTGGGCTTCAACTCACCGGGGATTTCTTTAAAGAGAATGATTTATTTGGAGTAGCAAAATTATTGGAATCTAACTAAATCGAAAAGGGTATTGGCGTTAAGGACTTTTTCAAATACAGGGGGTGTGATGGGAATCCTTGCCCCGTAATTTTCAAGCATTTCAAGTCTGGAATCAAATCTACCACAGCTTTCCCCTGATTCATAAAATCACCATGATTTCCCCATGCCCCCACGGTTAAATGAGCCTCTTCATGGAGTTTTAGTAGCCACTCATTATTTTCAGGACCAATAGGATCTTTAGCGGCTTTCATCACTTTAGGGTCAGTAGCTCGAAAACCAAAAATATTACCCATGATGTACCCACCATATCCCCAATCTTTGGCATAGCCAATACATCGCCGAATGGTAGGGTCATTTTTCACCTCATCTGCCGTAGAGGGATTTAGCCCAATAAACAGAACTTTGGGTAAGAAGTCATCCCATATGCGCCACAGACCATAGCGATGCACACGATCCAATGAAAAGATTGCATCAGATTTTAATAATGGAAATAGAGTGGATTGCATAGGGGGAATTTAAGATGGAAGAAGTAAAAATTATGTTATAAGATTCATTTTAATACGTAGATAAATGGATTAATTCAAGGATTTCATATATGACGGCCTGACTGAATAGGAGGGATGTCAGTTTTATAAGGTGTTCTTGGTAATATTTTAATTTTTTTAATTTGCCAACTAGCGTGATTTTATATATAATTGCTTGATTTGTATTAATCACCATTAAATATAAACAATGGTCTTAATTATGAATAAGCCAAAACTTTTAGATCAAGTAAAACAAATTATAAGAACAAAAAATTTTGCACAAAAGAGAAAAGATGCTTAGTGTAAATAGTCCTTTAGATTTTTAGAATTAATGAATCGCATCTTTAATTCATATAATTGCAAAGATGTCATCCATTAAAGGCATAATCCCCCTAAATTTAGGGTCGGAAATTCAATTATTTATGAAACTTATTCACAACACAAACATTTATTTACACTTCTGAACCCATGGAATTCGCACATCCATATTATCTACTTGGTTTGTTGGCTATGCCCATCATTCTATTCTGGTACCTAAAAAAGGGTCGCCATGAAGAAGCCAGTATTCGCTATTCCAGTTTAGAATTTATTCCTAATTCTGCCATTCGTCGTGGTGAGTGGAAAGCCCGTGGATTAATTTTCACCAAACTGATCATTATGGTCCTCATGATATTGGCAATGGCACGCCCCAGAATATCGAATACCATTCGTGAAACCAATGCTGAAGTTATAGATATTTTATTGGTGATTGATCAATCATCATCCATGTTAGCACAAGATTTTAAGCCCAACCGTTTAGAGGCAGCTAAAGTAGTAGCGCAATCATTCATCAAGGCCCGTGAAGGCGACCGATTGGGACTCATTGTATTTGCGGGTGAATCTTACATTCAATGTCCCATCACCCGAGATGTGGACATCCTCACCGATTTTACCAAACAGATTGAAATTGTGGATAAAGAGCATGATGGGACCGCCATCGGTATGGCCATTGCAACCGCCATTAATCGGTTGCGTGATAGTGAAGCCACATCAAAAGTGGCCATTTTATTATCAGATGGGAGTAATAATGCAGGTGAACTTGACCCCATAACGGCAGCAGAATTGGCAGCCACATTTGGAATTCGTTTTTATACGGTTGCGGCAGGCACCCACGGTATGGCACCTTACCCCGTTACCGATATGTGGGGTAGAAAAACTATTCAAAATGTGCAGGTGGATGTTGACGAAACCACATTAAAAGAAATCGCTGAAATTACTGGTGGGCGATTTTTTAGAGCCACAGATAATGAATCCCTACAGAAAGTATATTCAGAAATCAATGAACTGGAGCGGACTGAAATTGAAGTGATGGAATACCAAAACTTTACTGAACTCTATTCGTGGTTGACTATTCCTGCCGCATTAATGTCCCTCATGTATTTGGTTACCACCCGTGGCATTTTTGGAAAATTGTTATAATGGTTAGATTTACGCATCCACAAATGTTCTATTTATTTATTCCATTTGTACTGGTCATCATTTGGTATGCTTTATTGGGACGAAAATTACGAAAAAATATGGAATCTCTGGGAACAGAACAAGTCCGAAAATTTTTGTTAAATCGGGTAAAATTAAGTCGCGTACGATTGCGATCCCGATTATTGATTTTGGGAATTCTATTCATAATATTGGCATCTGTGGGGCCACAAATTGGCACAAAATTGACCCAATTAAATCGAAAAGGGGTGGATGTGATTATTGCCCTCGATACTTCAACCAGTATGGATGCCATTGATGTATCTCCCTCACGACTCGAAAAGGCCAAGCATGAGTTGTCTCGTTTTATGAATGGTCTTGATGGAGATCGGGTTGGACTCATTGTGTTTGCCGGATCTGCCCATTTGCATTGCCCCCTTACCACCGACTATTCAGCTGCACGGTTATTTCTTAATTCTGTGGATTCAAAAATTATTGCCACACAGGGCACCGATATGGCGGCAGCACTTGAACTTGCCATGGAAAATATTCCCGAGGAAGATGAAACATATAAAGTGATTGTATTGGTCTCGGATGGTGAAGACCATCAGGGGCGAGTGATGAAGTTGGCAGAAGATGCGAAGAAGCGTGGAATCGTTGTGCATACCATGGGTGTGGGCACTGCAACAGGTGGACCAATCCCCATTTTAGACGTGAATGGAAAACGTAAAGATTTTAAGAAAGATCGAAAAGGTAATATTGTAACGTCAAAATTAAATGGTACCACATTGAATGATATTGCGTTTAAAACTGGTGGAAAGTATATTCGCGTGGAGAATCAGTCCAATGCTATTGGGCCCATCATCCTAGAAATTTCTGAAATGGAAAATCGTGAGTTGAAGTCCCATGTGTTTTCTCAGTATGAAGACAGGTTTCAAGTATTTTTAATTATTGCACTCATTCTATTTTTAGTAGAATTTTTCCTTTCCACTCGAACCAATGAAGAAATGGTTTGGGAAGGGAGATTCTCAAAATGAAACTATTTTTATTCATTTTATTATCGATTATGGTAGCACAAGATAGTACCTCAATTTCACCCCAAGTTGAAGGGGCAATTCAAGATTATGAAAATCTAATTGAGAAATTCTCAGAGATTAAAAGTTTGAATTTTAATTTAGCAAACATCCACTCAAAAACAGGTGATTTGGAATCAGCCATGCGTCAATATGAACAGACATTATCATCCGAAGATGATGAACTGCGTGCCCATGCCCTATATAATATGGGGAATCTCCAATTTGAAAATGGTAATATTGAAGAGAGTAGTAAGCTATTTCGACAGGCCTTAAAATTGGTATCTGAAGATGAAGATATTCTGCATAATTATGCTTTATGTCAAAAGGTCTTAAAAGAACAACAGCAACAACAGAAGCAAAATCAGGACCAAAATAAAGAAAATCAAGAGAAAAAAGAAGATCAAGAAAAGCAAGATTCAGAACAAAATAAAGATGATAAAAATCAAGAAGAGCAGGAATCATCAGAACAAAACGATAGCGATAACCAAAAGCAAGAAGAAGGTGAGGAGCAAGAAAATAAGGATTCGGAAGAAAAAGAAGATGAAAAGCAAAATGAATCCCAAAAATCTGATGAACCAAAAGATAAAGAAAAAGAAAATCAGACTGGATCACCAAAATCTGAAGAAATGACGGAGGAACAGAAGCGAGATTTGCAAGAAGCGGAAGCCATATTAAATGCGTTAAAAGCTGATGAAAATAATTTAAAGAAAAAGAAGTATAAGGCAAAGGGTCGAATCAAATTGGAGAAAGATTGGTAATTAAATTCTTGAATATTTTTTTATTGGCAAATTTAATTTTTGCTGGGAATGTTACAGTTGATGTGGATAGTCGCCGAATCAATGAAGGCGATTCAGTAACCCTTACAATACGATCTGTAAATTCAAAAAATGCACCCGAAGTAATCCTCCCCAATATTACTGATTTTATGGTAGTATCAGGACCCAACCAATCCTCCAGTTCAAATTATTCAATTCTAAATGGGAAAATGGAAAGCAGTTCTACCTATACCTTAGAATGGATATTGATGCCTAGAAAATCAGGTCGATTGAGAATTCCTTCTCTATCAGTTAAGTTAGATGGGAAATTATCCCAATCAAATCCTATATTTATAAGTGTTTCAAAACGTAGCCAAAATTCCAATGAGGATGCTCAATTTTACGTAGAGGCAAATATTGATAATACATCACCATATCGGGGTGAACAAGTAACACTCACACATACTTTATATACGCGGGTGGATGTGACTGGATTTGATGAAAAAATGCCCAGATTAAAGGGCTTTTGGGTAGAAGAGTTATTTTCGCCATCAAAATTACAGTTAAGAAAAGTACAGAAAAATGGACGTCAATATCATTCTGCAACGATTAAGAAAAGTGCATTATTCCCTACAAAATCTGGTAAAATTGTAATTGATCCCCTCATTGCAACCATTGGTGTACGTGATAGAAAGCGGAATAGTTTTTCAGTATTTGGATCACCGTCCAAACAGCATACGATTTCAACTCAATCAATTTCATTAGATGTAAAACCATTACCTGCAACCAATGATGGGCACACGTCTTCGGTTGTGGGGGTATGGAATATTAAATCTACCATTGATCGGAATAATGTATTACAAGATGAAGCCTTGAAAATCAAGGTTCACCTTACTGGAAATGGAAACTTGAAATCGGTGGATATTTTACCTTATGAATTTCCAGAAGGTTTTGAAGTATTTGAACCAAAAGTAACGATTAAAAGCGCTAAGTCTCAGATTAAAATTGGAGGTGAAAAGGTAATTGAATATGTGGTGATTCCACGAACTACCGGAAAAATTATTCTTCCCCCATTTGAAATTAAATATTTTGATAATGTGAGTAAAAAGTGGAAAACGAAGGAAAGTAAACCCATTAATCTATGGGTAAAAATAAATGAAAAATCATCAACTACTACTGTGGGGTTATCTAAAGAAGAAGTTCAATTAGTGGGTAAAGATATTCGATTTATGGATGATAATGTCCCGCGGTGGAAAAAATCCAATTCAGGGCTTGTTGATAGAAATTCTGTAATGCTGGCAATCGTGGCATTGCTGTTATTTTTACTTCCCGGAATGGTGAATTTACGTCAGTCACATTTGGCCAGTACCGTGGGAGATAGGCAATCTCGAATGGCACTGAAAAAATCGGTGAAGATTATTAAGTCAATTACTGATTCACCAGAAAATGTATATGGAAGTATTCATCAAGCAATAATTATGTATATTAATTACAAAACGGGGAGAAAGACTGTCGAATATTCAATTACAGATATAATTAAAATTTTTGAAAATAGTGGTGTTCCAGTTAATTCCATCGAAGATTTAAAAAAAATTATGGAGCATGGACAAGCCGTTCGATTTGCACCCATTTCAAATACAGATGTTCAAAAGGATATTGAATTGGTAATGGTGATATTAAAGGAGGCTGATAATGCGTGGTCTTAATTTATTTTGGTTTTTTGGGTTGGGGTTCATTTTTGCCATACCCATAGATACATTGGATAAGCCATTAGATGGTTTAGATTTCTATTATCAATCGGGATTAGATGCATATCAATCAGGAGAATATGAAAATGCTAAAACAGCATTTGAGCAGGTTCTAGAAAATAATTGGGAATCTCCAGAACTCTATTATAATCTGGGTAATGTATATTTTCGGTTAAATGATATTTCTGGTGCAGTATGGGCTTTTGAAATGTGTTTGTTTCATGATCCAACCCATGAAGATGCAGCCTTTAATTTGAAGCTAACAAATGTGAATGTGAAGGATAGAATTGCCATCCCAGAAGCACCCATTTATTTGAAACTATATTTGGGAGTAAAAGAACGATACACCCCGAATGAATGGGTGAAATTTACATTGGGGTTTCTTATACTATTTTTACTTTTTGTGATAATTCGAAAATTTGGGGGGTACTCTACGGCCGTAAACGTTTCAGAAAATTTGGCAATTATTTTAGTCTTTATAAGTTTTTCATTCACCTTCCATTCATTGTGGTCAGATTCTAAAATTACAGAAGGTATTATTGATACTTATTCCATAGATGTTTTATCTGAACCCAATACGTCTTCAATTGTACTTTTTCAAGTTCATGAAGGCTTGAAGGTTTCCATTGCTCAACATTCTAAAAACTGGCTAGAGGTTGAATTGGTTGATGGGAAACGGGGGTGGATCAATGAAAAAAATATCAGAATAATTCACTAATTACCGAGAGAGAGTATGCGCGCTATACTCTTAAAGGACAAAGATTAACGAGTAACTATTGTACCCTCATTCTCAGTGGGGATTTCAATCGGGGTTGAATCCGCAACCTGAACATCTACATTCTCAACTTCTTCCGCAATCGCAGTCAAATAAGCTTGACCTTTCCATGAAAATTCTTGATTGGAACCAAGGCATTTTCTGAAATGACTAAATGCATCTTTGAATGTTAAATTATCAGTGGTTGTGGGATCAAGTACACACTCATCCGTTGCAATCACTTTTTCTAAATGGATGGCCAGACTTTTTTCACCAAATTCCAATGGGGAGATTGAAATATCAGAGAGCGTGGAAACTTCCCCTTGAATCGATGTGATTTGAGTGTTTTTATTTTGGGACTGATGATGAAATAATAATGCTACCACAGAAGTTAGAACTATTATTACGGTTATCTTTTCTTTCATTTGTGACTCCTTTTGTTATGACTCCATTGCTTACATGGGATTTTATGTTTTTGTTCCAATAAAAATTATACATAGTCATCAATGAAAGTTTTTATTGCGCAATTTCTATTGTAGAAATACCCCCTAAAATCGTCTAAATTATCGAGTACAAATTCTCAACAATTCTGAGGCCAATTATGTCCGGACATAGTAAGTGGAATACAATTAAGCATAAAAAGGGTGCTGCTGATGCGAAACGAGGTGCCATTTTCACGCGTCATTCAAAAGAGATTACATTGTCTGCAAGAGCCGGTGGTGGTGATATTGAGATGAATCCATCATTACGATTGGCAGTTAAAAAAGCCAAAGCAGATAATATGCCGGCGTCCAATATTGAACGTGCTATCAAAAAAGGCACGGGTGACCTCCCCGGTGTAAAATATGAAGATTATGTCTATGAAGGGTATGGTCCCGGTGGCGTAGCCATCATGATGGAAATTATGACAGATAACAAGAATAGAACGGTTCCAGATATTCGGCATATGATGTCAAAGAATGGTGGGAACCTAGGTGAATCGGGTTGTGTGAATTGGATGTTTGAAAAGAAAGGGACCTTTTCTATTGCGAAAGAAGGGGTTGATGAAAATGACCTATTAGAAAGATCCCTTGAATTAGGGGCTGAAGATTTTAATGCTGATGCGGAGGATATTTTTGTTATTGAAACATCACCTGAAGATTTTGGTGACATGAGCCAAGGATTAGAAATTGCTGGTTTTGATGTTGAAGGTGAAGTTGGATTAGTGCCCATCAATACAGTAAAAGTTTCGGATGGAGATGTGAGCCAGCTATTGAAACTCCTCGAATTATTAGAGGATCATGAAGATATCCAAAAAGTATATTCAAATTTTGATTTGGATGAAGAAGAAATGGAAAAACTGGTATAAGTGAAAATATTGGGAATAGATCCGGGTCTTATTCAAACTGGATATGGAATAATTAGCATTAATAATAATAATCCCCAAATTGTAGATTATGGTGTAGTCAAACCTAACGTTAATGATGGGTTGTCTACAAGATTACTAACCATTTTTGAAGATATTAGTGAAATTATAAAAATGTATAATCCCACAATTTTTTCAATTGAAGATGTATTTTATGGTAAGAATGCAAAGTCGGCATTACGACTCGGACAAGCAAGGGGTGCTGCCATGGTCGCAGCGGCTTCAGCGAGATTATCAATTCATGAATATTCAGCCCGTAAAATTAAACAGGCCGTTACAGGGAATGGGAATGCCCACAAAGAACAAGTTCAGTTTATGGTTAAGGCTTCATTGAAAATGGATAAGCTCCCTGAACCGATAGATGCATCTGATGCTTTGGCTACTGCATTATGTCATTTCCAACAATTTAGATTGGCAGAGTTATGATCGTTTCAATTCGAGGTAAAATTCTCAAAAAAGCACCCACAGAAATTATTATTGATGTGAATGGATTAGGATATCTCTGTTTTATTACGACCAATACTTATGATAAATTGGGGAAGCCTGGAGAAGAAGCATCATTACTCACCCATTTTCAAGTGACAGAAAATAGCAATGCCTTATTTGCATTTCATAATGAAACGGAAAAACATCTTTTTGGAATGCTCATTTCAGTATCAGGGATTGGCCCCAAAACGGCTATTAATTTGCTATCTGCAGTCACCCCTGATGAATTTAAAAGACGATTAATTGCCGGTGAAGTGGTCATGCTTACCGCACTCCCTGGGATTGGTCCCAAGACGGCACGACGTATTATAGTGGAGCTTAAAGATAAATTTGTAAATATCTCAAAAGATGACCTCCCCAAAGAAGAGGAAATATCAGGGGCTTCAGGTGATGCGTTTGATGCCCTATTGGCTCTTGGTTTTCAGGCGAAGGATATTCGTGGTTCTATATTGAAAATCACCTCAAATCACCAGGATCTTTCTACTGAAGATATAATTAAACAAACGTTATCCGAGTTAAGATAGTGTTAGAAATTATAAAAACAGCCCTCTATGATGCGCATGTAAAATTGGGTGCCAAAATGGTTTCATTTGCAGGATTTGAAATGCCTGTAACATACCCCAATGGAATTCAGTCCGAGCATTACGCCGTTCGTAAATCTGCAGGGATGTTTGATGTCTCACACATGGGTGAATTCTGGATTAATGGTGAAGGAGCATTGGAATTTTTACAAAATGTTACCATTAATGATGTGTCCACATTGGCCGTGGGTGATGCCCAATATTCTGCCATGTGTTATGAAGATGGGGGCATGGTGGATGATTTAATTTTGTATCGAAAACCTGAAGGCTATTTTATGGTGATTAATGCATCCAATATTGTTAAAGATTTAGAATGGTTAACAAGTCATAAACCCGAAAATGTGAGTATAGAAAATCATTCGGACCAATATTCATTGGTTGCGTTACAAGGTCCCCAATCGCGAGAGATTTTATCCCAATTTACCGATGCAAATTTGAGGTTGAAGTTTTATTCCTATATGGATGCAACTGTTTGTGGACATTCTGTAATGTTAAGCCGAACAGGATATACGGGTGAATTGGGTTTTGAAATTTATGCTTCATCTGAAGCCATTGTTCATATTTGGGATGCATTCTATAAAGCAGGGGTAGTTCCCTGTGGACTTGCTTCTAGGGATATTCTTAGATTGGAAATGAAATATTGTTTGTACGGTAATGATATAGACCAAACCATCAATCCCATCGAAGCAGGCTTAGGGTGGATTACTGCACTTACGAAGGGGAATTTTATTGGGAAGGATGTTCTCTTAACCACAAAAAAGAATAAGCCGTGTCGCAAATTAGTCACGTTTGAGCTCAATGAACGTGGCATTCCCCGTCATGATTATGAAATTCATATTGATGGTAATAAAATTGGTACAGTTACCAGTGGTACTCAGTCTATGTCACTAAATAAAGGCATTGGCATGGCATATATCGATAAAGAATTTTCAAAGGTGGGTAATAAAATTGATGTAATAATTCGAAATAAACCTGTATCAGCAACGGTAGTTAAACCACCATTTGTTAAAGAAACCTCTATTCTAAACTAATGCAATATAGAAGAAAAGAAATTTTAGGAATCATATTGGGACTACTGGCTGTTTTTTTAATGGCCAGTTTTGTTACTTATGATCCTACAGAATCTCCTGGGGGAATCTCCCCTGATGTAGCCAAAACCAATATTATGGGAATTTTTGGGATTTACGCATCGTATTATCTCATGAAGTTTTCGTTGGGATGGGCAACGCTATTTTTACCTTTGGGAATGGGGATTTTGAGTTTTGCAATTTTTACCCGCAAGAATCTTCAAGAATACCTTCGGGTGGTATTTTATATTTCTGCAACCGGAGTTTGGATTTCATCATTTATTGCATATATAGGGATTTCCCAAAATTTATGGTGGGAGGCTGAGTATGCCGGTGTAATTGGCTATTCTTTCACTATTTTTATACGCGATATGGTTGGTGCTTATGCCTATGGAATCCTTATGTTTGTTGCGGTCGTATTAATTATAAGTGGATTTTTTCATATTTCAATCTATGATGAATTATTGAATTTTAAAGATTTTCTCAGGGCTAAGTATAATGCCATTAAAGAGAAGCGCCGATTAAAATCAGTTATTGTGACTCCAGATCAATCAGTAATGCATAATGAAATAGAGCCTGAGGAAGCTAAGAAATTAGATGCATTAGAATCGACCGATGAAGTAGAAGAGAGAAATACACATACCGTATCAAATGATGTATTAGATGAATTTTTAAATTCTGATGAGATTGGCGATTCTGTTCATGAAGAAAATTCTATATCTCAAGTGGATGAGATTACTGAAGTTTCAGAATTGAATGTAAATAAGGATGAATTTGAAGCTATTACTACTAAAGAAATTACCATTGAAGATGAAGCTGAGATTAAGGAGACAGACCTTGACTCGCAAAAGGAACGACAGGCACGATATCGTCAATACAGATTGCCTACTACTGATTATTTAGCTGATCCCATTGAAATTTCAAATCCACTTGATAGGGATATGCTCCATGAAAAGGCTGAACACTTAGTACATGCCCTAGAAACGTTTGGTGTTAAGGGTAAAGTGGTGAAAATCTCTCCCGGACCAGTAATTACCCTTTTTGAAATTGAACCCGGAGAAGGGGTTCGCGTAAATAAATTTACAAATTTATCAGATGACCTTGCCCGTGTAATGAAAGCACAACGAATTCGGGTTATTGCACCCATCCCTGGATCTAAGTCGGTGGGAATCGAGCTCCCCAATGAACAGCCATCAATTGTATATTTGAAGAATATTATTAATTCTGAAGAATTTGTAAATAGTGAATCTAAACTTACCATTGGTTTGGGGAAAACCACAGTTGGGGAAGCATATACTTTTGAGTTGAATAAAATGCCTCATTTATTGGTAGCAGGTGCTACAGGTGCGGGTAAGTCAGTTTGTATCAATACCATCATTGTGTCCATTCTCTATAAGGCCAAACCTGATGAGGTTAAATTTATATTGATAGATCCAAAAAAATTAGAATTAGCTGCTTATAAATCTCTCGTAGGTTACCATTTAATAACGGCGCCAAATTTAGATGAATATGTAATGACCACTGCTGAAAATGCAGTGGGTATTTTAGATTCAGCCATTACCGAAATGGAAAGAAGATTCCAGGTTTTTGCCGATGCACGGGTACGAAATATTGCCGAATATCATGATCGCCAAAAACAGAATAGTGAACTTGAAAATATTCCATTTATTGTTGTGTTGATTGATGAATTGGCTGACTTAATGATGACCTCTGGCCGAGCGGTTGAGGAACCCATTACTCGATTGGCTCAAAAAGCACGGGCTGTGGGTATTCATCTTGTGGTGGCTACTCAACGACCATCTGTGGATGTAATTACCGGATTAATTAAGTCAAATTTCCCGGCTAGAATATCTTTTCAAGTATCATCTAAAATTGACTCACGAACCATTATTGACCAGATGGGTGCCGAGCAGTTATTGGGACGGGGCGATATGCTATTTTTACTCCCGGGTTCAGCATCACCCATTCGATTGCATAATGCATTGATTGAATTAGATGAAATTGAGGCAATCATGGACCATATTATGTTGCAACCCAAACCTGATGAAGTAATGTTGCCTGAGACGAAAAGTAAAATGGTGGGTAGTGAATTTTCAGTGGATGATGATACGGATGAATTATTAAAAGATGCTGCACGAATGGTGATTGAAACACAGCAAGCATCAGTATCCATGCTCCAACGGAAATTTAGAATTGGTTATAGTCGCGCAGGACGAATTATAGACGAATTAGAGGCGTTGGGTATTGTAAGTGGATATAGTGGAAGTAAAGCAAGAGATGTGTTGGTTGAGCTCTCTTATCTTGAAACCGTTTTCGGTGATGAATAATATTTTATCTACATTTATTATTATTTTTGTATCAATACTACTCCCTAGAAATGTGGTTCAGGATTGGCTTTCAGGCAATAAATCATTTATAGAATCTGAAAATAAAGCGATTAGTTTTGAGTATTCGATAACACATCCCGAAAACAAAAGGAAACAAAAAAGCATAGAGGGACAATTAGTAACCGCTTCAAATAATAGATTTAAATTAATTTTAGGGCCACGAACTATTTATTCTGATGGAACCGTATGGGTGAGTCATGATAGTCGTACAAATCAAGCCATAATACAAAACCCAGATTCCATTTTATACAATTCCATCATTGCAATGACTCATTATAATGAACTTCGTAAATTTTTAAGTTTAAGTGTATTGAAAAAAAATACAGCTTCAATTTATAATAAAGGGCAGAATATCAAAATAAATTTTGAGAATAAAAAAATAAATTCAATTATATCTGAGTATAATTCAGTAAAAGTAGAAATTAAGATGATTGAATTTGATACTCGGTTTGTAATTTCAGATTCACTATTTATGTTTGACCATAATAGCGCAATGATGATAGATCTTCGTGAGTAATATTAAAGAAAACATATTACTCCTCTTAAAACCACAAGCAATTATTGGTTTATTCATTAGTATTGTAGGGATTTATTGGGCATTTCATGATTTTGGAATTGACTCCTTTATTGAAACGGTTAAATTGGTCAAATACGAATATGTTTTGTTGGCGTGTGGTTTAATTATATTTTCTGTGTGGATTCGTGCTATTCGTTGGAAATATTTATTTAAACCTACAGATGGCGTTGAAACGTATTCCCTGTTTCGTTATGAATTGATAGGCTATTTTGGAAATAATGTATTACCCCTTAGATTGGGGGAATTATTGAGAGCTTACATCCTAGGGAAACGATATAATCTTTCAAAATCATATGTATTTGGCACCATTGTCTTAGAGCGGATTTTAGATACATTGTCATTGATGTTGTTATCCATAATATTACTTTTCATCTATCCATTAAGTGCTATGATAAAAAATTATATCTACATTGGAATAATTTTATCGGTTATATTAATTATATTTTTAATTATTCTGAGACAACAAAATCTAGTTAACACTGAAAGTAAAATATTATTAACTATTTCTAAATTCTTTGAAGGATTTAAGAATCTTGAATATTCAAAAATACCCAGTATATTTTTCCTCAGTATATCCACGTGGTTAATTTATTGGTTAGATGTACATCTCATCCAAATGGCGTTTGGATTTGAGATGTTACCTTCTCATTCATTACTTCTTTTGATTATTTCTTCACTTGTGATGTCAATCCCATCAGCCCCAGGCATGATCGGTACATTTCATGCTGGCGTCAAATATGTAATGGTAGATTTATTTGCCTTTTCTGTGAGTGATGCAAACTCATTTGCGATCATACTCCATGCTTATGGATATATTTCTTATACCATAATTGGGGCAATTTATTTCATGAGAAGTCAGTTCCATAAAAATGCAATTTCAGAGGTATTAAACAAATAGTGAATAAAAAAAATGGCGTTAAGAAGTTTATAGATTGGTATAGAGAATATTCCCCCAAATGATAGATTTTCATAATCATATATTACCCAATGTGGATGATGGCTCTAAATCGTTAGAAATGTCATTAGATATGTTGAGAGAAGCTGAGCGTCAGGGTATTACAGATGTTGTGAATACAGTGCATTTTCAGCATCCCAAAATGGAGGGGAAAAATGTAGATTATGATTTCATCAATTATGAATTAGAATCCTTACAAAATAAATTGAATGAAGAAGGAATTAGTATAAAATTCCATCTTGGTGCAGAAGTCTTCTTTTTACACAATTTATTAGATATTAAATCAAATACGTTAGTAGGGTTTGGACATGGGAAATACATGCTTATTGAATTCTATCCATTTCATTTACCGCCCAATTTTGATGAACATCTTTATCAATTGAAATTATCTGGTACAACACCAATTATTGCACATCCTGAACGAAATAAGATGATTCAGAATGATATAGAGATTCTAGTGAAGTTAATAAACTCTGGTTGTTTGATTCAGTTGGATGCAGGGAGTTTGCTAGGTCATTTTGGGCCCACCTGTCAGGTGGTAGCAGAATTACTCTTAGAGCGGAATATGGTACATTTTATAGGTTCGGATGCACATAATAATAAAAAAAGAAATTTTTGTCTTGCCCTAGCAGTTGATATAGCACGTAATATTGTGGGTGATAATGTTGATATTCTAGTGAACGATAACCCAAGCAAAGTAATATCTGGAGAAGATATTATCCCTTTTTCAATGAATGAATCTCAGGCCCCATCAAATTTTATAACTGGATTATTTAATAAAATAAAGAAACTCAAATGAAAATTATTATTATCAATGGTGCTGGATATATTGGAAGCCATATATTGTAGCTTTACTAAATATAGGCCATGGGATAAAGTTTTTGATAATTTATAATTTCTCTAGTAGAATCCATGATTAATTCTTGTATCTGTCTAGTGACAAATAGTATATAATGGGTCTCAATAAATAGATTTTTATTTATGTTAGGTTTTGTAATTTATGAGGATAATTACTTTATTGAAATTTATGAGGAGATAAAATTATTTTTCGTCAATCTAAACATTTAATTAGTATAATGTATGCTCTTGTTGTCTTTCTACCAGCCCTTGCCAGTGGTGTTTCTATAACAAACAATTCTCCGTATGGTGACTATAGTACTGATGAATCAGGAAATGTATATATGTATATAAATGTGATTGGTCATGTAAAAGTACCAGGAACGTTTATGATATATGAAGGTACGGATATTTTGACTATTTTATCTGCTGCTGGTGGACCCTTACCTGGAGCTAAATTAAACAAAATCATGATCTATCGTGAGGGTGATAATATGGTACTTTTAGACTTAGATATATATCTGGATACAGGTAAAAAATTAGATATTAATTTTAAACCAAATGATACAATTTATATTGAGCAAACTCTTGGATCGTATCTATTCTCCAAAACAACCATTCTAAATTCCATACTTTCAATTTTAAATATCTATTTAACTTTAAATCGAACCAATTAGATATATATAGGAAAAAATATGCTCCCAGAACCAAATAATCAAAATATATATGTGCCCCATGAAGACGAAGGAGTATCTTACCAGGAAATAATATATATTCTGAGAAAGCATCAACGTATGATTATGTTGATAGCAGGTGCAGTACTGATATTTACATTATTCTATACATTACAACAGAAACCAGTATATGAATCTACCGGTCTAATTATGATTGATGATGGGGATCAAGCGATGAATATGTTTGATATGTCTTCCTTGGGTGGTAAAAACTATCTATCAAATGAAATTGAGATATTAAGTTCCCGAACCACGGCAGAGAGAACTGTAGAGAAACTACTGAATTCAGATTATAGAAATAACTTATATCTCTTTGGGACCAGAAAATATGAACTCTCCTGGATTAGAAATATTCCGGGGTTAAACCTTTTAAGCTCAGACAGCAAACCAAGTGAGATTGATAAAATAGTAAGTGATACCCTCTTCAATGCTTTTGCTAAAAGATTAAGTAAAAGTGTAAGTATTACAAATATGAGACAAACGGATATGCTTAGTATTTCTCTGCGCAGTAATGATGCAGATGAAGCGGCGCTGCTTATTAATACACTAATAGATGTGTATAGCTCGATGGATCTGGAATGGGTGCGAGGTGAAATGTCACATTTAGAAAGCTTTCTTTCAGAGCAGATTGCAAAGAAGGAAATTCAACTTGCAGAATCTGAAGAAGACTTACAGAAGTTTCAGGAAAGGGAACAGATATTTGGTATGGATGAAAATTCAGGTTTATTGCTGAATAATCTTATCAGCGCAGAATCACAGTATTATCAAGTCAAGGCAGAAATCAATATTATCAATGAACGGAAAAAATATATACTGAGCCAATTAACGGAGGAGGAAAAAAAACTCACTCAATCAGTATCCAATTCAATTAATAATAGATTATTTGCACTTAAAAATGAAATTGCAATCAAGGAAGCCGAGCTTATTTCTGCTATTGCTCAACAGAGTGAGGACCATCAGATAGTTAAATCCATAAAGGCAAAATTAGAACGATTAATAGATAATCTTAAAAATGAGACCAGAGAACTCATTGCTCAGGGCATATCGGTTGCCGACCCCATAAAGTTCAGGCAGGCATTGATGGACTCTGTGATTAGTTTTAATGCCTTTTCTGCAATGCTGGAGACCAAGGCTAATGAATTTAAAAAACTGGTAAATGAATATCAAAATCAATTAGGTTCACTCCCTGAAAAAGTTTTAGAATTTACACGGCTTTCACGAAATTTAAAAATCTACGCAGATACATACTCCCTCATGCGGCAGAAGCGGGAGGAAGTACGTATTACTGAAGCCTCTCAGAGGGGTAAGGTACGCATCGTTGATGAGGCTCGTCCAAATTATAATAGAATCGCGCCCAAGAATAGGAAAAATATGCTACTGGGTCTATTTTTGGGTCTGGGACTGGGCATTGGTCTGGCATTTCTACGTGAGTTTCTAGATCATACCATTAAGACGGTGACTGAACTGGAGAGGCGAAATTTATCAATTTTGGCACTTATACCAGCTATTGGTAATCTAGGTAATAATAAAAAACGTAAAAATAAAAAATATCAGAAAAAATTGGGAAATGCAGAGAAAATTCAACGACGTCTTATTACGCACGAAGATCCCAAATCGCCGGTATCTGAAGCATATCGTGGTTTACGTACCAGCCTACTCTATTCACAATTATCGACAACAGATGCAAGTAATGTGATACTTGTAAGCTCTCCCGGACCAGGTGAGGGTAAGACCACAACCATTGTGAACCTGGCCATTACCTATGCCAATTTAGGGCTGAAAACTATTTTATTGGATTCCGATTTGCGAAAGCCTGTTACTCATAGGGTGTTCTCTATGGAACGTGACCCTGGAATTACGAAAATACTCTCTGGAATTGAAACGGACTATTCAAAGATTATTCAATCAACAAATATTGACAATTTAGATATTATAACATCGGGTATTATCCCTCCCAACCCATCTGAAATATTGGCATCTTCACATATGGAGAAATTAATGAAACAGCTGCGCATCGACTATGATGTTATATTGTTGGATGCACCCCCTTTACTAGCCGTAACTGATGCATTTATCTGTATGAAATATGCAGATCAATTTATTTTGATTGTTCGCTCGGGTGTTACTTCAAAATCAGGTTTGGATAGATGCCTGGTTCAAATCAAACAGACCAATACTCAGTTAGCTGGCGTTGTTGTAAATGCCATCGATGAATCCAATTCTTATTATTCTGGATACTATTATAATTACTATGAGTATTACAATGCGAATGAGAAATAGAAATAAATCATACCTTGATGACAAACCTCCTAATATTATAATCAATAAAGAAATGTCCTGATTTTGAAAAATGATAAAAAAATAGCGGTCATTGGCCTTGGATATGTTGGCCTTCCTCTGGCTGTGGAATTCGCAAAACAATATTCAACCACTGGATTTGATATTAATATATCGCGTATTAAGGAACTCAAATCAGGTCATGATAGGACATGTGAAGTAGATAATGATACGCTACATAGGTCCACCCTTACAGTTACCCATATACTTGAAGAAATACAGGATTGTAATGTTTATATTGTTACAGTTCCAACTCCCGTAGATCAATATAATAAGCCTGACTTGAAACCCCTGTTATTAGCATCTAAATCCATTGGTTCTATACTGAAAAAGGGTGATCTTGTTATATATGAATCCACTGTCTATCCGGGGTGTACCGAAGAAGATTGCGTGCCAATACTGGAACAAATAAGTGGTTTGCAGTTTAATATTGATTTTTTCTGTGGATACAGTCCAGAACGTATAAATCCGGGGGACAAGGTTAATACCTTAACGAAAATTAAAAAGGTAACTTCTGGCTCAACACCAGAAATAGCTCAAGAAGTAGATGCGTTATATTTGTCCATCATTACTGCAGGAACTCATTTGGCGCCATCCATAAAGGTTGCAGAGGCATCAAAATCGATTGAAAATGCCCAGCGAGATGTCAATATTTCATTTGTGAATGAACTTGCACTTATGTTCGATATAATGGATATTGACACGCATGATGTGTTGGAGGCTGCAGGAACCAAATGGAATTTCTTGAATTATAGCCCCGGTTTGGTTGGGGGGCACTGCATCAGTGTGGATCCCTATTATCTGGCACATAAGGCAGAGAGTTTAGGGTACTATCCCGAAGTGATTCTCTCGGGTAGACGTGTGAATAGTAGAATGGATAGATTTGTGGCCGGTAAATCAATTAAGCATATGATTCAACATGGAGTAGATGTAAAGGGCTCAAAAGCACTCATTCTAGGCATTGCTTTTAAAGAAAACTGCCCTGATATTCGAAATACAAAAGTAGTGGGTATCGTACATGAGCTGGAAGATTTTGGACTAGATGTTGATGTTTGTGACCCGCTAGCTGATAAAAAAGAAGTGCAAGAAGAATTTAATATCACACTAGTGGAGAATCCTATACTAGATAAGTATGCATTGATTATTCTTGCGGTTCCACATGCAGCTTTTCTTGAAGCTAAAGATTTTGAGTTTGCGTCCTTATCTGCGACCATATTATTTGATTTAAAAGCAGTGTTACCTAGACATATACATACTATACGCTTATAGAGAATGAAGAATAGGACCCAAGAATGAATTCAAGAATATGTGTTATTGGTGGTGGAAGGTGGGGTAGTAATCATATTAGGACACTTAATAAATTAGGTGCTTTGGCTGGAATCGTAGAAAATAATTCCAA